>SESA01000218.1_pt1 | contig 39950 bp, 34 predicted proteins | sample 3171451 | NCBI WGS metagenome assembly SESA01 (sample SAMN06051862, study PRJNA518727) | freshwater metagenome | biome: subpolar coniferous forest; feature: holomictic lake; material: water; isolation source: holomictic Lake 227, 8 m depth | place: Canada: near Kenora, Ontario | collected...
TGAGCGCGTTCGCCATGGCGCGATTTTCAGAGATGAACTTCGCCGAGAAAGATCGGCTTGCGGCGCGGGCATTTGCCATCACCACATTGCAATCATTGCAGCGAGTGGTCGATGAAGAAAAAAATCCTCTTGACAATCCAGCCGCCGCCGCCGCGTGCCTTCTTGCCTGTCAATCATTGAATCATTGCGTCATCGCATGGGGAAATCCAGAATGCGATGAGTGGCAAAGAAAATTGAAAGCCAAAGTGTTGGAACAATTTCAACTTGATCAACGCGCTGATTTGCAGACATGGGCTTTGTGCGCGGCGGCGTTAGCGCAGGACTTACCCAACGAGGTCGCCAAGGGTCTTATGGACGCGTGGAAAATTCGGCCCGTTGATAAGTTGCTCTCCGCCAGTCCATGGCTTCTGTTGGCGCAGCAACACGTTGGTAAATCGTCCGACCTGTCGACCGCCAAAGAGGCTTGGAAATTGCTGCAAATCATGCTTGTTGAAAATCAACTCACTCCGAAATCCGATCCCGATCTCGCTGTTGATCTTGAAGGCGGCTGGCCCATCATTACCAATGGCGTGACTGGAGCAACGGCTCAATCGTCTCGCCCCGCCCTCACCTTGGCGCTGGCCATGAATCCAACACTTTTTGGAAATACAAATGATGTCACTCTGCAGTCTCTCAAGTTGGCGCTTCGATTTCTGAAGCAGCTTCAAGTTGATCAAGCATCGTGCTACGCATTTCGTGACGCGGGCAAATCGCTTGGTGGCATTCGCGCCGCGCCATGGGATAGCAGTCAACCTCTCGGAGCGAACGCAACCACCCTGCTCGCCATTCTTGAAGCCCGCCAACTTTTCGCGGGCGAGTCATCTTTGAAAAATAATTGATATGGCTACTCCTGTTTGCCGTAAAATAAAAATCATGCGATTCAATTCGTGCCTCAACTGCACAATTCTGCGCGCCACGCTTCTTGCGTGCGCATGCGTCATGATTTTGATCTGTCCCAATGCATTGGCCTTGACTTCGCAGAACGCCCCACAGAATGATGCGGTCCGCGATCGATGGGTGGCGACGCTTGATGCGAAGCGTTTCACGGTGGCGTTCCACCAAGTTCCGATTGTTCAAGCCCTGAGCACAATCGCCCAAAAAACAGGCGTTCCAATTCAGATTCTGTTGCAAGATCAACCCGTTGGTTCCGCCGGCATTGACCCCGCTATCACCATTGACCTGGAATGCAAAGACGCGACGGCGCGGACCATTTTGGAGCTTGTTCTGCGCCAAGCAAGCGATGCCACGCAAAGCGAATGTTGTTGGCAAACAACCGCTGGTGGAATTGAAGTTGGTCCAAAGCCGCGCTTGCTTCGAGCGAGCGCGTTGGAGCGCCGCGCATACTCCATCACGGATCTTGGTTTCAAGGCGCCGGACTTTCAAGCGCCACCACTGCAAAGTGGCGGCAATACGGGTGGCAGTTCAGGCGGAAGTTCAGGCAGCACAACAAGTCCACCATTTACTCCCTCGCAGAACGAGGCTCGTTATCAAAAAATAAAATCACTCATTCAATCAACTGTGGAAAGCGATGTGTGGGCGGAATCTTCTGGCGGTCCCTGCACCATTTCTGTCTTTGACGACAAACTCATTGTGATCGCGCCAGATTTTGTGCACCGCGCTATTGCGCGCAGCAACATCATGCGCACCAATACCCAACCCACAAGCAAGCCGACGCGTTAAATGGCTGACGATTCGATACCTGATCCCCTTCCCACGCGCCGCGATTTCAACGCATGCACGGGCGATGGCGCAACCTTCTGTTTCATGGTGGGCGCGGGCGAAACCTATATCGCCGCGTTGGTGTTGGCGTTGGGAAAAAGCCCACTTATTGCGGGGTTAATCATCACTATTCCAATGTTGGTGGGCGCAACGGTGCAGCTCGCTTCTCCCGCCGGCTTGCGCCGCGTGGGCTCTCCGCGCAAATGGATCCAAGGCTGCGCCATTGTGCAAGCCATTTCATTTATTCCTTTAATTATTGCCGCCGCATACGGAGAGATTCCAACATGGTTGGTGTTTGTCACGCTCTCAATTTATTGGAGCGCCGCGATTGGCGCGTGGCCCGCGTGGAGCACTTGGGTGGCTCGCCTTTTTCCAGAGTCGCTGCGCGCCAGCTACTTCAGCAAACGAAATCGTATTTGCCAAATTTCACAACTCACCGCCATGCTTGCGGCGGGCGGTCTTTTATATTTGGGCGAGCGCGACGGTTGGCAACTGAAAGCGTTCATGTGGATCATGATCTTCGCGGCGCTGGCTCGTCTGTCCAGCGTGTGGTTCCTTCATCACCAAGGCGATGTCAAGTTGAAACCAACCGACATCGCGCGCGTCCATTATCGACTGTTGCCCAAGCGACTTGGTCGCGGTGGCGATCTGCGCATTGTGCTCTGCCTCATCGCCTTGCAATTTGCAGCGAATGTCAGCGGTCCATTTGTAAATCCATGGCTTCTGGATTATTTAAAATTCAACAAGGCCTCGTATTTGCTTGTTATTTGCACGCTTTTTGGCTCGAAATGTTTGGCACTCACGTTGCTTGGTGGCATCATTCAAAAATTTGGCGCCAGGCGCGTGCTGCTCATTGGAACCGCTGGCACGGCGGTTGGTGTGACAATGTTGGCTGTATCAACCAACTTGGCATGGATTACTTTTGTGCAGGTGTATAGCGGCGTCATGTGGGCGGCGTGGGAACTGGCCTCGTTCTTGGTTCTACTTGAAAGCATCAAACATTCGGAACGCACGTCCATGATGGCGCTCTACAACTTCACGACTTATTTTTCAATCGCGGCTGGCTCATTCATTGGCGCATACATTCTTAAATCCATGGATACTTCTGGCGGCGCGTATGTGATCATCTTTATTCTTTCGGGCATGCTGCGCTTGGGTGTCTTAGGGCTGCGACCAGCACGCGTGCGTGCGGTGGTTGAAGTTGTCAGTCCATCCACCACCTTCATCCGTTAACCTCCATCCATGTTTCACGGACCACTTGAAATCATGAATGAAACCGAAGTCGGTCATGGCTGGCAATTCAATGCGCAATTCATTGAGGAAAGTGGAACGCTTCGTAAAATCACCATTGGCTTAAATTGGGCGGACTATGATTTGCTCTGTCCAGACGGCGGCACCGAGCCCTCACTTGTGGCGGAAACCGTGCTGCGTTGGTTGATCGCCAACGCGCAACCGCAACAACTCACCAACCGTATTGATGCAAGTTTGGCGCGGAGAATTGATGCCAACGCCGACGCGCAAATTCGCCGCCTCTTTATCCAGCGCGATCAGCCATAAGCGGCGGCAGTTTCTTTGCTCGGAATTCCAGCGGCATTTCCACCCAGAAACTTGAACCATTTTTGGAATTGGATTCAATCCCAAGCTTTGCGCCCAACATGGCGGACAGTTCGCGGCAAATCGCCAATCCAAGACCAGTGCCGCCGTGGGTTTTTGTATGGCTGGCATCCACTTGGCGAAACTTTTCAAAAATCGTTTGCTGCATGTCCAGCGGAATTCCAGGTCCGCTATCCACAACAGTCATCCGCATTCCAGGCGCGCCATCCACGGCCCACAAATCGGCGCGGACAATCACGCGCGAACCTTCGGGTGAAAATTTAATCGCGTTGCTCACAAAGTTGTACAAAATTTGCTGCAACTTTCCAGGATCGGTTTCCACGGTGGGCAATTCATCCGGGCGGTGAATCTCCAACGTGATTTTTTTCATATCCGCCTGAGGGCGCATAATGGCGGAAATGCCTTCAAGCATGTCGGTCATGCTGGCGTTGGAAACGCTCAGTTCCATGCGACCCGCCTCTATCTTTGCCATATCCAAGAGCTCGTTGATCATCTCAAGTAAGCCGCGGCCGCTCTTTAAAATATGTTCGATGTAACGAATACGTTTCGGATCCGCGGCCACATCCTTGCGCGCCAACTCCGCCAGCAATTCCGCGAATCCAATCACGCTGTTCAGCGGCGTTCGCAACTCATGGGACACGTTCGCCAGAAATTCGCTCTTCAATCGGTTGCTTTCAAACAAACCAACATTGGCCTCGCTCAACTGAACCAACTTAAAGTCCAGGCTTTCATTCATGCTTTGCAATTGTTTTTGGCTTCCATCAAGAGTGGCCACCATGGCGTTGAATGAATTGCCAAGTTGCTCCAATTCATCGCCCGTGCGCAACTGACTGCGGCTGGAAAGATCGCCGGCGCGCACGCGGTTGGCGACGTCGCGCAAGCGACGGACCGCGCGCAAATATCCGCGCACCACAAGTAATCGCAGCGCGAAAAGAATTCCAATCCAAGCCAACCCTCCACCAATCAAAATATAAATTCGATCCTGCCAAATCAAACGCGCCGCGCCAACGCTAGATCGCTCTATGGAAAATACACCAGTCAAAGGCAACTTCTGCCACGCCGCGTCGGGCGCGTCCAACGAAATGGCCTCGCCCGCGGCGACACGATCCGCTTGATCTCCACGCAACGCGCGCACATAGCGAGATATTGGAGCGTCACCATCTTGTTGCAATTCGAAACGATCAAAATTCGCGGGAGCAGCGGCGAACTCATCGAATGCGCTTGCAAGAAACGGATCGCCCGCGGCAGCCTGCGCATTGGAACCTTTCACAAATCGAAATCGCTCCATTGAACTGTCGGGTTTCTTGGCCCAAACCGCGCAAATGTCGCGCATGCTTTGCAATTGTTGCGCCACCATGGACTCGCGAATTTGAATCCACGGAATAGCCATGGCGCCTGTGATCGCCAGCGCGGTGACCGCGCCCATGACAAGTTGACTTCGTTGAGTGAGACTCAGTCTCGCCATGTTGCACGAAGCATAGCGGGCGTGCGTATTCTGTCATCATGCATCGCCCTGGATCAAATAGCGACCAAATGGAACCGGAAGATTTTCTCTGTGATTTCTGCGGACGATCATGGACCGTCGCGCAACCATTTGTGGAAGGCCATCAAGGCAGTTGTCTGTGTGGACAATGCTTGACCACGGCGTTGCATGCGTTTGAAAGCAACAATGTTGAACCCACGTGCTCCGACCTTTGCACAATGTGTCTTGAAGCGCGAAAAGAACCGGCGTGGTGCGCGCCCGCTCCCGCGCAATCTCCCGCTGAAAGAACCATCGCGCGTGTGTGTCGACCATGCTCCACGCAAGCCAAACGCACGCTTGAACGCGACCCGGAATCTGGATGGAAACGGCCTGTTCCTAAGACTTGAATTCTCAAGCGTGTGCATACAAGTTTAAATCCATCACGCGCTTGCGTTTGGCTGGGTCCAAGTGCGCGCATACACCGCGCATGTGAATCGATGTCAAAACCGCGGTCAACTGAGAAGTCGCCGCCCGTTTCAACCGCGCTTGATCAACGTGGCCGAATGAAATGGCCGCCCTTCGCGGCGATATTTGCGCTCAAAATTTGTTCCCACCACCTCGCCTTCGCCCGCGCTGGCTGGCGGCGCGAATTCTTTGCGCGCGAACAAATCATCCGACGCGGCGATCAACTCCTCGTACCACTTCCATAAATCGTCGTGATCGGTGACCAAGCGCACCTCGCCCGCGGTTTGCAGCACGCGGTGAAATTGCTCCAAAGTCGCTCGCTGCAAAACTCGTCGTTTGTGATGGCGCGCCTTGGGCCACGGATCGCTGAAGTACAAATGAATAATGGCGACGCTGTTGTCGGGAACCCAATGCGTGACAAACTCCACCGCATTGGCATACAGCATGCGGACATTTTTCAAGGCATGTCGACTCACACGATCGGTGGAGTGGCGAAAAAATTCACCGGCGTTCTCAACACCAAGAAAATCCCGTTCCGGACAACGCGTGGCTTCTTGAACTAAAAAAGTTCCCTTGCCCGAGCCAATTTCAATTTCATAGGGCCGCGACGGATCACGCCCGCTAAAAAAATAGTCCGCACCAATCTTGCCACTCTCTGGAGTTGGCAAATCCCGCTGATTCCAGCCCCATGGCCTCAAATCTGGAAGCGCTCGCTCGGTCAATCGATTTATCGACGGGAAGATTTTTTGACGGACTTCTTCTTGGACTTTTCAGGCTTGGACTTTGCCGGCGCGCTCTTCTTGGCGGAAGTTTTCTTGCCCGCAACTTTGTCAGCCGCGGGCTTCTTCGCTGTTGATTTCTTCACGGCTGGCTTCTTCGCAGTTGGCTTCTTGCTTGCAACTTTCTTGGCCGCCGTTTTCTTGGCTGCTGGTTTCTTGCTTGAAACTTTCACGCCAGCAACTTTCTTGTTCGAAGCTTTTTTGGCCACCGACTTCTTAGGCGCCGCATCCTCAACGGCGATCATTTCAAGCGGGGACTTTTGCTCCACCGTCTTGACGCTCGAAACCGTTTCATGCACGGTCTTGGCGGGAACAGTTCGTCGCCATTCCACGCGCGGCGCGTCAGCCCACATTCCTTCAAGGTCATACCACGCGCGCTGACCTGGCTCGAACAAATGAACCACCACATCCACAAAATCAGCGGCGATCCATGTTCCATTGGTGTCGCGATCGCGCTTCCAACGCGGCGACCCATGCTGCGCGCCGTAGGCCTTCAACTGATCGGACACCGCCTTCATTTGTCGATCGCTTGTTCCACTGACAATCACCAAATACTCGCACAGTTGATTGCGCCCACGCACATCGATCAACACCACTTGCTCGCATTTCAACTCAGAGGACAAACGAGCCAACTCAATCGCGAAAGCACGAATGGCTTTCGGATCACCTTGACTCTGCGACCGTGAAAGACTCACGGGCTGCGGACTATTCTTCGCGGCCTGCGTCAGGCTTGCGGAAGAAACTTCTGTTGTCACTCGCTGCGACCTCGTGACATGCCACGACCACCAGCGGTCTTGGATGACTTGCCCTTGGCTCCGGCCTTCACGCCCGCGCTGCCTTCACGGCCAGTCGCTGCGCCAGGTCGACCCAATTCAATCGGAGGAGGACGACGCACTTCACGTCGCTTGCGCTCGGAAGGCTTCTCGTAATATTGGCGCTTCTTGACCTCTTTGGTCAGGCCTTCCTTCTCGCAGATTTTTTTGAAACGTCGCAGAAGTTGTTCCGCGGATTCACCAGCTCTAGCCTTGATACGAATCGCCATAGTTTCAGTCGTCCTTTGTGGGTTAAAGTTAAAGAGCCGCACATCATGACCGTTTTATGCCGTTGCCGCAAGCGGTCATGCTTATGATTTTTCAGCCATAATGAACCCATGCCCTTGTTGGTCGACACCCTGAATGTGCTGCATGTGACAGGTGTTTTACCGCCTGAATTGGCTGGTCCAGAGCCCGCGGACCTTGCGGGATGGATCGAGCGAAGTCGTTACCGCCGGCAAAAAGTGTCCCTGGTCTGCGACGGACAAAAGCCTTCGCGGCAAAGTTTTTCGCGCGGCAGTTTGGTGACATTGATTTGGACAGGCTCGCAAAAAGCCGATGACCGAATCGCCGCGCTGCTGGAAAGTTCCAGTCATCCACGCCAACACATTGTGGTTTCATCCGATCGCGCCGTGCAACGCGCCGCCGTGCGCAAGGGCGCTAAAATAATTTCAAGCGCCTCATTCTTGGAGCATCTTGTCAGTGATTTGCGGCGAACTCCAATTGCTCAAACACCCAATCGCAATGTGAAGTTGGACGAAGAGAGTGTTCAGAAATGGCTTGAAACATTTGGACTGACTGGCGCGAAAAAACCAAAAGGAAAAAAATGAACGATACAAACACCACATTTGATTTTGATCATCCCCCCGCAGATCCCGTGGCGGCGTGCGCGCACTGGTTTGAGCAGGCAAAAAAACTTCCACTGGCAAATCCAAACGCAATGACTCTTTCCACCGTGGGTGCCGATGGCCATCCGTCATCGCGCACCGTGCTACTGCGTGGCTTTGACGATCGCGGCGCGGTCTTCTACACCAACCGCGAAAGCCGCAAGGCGCTCGCGCTTGCGGCGCACGCGCGCGCGGCGCTTCTTTTTCATTGGGACGAACATCCAATTGGTCGGCAAATCAATATTGAAGGCGCGGTCTCTTTCACAAGCGACGCGGAAAGCGACGCCTACTGGCTCACACGTCGGCGCGAAAATCAGATCAGCGCTTGGGCCAGCGCGCAAAGTCAACCGATTGCAAGTCGCGGCGCCATGCAACAGGCGCAAGACGCAATTGAAGCCAAATTCGCTGGACAAATCGTTCCTCGACCGCCACATTGGGGCGGCTATCGAGTGGCGCTGGAACGCGTTGAATTGTGGCAGGGAAATGAATTTCGCTCCCATGATCGAGTTGTGTACACGCGCGCCAGCTCTGGCTGGAATGTCCAACGACTGTGTCCGTGAGCGTGTTCAACCAAATATGCGGCGTCTTCAGTGTCCAAGTTCAAAGACTTCATTCGTAAGCGTGTTCAACCAAAAACGAAACTTGTGAAGTTGTGTTGTCCATAAAAATTCTGCTCGAGCATGTTCACGTGCGCGTGCCACTCTAATTCATCACGCCATAGCTTCGGAGTTGCGCGACGCGCCTTGCCAAGCGCGTGGTTTTTTTCCTGGCGGAATCCAACCGCCGTGCACTGTTGCTTCGCCCAAGTCCGCCAACATGGCGCGAATGCGTGACAGCAAATTGTGATCGGGAACAACACGCAAGCCACGCGCCATCATCACCACTTCGCGGCCATCTTCCAGTTGCACACGCAACCATGTGTCAACTGGTCGCCCATCAAGCGCCTGCATTCCACCGGCGGCTTGCCGCAACACACCAGCCACCATGTTCCACACTCCGCGTAATTGCGCGTCGGTATGTCCGCTCTGCGCACGTAAATGAATTTCCAACTTGGTGGCTAGATATTCCTGCGCGCGCTCCACTGGAATCACGCGATCCATAATAATGCTTGGTTCCGCGCGCGATTGGTCCAAATGACCAATCGCCACCACCATGCGATCCACCTGCAAAAGTTCGCCATATTTCGCGAAGGACTCCGGAAAAATCACGCCGTCCACTTGGCCAAATCGATCCGACAAAGTCAACATGGCCATGCGCCGACCGGGATCGCGCCCCTTCTGACTCACCGTGGCGCGCAGACGACTGACCACACCGGCCAACACCAACGGCGTGTCGCCCGACATTTCCGCAACCGCGCGACTGTCCGCTGTGCAAAATGTTGAAACCACATCTTTGAAATCATCCATTGGATGTCCGCTCACATGGAACCCAATCGCCTCTTTCTCCATGGCCAACATTGTGGCGCGATCCCACGGCGCGACATTTTGCAGCAACGGCGATGCGCCTTCTTTCTTCGTGTCGGGTGTCGCCTCATCAAACGCGCCAAACATGCTGAGTTGACCGCTGCGTTTATCTTTTGCGCGCTCCTGCCCAGCGCGAATGGCTTCTGGAATGGACGCCACCAACGCGGCGCGCGCCTGCACTCCATGCAGCGAATCAAACGCGCCGCCTTTCACCATGGCTTCCAATGTCGCCTTGGAAATTGCGCGCGTGTCGGCGCGCTCGCAGAAGTCAAAAAAGTCCTTAAATGCCCCGCTTTTCTTGCGTTCTTCCACGGCGGCCCGCACCGCGGCCTCGCCCGCGCCCGCAATGGCCTGCAAACCAAAGCGCACATGACCATGCAACGCGTCGACTGGTTCCCCATCTGGAAACACAACGGCGAAATCGCTTTCACTCAAATTTATATCTGGCGGTCGAACTTCCACGCCAACATGCGGCTTGGCTTTGGTCGAATCGCTCCAAATACATTTCTTGCAATCCTCCAAATACAAAGCCCACTCCTCCAACTTGCGCGCCTGACTTTCCAAACTCAGCACCGCCGCCATGTAGAACGCGGGATAGAACGTTTTTAAATACGCAGTTTGATACGCGACAATGGCGTACCCCGTTGAGTGGCTCTTGTTGAAACCGTAGCCGGCGAAGCGCAAAATCAAATCAAACAAATTCGCGGCGTCTTGCGCATCCACTCCGCGCGTGACGGAGCCCGCGACAAATTCCGCGCGCGCGGATTCGATCACATCGGTTTTCTTTTTACTGATCGCCTTGATAATGGTGTACGCGGCGCGCAGCGGAATTCCGCCCAGCTGATGCAGCACCTGCATGACCTGCTCTTGATACACCATGATGCCGTAGGTTTCAGCGGTCAATCGATCCACCACATCATGCAACTTGGGCACGGGCTGGCGCTTGTTTTTGCGCGAGTTGAAATCCGGAATCAGATCCATCGGACCAGGTCGAAACAAGGCATTTGCCGCGATTAAATCCTCTAAACGGTCGGGCTGCATGTCCACCAACAGCTTGCGCATTCCGCCAGATTCAAACTGGAAAATACCCATGGTGTCGCCGCGTCGAAACAGGCTCAACACGCGCTGGTCATTTGTGGGAATGCGATCAAGATCAATCGGATGCGGTCCGCCATCGCCCACCGTGCGGCCAACCGCGCTCCAAATTGCGCTCTCATCCAAACCACTGCGAATCATGGTGCGACAACGCTCAATGGTGGTCAGCGTGCGCAGGCCCAGAAAATCCATTTTCAACAAGCCGGCTTGTTCGCACGTTGGTCCGTCCCATTGAGTGACAACTTCCTCACCCGCGCTCGTGGCGCGGCACAGCGGAACAATTTCATCCAACGGCCGCGTGGCAATGACCACGCCCGCGGCGTGAATGCTGGCGTTGCGCGCGTGACCTTCAAGCGCCAGCGCATGTTCCAACACTTTGGCAATCAACGGATCAGCCCGCATTGCATTTTGTAATTCAGGTTCGCGATCAATCGCCTCCGCAAGCGTGATGTTCAATTCTTGTGGCACCAAATTGGAAAGCCGCTGACCATCGGTCGGAGTCAAACCCATCACACGCGCGACATCTTTCACAGCGGCCTTGGCTTTCAATCTTCCAAAGGTGATGATCTGCGCCACATGTCCATATTTTTGGCGCACATACTCCAGCACTTTGGCGCGGCCGTCTTGGCAAATATCCACGTCAATGTCGGGATATTCATTGCGATCTGGATCGGTGAAACGCTCAAAAAGAAGCCCAAATTGCTCGGGACACGCGTTGGAAAGCCCCAGCACAAATCCCACCATGGTGCCCACGCCGCTGCCTCTGGCAATGGCCGGAATTCCCTGCTGACGAGCCCAATTCACAAAGTCCCACACGATCAGAAAATACGCGGAGATACTTTTGTTGGCGAGAATGCTCAACTCGCGCTCAAAGCGCGCGCGAATGGTGTCGGTGATTCCATCCACGCCGTAACGCCACACCAATCCCGCCTCCGCCAATTCATACAACGCTTGGTCGCACTCTTTTTTTGCCGCCGCGCGATCCTTGTCCGAGGCATTGGTGGCGTCGAACGGTTGCAATTCATACGCGCAACAAAATTCCTTGAACACTTCCGTTGGATCAAGTGTTGCGGAACTCTTTTTCTGTTTATTTTTTTTCACGCGCACAATCGGCGCATGACTTTCGCCATGTGGCAACTCCACATTGCAACGCGCCGCAATGGCGCACGCGTTCTGCAGCGACTCGGGAACATCTGAAAACAACGTGGCCATTTCCTCTGGACTCTTCACATACAACTGTTCCGGATACTTCATGCGATCCGGCGTGTCCTTGTTCTTGCCCATACTGATGCAACACAGCGTGTCATGCGTGTCGTGATCTTCTTGGCGCAAAAAATGCGCGTCATTGTCGCACACAACGGGCAATTTCAACTCTTTGGCCAACTTCTGCAGCAGCGGATCAATGCGCCACTGATCCTCATTGTGGCGCTGCAATTCAATATAAAAACGCGGCTCACCGCGCTCATTCTTCCCAAATGTTTTTGCGTGCCATACCGCCTCGGCGCGCGCGTCTTGCCAATGCTTGTCGTCTTGATTCTGCGCGAACAAACTCAAGTGGTAGGCGATGCTTGAACCCAAGTGGCCATTGATGGCGATGATGCCCTCGCCCCATTTCTCCAACGTGCTTTTGTCCATGCGCGGCTTGTAATAAAACCCATTCAGATACGCGTCCGAACTTAACTTCATCAAGTTGCGCCACCCCGTCAAATTTTCCGCCAGCAGCACAAGATGAAATCCACCGTCCTTCACGCCAGTGTGCGTGCGATCACCGCGCTCGCCCAGCGCGACATATGCCTCGATTCCTAAAATTGGTTTCACGCCAACTTCGCGCGCCGCGTTGTAAAATTCAACGGCACCATGCAAGTTGCCATGATCGGTCAACGCCACGGCGTCCATTCCCAATTCCTTCACGCGCTCAACCAAGCGCTCCATGCGATTGCCACCATCAAGCAAGCTGTACTCGCTATGCAAGTGAAGGTGAACAAACTGCGGCCTTTCCGTGGCGTGAATATCGTCGGGCACTGAAGCTCCTCTTCAAGTATTGATCTGCGAACACAGCAATAGTAATCACCTTCAACCCCGCATCCAAAATTCGTCAGGTTGTCCACAATCGCGCGTTCACCGCGCTTGCGCCGGACACTGCTGCGCCACCAACTGCAACCAACCTTGACGAAGGCGCCCCGTCAAATCACCTGGTTTTCCTGCGCCAATCGTGGCTTTTTCAACGCGCACCACAGGCAGCACGCCCCACGCGGCGTTGGTTAAAAAACATTCGTCCGCGGCCAACACATCGTCTATCAAAATTGCCTTGCGCCGCACCTGCACGCCTTGGGCTTGCGCAATCTCCATCACCGTCTTGCGGGCAATTCCTGGCAACACCGGACTTGTATTGTCCTCATCACCTGATGGCGGCGTTACAAGTTCACCCGCCTTCACAAGAAAAACATTGCTGGTGCAACCGCAGGCCAACTGTCCGCGCGTGTCAAACCACAACGACTCGCTGGCGCCAGCGCGCGCCGCCTGTCGCAAGGCAAATAGGCGCGGCCAGTACGCCAACGTTTTGTGCGCAGCAAAGCGATCGGAATTGGAAACCCTCTGATCCGACACCATCACACCCACGCCGCGCTGAAACAACTCCGCCGGAAATGGCGTGGCCGCGCTGGCCACGATCAACAATGTTGGATCTGTACGCACTGGTGATGACGCGGCCGCGTCTTGTTTGTCGTCTGGCGTCGCTTCACGCGCGGCGCGCAACATGTTGACCACGCCGCCGGTCAATGTAATACGAATCCGCGCGTCACTATCGCCCCACTTCTTCACCACTTCTCCAACCGCCTCTGTCAAAGGTTCGATATGCAGCGAACTCATCAACTCAAGTTCGGTGGCACTGCGTCGCAAGCGCTGCAAATGATCTTGCAGGCGAAACACATGGCCATTGCGCGCTTGCAAAGTTTCGAACAGACCCACTCCATGTTGCAAGCCCGCGTCAAGGGGCGAAAGCTTTGCGTCGTCGGAGCCAAGAAATGAACCGTTGAACCAAATGACCATGCCTACAAGGTAACGCATGGCAAAAAGAAAGCCGAGCATTCAATTGTGTTGAACGCTCGGCTTGCAATGTCAATTCGATTTTGGAACGAGTCCCAGGTCACACCGTCCGCAACACAATTTGATTCTTATCGTCAACAACTTCAATGGACTTCATTTGGCTCATATCCATGGCGAACAACAATCCGCCTGTGATCTTGCTGCCACCGATCAATTTGCCCATTTGCACACTTGAGCCATCTTTGAGATTCAATCGAACTGTGTAGTCCTTGTTGGGCTGGAAACCGAAACCAATCAAGAAGGATTCGTTCGTCTTGAGACTGATGTATAGAACACCAGCCACATTCTCATTTCGAGTGGTCGCCAAAGACAAAGTCTGACATGGCGCAGACAAGAACTGGTTGAAATTAGATCCCAATTGCTGAATAATCTCGGCCTCGGTTACTTGGGTTAAAGCAAGGCGGTTTGAATCCATGGCTTTATTGGCAATGACAGTCACCCACATGAATGTGGCAAGAAGCGATGCCGCCAAACCCACTGTCGCAGCGCGCCAGGCCATGAGCGAGCGATTCATTGAACGCGAACGAATTGCGCGTCGTTCAACTTGAAGGTGTTGCTCAACATCATTCAAACGATTGGCTGAGTCAAAACTGTGATCAGTTTGAGAATGAGTCACGCGCACATTGCGCAGAGCGCCAATGGTTGCGATTGGAGCAAGTCCAAGGCTCGCTTGGTCAATTTCCTCAAGCACAGCGCCAATGACCTTATTGCGCAAGAACGCAGGTGGCTCCTCATCAGAAACCAATTGAAGATCAGAGGCAATACTGGCTTGCAAAGAGCGAATTTCATCTTGCACCATGCGTGGAGCTTCTAAAAAACTGCGGCTGAAGAAAGCAGCTTCATCGGCCTCAAGCATGCCTAGGGCGTCTAAAGAAGCCATCTCAAGCAATTCATCTCGTCGCATTGGTTCAGGAGTAGTCATTGGTTCAATCTCCATCGGTCAAAGAGCCAACGCCCTTTAGCCTTGTTTGCTTGCCACATCAAATCTGATGCAACAAACACCCTTTTGAAGGTTTACCCCTGTAGTCCAACTTAGACCACGAACGAGGAGCAAACCCGTAACCAAGAGTCATGTTCTGACCCTTGCCACTCCCTGATTGTCAGACATATCCGCAGCAGCGCGGACGAAGGCTGCAACCAATTCAAGTATTTAGAAAATAACTTTCCCATACGTTGATTTTTCAACCGCGTACACGAAAAAACTGGATTTGAAACTCTAAAGACCCCTCACCCAGGGTCCTAAAAACAAAGCCTGCGAAGGAATCCTTCGCAGGCTTACATTCTGTTTTGTTCTCACAACCAGAGTCGAACAAAGAACAGTATTTATTGCAATTCTTAAGCCATCTCTTCGGTCGCACCATTTATACGTTCACGTAAACGACCCAAACCACGACTCAGCGCGCTTTTGATGGTTCCAAGCGGAACATTCAACTGCTCGCTCACTTCACGAAGTGTGTGGCCCTTCAAATACGCACGCTCAATCACTTCACGTTGCAGTTCTGGCAATTCCGCTATCTTTGCACGAATTGCATTGTTGCCTTCGGAAGTGACCATAGGCTGCGCGGCATGGTTTGAGCGCTCATTCATTTGCTTAAAACTGCTGTTATCTGCTTCAAAACCAAGTGTTTCTGGGCGCGAACTCTTGCGACGCAGTTTGTCAATTAAATGACGACGAGTCAACAACATGACCCATGTCACCAATCGCGCTCTTCGGAAGTCGAAACGATCGGCCGTCTTCCAAAGCTGGATAAAAATCTCTTGAACGGCATCTTCGGCTTCGGCTCGGCGCGTTAAAACTTGGCGCGCGGACTTGAACACTAAAGCTCCAAATGCATCGTATAACTCTGCGATTGCGACTTCATCACCTGAAGCAACTTTCGACATAAAAACCCACTCTTCTTCGCCTGATTGAAAGGTCATTTCCACTCCTCCTGGTTGTAAGCGGTTCCCTTTATTAGGAACCACCATGCAAAGAACCTACTGCGACTTTTATAAAAGTCACGAAGAATTTCAAAATATTTTGTACTTTTGCAAAATGCGTGTCAAGATAGTGTTGTGAGGTTTGGATTGGGCGCGAGGCCGTTCTCGCGGACAAGGCTGTTATCGGATGAAAAACACCGACGATACATCTTTGACCCTTTCGACCCGACCATTCAAATCGTCGGCCGGCTTTAGTCTTATTGAGCTTCTTGTCACGCTTTCAATTATTGCGTTGTTGTCCGGCATCATGATGCCAACATTGAAGGGCGTGCGCGCCAGTGCCGAAAAATTAATGTGCGCCAACAACATGCGCTCCATTTATTACGGGTTCAACGGATATGCAAATGATCAAAGCCGTCCATTTATGCCCACAAGCATTCCATACGAGACAAAGCAATTCAAAGACACTATGGCCATCACCGCGAAAGAATCCTTGAATGACCCCCAGGAGTGGGACGGTCTTGGACTTTTACTGAAGGGTGCATATTTAGATAATTCCAAATGTTTGTATTGCGCATCACATCACGGCGATCATTCATTTGAAACGTATCAGGCTGATTTAGAAAATATCTCAACGCACCCTGTTTCGCCTGATCGCCAATTATTTTGCAACTATCAATACGCTGGCGGCTACGAAAACGTTTATAAAAACAACAAGCTCAACAGATCGCCTAAGAAAATTTATTTCAATGACATTGCCAACAATGTGTTGTTGACCGACGGCATGCGATCAGCGAATGATTTCAACCATGGTAAAGGCAGCAATAGCCTGAGCAGTGGCGGTGAAATTCGCTGGTTCAACAACAACGAAAAAATCCTTTCTCCCAAACTAAACGCTCGCATCACTGGCGAACTTCCAAACGAGTCGTTCCCTAGCATTTGGGCTTCTATTCAAAGAGAAATCGATCGCTAAACGGATTGTTTTATAGCGGTCGCAGCGAAACCACATTCATTCGATGCTTGGAAACTCCGGGGTCCGCCGTGACGCTAGAAATAGCTCGCATGTCTGGCGCAAGCAGCACGTGATCAATGGACAACAATGGAAATAAACGCGGCCATGAAGGGCGCAAGCCAGAGCCCGCCTCCGCCCAAGAGTCGTGAAACTTTGGAAAGACGCGCGAAAGAATTAAACTTCCTGGCAGCGCGTTGAAATCACCCGCGACAATATCCACTTCGCCAAGATCACCACGGCGAATATCCGCCAAAAGTTCTTGCGCCACTTGCATGCGCGACAATGTTGGCTTGCTTGGCAAATCAACCATGGCAATGCGAAGCGCTCGTCCATTCCACGATGGTGGTCGCACAACAAACTTGGCCACCCACACCATGTCGTTGCCTTTGCCAGTCGCCGCAATCACTCTGGCTTCTTCAATTGGAAATGTCGTGACACATGCGAATGGTCCGGCGCCTGCGCTGGAAAAATCCGCGCCAGCCCATTGGTGAACGCATTCTTGTGTTGTGATTGAGCCGCGATTGCTAATCAAATACAAATCCGTTGGATGCTCCGCGGAAATAGCGGCAAGCGCCGTCATGCTGCGCGGATCATTGCCGCTGGGGTGATCCGTATTCCACTGCACAATATGAATGTCTTGCGGTGATGGTGCGACACGATCCGTCCACGGACAAAAATCTCCGCGCACCGCGGCCCCAACGGTTAACGCCGCGCACGCTAATCCGCCCCACCTACGAAATCGATGTCGACGACGATCCCCTGCCCGACACGCCAACCACACACACCCAAATGCGACAACACCCAAAGTTGGAATCCAGGAAATCCACTGCACCAAACTATTTCTATCCCCGACAATTCGCCCGATAAGCCAAACCAGAAATAAACTAAACCACGCGGTATCCAGAACAATGGCTGCCCAATCCCAACGCGTGCGTGGCGCTTTGGATAGTGGCGCTTCCAAAGATTGAACGGTCGCTTCAGTCATGCCAAAAATTCCACGGGTGCCGCTTTGGCAGAACGCCTTGGGTGGCGGCACGTTAAAAATGGAAATTGGGGCAACATGCTACTTCTATCGGCTTGCAAACCCCTCTTGAATAGGCATTCTGACAAAGAGAATTAGATTCTAATATGTTTGGCATCGCTCTTGCACTATGCAATTGTCCCCGAAATTTCGAGGACAGAAAAGGAACACAACAATGGCTGGAAAAATTATTGGAATCGATTTAGGAACAACAAATTCATGCGTCTCCGTCATGGAGGGTGGTCAACCCAAAGTGTTAATCAACACTTCAGGCAGCCGCACAACCCCAAGCGTTGTCGGATTTACTGAAAAGGGCGAGCGACTGGTTGGCCAGCCTGCGCGCCATCAGCAAGTGACCAATCCGAAGAACACCGTATTCAGTATCAAGCGCTTCATGGGTCGCCGTCATAGCGAAGTTGAAGGCGAAGAGAAGATGGTGCCCTACGCGGTCACCGGTGGCTCGCAAGATTTGGTCAAGGTGGAAATTCGCGGCAAGGAATACACACCGCCAGAAATTAGCGCCATGATTTTGCAAGAGCTGAAAAAAGTGGCCGAGGATTATCTGGGCGAGAAAGTGGATCGCGCGGTCATTACTGTGCCTGCATATTTCAACGACAGTCAACGCCAAGCCACCAAGGACGCCGGCGAAATCGCTGGTCTTCAAGTGGAGCGCATCATCAATGAGCCAACCGCCGCGGCATTGGCGTATGGTTTGGAAAAGAAAAAGAACGGCCGCATTGCCGTGTTTGATTTGGGCGGCGGAACATTCGACGTCAGCATTTTGGATATTGGTGACGGCGTGTTTGAAGTCATGGGCACCAACGGCGATGGCCATCTTGGTGGCGACGACTTTGATCAACGCTTGATCGATTTCATTGCCGAAGAATTCCGCAAGAAGGAAGGCATTGATGTCCGCAAGGACGCCATGGCTTTGCAACGCCTGAAGGAAGCCGCGGAAAAAGCCAAGATTGAGTTGTCCAATCAACTTGAAACCGTGGTGAATTTGCCGTTTATCACGGCGGATCAAAGTGGCCCGCGCCATTTGCAAGTCACCGTGACGCGCTCTCGTTTTGAGGACATGTGCAAGGATTTGTTCGATCGTTTGCGTGGTCCATGCGAGCAAGCGTTGCGTGACTCCAAGTTGTCCGCCAAGGACATCCAAGAAGTGGTCATGGTTGGTGGATCCATTCGCATTCCAAAAGTACAAGACATTGCCAAGGATATTTTCCAAACGCAAGAGCTTGATCGCAGCATCAACCCTGATGAAGTGGTTGCCATTGGCGCCGCAATTCAAGGCGCAGTGTTGCAAGGCGATGTGAAGGATGTTCTGCTGCTTGATGTCACTCCGCTTTCATTGGGCGTCGAAACGCTTGGTGGCGTCATGACCAAGTTGATTCAGAGCAACACCACCATTCCAACCAGCAAGAAGGAAACCTTCTCCACGGCCGCGGACAATCAAACCAGCGTCACCATTCACGTGATGCAGGGCGAGCGCGAGTTCGCCGCGGACAACCGCAGCCTGGGTCGTTTCGACTTGACTGGAATTGGTTCAGCGCCGCGTGGCTTGCCGCAAATTGAGGTTGAGTTTGCCATTGACGCCAACGGAATCTTGAATGTTTCCGCCACCGACAAGGCCACCAGCACCAAGAAGGAAATCCGCATCACTGGCTCGAGCGGTTTGAGCAAGGAAGAAGTGACCCGCATGCGTCAAGAGGCGGAGCAAAATGCCGCGGCTGACAAGACTCGTCGCGAATTGATCGACCTGCGCAATCAGGGCGAAGCGTTGGCGTACTCCACCAAGAAAAGTTTGGAGGAGCACGGCGGAAAAATTTCGCAGGAGAGCCGTGGCAAAGTGGAGAGCGCGTTGTCAAACCTAGAGGACAAACTCAAGGGCGAGGACAAGGCATCCATTCAAGCGGCCATGAAGAACTTGAATGACGCCGCAATGGAACTTGGCAAAGCCGTGTATGAGGCCAGTTCCGCTGGTCAAAAGCCTGGCGAAGGCGCGGGCGAGACCAAGACCCAAGGCGGCAAAGATGACGTGATTGACGCCGAGTTTGAAGTGAAAGATCAGAAGTAATTCGCTTCGTAACAGTGTGAACCCATGAAGCCGCGGAGATTTCCATCCGCGGCTTTTTTGTGGCGCAAGCGTGTCAGCGTCCTATGATGACGCATGAACATGCAAAAAATTTCGCTGCTGATTGTGTGCGCGCTGACACTTGCATTTGCAATGGGCAACCAAATGCCGCAAGCGCCAGCACGAATTGGTTGCGCATGGCCGCTGAGCACATGTCCCGTGTGCCTGAAGCCATTGGGCGCGGCGCCCGTGATAACAATAATCGATGACCCAAAAGATCCCGGCTTGAATGGCCGAGAAATTCGTTTTGAAAGCGCGGAGTGCGCCGCGACATTTGAAATTGATCGCGCCAAATATCTCAAGCCCGCCAATGAGCAAATGGTGCGTGAACAATTGCCGCAATATCCCGCCATCAATTGCGTGGTCATGCCGGACGAGTCGCTGAGCGATCCCAAAAGTCCCAATACGGGAAAGGGTGAAAATACAATTGTTGGAAATAGATTGGTGCGAACCTGTTGCGGGCAATGCGCGCGCCGCGTGCGCCGCGACCCTGTGAAGTGGCTGGCGCAAGTGGATAAAGGAATTGTGGCCGATCAAGGAGCCAAGTACGCGCTGAAAGTGTGCGTGATCAGTGGCGCGCCATTGCCAGCCGAGCCAGTGAATGTGTTTATTGGAAGCCGCTTGGTGGAAGTGGCAACACCCGCGGACGCGCTGAAAGCGCAGCAAAATCCCTTGGAAACACTTGCCAAACTTGACGCAGCGCTTGCGGCCGGGAAACCCGCGGCAACCACGGCGCCAGACGCATTGCCCAGCGCACCGCCTACAGCAAAGTGATTGGCGTGTGAACGTCAGTTAATTGTGTTTGCGTGCAAGCAACGCGGTGAATAAACCTGGACCAGTTGCCACCGGATCGCTAGAAAGCAACCGATAGCGCAACAATTCAAAGCCCGCCGCTTTAGCGAGGCGGCGAATAGTGTCCGCGGAAAAACCCAAATGCACATGGCCCATGCTGGCGGCATACGCACGGCGATCATGCGCCACCATGTCAACAATAAACAACCGTCCGTTTGTCTTCAGCGCTCGCGCCACTTCACGAAGCGCCGCCTCGATATCCACAATGTGATGCAGCACAAGCATGGCAATGGCCAGATCAACTTCGCCATCTTTCAAAGGCAAGGCTTCCATGCTTCCACGACGAAATTCCACATGCTTCACATGCGCGAGCCGCTTTTGAGCGGCATCCAACATTGATTTTTCACGGTCCACCGCGATGACTTTGCGCACCAACCCAGCCAACACTTCGCTGGCCTCGCCGGTTCCACAACCCAAATCAGCGACCACGGTGTCAGGATCCAAAAGATCCAGCAGCGCGGCGTTGGTGACGCGCGTGCCAAAAAGTTTCTGGCGAACATCGCTCCATTCGCCACCCATGCGGCCAAAGAACGCCTCGCTATCCACGCGGCGCGACGCAATCACACTGGACATGCGCTGGCGATCTTGCGCCACCTCCGGATGCGTCTGAATACTTTGGCGCGCCACTTCCCACAACGCTTTGGAATCTTCAGGCATGGTGGCGTTGGCCATGCGATACAAACCCGCGGTGCCATCGCTGCGACGCGCGATCCAACCACCATCAAGCAAAGGTTTCAGATGGCGACTCGCGGTGCTTTGCGGAACTTGCACAATGCGCGCCAACTCACCGACGCTCAATTCCTCATCGGTCAAAAGTTGCAACATGCGCAAACGAACAACATCACCAAGCGCCGTGAATTGGCTCAGTAGACGATTGGCGTCACCAGCGTTGCGTGTGTTGCGCCGGCTCATCGCGGCACGAAATTAAATTCCACCGGGCAGAGCCAGCGTTGGACCAAGAACTTGTCCGCGCGCTTGCAGAGCTGATTGAACGCGTGGATCGTTTGGATTCACGCCGTAGGCCTGACGCAATCGGCGCAGCGCTTCGGCTTTATCGCCAAGCTTGTCTTGCAACGCAGCCATTTGCAGATAAGGACTAATGATTCGCTTCATGCCGTAGCCCTCGTCGAGTTCAATGGCGGCCAAGAGCGCTGTTTTTTCGGAATCCATATCGCCAGTGCTGTCCGCGATTTCGGCAAGCTTCACATAAGCCTCCGCACTACGAAACTCCGCGCCGGCGTTGCGAAGAAGCAAGTACAACTCTGGAATATCTTTTTGCTTTTGCATGCAATCCGCCAAGGCGAAGACCACGTCCATGTTGTCAGGCTTGCGCGCGTTGGCGGCTTCAAGCGCGTGACGCGCCTCGGGCAAATCGTTCAGACATAATTCCGCTTTGCCATAAATAAATTGCGCCTTCCATTCACCGGGCCACTGCACAACAACAGGTCGAATTAAATCGGCGGCTTCCGCGCATTGATCAAAGTCAATGTAGTGCTGCGCAGCGGTGGTTGTGCTTTCAATAGGGGGCGTGCTGCTGCAACCAACCAGCACTGGTGTTGCGAGAAGCGAAGCGACGATAATTTTGGTGAAGTGAGTCATGGGCGTCGAGATGATAAGGTCTTCCGTGCAATAGCGTGTTAACCAATGAAGCCCCTGCAAACCGCAATTCTTCGCCACACAACAACCGACGGACGCCATCATTTTGACTGGCTTTTGGCTGGAAGCGTGATTGTGCAGCCGGATGCGCGGGAAACTTTATGTTGGCGTTGCCCCAGCCTTCTCACCGCGATGGATATGCATGATCACATGATTGTTGAGGCGATTTCTAAACATCGCGGCTTCTATTTAACACTTCAGAGCGCGCGTGAGTTGGATGGCGGCCGTGGAAGAGTGGAACCCATCGCTCGCGGCTGGGCGCATGAGTTGCACGAGAATGACCATGCGCACGAAAATAGATCCGGGCAACATCGAACAGCGACATCGGCAGATGACACTATGAAATGTCGCACATTTATTTTGCACTTTGAGGGCACGCCGCCACTGTGCGTGACTCTGCAAGGCGATCTTCTAACCCGCGTTGATGATTTGGAGAATGTGGATTTGGGCGAGTGATTGTGCGTGAGTACTTTTTGCGCGCGAGTAATTTTTACGCGAATGATTTTTACGCGCCAGATTCTTGGCGATAAGAACGCGCCTGATACCAACGCGTGCCACCCGACCAACGCCGCATGAACATGGGCATGCACATTTAGGTGAACGCGTCCCACACCAACACAAACCACGCGATCAACGCGAACGGCGCTTTAGAAAGCGCGCCAAGAATTCTTCCGATGGCCGCGCCAGCCGCGGGCTTGAGTGAATCTTTCATATCGCGCCCATGGATTTTTTCACCCGCAATCGCGCCAACAACCGCGCCCGCGATTGCGCCAATAGCGGAACCCACAAGCGGAATTGGAATGAAGATTGTTCCAATGATGAGACCAATGACGCTTCCAATCATGCTGCCAACCGCGCCCTTGCGCGACGCGCCACCAGCCTTGGCGCCCAGCGCGCCCGCGAGAAATTCAAGCACTTCGCCCGTGGTTCCCGCAAGGACAGCGATGACCATCGCCCAAACTCCAAATGGAATGTCTTGCGCCGGCCACATCCCCATGACGACCGCGTCAGACATTCCCGCCACTCCAATCATGATCCATGTTCCAGGCAAACCCAGTGGCGTTACCACCACGCACGCCAATCCAATCACGGCAAAAAAACTGGCGCCGATGTATTGCGCCCACATCACAAGGACGGCCCCATCTGTCGAAGTTCATCACGAAGTATGGCCGCCAATTCAAAATTCTCGCAACCAATGGCGACCAACATTCGCCGCTCCAATTCAAGGCGTTGACTTGCTGGCAATTTCAATGTGAGCGACTCGCGCAAGCCGCGCAAGTACTGAGTTTCAATAGAGCGTTCAAATTGATCCGCCGCTCCGGCGCGCTGAAATGATTTTTCAAGCGCATCCAAACCGCGGTCAATAGCGAGCCCCGCTTCTGCTTTTCTTCCAGCTGATAGCGCCACGGCCACTTCGGCGCGCGCTTGCATTTTAATTTCATTGGCGCGCCACAATTCACTATGCAAACGCTGCGGGTTGTCGACGCCTCGCGTCCAGAGCAATTCAAGAATTTCAATATTGTGAAGCGCGTCGCGTCGAACCCTTGGCCACAATTCCAACACCGCGCACGCCATGGCGCGTTGGCGAAAGAGCAAAATCTCGCCGCTTAAATCGGAGACGTCATCCGCGCTCAGCCGCGCGCCACCAACCGCGGTCGGCCCGCCAAGAGTGGCAACTTGCGATCGCACGCGGTCAAGCACTGATCCAAATCCACCCGATGCGTTGCCGTCGGGCCGTCCATCGGCTTCCATTTGGATAATTCCAAGTTCCAAGCGCACTTGAATTAACAGCCTGCCATCATGCCCGGACAGGGTTCTGGCGCCAAAGATCCCAGATTGCCACTGCCAATCCTTCAAAATGGGGGTGAGATCGCTGGAGCTGGACATGAAATCCATGCTAGCTCACAAAATCTTTTTATTTAGACGGGCCGGAAAGGAGGCAAACAACTTTTGAAAATGAATCATTTCGGGTAGGGTTTTAAGGCGTAGGGCAACTATGCTTACTGTCTCGAGTGGTTGGGAGTCTCTTTCAAAAAGAAGTTATGGCGAGAGTATTTGCTACATCTGATTTACAAACATACATGCGCCAAATTGGCGCAACGCCGTTGTTGACTCCGGAATCGGAGAAGATTTTAGGTTGGAAGATTGTCAACAACTGCGATGACTGCGACCCGCAGCAAAGCAAACTTCGAAACGAGTCCATTGAATTAATGATCAAGTCCAATCTGAGATTGGTCATTGCCATTTCAAAACATTATTCGCACCGCGGGCTTTCTCTTTCTGACTTGGTTGAGGAAGGCAATGTGGGCTTAATTCGCGCCGCCCAAGGATTTGATCCCGCGCAAGGCGCACGATTTAGCACCTATGCAAGCTGGTGGATCAAGCAAGCCATCAAGCGAACCTTGATCAACTCCCAGCAAGCCATTCATATTCCCGCCTATATGGTGGAACTGATCGCGCGTTGGAAAATTGAAACGCGCAAATTTGAATCGGATCATTCGCGGCCACCATCCATTTTGGAACTCTCCAAAATCATGGGTATTCCAGTGCGCAAACTGAATATCGTGAAGAAAGCGATTACCGCTTACAACTCGCCCAATCAGGCGCCCAAATCTATTGGTGGCGAAGAGCCCAACTTCAACGATCTTTTCGCCGACACGCGCAATTCCGGCCCCGAGGAAAAGATTAGTTCGCGCGAGGATTTCTCCGTGATTTTAAAATTGCTGGACTCCATTGATCACCGTGACGCGCACGTGTTGCGCCTGCGATTTGGACTGGAAGGTCAAGAGCCCTTGACACTGAAAGAAGTTGGCGACCAAGTGGGATTAACCCGTGAACGAGTGCGTCAAATTGAAGTGGACGCCCTGAAAAAACTCTACACGCGCATGATGGATGACAAGCCATTGCGTTTCTCGGTTGGTGAAACAGCATCGCCGAGCGACAATGAATCGCCGCGCCAAGAGTCCGGCATTCAGAATTCATTGGCCCGCACGAATAAAGCGCCAAGAAATAAAATTCCAAAAACGGATCGTTGAGTTTGTTCGCGCCGTTGTGAGACAACGCTCTAAAAAGATTTGCACAAAGCTCTGGAGCCAACCCGCAAAGAAATGTGGACGAGACGCTTTGCGAACTGGGCAATACAGAATTTGAAAAAGGCGCAAGCGCCACGTATTGCAATATGAAAATCAAGTCGCTGATTTACCGGGTTTGGTCGGGTTATAAAACGGCAATTGATACACCGCGGCCTCGGCGCGTTCGCGTCCAAGATCCACCATTAACGCGGGCATTTTCTCGGCAATATCCATATCCACAATGGCCATGGCAATAGGCATGTCCAGTGTTGGACTTAAGCACCCACTGGTGACGCGGCCAACAACGCGATCTCCGCCCGCTCCGCTTGCGATGACATTCATGCCTTGACGCGCGCTACGACGACCCTGCAATTTCAATCCAACCAACTTTTGTTTCAGACCCGCCTTGGCAATTTTCTCCAGCGCGTCTTGACCGATGAAACGCACTTCGCGTTCATCGCCCGCGCCCTTGTCCATCTTCACCGCAAAGTTCAATCCCGCCGTCAACGGATCAACACTCTCATCAATTTCATGTCCATACAGCGGCATGCCCGCCTCCATGCGCAACGTGTCGCGCGCGCCAAGACCGCACGGCTTGATCACGCTTGTCGCGCCACCCATGTCCTTCAGCAGCATGCTGAGAGCCAACTTGGCCATGCCCGCGCCCAAAATAATTTCCACGCCGTCCTCGCCGGTGTATCCCGTTCGACTGACGAGCAACTTCACCACCATTAAACTTTTTTCCACAAAGCGATAGCGCTTCAGCGTTGGAATTTCGCGGCTCATGGTGCTGACCAAATCCATGACCTTGGGTCCTTGCAACGCGACCATGGCGGTGGAGGCGGTTTGGTCGTCCATTTTGAAAACCAAATCACCCTTATTTTCCGCGAAATGCTGCAGCAATTTCAAGCGATTGGACGCATTGCACACCATTAAATATTCGTCCTCTTCCAAGCAGTACACCAGGATGTCGTCGCGACAACCGCCCTGCTCATTCAACACCAAACCGTAGCGCACCGAGCCTTTGGTCATGCCCAGAATTCCGCGCGTGCAAATGCGATCCAAAAATCGCCGCGCATGTCGGCCAGTGAATTTAATGCGCCCCATGTGGCTCACATCAAAGAAGCCGGCGGATGTGCGCGTCCATCGATGCTCGTCAAGAATGGAACCGAAGTGCAGCGGCATGTCCCAACCCGCGAAGTCCGTCATTTTTGCGTGGTGCTGCAAGTGCATGGCATGGAACGGTGTTTCTAAAAGTGTTGCTGTTGTCATTTTTTTCCTATGGTGAATTTTACGGGGATGGATTTGTTGAAGAAGAATTTCCGTGGGTCGATGTACCCGCGCTACTTTGGGCGTCTTGAAGTTTGGCGACTTCTCGTTCAAGTGATTTTAATTTTCTAGACATGCCGTACAGGTCGCGAAAGACAAGATGATTTCGCAATGCGATATCGCTTTCAATGGCTGGAACGCCGGCAACCCGCATTCCAGCAGCGATGTCACCAACCACCGCGGATTTACCCGCGACTTGCACGCCGTCACCGATGGACAAATGCCCAGTCACGCCAGCTTGCCCGCCCAATACAACATAATTGCCCATGTCCACGCTGCCGCTAATACCCACCAAACTCACAAGCAAACAATGCTTGCCAATGCGTGTTCCATGTCCAATGGAAATCAGATCCGCGAATTTGGTTCCCGCGCCAATGCGCGTCTCTTCCATCGCGGCGCGTTCAATGACGCAGCATGATCCAATCTCCACATCGTCCTCTAGAACAACAATGCCCGACTGCGGAATTTTTTCGTGGCGACCCTTGTGTGTTGCGTAACCAAATCCGTCGCTGCCAATCACCGTGTTGGCGTGCAATGTGACGCGATTGCCAATGACGCACCCGTCATAAATGCAGACGCCTGGATACACAATGCAATCATCGCCCATGTTCACACCTTCGCCAACATAGGCGTTGGGATAAATCACGCAGCGCGCGCCAAGCGTCACGCCGCGCTCAATCACCGCCCCCGCATGGACCACGCAATCGCGACCCAGTTGCGCGGTTGCATGAATGACAGCGCGCTCCGAAATGGAATTATTTTTCTGCGACGCAAGGATTGGAGCTGGATGTTTTCGAAAGCCATGAAGCGCGACCATGGCTTGGCGAAATGCGAAGTATGGATCGACGGCCTCCAATGTGGCCACGCCCGCCTTCGCCGTTTCGCCGCTGACCACAATGACCGCTGAGGCGTTGGTTGTGGCTAAATGCGCAGCATATTTTCTATTGGCAAGGAAACTGACTTGACCAACCTGGGCGCGGTCGATCGGGGCGCAAGAATGAACAAGCGTGGCGCCGTCTCCGCGCAATGTGGCGCCAATTGTGTGGGCAAGTTCGTCGAGTCGGATAGCCATAACAACGCCAAGCCTAGCAACCAACTTTGATTGCGTGCGGGCAAATGCGGTCTAAAATTGTTTCCCTCGTGGCGCGGGTTTGTTTCAGAGTGTGCGCCCATTCTTGCACACGGTTATCCTGCAAAGTAGAAATGAAAAGGCCCGTCCGCCAAAGCCATTGCTCGGGTTGTCGCCCGAAAATATGGCGATTCAATTTTATTTTCATCATGATGATCTTCATGATCGCATTGCCCACGCCCATCACGCGCGCGGGTGATATTGAGGACCAAACTTTCGCCGATCGACCAATCTCGTTGGTGACCATCAAGGGCCTCAGCAGAATTAGCGAGCAGGAAGTCAAGAACAATCTGCGCATTGGCGCGGGCGAGCCCTACGAATCACTGGCGGTGCGCGCCGACGTGGCCAGTCTGTATCGCCTGGGTCATTTTGAAACAGTCACGGCGGAAGCGTCTCTGCAACCCGACGGCACGGTTGAAGTCATCTACACATTGATTGAACAAAGTTTGGTTCTTGACATTCAAACAGTGGGCAACAAAGCGGTGAGCGATCAGGAATTGCGCGCCGTGATTCCGTTGTATCCGGGTGGTCCGCGCGACGACTTTTTGCTTGAACAAAGCATTCTGAAAATGAAGGATCTGTACCGCAATAAAGGTCATTATTTGGTGGAGATCACGGTGGATGAATCGCGTCTGAAGGATTCCGGAATTTTAATTTTCCGCATTGTGGAAGGTCCGCGCGTGCGCATTCAAGAAGTTGAATTTGTGGGTAATCGCACCTTTCCAGACAAGCAACTTTCCGCGGAAATTAAGACCAAGCCGTGGATTTTTATTTTTCGCAAAGGCAACTTGGATGAGGAAGCCTTAGTGGACGATGTTGCCACTCTAGATAAATTTTACAAGGACCACGGATTTGTCGACGTGCGCGTTGATCGACGAGTTGAACTGAACTCCGATCAAAAAGAGGCCAAGGTTGTTTTTGTCATTGACGAAGGCCGCGAGTATCGACTGCGCTCCGTGCGTGTTGAAGGCGCAGGCAGCGACGGGGAATTAAAAACTTTTTCATCCGAACAATTGCGTTCACTGATGGTCATTCGCCCCGGCGACGCCTTTCAAAAGAAAGGCATTGACGCAAGCGTGAAGAGCATTCAAACCTCGTACTTTGTCATGGGCTACATCAACGCAAAGGTCAACACAACCTATGTGCGTTCGGGTGAGGAAGCCGAAGTGGACATGCTGGTCAACGTCACCGAAGGCGATCGCTTTGAGACTGGATTGGTGCAAATTCAAGGCAATTTCATTACGCGTGATAAAATTATTCGCCGCATGGTTCGCTTTCAACCAGGTCGCCCCATGGACGGACGCGAAATTGAACTCACGCAAATCCGCCTGAAATCTACCAACTTGTTCAACGACATTCGCGTCACGCCGCAAGAGCCTGACCCCGACCATCCACAAACGCGCGACGTGTTGGTGGAAGTGAAAGAAAAGAACACCGGCAGCGTGAATTTTGGTTTGGCCATCGGCACCGATCAAGGGTTCGGCGGTGAAATTTCTTTGAATCAATACAACTTTGACATCGCCGACGTGCCGACATCGTTCAGTGAATTCACGGCGGGACGCGCGTTCCGTGGCGCGGGCCAAACATTCACCATTGCCATTCAACCCGGTATTGACGTGAGCACCTACTCCATCTCGCTGGGAGAGCCGCATTTATTTGAGAGCGATTGGTCGGGCAACACAAGTTTGTCCTATCGCAATCGCATCTACCCTCAGTGGACCGAAGAACGCACAACGTTGGGATTTGGAACTGGTCGACGTCTTGGCGACTTCTGGACATTTGGAACCAACGTGCGTCTTGAAAATGTCACGCTGACACAATTTCAAGATGGCACTCCGTTGGTTGTTGAAAATGACCAGGCGGGCCCAAGTCAATTTGGGGTGCTTTCCACCTCCATTTCGCGAAACACCGTTGACAGTAAAACGCGCCCGGGTTCTGGTTCGGTTTCCGAAGTCACCGCCAGCATGTACGGAGGCGCGTACAGCTTTCCAATGTTGCGCGGCAGTTACACCACGTTCCTCACGTTGGATGAGGATTTTCTTGGCCGCAAAACCACGCTGCGATTTAATTCCCAAATGGGCTATATCGCCAGCGACAACGCGCCCGTATTTGAACGTTTCTATTTGGGTGGTCGTACATTGCGCGGCTTCGCGTTCCGCACCATTAGTCCTGTGACCTATCAGTTGCAGGGATATCCAAACTCCTATCCCCCAACGGAACAAGGTCCAAGCAACGGCGCGCCCGCCACAAACATTGGCGGTCAGTTCTTGTTCTTCGCGGGCACGCAATATGAAACGCCGGTCTTCCAAGATGTCATCACCGCCGTCGCCTTCGTGGATTCCGGAACCGTGACTGGCAATAGTTACGCGGGTGATATTCCAAATCCGCTTGGGTTCTACCAATACCGCGTCAGCGTTGGAGTGGGCTTGCGTTTGTACATTGGCGCGCTTGGTCCCGCCCCAATCGCGCTGGATTTTGCGGTTCCTTTAATGAAACAGGACACCGACCAAACCCAAGTCTTCTCTTTCAATGCGGAACTTCCTTTCTAAGGAAAGAAGACCGTTCACTTGTTTGATCGCCCGACAAATTGGCATGGATTTCTTAGCATAAATCGTTGGGCAAACTTTCAGCGCGGCACTTACACTCTTCCTCTATCTATAGAAGACCCCTATGAACAAATTTCAAATGCAAACCGTCGTCATTGCCTCACTTGTCGCCTTTGGACTGGGCTCATTCGCCTGGGGCGTCAGCCGTCCAATGGCGCCCGCCCAAGCCACCAAAATTGGCAGCATTAACTTGGCGAAGGTGTTGGACAAACTTCAGGAAAAATCAGATTGGGAAGTGCAACTCACCGCGCTGCAAAATCAAATGCGCGACGAGGCCGACAGCCGCAAGCGCAAATTAGAAGCTGAAATTAAACAAGCTTCCAGCGCGACAGACGCCGCGGAGCAACAACGAATTGCCGAGCAAGTGGTGCTTGAGCAATTGCAACTTGAGCAATGGGCGACATTGAAGGGCGGCGAGCTTGATTTGGAAAATAGTTTGATGTGGCAAAGCATTTATCGCAATTTGCGCGAGGAAAGCGCCAAACTTGCGGAGAGTGAAGGCTATGACTACATCATTGTGAATGATGGAACAAATGAAATCATGACCAACCGAGAGGTCAAGGTTCCGCTTGCCCAACAAGTGCTTGAGCAAATTGGTCGCCGCAATATTATTTTTGCCAGCCCCGCAACGGATGTCAGCGACAAGTTAATTGTGCGCATGAACAATACCCACGCCGCCGCGCCAGCCTCTGTTGGTCCAGCTAAAAAATAATTTCTGATTTGTGTTTCATTTCTCACTTGGCTTGTCCATCATTCGCACTTTGTCTTTATTGATGTCCGCTTAAAACCAACCCACTTTTGGAGAAATCACATGCGTCGCCTCTCTCCCCTGCCAATCACACTGTTCGTAGCGCTTGCCGCAATTTCTTTGTGGGCTTTCAACTCGTTTGAAAAACCAACCGTCATTGCAACCGTGGATCTTGAGCGCTTATATAGCGGCCTTGATGAGCACAAGGCGGGCGAAAAGCGCCTTGAGGAAACCGCCAAGGAACTGAACGCCAAGAATGAAAAACTGGGGCAAATTGCTCAATCCCTGCAGGCCGAACTTGAGAATTTTAAGGCGGATTCCCCTGGCTTTTTTGAGACCACTAAGAAAATTCAAGAGGCCGTGGGCAACATGAAAGCCTTTGACGAATTCTCGCGGCGCAAGTTCGACATGGAAAAAAATCTCCTACTGAAAAACACCTATCAAGCCATCAAGTCCTCACTGGGAGATATTTGCAAGGCTCAACAAATTGACGCCGTCTTTCTTGACGACGCGACTCCGCCATTTGATCCCAAGGACACTCGCCCTGTCATGACGCAAATTTCTGGTCGTCGCATGTTGTGGATCAATCCCGCAATTGACATCAGCGATGTTGTGATTAAACAAATGAACGAGAATTTTTCCAAGAGACAAGGTAAGTGACAAGGCAAGTGACCGCGGCGGTCATTAGGAATTCACGTTGATACCCAAGACAAGTTCCCAACTGGCGGCGTTGGTGGGCGGCGCCCTTGAAGGCCCTGGTGACATTGCGTTCACAGGACTGTCTTCGCTAGCGGATGCCACGGAACATGAGGCGACATTTATCACCAGCGACGCGCACGCAAAATGGTGGGAGCACAGCCGAGCTCGCATTGCCATTGTTGGAAATCAAGTCAAATTGGAACTTTCAAATTCACCGACAAACTCAGCTCTTTCGAGCACTTCTACGCAAGGTGCCCAGACCCGAACGCGCGCGCTGATTCGCGTTGACAACGCTGATCTTTCGGTGGCCAAGGTGCTGGAAATGTTCGCCCCGCCGACCACGCTTCCTGCGTTGGGTGCGCATGCATCCGCGGTCATTGATGCAAGCGCGGTCATTGGCAAAGACGCGCGCATTGGCGCGCTGGTCAGTGTTGGTGCTGGTTCGCATATTGGAAATGGTTGCGTGTTGCACGCCGGCGCACGCATTGCGGCCAACGTGACTTTGGGCGAGGGCTGCGTCATTCACAGCAACGCATTTATTGATGAGCGCTGCGTGCTTGGCGCGCGCGTGATCATTCACGCATCCGCCGTCATTGGCGGCGATGGATTTGGATATCGCCCAGCCGCCGATGGAAAAAGTTTGACACGCATTCCACACACCGGAAATGTTGTTCTGGATGATGATGTTGAAATTGGCGCCAACACCTGCGTTGACCGAGCCAAGTTTGGTTCAACAAAAATTGGAGCGGGAACCAAGATTGATAATTTGTGCCAGATCGCGCATGGTTGCCGCATTGGACGCATGACCGTGATCGCGGGCATGAGCGGCTTGGCCGGCAGCGTGACGGTTGGCAATGGCGTGCAAATTGGCGGTTATTGCGGCATTGGCGACCATAAAACCATTGGCGACGGCGCGCGTTTGGCGGCCAAAAGCGCTGTCATGAACGACATTCCAGCTGGCGCCACTTGGGGCGGAATGCCCGCGCAAGACATCCGTGAGGAATTGCGTGTGATCGCCGCAATCCGTAAATTGCCACAATGGTCACGGAAGTTGAAAACACTCTTCGAGGAACAGACAAAGGACTCCGCGAAGGACCCGCTGAAAGGTCCATCGAAAGTCCAATGAAACCTGTCGCCACCAAAGTTCTTCCCACGGGGCAACTTCGCGGCACCACCGTTGATCCACAGCGAACACTTGCGCGCGTGGCCATTGTGCGTGGCAAAGGATTGATGCTTGGTGAAGAGGCGGTTTTAGAAATCACCCCCGCGCCGCCTGGCACCGGAATTATTTTCGAGCGCGTGGACTTGAATCCAACCGTGACCATTCCCGCGTTGGTGACGCATGTGTTGCCCAAGCCAAGGCGCACCACATTGCGCGGTGGCGATGTCACCATTGACACTATTGAACATTGCATGAGCGCGCTTGCCGGCTTGCGCGTTGACAACGCCATTTTGCGTTTGCATGGACCAGAGTTGCCTTGCGGTGATGGCAGCGCGATGCCGTTTGTGCAACCTATTTGCGAAGCTGGTTTGATTGAGCAAGACGCTCCGCGACGGGTGTTTCGTTTGCGCGAAGCCATTGTTGTTGAGGACGCCGACTCCATGATCGCCGCGTTACCACGCGACGGCGAGGGAATGGAAATTTCCTACGACTTGGACTACGGCGCAAAAGAGCTCAGAATACCGCGCCAAACAATGGTTTTTGATCCCACGCGCAGCGACTATTCGACGGACATTGCGCCTGCGCGCACATTTAGTTTGCAAGAAGAGGCCGAGGCCATTTGGGCCGCGGGTTTGTGCCGTCATCTCACCGTGCGCGACGCATTGGTGATTGGCGACAATGGTCCAATTGAAAATACGTTCCGCTTTAGCGATGAACCCGTGCGCCACAAATTGCTTGATGTGCTTGGTGATTTATATTTGGCTGGTCGACCTATTCAGTGCCGCATTGTTGCGCACCGCAGTGGTCACGGACTGAACCGGCAAATGTGCCAGCGACTTCTGCGCGCAATGAAGGCCGCGGACTTGGCCGAAAGTTTGGTGGCGGGTCAAGCCATGGACGCGCGCGCCATTGCCAAAGTTTTGCCACATCGATATCCAATGTTGCTGGTTGATCGCGTTGTTGAAATGGACGCCAATCGGCGCGCTGTTGGCGTGAAAAATGTCACCATGAACGAACCATTTTTCCAAGGTCATTATCCAGGCACTCCCATTATGCCAGGCGTATTGATTGTAGAGGCCATGGCGCAATTGGGCGGACTCATGCTCAGCCAAACTCTGGAACATTCCGGCCGCGTGGCCATGCTGCTGAGTTTGGACCGCGTGAAATTGCGTAAACCTGTTGTGCCGGGCGATCAATTAGTTCTTGAAGTTGAAACTGTGCGCGCCAACGCCCGGACCGCCTCCGTCAAATGCCGCGCCACGGTGGGTGGAAAATCCGCCGCGGAGGCTGAAATTCGCTTTATGATGGTGGATTCCACCGAAGCCTGATCTTTTATTTTTACAACATTCTTTCATGACAAAAATTCATCCCACCGCAATCATCGATCCATCCGTCAAACTGGCCGCGGGCGTGACCATTGGTCCATGGTGCGTGATTGGTCCCGAGTGTGAAATTGGCGAAGGCAGCGAACTTGTGAGCCATGTTCACATGGATCGATACACCAGCATTGGACGCGAGAATGTGTTGCATCCGTTCACCATTGTGGGCGGTCCGCCACAAGATAAAAAATTCGCGGGCGAGCGCACTACGCTTGAGATGGGCGACCGCAACCACATTCGTGAGTTCGCATCCATTCATCGCGGCACTGGCAATGGAAGTGGTGTAACTAAAATTGGCAGCGACAATTTGGTCATGGGTTGCGTGCACATTGCGCACGATTGCCAAATTGGTTCGCATGTCATTCTTGCCAACAACGCAATGTTGGCGGGACATGTCACCGTGTGCGACTATGTGAATGTTGGCGGAGGTTGCGGACTGCACCACTTTGTGCGCCTGAACACCTGCGCATTTCTTGGAGCCATGGCGCGCGTGAGCAAAGATGTTCCGCCGTACATGATCGCCGAGGGCAACCCCGCGGAAGTGCGCGGACACAATGCGATCGCCATGAAGCGCCGTGGTTTTTCCGACGACGAAGTGGACGCCATGAAGGAGGCCTACAAGCGCCTCTTCCGCGAACGCGGCGGAAGCATTATGGAAAAAGTTGCCAAATTACGGGCGCAATTCCCTACTTTTACAACTATTGCGCAAGTGTGCGACGCCGTGCTTGAGGCTGGAGATGGCACGCATGGCCGCTCACAAGAGGCGTTGCGTCCTGACGACAAGCGAAATCATCCGTCTATCGCCGCTGCGGCTTCCACTGTCCATAAAAAATAAATCCACGCGAGCACACACCATGAGTTCAGCAAAAAACGACGAGCGCCTGCAAGAACAAATGGAAAAAACAGAGGCCGCGCTTCGCCGTGGCCAATGGTTTGAAGCTGAACGACTTGCGCAACGCGCCATGGAAATGGCGCGGCGTGCAGAGGACTTTGGAGCCATGGCGCGCATTTGCATGCCGCTGCAAGAGGCCCGTCGTCAACGCGTGCAAGCCGCGCTTGAACTGAAAAAAATCCGCGTGTTGTACGAAGGCAACATGGAAGAAATTAAAGTTGAGTCTGGTTGCTACTTGGTCATGCCCATGCAACTTGTTGGCGCGGACGCGCGTCGGCTTCGCTTGGCCGCGCTGCGAGATGAGAAGCCCGCCACCGTAATTTGCTGCGAGCCACCAAACTTGCGCGGCAAGTGGCCCATTGTTGCCATTGGCGTTGTGACCGTGCGCGCCTACGTTGATCCGCCAGAAAATGAGAAGAAGCCCAGCATGAAGTGGTATGTCAACGCCATGGAAGCGCTAGGCGACGCTGGCTTGACGGGATCGCATGTGGATTCAGGCATGGACCTTGATAGGCAAATTGACGCGGTTTTGGGGCTTTTAGACTCTGTTCCAGACCATGAAGGTTTGCACCACGTGCTAGCGGACATGTGCCGCGAAGCTGAAAAAGGATTTGAACGCAGCGAACCCACGGCCCTTTCGGAACTTGACGCCGAACTTGCTCTTGAAGACGAAACACAAAACGACGATCAAGGCGAATAATTTTCGCGCATCATTTTAGGCGAATGTAGTAGGCGAATCTTTTTTAAAACGCGTGTGACCCCGCGTACGTTTCCGTATTGACGCTTGTGCCACTACAACCGTTGCATGAAACCTCAAGCACCGCGTTCGCCTTCAACTCCAATCAAGTCCTTCTTGTAAACCGCGACCAAGTCGACGCGCGCCTGTTGCTTCAATGACATACGCGTCTTCAACGCGCACGCCGCCAACGGCTTTGCAATACAAGCCGGGCTCAATGGTGATCACATCGCCGGCAACCAACGGCAAACCGCCGCGGTCCATCAGCGGCGGCTCATGCACATCAAGGCCAAGACCGTGTCCAGTTCCATGCACCATGCCACACCAAGAATCTGGCGCATCTACTGGTGGCGTGCCGCTACTGAAACCATGCTCGTGAATCACGCGCAAGGTTTCGCCGTGCACATCGCTGCCAGTGGCGCCAACTTTGGCGGCGCGCATCGCGGCGGCCTTGGCTTGCACAACGGCTTTGTGCATTTTTTCTGCTTGCGGCAAAACCTTGCCATGCACCACGGTTCGCGTGCAATCGCCCCAATATCCGCTGTTTTTTGACTTTGGAAAAATATCCACCATGATCAATTCACCCGTGCGCAAAACGCCGTCACCATCATGGTGGCAGTCGGCGCCTTGAGGACCACCCGCAACAATGGAGCGTGGATTTTCAAATCCGTGGCGGGCAAAAAACATGTCAATCTCCGCGCGCACTCGCTCGCTCGTCAGTGGCGCGCCTTGGTGAACCAACTCGCCGTTGGCATTCACGACCGCGCGCGCAATCAACCTGCACGCCAACTCAATCGCGTCCTCGGTGGTGCGTTGCGATTCATCCATGGCTTTCAACTCCGCCGCGTCCTTGCTTCGGCGCGCCGATTGAAACAATTCCAAATCGCAGCGCATGGAAACTCCGGCGTCAGCCAACACGTGCATGAAGAGCGCTGGAAAAGTTCTGTCACACACCGCGCGCTTCACGCCCGCGCGGAGCACGCATTGCGCCAACGCTTGCGCGGTGGAAATATCGCGCTCGCCAGACAAGCCCGTCGCCGGAGCAAATTCACTGGGCGAAGCAAACACATCCGCGCGCGCGTGTTGCCTGGCGCGATCCAGTTCTATGTCGCGCACAATCAGCGTTCGCTTGCGCACGCCATTTGGCGCGGAAATATCAGCGAAAGCCAGTGGGTCGCCCACACGAAAGCGCGTCTGGTGAAACAGCGTCATATTTGTTGCGGAAATACCACCCATGACAATGGCTTCGTCGTTGGAGATCATAAAAGTATCGTAAACACAAATCAGCCGCGCGAAATTCGCCTGTGCTTAAACTTGGTTGGAACGCTGTCGGGGCCCGCGCCATTGCGCTTGCGGTGATCGGATTCGTACTCGCTCCAGCCGCCGTGATAGAAAAACAATTTGCCGTCACCTTCAAAAGCAAGAATGTGCGTGGCAACGCGGTCCAAGAACCAGCGATCATGGCTGATGCACAACACCGTGCCCGCAAAATTCTGCACCGCCTCTTCCAGCGCGCGCATGGTGTTCACGTCAATGTCGTTGGTGGGCTCGTCAAGCAAAATCACATTGGCGCCACTGGTCAGCATGCGCGCCAAGTGCACGCGGTTGCGCTCACCACCAGAAAGAACGCCAACCAACTTCTGCTGCTCGGTGCCGCCAAATCCGTAGCGACTGACATACGCGCGGCTATTCACCGTGGCGCTTCCCAACTTAATTTCCTCAACACCCCCAGAAATCGCCTGCCAAACGCTGTCTTTATCGCTGAGCGTGTCGCGCGTCTGCTCCAAGTACGCAAGCTTCACGGTCTCGCCAATCTTCAACGTTCCGCCGTCTGGCTTCTCTTGCCCGGTGATCATGCGGAACAGCGTGGTCTTGCCGGCGCCGTTGGGGCCAACAATTCCAACCACCGCGCCTGGCGGAATTAAAAAGTTCACATCATCAAGCAAGGCGTTGTCGCCAAAGTTCTTGCTCACTCCAATCGCCTCAACCACAACGGTTCCAAGCCGCGGCCCTGGCGGAATATAAATTTCAATCTCCTTGATCTTTGTCTTGGAGTCTTCATTCAACATCTGCTCGTAGCTAGCCACGCGCGCCTTGCTTTTGGTCATGCGCCCCTTGGGATTCTTGCGAATCCAATCCAACTCACGCGCCAACGCCCGTTGCCGCTGACCCTCTTGCTTGGACTCCAGCGCCAAACGCTTCTCTTTCTGCTCCAACCACCCCGTGTAGTTGCCCTTATAAGGAATGCCCTCGCCACGATCCAACTCCAAAATCCAAGTCGCCACGTTGTCCAAGAAATATCGATCATGCGTCACCGCAATCACCGTGCCCTTGTATTGCTGCAAATGATGCTCCAACCAATCCACGCTTTCCGCGTCCAAATGGTTGGTGGGCTCGTCCAACAGCAAAATATCAGGCTTTTTAAGCAATAAACGACATAACGCCACGCGCCGCTTCTCGCCACCCGAGCATGTATTTAAAGGTTGATCCGCCGGCGGGCAACGCAGCGCATCCATGGCCATTTCCAATTGATGATCAACCGTCCACGCGTCAAACTTCTCCAGTTGCTCCTGCACCACAGCCAGGCGGTCCAACGTTTTCTCCATGGCTGCATCGTCAAGTGGTTGCGCCAACTTCTCATTCAGGCGATCAAACTCCGCCAACAAATCAAATGTTCCTTGCGCGCCTTCACGAACCAGTTCAAGCGCAGTGCGCTTCTCGCCAAGCAATGGTTCTTGCTCTAAATAGCCCACTTCGTAGCCATTTGCCGCCCAAATCTTGCCGTCATACACCTTGTCCACGCCGGCCATTAATTTAAGCAGCGTGCTTTTGCCGGAGCCATTTAATCCCAGCACGCCAATCTTTGCGCCGTAATAGTAAGACAGCGAAACTTCCTTCAGAATGACGCGCTTGTCTATTTCCTTGGTCACGCCAGTCATGGAAAAAATGACTTGCGTTGTTTCGTTGCCTGTTGTTGGAGCGGCCATTGGGGCGCTGATCCTAACGATTTGCGAATTTAAATTGCGCAGCACGAAAAACTTTAAAAAACACAAAGTCGTAAAAGACCAATAACTTCATTCTTTTAATTCAGAAACGAAGTCTTTTTAAAAAATCACCAGCCACCGCAGAAAACAGTTTCATTTTTTATTAAAAAATGATCAAGAATTATTTGCATCACGTAAATGGCGGAGTAAGTTCATTTCAACTCGGGATAAAGGGCTGACTTGCGAAAGCAATTCAGGTTTGTTCCAAGACTTTCTGAACTCCTTCCCTTCACTCGTTCAGAAACTATAAAAATTTCCCTTACTGACTTACCTAAATCACGTCCCCTTTTTCTAGCTGATGTTTCAGTTAGAAGTGTTCTGAGTTCCCCCTTTTCGGAGTTAGTTCCCATGAAGATTTCCCTTTCACTTCTGTCCGTAGGCATGATTGCCGCAGCCGCAACCGCAGCTGATCGTCAAATTTCCGACATTAATCTTGAGTACACAGGCAGTGGACTTCACCAAGACAATGGTCAGGCGTACGCTGCTTTCCAAATCCGTCGTCAAGCGAAGGAAAGCACCGACCTGCTGTACAGCACACAATTTGATGCTTACACCACCGGCGCAGTTTGCACCGACCTTACAGGCACCACAATGGGCCAAGACATGTGGAGTCAATACCAAACTGGTACAGGCAACCGCTGGAACATTGTTACGCAAGTTGCTGGCAAGGCCCTTCAAGGCGCATGGGGTTCAGCAACCGCTGCTGGTGCCTACAGCTACCTTTATCAGGACAATGCAGGATCAGGCTATTCTGGTTTCACAACTGGCCGTAGCGTTGAAGTTGACTTTCAATTGCAACGCTTCAGCAACACCGTAAGCACCAACAAGGGTCAAACCCAACTTCGTACTTACGATGCGTCCGGTACGCAAACCACTATTGGTTTCATTATGGACAACTACGCAACTGGAACCAATGCTTCCATCCGTGGTCTTGCATACTTGAACACCGGCACTGCAGCTTCAACTGGAACCTATGCGTTCACGTTGGCAACTGGCAGCGCAGTAACCCAAGCTGGTACTCACGCGTACTACACCGCGTATGACAACACCACCGGTATTGTGTACTGGGGTTGGGATACGGCTCTTGGAACAGCTGGCACCGGTTACTACTTCGATC
>SESA01000219.1_pt1 | contig 39940 bp, 35 predicted proteins | sample 3171451 | NCBI WGS metagenome assembly SESA01 (sample SAMN06051862, study PRJNA518727) | freshwater metagenome | biome: subpolar coniferous forest; feature: holomictic lake; material: water; isolation source: holomictic Lake 227, 8 m depth | place: Canada: near Kenora, Ontario | collected...
TTAAAACGCTCTAGCCCGTTGCCAGCGGGGCCGCCTCCCGTTATCCTGCGGCTGAAAGCGAAAAGTCCTTCTTCATGCGCAACCTTTCCAAACTCGTGCTCCTTCTGGCCTTCGCCGCGGCGGCAGCCTGGGCGTGGACGCACCGCATACCCGTGCGCGAGCCGCTTTCTGGAACAGTGGAGGTGGACGAAGTCCACGTCGGGCCCCGCTCCGGCGGCCGCATCGCCAAGCTCCCGTTCGAGGAAGGGGACCTCCTCAAGGAAGGCGATCTCGTCGCCGCCCTCGACGCAGGGGAACTGACCGCCCGGCGCGCGCTGGCCGCCGCGCAATTGGAAGAACTGGAACACGGCCCGCTTCCGGTGGAGATCGAAGCCGCCCGGCAGGACTGGGAATCGCTCAAAGCCCAGTTGGCCTTCGCCCTTTCCGACGCCAAACGGGCCCGGGAACTCCTCGCCGCCCGCACCCTCTCCGCCTCCGAGGCCGAGAAAACCATCAGTACCGCCGACGCCCTTTCCAAAAGCACCGAAGCCGCCCGCCAGCGCTACGAATTCCAGCGCGAAGGGACCCGGCCCGAAAGAATCGCCCAGGCCCGCGCCCAGCTTGCCGACATCGACGCCCAACTCCGGGAACTGCGCGTTACCGCCCCCGGCCACAGCGTTTTGGAAGTCTTGAGCGTCAAAGTCGGCGACATCGTCCCCGCCAACCAGTCCGTCGCCACCCTCCTCTTGATCGACCACCTCTGGATCCGCGTCTACGTCCCCGCCACCTGGCTGGGCCGCCTCCAGCTCGGGCGGCAAGCGGAGCTGCGCGTCGACGGCATCCCCGGCCGCGGCTTCCCCGGCGTCATCGAACAGATCGCCCGCGAAGCCGAGTACACCCCGCGCAACGTCCAGACCGTTGAAGACCGCGTCCGGCAGGTCTTCGGCGTCAAAATCCGCCTCGAAAACCCCGGCGGCCTCTTGCACGCCGGGATGACGGGCGAAGTCACCTTCCCCGGCCCCGGCGCGCCGGTCGCCACCAAGCGTCTCCTCCCATGGCCGCGCCGATGATCGAGTGCGAGGGGCTGACCAAACGCTTCGGCGCGTTCACCGCCGTGGACCACGTCAGCTTCCAGATCGAGCCGGGAGCCATCTTCGGCTTCCTCGGGCCCAACGGCTCCGGCAAATCCACCGTCATCCGCATGTTGTGCGGCATCCTGGAGCCCACCGAAGGGACCGCCCGCATCGGCGGCCGCTCCATCGTCGAGGAAACCGACGCCTTGAAGGAATCCATCGGCTACATGTCGCAGAAATTCTCCCTCTACGACGAACTGACCGTCGACGAGAACCTCCGCTTTTACGGCAAACTCTACGGACTGAGGCGCGAAGCCCTGCGCAAACGCTACGACCAATTGATGGCCCTCACCCACCTGGAGCCGTACCGCGACCGCCGCGCCGGCCTCCTCTCCGGCGGCTGGCGGCAGCGGCTCGCCATGGCGTGCGCCCTCATGCACGAACCGAGCGTCCTCTTCCTGGACGAACCGACCGCCGGCATCGACCCCGTCGCGCGGCGCGAATTGTGGGACCTCCTCTTCGAGTTCGCCGGGCGCGGCATGACCCTCTTCGTCACCACCCACTATATGGACGAAGCCGAGCGCTGCTCCCACGTCGGCTACATCTATCTCTCCCAACTCGTCGTCTGCGGCGTGCCCGACGCCCTCAAACAACTCCCCGCCGTCAACCCGCCCGGCACCCGCCGCATCGACGTCACCTGCGAACACGTTACCCTCGGCCTGCAAGCCCTGCGTCACCGTCCCGGCATCTCCACCGCCACCGTCTTCGGCCAGTCCATGCACCTCCTCGTGGACGATGCCGTCAGCGACGAGCGGATCCGGGCGATCTTGCGCGAAGCGGGCATTCTCTCCGCCGACCTGCGCCCCATCTCCCCCTCCCTGGAGGACGTCTTCGTCGCCCTCACCACCCAGCGCAGCCGGGAAAACGCATGAATCCTTGTGCCCGGCGCGCGAAAGGCGCATAACGGATGCCTGTGAAGCGAATGTTCCGAAACGAAAACAAGAAGCTCGTCGGCGTCGGCCTGGGGGCGGGGCTCGCCGGAGCCCTCGTTTTCGCCCTCAAATACGCCTTGCGGCCCGCGCGGAAATCCCCCCTTCCGGAAACGATTTCCCCCGCCATCTTCGCCACCAAGGTAATCCACACCACCCTGGGGCACGTCATCTACCACGAAGCCGGGAGCGGCCAGCCCCTCCTCTTTGTCCACAGCGCCTGCCTGGGGGGCTCCTCCTTCGAGTGGTCCAAAGTTTACCCTGAATTTGCCGCGCGCTTCCGCGTGCTGGCCCCCGACTTGATCGGGTTTGGCGAATCCCAGCGGCCCGCCGCGAAAACCACCGCCGCCGACTACGCCCGGATGCTGGCCGAATTCATCCGCGCCACCTGTCCGGATGTCCCGCCCATCCTCGTCGGCAGCGGCCTCGGAGCCGGTTTTTGCGTCTACCTGGCCAGCCAGCATCCCGACCTCGCCGCCCGGCTCCTCCTCTACATGCCCACCGGCTCCCGGGAATTCGGCTCCGGGCGGCTGCGCCGCAGCACCCGTGTCGCCGCCCACATGGAAGGCCTCCAGCGGTTTTTATACCGCAACTACCAGTCCACCCGCGACGCCGTGCGCAACTGGCTGGCCGCGGGCTTCGTGGACCGCTCGCGCCTCACCGACGAAGCCGTCGAAGTCTTCACCACCTGCGCCCAGCAAAGCGGCGCCGAATACGCCATCCGCAACCTCCACGGCGGGCGGCTCGACTTTGACCTGGAGCCCCGCCTGATTTCCCTCAAAACGCCCGTCACCTTCCTCTGGGGGAGCGAGCCGGGCCAGCCGTCCCTCGAATTTGGCGAGCGCCTTCAGAAGGCCCTTCCCCACAGCAACCTCGCCGTCATCCCCCGCCTCGGCGCGTTTGCCGCGTTGGAAGACCCCGCCGCCATGGTCACCGCCCTCAACGAGCAGCTCGACCCCACCCTGCGCGTCGTCCGCGAAGGGTAGGGGCCGCCAGCTCATCCCCTCCCGTCACCGTTTTAGGTTAAAAAAAGGCTCCCCGTTGCCGGAGAGCCTTCTAATAATAAAAAGGGCGTTGATTTAGAGCGGTTTAAATTTTGTTGTTTACATGCTGCTTGGCGGTGCGGGCCGTTGCGCGGTCTTTCAAGCTCGGGCAGTATTGAAAAATAGAGCCGCTTCGCTTGAAGAGCCCGCGCATCAACCCCCGACGCTCTCGCATCATTGTAAACACTTCAATTTAAAACGCTCTAGCGGCTATCGCGCACGTCGCTGGTCTTCGCCCCGCTGATCACCAGGCGGCGGCCCATGAACTCCTTGTCGTGGAGTTCCGTCACGGCGCGCTTGGCTTCCTCCACGCTTGCCATCGTCACGAAAGCGAAACCCTTCGATTTTTGCGTCTCGCGGTGACTCACGATTTCGGCGTTTTGCACGGAGCCCACCCCGGCGAACAACTCGAAGAGATCGCTCTCAAGGGCGTCAAAGGAGAGGTTGCCGACATAAACCTTCGGCGAAGTGACTTCGACGAGTTCGGGCTTGCGGGTGGGTTTGGCTTCGGCCGGGGTTTTGACCGGCTCCACCGTGATGCGGCTGCGACTCGGAGCCGCAGCGCGGGCTGCGCTCCTGGCGGCCGGCTTTTTGCCTGTGAAAAAGGCGAGGAGACGCTGGAAGAAGCCCGGTTTCTTGGCCGGTTCTCTGGACGTTACACTGGATACGGAATTGCGGGGACCGCGGCTGTGGCGGCGGCCACCACGGCGGCGGCGGTCGCTCTGCTGACTATCTGATCTCATTGGGATACTTGCTTTCCTTCAATCGTACTTTCGTTGCGTACGAGTCTGTTATGGTTCTTGGCGAAGCGCATCGTAAGAATGCACACCTCAGAAAAGCGGGCGTCCCCGGTTTAGGGAACCGCTGATTAAATCGTCACGGACCATCTGCGAGCGATTTTTTGCCGTCTGCCATCGTTGCTCGCAGCGTCAATATCTTCGCTACTCCCAACTTCGGCATCCAACAAAACTTGCTCGCATCTGTCTCCATGTCGCTTCAATCAGCGATTCCCTAGGTCAGGACGAGAACCGCTGGCTGAATGACTTCGCCACGGGATGTGGGGCGCGGCAGCTTCAACATACAAGCAAAGCAGGCTGGCCCGACAGGGGAACCTTTAGACCGGAATTGGCTCCGGCGCAAGGGGTTTTATTTTCCCGGGCGCACGCGCATCAAGCGCATTTCACCACCGAGGACACAGAGATCACAGAGCGCAAGAGATCCACAATCCCTTGTTCCACCCTCTGCGTTCTCTGTGGTGCATCCTCTCGTGAAGGCTTGAACTCCACCGGGCTCCCCCTGTAGTTTGACGGGCTCCCATTTATGAGCACCAACGAAAAGCACCAGTTCCAGGCGGAGATCGCGCAATTGCTCGATATCGTCATCCATTCGCTCTACACCGATAAAGAAATCTTTGTCCGCGAATTGATTTCCAACGCCGCAGACGCTTCCGAAAAACTCAAATTCCTGCAAACCTCCGGCGAGACGGTCGTCGAGCCCGACGCCCCCCTCTCCATCGCCATCGTCACCGACGAAGCGGCCAAAACCGTCGCCTTCACCGACGCCGGGATCGGCATGACCCGGGGCGAATTGATCGACAACCTGGGCACCATCGCCCACTCCGGCTCCCGCGCCTTCCTGGAGCAGCTCAAAGCCAGCCGCGAGGCGGGCGCCCAACCAGACGCCCATCTCATCGGCCAATTTGGCGTCGGCTTCTACGCCGCCTTCATGGCCGCCGACAAAGTCACCGTCACCACCCGTTCCAGCCAACCGGACGAGTCCGGCTGGAAATGGGAGTCCGACGGCAAAACCGGCTTCGAGATCGAGCCGATGGACGGCCTCCCGCGCGGCACCACCATCCTCCTGCACCTCAAGGACGAGGAATTCGCCAAGGCAGGCCGCATCCGGGGCATCATCCAGCGCTACTCCAACTTCGTACCCTTCCCCATCACCCTCAACGGCGAAGCCGTCAACACCGTCCAGGCCATCTGGACCCGCAACAAAAGCGAGATCACCGAAGAGGAATACACCGAATTTTACGAATACATCGGGCACGACACCGGCGCGCCCGCCTACCGGCTCCACTTCAACGCCGACGCCCCGCTCTCCATCCGCGCCCTCCTCTTCGTCCCCAGCCACAGCCTCGAACGCTACGGCATGACGCGGTCCGAGTCCGAAGTCCACCTCTACTGTCGCAAAGTCCTCATCGAAGCCAAAGCAAAAGCCCTTTTCCCCGAGTGGCTCCGCTTCCTGCGCGGCGTCGTGGACAGCGAAGATCTCCCGCTCAACATCTCGCGCGAAACCATGCAGGACTCCGCGCTGATGCAAAAGCTTAACCGCGTCCTTACCGGCCGCTTCCTCAAATTCCTCGAAGAAGAAGCCAAGACCAACCCCGAGCAATACACCCAATTCTTCGCCGAGCACGGCCCCTTCCTCAAAGAAGGCGTCGCCACCGACTACGAACACCGCGCCGCCCTGGCCAAACTCCTCCGGTTTGAATCCAGCTTCACCGAAAAAGGGAAGCAGACCGCCCTGGCCGACTACGTGGGCCGGATGCCCGAGGGCCAGAAGGAAATCTACTTCCTCCTCGCCGCCAACCGCGAATCCGCCGAAGCCAGCCCGTACTTTGAAGTTCTCAAAGCCAAAGGCTACGAAGCCCTCTTCCTCTACGATCCGCGCGACGAATTCGTCATGGACAACCTGCGCGAATTCGAAGGCAAGCCCCTCCTCGCCGCCGAAAAAGCCGACCTCGCCCTCGAACAGAAATTCGAAATCTTGAGCGAAGAAGACGCCAAGGCGCTGGCCGCCTTCTTCAAAGAAACGCTCGGCGAGCGCGTCCACGAAGTCCGCGCCTCCAAGCGCCTCGTCGGCAGCCCTGCCGTTGCGCTCGAGAGCGAGAAATACATGACCTCCAGCATGCGCCGCATGATGAAGGCCATCCACCGCAACGATCCCGGAGCCGGTTCCTACGAGTCCAAGCCCGACCTCGAACTGAACCCCAACCACGCCATGATCGCGGGCGTCGAGAAACTCCGGCACACCGACGCCCCCCTCGCGGCCAAAATCGCCGAGCAGATCTTCGACAACGCCCGCGTTGCCGCCGGGCTCCTCGAAGACCCCCGGGAAATGCTCGCGCGCGCCAACGAACTCCTCGAAAGCCTGCTCGCCAGCAAAGCGTAGGGATTTTAGGGTAGCGGCACAAAAAGAATTGACCCGGCCCGCCCCTCCCTCAAAACTGCCTCCTTCTTTTCCAAAACCAGACAGAAACCAGACTAGAATTATGTCCTACATCTCCGAAATCATCGCGCGCGAAATCCTCGACTCGCGCGGCAACCCGACCGTTGAGGTCGACGTGAAACTCGTGAGCGGCGCCATGGGCCGCGCCGCCGTCCCCAGTGGCGCCAGCACCGGCGAGCACGAAGCCCATGAACTGCGCGACGGCGACAAAGCCCGCTACGGCGGCAAAGGCGTCCAAAAGGCCGTCGCCAGCATCACCAACACCATCGCTCCCGCCCTCGAAGGCTTCGACGCGCTGGATCAGATCACCATCGACAAGACCCTCATCGAACTCGACGGCACACCCAACAAGTCCAAGCTCGGCGCGAACGCCATCCTCGGCGTTTCGCTGGCCGTGGCCCACGCCGCCGCCGCCGAACTCGGGATTCCCCTCTTCAAATACATCGGCGGGCCCAACGCCAAGGTGCTCCCCGTCCCGATGATGAACATCCTCAACGGCGGCGCCCACTCCGACGCCCCCATCGACTTCCAGGAATTCATGATCATCCCCAAGAACGCCAAGAGCTTCTCCGAAGCCCTTCGCCAGGGGACGGAAGTTTTCCACGCCCTCAAAGGCGTGCTCAAGGCCCGCGGCCTCTCCACCGCCATCGGTGACGAAGGCGGCTTCGCTCCCAAGCTCGACGGCGCCGAAGACGCCCTCGACTCCATCGCCCAAGCCGTCAAAATTGCCGGGTATGAATTCGGCAAGGACATCTTCATCGCCCTCGATGCCGCTTCCAGCGAATTCTACGACGCGGCAAGCAACATGTATGTCTTCAAGAAATCCGACGGCTCCAAGCGCACCGGCGCGGAACTCGTGGAATACTACAAGGCCCTCGTCGCCAAATACCCGATCATCTCCATCGAAGACGGCTGCGCCGAAAACGACTGGGCGACCTGGAAGCTCCTCACCGAAGCCCTCGGTGACAAAGTCCAGCTCGTCGGCGACGATCTCTTCGTCACCAACGTCGACTTCCTCCGCAAAGGCATCCAGCAGGGCGTTGCCAACTCGATCCTCGTCAAGGTCAACCAGATTGGCACCCTCACCGAAACCCTCGACGCCATCGAGATGGCCAAGGAAGCCGGCTACACCGCCGTCATCAGCCACCGTTCCGGCGAAACCGAGGACACCACCATCGCCGACATCGCCGTTGCGACCAACGCCGGCCAAATCAAGACCGGCTCCCTCTGCCGCACCGACCGCGTGGCCAAGTACAACCAACTCCTGCGCATCGAACAGTTGTTGGGCGACAACGCCATCTATGGCGGCAAAATGCATTAAACACGAAGAGTCATTATTCAACGGGCGGCATTCCTCGCGGGTGCCGCCCGTTTTTTTTTGCCTTGGCACACAGGACGGGAACGCATTACCCTGCGTGCCAGCGATTTCTATTCCTCCCCGGCCCTTGTTCGTTGAAGCCTGGAAACATGCCCCTTCCCACAGCAAATTAAGCGCAAGTGAACGGAATATCTTACGGCGAATATGAGCGCGGACGCGGCGAGGGTGGGTTCAACCTGCTCAACCGCTTCCTGATCTTCGTCATCATCGTGGGGCTCTGCATCGGCGGCATCATCGCGTCTGTCCCCATCTTCAAGCAGTACCGCGAGCAAAACGCGAAACTCAGCCAGCTCGAAAAAGACCTCGCCCGGGAAAAATCCCTCCACGCCCGGCGCACGAGGGAAGAGCAACTTCTCAAAAACGACCCCGTCTACCTGGAAATCATTTCGCGCGACCGGCTCGACGTCATGAAACCGGGCGAAACCATCATCCACCTCGACCCGCCTAAAGCCGCTACCGCTCCGGCAAAAAATTAAAACATGGGCGCACGTGTCCGCGCAACTCCCTTTCGCGTTTTGCGCCTTTTCGCAGTAAAATTTCTCCCTATGCTTCCGCGCGTCCTTCTTGCCGCCCTTTGCGCCGCCGCCCTGGCCACCGCCAGCGCCGCCCCCGCCGTCCATCTCAAACCGTTCCAGCCCGCCGCCCCTGCCGCCGCCCCCCTTGCCGGAGCGTGGAAAGGCACCTTCGTCCTCCCCCGCGCGGGCGACGGCAGCGACGGCAAAGAGCAAGTCACCTACCAGGTCGAAGTGTCCCCCGGCTTGAGTACCCTGCGGGTCATCGCCCTGCCCCCCTTGAGCAGCAACCCGGACCCCTACCTGACCCCCATCACCGCCAGCCCCGCTCCGGCCGACTGGGACGGCGAAACCCTCAAAGCCGAGACCCGCCAGAGCGTCCAGGAGGGCGCGGCCGACATCACGATCGTGAAGACCTTCACCCTCTGCCACGGCGCTGACGCCCGTCACGCCCTTTTCCGCTACGAAGTGCGCGTCAAATCCTCCAAGCCGCACGACCAGCGCACCAACATCCTCCGTGGGGAAGGCACCTTAACCCGCGTCCAATAGATCCATGATTATTCGCAGCGTCTCCGATCCTCGGGCCGGGTTGATCACTGCGCTCGGCTCCTTGCCCACACCAAAAATCTGCTGCAAACTGTCCATCGTTCATTATTTCAACAGGCTGTTAGGCCGTCCGCCGGAAAATCTTCTCACCGCCGCGCGCATCCGCTATCGTCCCCGGTTTATGAGGAAATTTTTGCTGATCGCCGCCCCGGTTGTTATCCTGGCCGCCGCGCCCCTGTTCGCCCAAAATGAATCGCAGGCGGCAGCCGCAGCAGCCGTAGCCGTACAAGCCGGCACGCCCCAGGCCCAAGTGGACCGCTTCTTCGGGCTGTTGATCGAAGGACGTGTCGATGCCGCCTATGACCAGCTCCTCCAGGGGACGAAAATCGCCGAGTCCACCAAAGACGTCGAGATGCTCAAGGAAAAAACCCGCGCCGCTCTCCGCGCCTTTGGCGACGTGAGCGGGGTGGACCAGATCAACGTCCGCAACGTCGGCACCCGCCTCCAACGCATCACCAGCCTTTCCCTCGGCGCCCGGTTTCCCATCCGCTGGCGGTTTTACTTTTACCAAGCCGCGGACAAGTGGCGCTTGATCGACCTCCGCATCGACGACCGTCTGGCCGACATGTTTGAAGAGCCCGCTCCCGTTCTTCCCACGGCCCCGGCTCCCGCCAAATGAGCTTTCCGCAAAGCCTGCGCCGGACCCTCACCTTCATCCGGTTTTCCCACACCGTTTTCGCCCTCCCCTTCGCCCTCGGCTCCCTGTTCGTGGCCGCCGGGGGACTCCCTCCCGCGCGCATTTGCGGCCTCGTACTCGTCGCCATGGCCGCGGCCCGTACAGCCGCCATGGCCTTCAATCGCCTGGCCGACTGGGAGATGGACCGGCGCAACCCCCGCACCGCCGGCCGTCACAAGCTGATCTCCCGGTGGGGCGCCATCATCCTTTGCGCCGGGAGCACTGCCCTTTTTGTCGCGGACGCCTGGGGCATCAACCCCCTCTGTTTTGCCTTGAGCCCCGTGGCCCTGGCGCTCGTCTTTTTCTATTCGCTCACCAAACGGTTCACCCCCCTCTGCCACTTCTTTCTAGGCCTTGCCTTGGCCGTCTCCCCCGTGGGGGCATGGCTTGCCGTCACTGGCCGGTTCGCCCTCCCGCCGTTGATTCTCGCCGCCGGCGTCGTCTTTTGGGTCGCCGGGTTCGATCTGATCTACGCCACGCAGGACTTCGAGTTTGACCGCCGCGAAGGGGTGCACTCCCTCGTCGTGCGCCTTGGCATTGGGCGCAGCCTGCACGCGGCCCAAGCCTTGCATGCCGTCATGTTCCTCCTGCTGGGAGCCTTTGGAGCCGCCGCCGGGCTCGGGCTCGTCTACTTTGGCAGCCTGGTCCTGGTGCTGGCCGCCCTTGTCTACGAACACCGCGTCGCGCGGCGGCTGGACCTTGACGCCATCAACCAGGCGTTCTTTACCAGCAACGCCTTTGTCGGGCTCGTTTTTGTCGCCGCTACTTTGGCAGATACTTTTGCCAGTAGGAATCTCTGGACGAGTTTTTTTCGATTCTGACCCGCCGTTTCTTCTGGTAGTGGACCTTCCCCCGGTGAATGTGCCAGAGCCGGTTCGCCGCGAAATACAAATCCTTCGTGCGGATGCCCAGCGATGCCGTATCCAGGTAGAACGTGCGCAGGTTCAGCGTCAGCCTGATCTGCGTGCAGATCCGCTTAAAGAACGGCATGGCGGAGAGGTAATACTGAGGATTCCGCAGGATGATATGGATGTTCTTGTGGCCGCTGCGCCGTTCAATCCCCTGGATATCCGGCCAAGCCAGGATGTCCGTGGACCAGCGCCGGTCAAAAAGGCCATGGCGCGTCACCACCACCGTGGGGCAGTCGGGGTAATCCGGATGGTAAAGCTCCAGCGTTTCGTCCGGGATCTCCTCTTCGCTGGTGACAACCCCCTCCACGTCCAACGCCTCGGGCGAGTCTTCCGGGGATGCCGCCGAGGCGTCTTCCCGGGGCGCCATGCGGAACGGCCCCCGGGGGCGGGAGCGGATGGGCGTCGGGGTGTCTTCCTCCGCTTCTTTTTCGGGCTCCGCGACTTGCGCGGTCCGCTTGAGCAACATCGCGGAGACGGAAGGGAAAACATGGACCGGCTTGGATAGCGGTTGCGGCTGGGTCGGTTCGTCCACCCACCAGGCGGCATAGGCCATCGCCTCTTGCAAATCCTCCGGTGTCAGGGCGGGGAGCATGCGCATCACCTCCTCTTCGGGACGACCGGCGGCAAGCAGCGCCATGACTGCGGAAACGGGGATGTGGGTGTCACGGATACACGCTCTGCCCCCCATGATGGTGGGGTTTCTGGTGATGCGAGGGAAATCAGCCATTGCAAAAAGTAAAAAATCTTAAAATCAAATATGGTTTTTTACGGACAAACGCATTTGGCGAAAAACGTTAGCGTAAGATTTGGCGGAGTAAAGGCGCGCATCAGGAAAATATTGTCATACAGAGTACGTGAAAATATAGGGCGACTTTCCCTACTCAAAATGGAAGAGAGCAGATTCAGGGCCACGGAAGAGGATTTTTTAACCCATCCAGTTATCATGATGCGTTAATTTGTTATTGATTCTTCGCGCCGGATTCCCTAGAGTGCCGGGGTGACTCTCCTTGCCCATCCCTTTGTCCGGCTCCTCACGCAACGGATTGTCATCCTGGATGGCGCGATGGGGACCGTGCTCCAGCTCCATCGCCTTGCGGAGGAAGATTACCGGGGAGAGCGTTTCGCCGCCCATTCCCGCCCCCTCAAGGGAGCCAACGACCTGCTCTGCCTCACCCAGCCCGGGATCATCGAGGAAATCCATGCCCAGTATCTAGCCGCCGGGGCCGACTTGATCGAAACCAACACCTTCAACGCCCAGTCCATTTCGTTGGCCGATTACGGCCTGGAGTCCCTCGTGCGTGAAGTCAACCTCGCCGCCGCAGCCTGCGCGCGCCGGGCCGTCGAGACGTGTGGCCGCCTGGCGTTCGTCGCCGGGTCCATCGGACCGATGAGCAAGACCCTCTCAATGTCGCGCGACGTCCAGGACCCCGCCAAGCGCGAAGTCACCTTTGCCCAGGTGAAAACGGCCTACCGGGAGCAGGTCGAAGCCCTCCTGGATGGGGGCGTGGACCTCCTTCTTGTCGAAACCGTCTTCGACACCCTCAACGCCAAGGCCGCCCTCTTCGCCATCTTGGAAGTCTTCGAGGCCCGCGGCATCGCGCATGGAGAAGTCCCCATTATGGTCTCCGGGACCATCACCGACAACAGCGGGCGGACCCTCACCGGACAGACCCTCGAAGCCTTTGCCATCTCCGTCGCCCACGCCCCCCTTTTGAGCCTCGGGCTCAACTGCGCCTTCGGCCCCAAGGAGATGCGCCCCTACATTGAGATCCTCTCCCGGTGCGCCCCCTGCTACGTCAGCGCCTACCCGAACGCCGGATTGCCGGACCCGCTCTCCCCCACCGGCTTCCCCGAAACGCCCGAATCGCTCGCCGCGCAGATGGGCGACTGGGCGAAGCAAGGGTTCCTCAACATCGTCGGCGGCTGCTGCGGCACCACGCCCGATCACATCCGGGCCATCGCCCAGGCCGTCCAGGGTTGCAAGCCCCGGGTCGTGCCAACCCAGCCGCGCGCCACGCGCCTGAGCGGTCTGGAGCCCCTCGTCATCACCCCCGAGAGCGGTTTCCTCATGGTCGGCGAGCGGACCAATATCACCGGCTCGCCCAAATTTTCCAAACTGATCCTCGCCGGGGACTTCGAAGGGGGCCTCGCCGTCGCCCGGCAGCAGGTGGAAGGCGGCGCGAACCTCCTGGACGTCAACATGGACGAAGGGATGATCGACTCCGAAGCCGCCATGACGCGCTTTTTGAACCTCCTTGCGAGCGAGCCCGACATCTCCCGCCTCCCGATCATGATTGACAGCTCCCGCTGGAGCGTCCTGGAAGCGGGTCTCAAATGCGTCCAAGGCAAATGTATCGTCAACTCCATCTCGCTGAAGGCGGGCGAAGAGGAATTCAAGCGCCAGGCCCGGCTCCTGCGCCGCTACGGCGCGGCCGCCATCGTCATGGCCTTTGACGAGCAGGGCCAGGCCGACACCACCGAGCGGCGCATCGCCATCTGTGCCCGCGCCTACCGCATCCTCACGCAGGAAGTCGGGTTCCCGCCCGAAGACATCGTCTTCGACCCCAACGTCCTCACCGTCGCCACCGGCATGGAGGAACACGCCGGGTACGCCCTCTCCTTCTTCGAGGCCACCCGCTGGATCAAAGAAAATCTGCCTTACGCCAAAGTCAGCGGCGGCATCTCCAACGTCTCCTTCTCCTTCCGGGGCAACAACCCCGTGCGCGAAGCCATGCACGCCGCCTTCCTCTACCACGGCATCCGGGCCGGGCTCGACATGGGCATCGTCAATGCCGGGATGCTCACTGTGTATGAGCAAATCCCCAAGGACCTCCTGGAGCGCGTTGAAGACGTCCTCCTCAACCGCCGCCCCGACGCCACCGAGCGCCTCGTCGAATTTGCCGAAACCGTCAAATCCGCGGGCAAAGCCGTCGTCAAAGACGAAGCGTGGCGCACCGCACCCGTCGAGGAAAGGCTCGCGCACGCCCTCGTCAAAGGGATTGTTGATTTCATCGAGGAGGACGTGGAAGAAGCGCGGCGCAAGCTCGGCCGCCCCCTGCATGTGATTGAAGGCCCCCTCATGGCCGGCATGAGCGTCGTCGGCGATCTCTTCGGCGCGGGCAAAATGTTTCTGCCCCAGGTCGTCAAAAGCGCGCGCGTCATGAAAAAAGCCGTCGCGTATCTGCAGCCCTTCATGGAGGTCGAAAAAGCCGCCGCCGCGCAGCCTCAGGCCAAAGGGAAAGTCGTCATCGCCACCGTCAAGGGCGATGTCCACGACATCGGCAAAAACATCGTCATCGTCGTCCTGCAATGCAACAACTTCGAGGTCATCGACCTCGGCGTCATGTGTCCGGCGGAGAAAATCCTCCCTGCCGCGCGCGAACACCACGCCGACATCATCGGCTTGAGCGGGCTCATCACCCCCTCGCTGGAAGAAATGGCCCATGTTGCCCAGGAGATGGAGCGCCAGGGATTTTCCATCCCGCTCCTTATCGGCGGCGCCACCACCAGCCGCATCCACACCGCCGTCAAACTCGCCCCCCACTACCATGGCCCCGTCGTTTACGTCAGCGACGCCTCGCGCGCGGCGGGCGTCGTCAGCTCCCTCTTGAGCCCCGGGCAAAGCGCCGCCTACGCCGCCGCACTACGCGAGGAAGACGCCAAACTGCGCGCCGCCCATGCCAGCGGCGCGGGCGCGAAGAAAAACGTCCCGCTCGCCGCCGCCCGGGCCAACCGGACCCCCATTGACTGGTCCGGCTACACCCCCCCCCGGCCCGCATTCACCGGCGTACGCGTCGTCGAACCGGTCCTGGAGACCCTGATTCCCTACATCGACTGGTCCCCCTTCTTCCACGCCTGGGAACTGCGCGGCCGTTATCCCGCCCTGCTCGACGACCCCGAAAAAGGAGCGCAAGCCCGTGAACTCTTCGGCGACGCCCAGCGGCTCCTTGGCGAAATCACCGCCAAGCAGCAGCTCCGCGCGCGCGGCGTCTACGGCTTCTGGCCCGCCAACGCCCTTGGCGACGACGTGGCCCTCTACCCCGACGAGCGCCGCGCCGAGCCCAGCGCCGTCTTCCACTTCCTGCGCCAACAGATCGAGAAACCGGAGGGTCAGCCCCACCGCGCGCTCAGCGACACCATCGCCCCCGCGCCGCTGGCCGACTACCTGGGCGGCTTCGCCGTCGCCATCCACGGCGCCGCCGAACTGGCCCGGACCTTCGAGGCCGCCCACGACGACTACAACGCCCTCCTCGTCAAATCCCTCGCCGACCGCCTCGCCGAAGCCTTCGCCGAATACCTCCATCTGCAAGCCCGCATCGCCTGGGGCTACGGCAAAGAGGAACACCTCGCCCCCGCCGACCTCCTCCACGAGCGCTACCAGGGCATCCGCCCCGCCGCGGGCTACCCGGCCTGCCCAGACCACACCGAAAAGCGGCTCCTCTTCAGCCTCCTTGCCGCCGAACGGAACGCGGGCGTCCGCCTTACCGAATCGTGCGCCATGGACCCCGCCTCCGCCGTCAGCGGCTTGTATTTTTCCCATCCGCAAGCGAAGTATTTCGCAGTGGGCAAAATCGGCCCCGACCAGGCCGCCGACTACGCCGCTCGCAAAGGCGAGAGCGCCGCCTGGGCCGAAAAGTGGCTCGCCGCGAATCTTTAGAGCGGTTTCGGCTTATTTTGTCGTATGCTCTTCGGCGGCGAGAGTCGCTGTGCGTCTTTTTGCGCTTGGGCTGTATTTACAAATACAGCCGCTGCGCTCAAAAAGCCCCGCATCAACCCTCGGCGCTCTCAGATCATTGCGACAAAATAACCCAAAAACGCTCCTAGCAGCCTGTTGAAAAAAGCCCAGCGGCGATCTTGCGCGTCTTTTTGGCTTGGGCGGCGTCGCTCGCTTGGCCTGTATTCCTCGAATACAGGCGCTGCGCTCAGCTCCTTGCCCAAGCCAAAAATCCACTGCAAGCTCTCCATTGCTCTTTTTTCAACAGGCTGTTAGGCGCGTTCAAGTTTAGAGCAAAAAAGGCCCTCCCTTGCGGGAGAGCCTTCTAAAAAAGAAAAGGGATGGCGCGGCTTATTCTTCCGGCTTGGTCTTCGGGAGGCCGATCACGCGCTGATCTTCTTTCCACACGCCGCGCTTTTTGAGGACTTCGACGCGCTCGAAGCGCTTGAGGACATTGCGTTTCACGGTAATGGTGCTGGCGCCTTTGAGGCTGCGATGTTGTGACATGATGGGACGGTGGTTGAAAGCTTCCCCCGAAGAACGGGAGCGCAAAAGGTAGTCGGCCCGCCCCCGGATGGCAATGGAAATTTTCAGGGAAAAAGGGAACGCGGGGGGAGGGGAGGGCAAAGTTTCTCCTCGCCAACCGGGGAGCATGGAAGAAAAATGAACCTCTTTCGCAAGACATGATCCAGATTTTCCTCAAAGGCGGCCCGGTGATGTGGCCGCTGCTCCTCACCTCGTTGGTTGCCCTGACGGTTGTTTTCGAGCGCCTCTTCTTCACCCTGCGCGAACGCCGCCGCCGCGATGCATCCGCCGTGGAAGGCATTTTCGCCGCTGTCGAGCGGGGCGACCTTTCCCGCGCCGAAGCCATCGGCAGCCGCTCCCGGGATTACCTGGCGCGGGTGCTCACCTATGCCCTGCAACACCGGGGCGTTTCGTTCGGCAACGCCCTTCTGCAAGCCGCCAATGAGGAATTGCAGCGCTTCAACCGGGGCATCTCCGTGCTCGACACCATCGTCACCCTCGCGCCGCTGCTCGGGCTCTTTGGCACCGTTACCGGGATGATCCATGCCTTCGGCCTCCTAGGGGCGAGCGAACTCGGCGCGCCCACCGCCATCACCGGGGGCATCGCCGAAGCCCTCGTGGCCACCGCCTTTGGCCTCTTAATCGCCATGGTCTCGCTCCTCCCCTTCAATTTCCTCAACACCCGGTTGGAGCGGGCCCGGCAGGAGATTGAAACCGCCGCCGCGCAGCTCGAAATGCTCCTCCTGCGCAACGGCACTGCTGCGGGGATGAGGCCATGACGCGGATTCCTTCCCCTCGCAGCCAACGGCGGGCGCGGATAGAGATCATCCCGTTGATCGACATTGTTTTCTTCCTCCTCGCCACGTTCGTCATGGTCTCCCTTTCGATGGTCAAAAACCAGGGGATCGCCGTGAACCTGCCCGCCGCCGCTACCGGCGCGCCCCAGTCGCGGGCGGAATCCGCCACCCTCTCCCTGGCCGCCGACGGGCAGCTCTTTTTCGACAAGCGCCCCGTGGAACCGTCGCAACTGGAGACCACCTTGCGCCAATGGGCCACGGAAAAGGCCGACCCCCGCCTGTTCCTCAACGCCGATACCAAGGCCGAGTTTGGCAGGGCCATCGCCCTCCTCGACACCGTCCGCAAGCTCGGGATCACCAAAGTCGCCGTGCAAACGCACCCCGCCCCGGCCCCGCCCGCCATACCGGAGGGGGTTCCTCCCGTTGTCCCATGAGAGCCTCGCTTGCCGTGAGTTTTGCCATCGCGGCCGCGTGCCATGCCGTCCTGCTCTTCGGCTTCCGGTGGGAAACCTCCGCCCGGGCGCTCCCGATGGGCATCGCCTCGGCCGCCGTGGATCTGGACCTTACCGCCGCGCCGGAAGGGGAGCCGGACACCGCATCCGCCGCTTCCGCGCCAGAACAGGCCCCGGTTCCCGCACCTTCCGCTCCCCCCGTACCCGAAGCCACCCCGGCTGTTGCGCCCGAGCCCATCCCTGAACCGCAGGTCCCTCCCGAGCCCGCTCCCCAGCCGGCGCCCGCCCCCGTCGCCTTGCCGTCCCCTTCGCCTGAGCCCCCCGCGGCTTCTTCCACCCCCCCGCCGGTTTCCCCCGCAGCCGCCGTGAAACGGCGCCATCCCAAGCCCCACCCCGCGCCCCCGTCGCATTCTCCTGCGGAAGGAGACTCCGTGAGCGGAGGGATGCCTGGCAACGCGGCAGCCAGCGCGGGAGGAAACGCCGGGGGGAGCCTGGAGGGCGTGCGCGTTCGCAGCAATCCGCGCCCCGAATACCCGGCGCAAGCCCGCCGCGAACGCCAGGAGGGGGTCGTGCTCGTCGCCGTGGAGATCGGCGCGGATGGAAGCCCCGTGGACGTTGCGCTCGGGCGCACCAGCGGGTTTCCCCTGTTGGACGCCGCCGCGTTGCGGGCCGTGCGGCGCTGGCGTTTTGAACCGGCCTCGGCCGCCGGGAGAGCCGCCGCCAGCCACGCCGAAGTCCCCATCCGCTTCAACCTCGTGCCGTAAAGAAAAATGGATTGGCGAAGCAACTGCTGCTGCTTCATTCTGGGGAATTTCCGATTGCATCCGCCAACCACGCCAATGAATCCCCGAAAGCTCAAGACAGACGCACGTTTCCTACGCACCGCGACCATTCTTGACGATATCTTCCAGCGGAAGCCCACATTGCTTCGTCCAAGAGTGATGATGCTGCTGCTGGCCTCGTTCTTCCTCGTTTGCGCGACGGGGATGCTCTACCACAACGTGACCGAGCGCGTGGAGCCCAGCCACTCTGTTAAAGCCAGAGAAAAGGGGGCAAAGACGGAAGCCAAACCAGGAACCCCGGGGAGCAGGGGAGGAAGCCGGGATCAGGAGGAACATTCTCCCCATTTATATGGCATGTTGCGTGGCGGCGATAGCGCCAGTTACCTCGCCATCGCCAGGAGCTTTGCCCAGGGGGACTTTTCGTGCTCCTATGTGGCGCGCCGCCCCCATCGGCAACCGCTCTATCCCCTGCTGCTGGCTGTCCCCCAATGGATGACCGGCGGTTCCATCTTCTGGCTCGGTTCAGTCAACGTCCTCGCGGGGCTTGCCATTCTTCTGCTCCTTTATCAATCCTCACTCCAACGGCATCGCAACGGGGTCATTGCCGCCTGCTTATGCCTCCTTATCTTCACGAACAGATTTCTCATGGACGAGGTTACGGCCCAAATCATGACGGAACCGGTGTTCATTCTGTTTTGCATGGGGGCGATCCACTATTTTCTCCAATACGCCACCCACCGCCGCCGCCAGGCGCTCTTGGCCGCATCCGCATGTCTCAGCCTCAGCTATCTTACCCGGCCCAACGGAATCGTTCTCATGGCCGCCATGGCAGCCACGATTTGCCTGGCGGAAGGCGCCGATTTTCTACGATCCCCCGCAGCGAGCAGGCCGACGAGGTTCCGACGATTGCAACGAACCTCAGCCGATCTTGGGATGGCGGCCGTCTTGTTCGCGGTGATCGCCCTCCCGAGCTGGCTTCCGCGCTGGTATTATCTTCACAATCCAGTGACCCACGGTTATCTCAACAATTTCATGTGGGTGGATACCTACCAGCAGGGCCACACGGGCTTGCCCTACGTAAGCTTCCATTTTGCGGACTACGCGCGCACGCATTCGTTTACCGACTTCCTGGGCCGGTGGGGCTACGGCCTTTTCCATGTCCTCTTGAGGACGCCGGTGGGGCAAGAAATCGTCCCATTGCTCTACCTGCTCGCGGTCGGAGGAGTCTATGTCGCCATCGTTCGCCGCAAACGCACTTATTGCCTTCTCATCGCCTTCTGTCTCATCCAAATGCTGCCGCTGATCTGGACAAAACTCTCGAATCCAAACGACCGCGTTCCCTATTCAGCATTGCTTCCGTTTGAGTTCTTTTTCGCCGGTTTTGCCCTCCGAACCGCGGCAACCTGGGCGGCGAGAAAAAGGCAAATGGTGCGCGGTGCAGGGTTCGAACCTGCGACTTCCTGCGTGTGAAGCAGGCGCTCTACCACTGAGCTAACCGCGCGTTCCATGGAGCAGCGCCGGTCGAAAAACCGGTCTGCGGAGGGGTGGAAAGTTAGTGGGTCCGGCGTGCGGGGGCAACTCTTTTTCGATGCCCGGAGGGATTTTTCACAAGCCCTTAGGGAGAGGAGGGCGTTGCCGGAGCCGGATTGGCTGCGGCTCCCGCCCGGGCAAGCAGGTCCGTGTTTTGCGCTTTGACTTTGGCGATGGAGCCGGGCGCGGCGGGCAGTTCGATTTCGACGGAGCCGTCGGGGTTGACTTTGCGCAGGAGGACGGGACTCCCGGCGGGGACTTGGATATTGCCTGCGTTGACGCCTTTCAGGATGACTGGGAAGCGGACGGCGGCGAGGAGAACGACTTGCCGGGGCCATCGTTCCGGCTGCCGGGAGAGGCTGGCGAGGTCGAGGGAGGTGGGCAGCAGGGGAGGCGCGGGAGGCGCGGGAGGGGCGCTTGCGGCAGGCTGGGGTGTGGGGGCGGCGGATTCGTCGGCGGAATGCTGTGGCAGGGGACCGGCGAGTTCGGCGTCGGAGGGGGATGGCGTAGGGCTGGGGGTTGGAGGAGGAGGGGTGGAGGGAATGACCGCCACGGCGGGGGTGTCTGCGGTGGGGGAAACGCCGGGGGATGCGGCAGCGGTGGGCTCCGCCGGGCTTGGGGGTGGCGGTTCTTCGCCGGGGGCATCGTCGGAAGCCGCCGGAGAGACGGCGGGAACATTGGTGGCGAGAGGGGCGGTTGTTTCCCAGGCGGAGGGGGGGATGCGCCGCGACCAGACCCACAATCCGGCGCTGGCCAGGACGCAAAGAAGGGCCAGCCAGGAGGCGGGGTTTGCATGAAGCGGGCGCATAAGATGATTTGCGACTTTGTGGGCCCGCTTCGCAAGCGAAATTCGTTCTGTTCATCGGCCCCCGTTCCATGACTCAATACGCCCCATGGCTTATGCTTCGTTTTCAGATTTTGTGGCCGCGCTCGACCGGGCGGGCGAATTGAAACGCATTTCCCGGCCGGTGGCGACGGAGTTGGAGATGACGGAGATGGCGGACCGGGAGATGAAAGCGCCCGGCGGCGGCAAGGCGCTCTTGTTCGAGCAGCCGACGGTCAATGGGAAGATTTCCCCGTTCCCGGTGGCGCTCAATACGCTGGGGTCGTGGCGGCGGATGGCGCTGGCCCTGGGGGCGGAGTCGGTGGACGCCGTGGCGGCGGAGATCGGGGCGCTCATGAAGGCGAAGCCGCCGACGGGGCTGCGGGAATTGATGGCGCTTTTGGGGACGGCGCTGGAGCTGCGCCACGCGCGGCCTGTTCGCGTGAAGGGGGGGGGCTGCAAGGAGGTGGTTCACCGGTTCGACGCGACGCCCAGCCGTGAGGCCCCGTGGCCGCCCGCGCCGGATTGGAAGCAAGGAACGGAGCCCTTCCCGCCGACATTGCTGGATCTGCCGATTTTGAAGTGCTGGCCGCTGGACGGGGGCCGTTTTGTGACGCTGCCATGCGTGATCACGCAGGACCCGGACACCGGGGAACGCAATGTTGGCATGTACCGGATGCAGGTCTACGACGACCGCTCGACGGGGATGCACTGGCAGCTTCAAAAAGTGGGGGCGCGCCATGGCCGCCGCTATTACGAGACGGGCAAGCGAATGCCGGTGGCGGTGGTGCTGGGGGGCGACCCGGCGTATACGTTTTGCGCCACGGCCCCGCTGCCGGACGGCCTGGACGAGTTTCTCCTGGCGGGGTATTTGCGCCGCCAGTCGGTGGAACTGGTCCCGTGCGAGACGAACGAGTTACTTGTCCCCGCGAATGCCGATTTGGTGATCGAGGGATATGTCGACCCGGCGGAGCCGTTGCGCGTGGAGGGGCCGTTTGGCGACCACACCGGCTTTTACACGCTGCCGGAACCGTATCCCGTCTTCCATGTGACGGCCATCACGCACCGGAAAAATGCCATCTATCCGGCGACGATTGTCGGCATCCCCCCGATGGAGGATTTCTATATCGGCGCGGCATCGGTGAAACTCTTCCTGCCAGTATTTCGGATGAATTTCCCGGAGATTGTGGATATCGCGCTGCCCGCCGAGGGCGTGTTCCACAATCTCGTCGTGGTTTCGATCAAGAAGACCTACCCGATGCAGGCCTACAAGGTCATGCACGGCCTGTGGGGCATGGGGCAGATGATGTTCACCAAATATCTCGTGGTCGTGGACGCGGAGGTGGATGTGCACAACACGAGCGAGGTCCTCTTCCACCTCTGCGCCAATACCGACCCGCAGCGCGACTCGATCTTCACCAAAGGCCCAGCCGATGTGCTGGACCACGCGACGAGCGCCGTGGGCGTCGGGAGCAAGCAGGGCATCGACGCGACTCGCAAGCTGCCCGGCGAAGGGTTCGCGCGCGAATGGCCGCCGCTGCTCAAGATGGATGAGGAGGTTAAGGCGCGGGTGACGGAGGCTTGGAGGGCGTAGGCGGCTTCTGATATTTATCTGCGACCCGCTTGAAGATGTTTTTGCCGACGCTGTAGACTAGGAGGCTGGTGGGGAGCAGGCGAACAGAGTAACCGTCCACTTCCGCCATTCCTAAGATGGTTCTCGTGGTCGTCGTGCAGGCGGCGATGCCGGGATGCTTTTTCCAAAAATAGGAAAGGTGGCGTAGAAGATCCCAGTCCTTTGCGGGGCGGTCGGTCCACTTTACTTCCACGCACCACGATGGCTGCTGGTCTTGCGCGGACAAAGCGACCATATCAATTTCCCCGGTATTCCATCGGGCATAGTGGATGTTCTCAGCGGATACCGGGTCATGAAACCATTGGGCAAAGAGAGCAGTTTCTGCAAGAGCACCCATCGCTTTGTCATCCCCATCGACGTTTCCAAACAGAGCTGCCCGCATGGAGGGGTTTGTCAGGTATACCTTGAACGAAGTCGCTCGTTGAAAGTGCCTGGCGTTTTGGTCGATTCGGTAAATGCGTTTAATGAGAAAAGCAGCTTCGAGATACTCCAGATAACGATTGAGGGTTGTTTTCGATACCCCGGAGTTCTTGGAAAGTTCGTCCAACGACACTTCGTTGCCGGTGTTGTAGGCCAGCGTGGTAAAGAGCCTGTTGAGTTCTTGGGTGTCCCGGATGCCGTAGATTTGGGGCAAGTCGCGCAGCAGGACTTTGTCGACAATGTCACTCTTGATGTAGCGCCCGCTGTCGTGCCGAATCGCATCGTTAAAAACAGCTTCGGGATAGCCGCCTATATTGAGGTATTCCACAAACTCCGCATTCAATGCGTGAATGTCTGATGTCAGGTAGGTTCTTCTTTGCGGGGCTGATTTGATGAGCTTGGCTTCTTTTTTAACAAAGCGAAGATATTCCGCAAATGTCAGCGGTGGTAATAGGAACTCCGTAAAGCGTCCGGCTCCTGATTCCCGACTTTTCAGCCGAAGTGCTGCCGCGGCGGACCCGGAGGCGATGAATCGCACGGCAGAAAAACTATCCACCAGGGATTTAAGGTGCACCTCCCATTGGCTTAAATACTGGATTTCGTCGAAGATGACGGTGAGGGGGACCGTGCGTCCATGTCCAAACTTCTTCTGAAATAAGAGGACAAATTTTTCCAATCCCACGCCGGTGTAGATTGGGGTTTCCAAAGAGAGGAACATGATCGTGTTGCCTGGCGTTCCCTCCTGGAGCAGCTTTTGAATGGTTTGCTGCAAGATGACTGTTTTGCCCACCCTCCGAGGGCCCATGAGGATGATGGCGCGACGGACAGATCGATCATTTACCAATGTTAGAAAAGGCTCCAGGTAGGAGCGCTCCGGCATCTTTGCGTAAGGTTCGTCTATCTCCGAAGGAGGGGTTGACCACCACGGGTTATCGAAGCTGAGACGATTCTCGACGTCTTCCGGGGAAATTTGGAGCATGAGATAAGCATAGTTCGCTATGCTTATAATGCAAGCATAAGTTTAGCGTAATTTGCTTATGTTGCGGCGCCAAAAAGCCGCTTGAAATTCTCCGCCACTTGCGCGGCTAATGGCTCCACCGTACAGCCGCGCACTTTGGCCAGCCCTTCATAGATCGCCAGGAGATTTGCCGGGTGGTTGAGAACGCGCCCTTCCGGGCTGTCGGGCAGCGTGAAGGGGCGGTGCCCGGGCGGCGGGAGCATATCCGGGGCATCCGTTTCCACCAGCAGGCGGTCGGCGGGCAGCGTGCGAAAAATCTCGCGCCGGCTGGCCTTGCGCTCGTGCAGAAAATGGCCGGAGAAGGAGAAGTAAGCGCCGCGCCGCAGGAAGCCCTCCACCATTTCGGGGGGGCCGCCGTAGGCGTGGAGGAGGAAGCCGCGCGCGGGGACTGGGCGTTCGCGCACGATCTCCCATAGCGCCCCCCAGGCTTGCAAACAGTGCAGGCTCACGGGGAGGTTCCGTTGCGCGGCGAGGTCAAGCTGCCACGTGAAGACGCCGATCTGTTCCGGCAGATCGAAGCCCGCGATCCAGCGGTCGAGCCCGATTTCGCCGACGCCGGCCCGCCCGTCTGCGAGGCGCGCGGCGAGCGCTTCGCGCCAGTGCGGCGTGCGCGCTTTCACAAACCACGGGTGGAGCCCGTAGCACGGGAGCGCCCACGGGTGCGCGGCGGCGAGGGCGGCGACGTCCTCCCAATCCGCCTCGCAAGTGCCGTTGACGGCGGCCCGGGCCAGGCCGATTTGCTCCAACGCGGGCACGACGGCGGGCAGGTGGGGGCGCAGCGCGGCGTCTTGCAGGTGGTTGTGGGCGTCGTAAAGAATCACGGCTTGGAAAGGCAACTTTGCGCGAACGCGGCGATGCGGGCGTGGAGATTCGACAAGCCGCCCAGCCGGGTGGGGGAAAGATTCGCCGCAATGCCCAGCGCCTCCAGGAACTCCGGCGGCGTGGCGGTGATTTCCTCCGGCGTCGCGTCGTCATACAACTCGCAAAGCGCGGTGGCCAGCCCCTTGACGAGGGCGGACTCCGCGTGAATGCGGAAGCGGCACCGCTCCTTTTCCAGCGAGGGGACCAGCCAGACGCGCGAGATGCAGCCGGGCACGAGGGCCTCGGGGGTGCGCTCCTCGGGCGGCAGCGCGGGGAGCTTGGAACGCCGGGCCATCAGGGCGGCCAGCCGTTCGTGCGCGTCGGGCAGGATCGCGTAGCGGGCGATCAGTTCGTTTTGGCGTTCGCGCGGAGACATGGGGCAAGGATACGGCGGACCGAGCCGGGGGCCAAATAAGTTTTGCGGTTGCCCCCATGGAGTTTTAAACTGGCAGTCTTATGTCGATTTGGAACTACGCCAATCCCCAACTGCGCGATCTCGTGGCCTATGAACCGGGCAAGCCGATCGACGACGTCGCGCGCGAACTGGGGCTGAACCCGGAGGAGATCATCAAGCTCGCCTCCAACGAAAACCCGCTCGGGCCCTCTCCCAAGGCCGTCGCCGCCATGCGCGGCGCCCTGGAAAACGCGCACATTTACCCCGACGGGGGCGCGTATTATCTGCGCGAGGCGATTGCGCAAAAATTCGGCCTCCAGCGCGCCAACGTCATCCTGGGCAACGGCTCCAGCGAAATTCTCGAATTTACCGGGCACGCCTTTCTCCAGCCTGGCGATAACATCATCGTCGCCCGGCACTCGTTTACGATTTACAAACTGATGGCCCAGCTTTTCGGGGCCGCCACCATCGAAGTGCCCGATCCCCACTTTGCTCACGACCTTGACGCCATGCTCGCCGCGATCACGCCGCGCACCAAGCTCATCTTTGTCAATAACCCGAACAACCCGACCGGCACCTTCCTCCCGCAGGCGGACCTCGACCGCTTTGTCGAGCGCGTGCCGGAGAACGTGGTCATCGTTTTTGACGAAGCCTACCAGGAGTTCCTCGACGAGCCTTCGGATACCGTCAAATACATCCGCGAGGGCCGTTCCAACGTGCTGGTGACCCGGACCTTCTCCAAGATCCAGGGGCTGGCGAGCCTGCGCATCGGCTATGGCCTGGCCGGAGCGGAGCTGGCGGAAATACTCCAGAAGACGCGGGAGCCCTTCAACGCCAACGGCATCGCCCAGGCGGGTGCGCTCGCCGGGTTGCTGGACGAGGAGCACCAGCGGGCCACCCGCGAACTCAACAAGGAAGGGCGCGACTACCTGCAGCGCTGCTTCGCCTCGCTCGGGCTCAAGTACGTGCCCAGCTACGCGAACTTCATCCTGGTCAAAGTCGGCGACGGCAAGGGGCTCTTCAACGCCCTCCAAAAGCGCGGCGTCATCATCCGCGATATGTGCGCCTACGATCTGCCGGAGTGGGTTCGCGTCACCATCGGCACGATGGAGCAAAACACGCGGTTTATCCGCGAATTGAACCTCTTCATCACCCCGCCCGCGAAACAGCCGGTGCCGAAGTGCCATTAGAGCGGTTTCGGTTTATTTTGTCGTATGCTCTTCGGCGGCGAGAGTCGCTGTGCGTCTTTTTGCGCTTGGGCTGTATTTACAAATACAGCCGCTGCGCTCAAAAAGCCCCGCATCAACCCTCGGCGCTCTCAGATCATTGCGACAAAATAACCCAAAAACGCTCTAGAGCGGTTTAAATTTTGTTGTTTACACGCTGCTCGGCGGGGCGGGCCGATGCGCGGTCTTTCAGATTTGGGCGGATGCCATCGCGCCGGTCATCGAGAAATACGTTCCCGCGAAATAACCGGTCTTGCTCTTTGCAAAGCGGCCTCCCTGGCAACGGGGCGGCCGCTTTTTTGGTGGCCGTGAGCCGCGAGGCGTTATCTACTGCCTTCCGCCTTGCTCCGCAGAAAAATCCAGGCGTCCTAAAATCCAGCCATTTCAAAGATTTGGTATCAGTCCACGTATTCAATCGCCGCGATGGCATCCATCACGCGGTCGGCGAGGCGCTGATACACTTCCCGTCCGCCCGCGAGATCGGCTTTGGTGAAGTGGAGCGGTTCGCCCAGCACGATGGTGATGGGGGTGGCCTGGAAACGCTTGCCGGTGCGGGGAAGCGCTTCATAGGAGCCGAAGATGCGCATCGGCACGACGGGCGCGAGCGTCTTGGCGATGATGAGGCCGATGCCGGGCTGGGCCTTCTGCAACTGGCCGTCGGGGGAACGGGTGCCCTCGGGGAAGATCAGCGTGGCGTAGCCTTGCTTGAGGATGCGCACCGTCAGCTTGAGCGCCGAGGAGTCCCCCCCCTTCGGATCAATCGGCAACACGTTGATTTTGGGGAGGATCGTCCCCATCAGCGGCGCTTTGAAGAGGGTGTTGCGAGCCAGCGTGTAGAGTTCGCGCTCGCAGGTGATCCCGGCCATGGGGGGGTCCAGAAAGCTCTGGTGGTTCATCGCCAGAATAGCCGGGCCCTCATCGATCATCCGTTCGGGGTGGACGACCCTGAAGGAAAAGAAAGTGCTGCCGACGAATTTGAAGAGACTGTGGCCGAGTTGATAGAGGGGGTTCATCTCAAAAAACCTGCGGGAATCTGCATCATCTGCGGATCATCCTCATTCAAAGTCCCAGCCGCCGGATCACTTCGTCCACGACGCCTTCGATGGAAAGATGGGTGCTGTCGATGACGTGAGCCCCCTCGGCGATTTTGAGGGGCGCGGCCGCGCGGGTGGAGTCTTTCCGGTCGCGGGCGGCGAGGTTGTCGCGGATGCCCTGGGCGGCGCGGCGCTGGGCGCGGACTTCCTCCGAGGCGTCGATGTAAGCCTTGAAGGGGGTGCAGGGGAAAACCACCGTTCCGATGTCGCGGCCTTCCATGACGAGGTCGTGCTCCTGGGCATAGGCGCGCTGCCGGGCGACGAGGGCGGCGCGCACGGCCGGGATGGCCGCGATGGCGGAAACGTTGGCGGTGACGGCCGGTTCGTTCAAATAAGGCGTGGGGTCAATCCCCTCCAGCCGGAGAGTGCTTTCGGACTGCGCGACGCCGCATTCCATGGGGGTGGCGTCCAAGAGGGCGGCCACGGCGGAGTCGTCCGCCGGGTTCACGGCGTGCCGCAGGGCCAGCCAGGTGACGGCGCGGTACATCGCGCCGGTGTTGACGTAGACGAATCCGAGCCGCCGGGCCAGGAGCCGGGCCACGGTGCTTTTGCCCGAGGCGGCGGGGCCGTCGATGGCGATGACTTTGTGGGAGGGAGAGGTGGTGGGATCCACGGAGGTTTATTCTTGGGCGGGCAGGGCGGCGATGACCGGGGTTTGCTTGTCGGGGTGAGTGGTCAGACGCCCCAGGGTGGCGAAAAAGCCGGGATAGGAGGTGGCGACGCATTCCACGCCGTCGATCGCGGTTTCGCCTTCGGCAAAGAGCCCGGCGATGGCGAAGGCCATGGCGATCCGGTGGTCGCCGAAGCTGGAAAGGCGGGCTCCTTTGAGCGGCGTGCCGCCGAAGATTTCGAGGCCGTCGTCGGTTTCGTTGACGGTAACCCCCATGGCGCGCAGGTTGGTCGCGATGGCGGCAAGGCGGTCGGTTTCCTTCACGCGCAGCTCGGCGGCGTCGGCGATCACGGTCGTCCCCTGGGCCAGGGCTCCGGCCACGGCGAGGATCGGGAGTTCGTCAATGACGTTCGGGATTTCCTTGCCCCGGATGACGGTGCCCTTGAGCGGGGCTCCCTGGATTTCGATGCTGCCGGAGGGCTCACCCTCTTCCACCTCGATGATTTCCCGGACGTGCGCCCCCATGCGGACGAGGACGGCGAGGACGCCGGTGCGGGTTTCGTTGAGACCGACATCGGTGACGAGCAGGTGGCTGCCGGGCTGGGCGGCGGCGGCGACGAGCCAGAAGGCGGCGCTGGAGAGGTCGCCGGGAATGTGGAAATCGCGCGACTCGGGCGTTTTCTCGCCGGTCACGGTGACGGTCAGCCCCTCCACGTGGGGCTTGGCGAGAAACCATTCGAGCATCCGCTCCGTGTGGTTGCGGCTCTGGACCGGTTCGGTGACGCTCGTGCGGCCATGGGTGAGGAGGCCGGCGAGGAGGACGGCGCTCTTGACTTGGGCGCTGGCGACCGGGGAGACGTAGGCGATGGGGGTCAATTTCCTGCCTTCGATGACAAGGGGCGGGGCGCTTTTGAGCCCTTCGGCGGTGAGGCGGGCGCCCATTTGGGTGAGCGGCGTGATGACGCGCTGCATGGGGCGCCGAGAGAGGGAGGGGTCGCCGGTCAGCCGGGTGCGGAAGGGCTGGGTGGCCAGGATGCCGGAGAGGAGCCGCATGGTGGTGCCGGAGTTGCCGCAATCGATATCCGCCTCGGGAGGGGTCAGTTGGCAGGAGCGTCCGTGGACGATCAGGGTGGTCGGTTCCGGCTGCTCGATTTCCACCCCCAGGGCGCGCATGGCTCCGACGGTGGCCAGGCAGTCCTCGCTGGGCAGGAACCCGGTGAGGACGCAGGTGCCGTTGGAGAGCCCGGCGAGGAGAACGGCGCGGTGCGAGATGCTCTTGTCCCCGGGGACCGTGATTTCCGCCCGGATGACGGGCCCTTTTTGGATTTTCCAGCTTTCCATGGTGTTTTAACTCCTGCGTTGGATGTGCCGGTCCCTGCGGACCTTGGCATTGGTGAGAAAGGTTTTCAGTTGGGAATCGTTGCCGCTGGCGATGTCCAGCGAGATTTCTTGCAACCGGGCGATAAACGCTTCCAGTTGTCCGCTTAAGACGGCGCGGTTGGTGGCGAGGATTTCAGTCCACATTTCGGGCAGGCCGGAGGCGATGCGCGTGGTGTCGCGCAGCCCGTTGCCACAGAAGCCGATGGCCTCCGGGTTTTGCGCGCAGACGAAATCAACCAGCGAGGCGGCGATGAGGTGGGGAAGGTGACTGACCAGGCCGATGGCCGTGTCGTGCTCGGCCGGGGAGAGGGTGCGGATGCCGCAGCCGACCAGCCGCCAGAGAGCGGATGCGGCTTCCACGGCGGCGGGATCGGCCCCGGGGTGGGGGGTCAGGAGCGCCACGGTCCCTTCAAAGAGATCGGCGCGGGCGGCGGAGAACCCTGCCTGCTCGGAACCGGCCATCGGGTGGCTGCCGACAAAGCGGCCCCGACCCGCGCGTTCAATGAGGGGGACCAGCGCCTCCACGACGGGTGCTTTGACGCTGCCGACGTCGGTGACGAGCGCCCCGGGTTCGACGAGGGGGGCGATCTGCTCCGCCAGCCCGGGCATCGCGCCGATGGGAACGCACAGGACGACGGTGCCGGCTCCTCGCACGACGTCCGCCAACTCCGTGGAGGCCAGGTCGCAGATTCCCCGCGCTTCGGCGGCGGCGGCTTCGCGCCGCGCCCAGATGGCGACGCGGCACTGTGGGGCGCGCGCCTTGAGCGCCAGCGCCAGCGAGCCGCCCAGCAGGCCGGGGCCGAGAATGGCGAGTTGGTTCATAGATGAAGGTTCAAATACTGCCTAAAAAGCAAGCCGCCCTGACCGAGGGCGGCTTGTCACGAAAAAATCCGCTGTGGGAAAACCGCTGAAGGCACTAGGGAACCAGAATGTTCTTGCCCTCGGTAAACGGGTCTTTGATTTCCATTCCCGGCGGCAGGCCACGGCAATCGATCAGGCCAGCTTCGGGGTGGTAGGGGCTCCGTGCGTACCCTTGCTTGCCCGGTTCCGCGATGGCATAAACGGCCTCGCGTTTGCGCGGTTGAGGCGTTGGAACCGGGGTTGGCTTGGGAGCCGCCGCGGGAGTGGCGGAGGGTTCTACGGCCTCTGTTTGCGGAAATTCTCCAGAAATGACGTTTGCATCCGAGCCCATGGCGTTTTCCGGTTCCCTCGGGAAGGGAGCGGCATTGGTGTACGTACGCTTCGAGGTGGCGCAGGCGGCCAAGAGCGAGCAGAAAAGCAGCGAGGAAACAAAGATTTGCTTCATATAAAATACAGGACAACCAATACTGGATTCTCCGCGCGCTGACAACAGCAATCTACCTCCCTCAGAGCTTGTGGGAAAGTGCATTTTCTTCGGGTGCGCCACAAGATGTTGTAGTGAGAAGATAAGAATAGGGAGTGCCAGGCGAGGTAATTAAAGAAGAGTTTGGCCTTTTCTCGGCCGTTTTGATGTCATGGGGCATCACGAAACGTGGCCGCGCCGGTCAACCTTCCTCAGCACCGCGGCGGGGAAACGAGATCGCCTACGTGCGGATACCCGCCGGATTGGATGTTGATTTCCTGGCAATCGGATCAACGGGGGAGCAAAGCCTGATCCGGGTCTGTGCCGAGTTGAAAGGCTCAACGGTTCCAGCCATTCATGGAAAGCTCGGGGGGAGGGAGCGGTTCTATTCATTCACCCGCCGAGTGTTGGGCACGAGGGGGGAGAACATAAAACGAGCGCCAGGGAATGCCTGGCGCTCGTCCCAGGCAAAGCCGGGGGATCTCCTATTGGACTTTAGAGCGATTCCATCAAATATGTAGCCGCTCCCCAGGATTCAGCTACACCTTTTCTGGAAACGCTCTAGCCTTTGAGGCAGTCGTCCAGCCAGCCGAGCAGATCGCCCATGGTGGCTTCCGTTTCGTCGCCCATGTTGGAGATGCGGAAGGTCTTCCCTTTGATCTTGCCGTAGCCGCCGTCGATCATCGCGTGGTAGCGTTCTTTGAGACGGGTGTTGAGGGCCGGGACGTCGATCTCCTTGGTATTTTTCACGCAGGTGAGCGTCTTGGAGCGGAACCCTTCGGGGGCGAAGAACTCGAATCCGTTGCGGACGACCCAGTCGGCGACCATCGCGTTGAGCTTGGCGTGCCGGGCGTAGCGGGCCTCCAGCCCTTCGGCGAAGATGTCTTCCAGCTTGGACTGGAGGGCGTAGATGTGGCCGATGGAGGGGGTGCTCGGCGTCATGTCGTCGGCCTGGTTTTTCTTGAATTCCAGGAAGTCGAAGTAGTAGCCGCGGTCCTTGAGGGTGGCGGCGCGCTCGAAGGCGCGTTCGGAGCAGGCGAAGAGCGCGAGGCCGGGAGGCAGGGCCAGGGCTTTCTGGCTGCCGGTCAAGAGCACGTCGATGCCGAGTTCATCCATCGGGATCGGCACGCCGGAGAAGGAGGAGACGCTGTCGACGATGAGGAGCACTTCCGGGTGCTTCTTCATCACGGCGCAGATGGCTTCCAGCGGGCTCATGACGCCGGTGGAGGTCTCGTTGTGGATGACGGTGACGGCGTCAAATTCGCCGGTGGCGAGCTTGGCGTCGAGGATCTGCGGGTCTACCGGCTGGCCCCATTCGAATTTCAGCCCCTCGGCCTGTTTGCCGCAGCGCAGGGAGACGTCCAGCCACTTGTCAGAGAAAGCGCCGCACATGCAGTTGAGCACTTTTTTGGAAACCAGGTTGCGGATCGCCCCTTCCATCACGCCCCAGGCGGAGGAGGTGGAGAGGAAGACCGGCTGGCGGGTGCCGAAAAGGGTCTGAAGCTGCGGATGAATGGCGGCGTAGAGCTTTTTGAAGTCGTTGCTCCGGTGGCCAATCATCGGCTTGGAGAAAGCCGCTAGGGTTTTTGGCGAAACTTCGATGGGGCCCGGAATGAAAAGCTTGATGTGAGGCATGGAAGGTTAAGGTTGTTGGGTGAGGTAAAGGAAAAGCCTAAACAGGGGGAAGGCGAAAAGGAAGCAGTAAAAACAGGCGGGGGACGCGCGCGGGGGGGTGAAAGAGAATTCAGCAAAAAGAGCAAGAGCCATGAAGAAGAATGGGCGGAAAGGTTGAGGAACGCATCTGGCAGTTGCATCACAGGCTCACTCGCGCTGTTGTGGGAGATGGCAACACCTGCATACAAGTTATACTTTGGCGCGAACGGATCATGCCCCGGAGAGGAGGCGGTAGCCGATGCCGGATTCGGTTTTGATATGGGCGGGGTGCTGCGGGTCGCGCTCGATTTTGCGCCGCAGGTGGGTGACGTAGACCCGCAGATACTGCCGGTGTTCCTCGGCGTTGGGGCCCCAGACTTCCCTGAGCATTTGCGAATGGGTCAGGACTCGTCCCGCATGCCGGACAAGCAGGCGCAGCAGCGCGTATTCGGTGGCGGTGAGGCTGACTTCCTTGCCGTCCATGGTGACGCGCCGGTTGGCCAGATCGACCTGCAAGCCGTTGTGAACAAAGGTGGAGCCTTCCTCGGCCGGGCGGGCGCGGCGCTGGGCGACGCGTAGGCGGGCCAGCAGTTCGGCGGTGCTGAACGGCTTGGTCACGTAATCGTCCGCCCCGGCATCGAGCGCGGCGATTTTCTGGTCCTCGGTGTCGCGGACGGAGAGAATCAAGACCGGGGTTTCGCTCCATTCACGCAAGCGTTGGAGCACCTCCACGCCGTCGAGGTCGGGAAGGCCAAGATCCAGTAGGATCACGTCGGGGCGGCGCAGGGCGGCTTCGGCCAGGCCGAGTTGTCCCTGGTCGGCTTCGCAAACGGCATATCCGGCCGATTCCAGGGCGACCCGGAGCAGGCGCCGGATCTGCACTTCGTCGTCGATGATCAAGGCGAGGGGTTTCATTGTGTAAGGAAGGTTAGTGTCCTGTCAGGTAATTACATTTCATAATTCCGGCCCCTTTTCCGATTTTTCGGCGTTGCTTGCTCGGGCAATATCTTCAGATATTGCCTTTCGGTCGCGCCTTGAAAAATGCGGAAAATGGACTCGGACTTATTTCATGAACTTGCCTGACAGGACACTAGAGCAGTGGGGGGGGGCGCCTCAAGCATTGGCCAGCGGTTTTTCTTCGGGCAATCGCATCGGTTCGCCCGCCGGAAGCTCGATGGTGAAGACCGCGCCGCCGCCGGGGCGGTTGCGGGCGGTGAGGCTGCCCTGGTGGGCTTCGACCAGGCGTCGGGCGATGGAAAGCCCCAGGCCGGTGCCCCCTGCGGGCGCGCCCTCGCTTCGGAAGAATTTCTGGAAAATGCGTTCTTCGTCGCCCGGTTTGATCCCCGGCCCATGGTCGGCGACCATCACTTTGATTTTGCCGGCGTCGAGCGTGGCGTAGATTTCGATGCCGGTTCCGGCGGGGGTGTGCTGGGTGGCATTGGCGATCACCAGGGCGATGGCTTGCCGCAGCAAACCGGCGTCGACGTGCAGCGGCGGAAGCTCGCGCGGGATTTGCACCGAGACGTCGCGGGTTCGCGTCTGTTCCTCCACGCGCTCCAACGCTTCCATGACCAACTCGCCGGGATCGGCCCATTCGAGGTTCGGCTTGAGCATCCCGGAGTCGAGCCGGGTCATGTCGAGGAGGTTGTTGACGACCTGGGTGAGCCGTGCGATGGCGGGCCGGATTTCCCGGGTGGCGGGAGCGCCGTCCAATGGTTCCAGAGCGGCGGAGATGGCGGCGAGCGGGGTTTTCAGTTCGTGGGAAATCGTGTCAAAGAGCGCTCGCTGGAGCCGGTCGGACTGGACGGCGATCTGCGCTTTGCGGCTGATTTGGGCGAGCCGGTCTTTTTCAATGGTGACGGCGATTTGCGCCGCAAACGCTTCCAGCAATTCCCGGCGCTGCATGGTAAGAGGGGCGTCGTCGGGAAACCGGACCGCGAGGACGCCTTCCGTGTTGCCGCCGGTGAGCAGCGGGAGATGAAGCGCCTCGGAGTCGGGCAGCGTGTCGGTGAACCGTCCGGCGGGTTGTTGGTGCTGAAAGGCCCAGGCGGCCACGCTCTCCTCCTTCGGGCTGAGCGTGAGCGTGCTGGCGGGGTGGGCTTCGCCCGAAAAGCGGCCCGCCTCATCCCGTACGAGCAGGCAGCTTTCCGCCCCGAACGTTTCGCGGATCTGCTTCACGACGACGGCCAGCGCCTCGGCTGGCTCGCGCGCGGCGGCCAGGGCGCGGGAAAGGCGGTAGAGCGCGGTGGCGCGTTCCACGCCCCGGCGTTCCGCCTCTTCGCGTTCGTGGAGGCGGGAGGTCAGGTGTCCGATGACCACGGCGACGACGAAGTACATCGCGAACATCATCACGTCCCGCACTTCGCGGATGTAAAAGGTGAAACGCGGCGGGATGAACAGGAAGTTCCAGAGTAGCGCGCTGGCCGTGGCGAGCGCAAGGGTCGGCCCCCGCCGCAGATGGATCGCGGAAAGAATGATGCCAAAGAGGTAGATCAACGCGATGGCCCAATACCCGGTCGCCGGTTCCATCGCCAGCCCCAGGGCGGTCACCGCGCAAACGATGGCCAGTGCCGCCCCATACTGCGGCCATGGCTGCGGGGCCGGAGCGGGCGGAGTGGCGTGGTCGGGGCTTTCCGTGCGGACCATGTGCACGTCGATATCCCCGCTGTGGCGCACCAGCCAATCGACCGGCGATTTTTTAAACCAGCTTGCCAGGGTTCGCGGCCCCGGCTTGCCGATGATGATCTGTGTGACGTTGTTCTGCCGGGCCACGCGCAGGATGGCCTCGCCCGGATCGGTGTTCTCCACCATGATGACTTCCGCGCCGAGCTGCCGCGCCAGGGAGAGGTTCAGCCCCAGGCGAACCTCGTTCAGCGGCGAAAGCGGGCGGGGCGTTTCGACATGCACGGCGAGCCAGCTCGCCTCCATTGAGGAGGCGGCGCGGCGAGCCCAGCGGATCAGCATTTCCGACGAAGGGCTGGCGCTCACGGCCACGAGAAGCCGGTCGCCCGCCTTCCACGGCTCGCCCGCCGCCATGCCTTGCTTGAACTGGCGCAGGTTCCGGTCCACGTGCTCCGCCGTCAGGCGCAGCGCCATTTCGCGCAGTCCCATGAGGTTGCTTTCGCGGAAAAAATGGTCGGCGGCGGAGGCGGCGCGGTGCCCCATGTAGACTTTCCCCTCGGCGAGGCGCTCGCGGAGCTGGTCGGGCGTGAGGTCGATCAGCGTGATGTCCTCGGCGAGATCCAGCAGCGAATCGGGCACGCTCTCGCGCACCTGGACGCCGGTGATTTGCGCGACGGTGTCCTTGCGGCTCTCGATGTGCTGGACGTTGACGGTCGTGAAAACGTGGATGCCCGCGTCGAGGAGTTCCAGGACGTCCTGATACCGCTTCGGGTGGCGGCTGCCGGGAGCGTTTGTATGGGCGAGTTCGTCCACCAGCACCAGGCGCGGATGCCAGACGAGCAGCGCGTCCAGGTCCATCTCCTCCAGCGTCGTGCCCCGGTAGGCGACCTTCAATCGCGGAACGATGGGGATGCCTTCGAGCAGCGCGGCGGTCTCTTTGCGCCCGTGGGTTTCCACGATTCCGGCCACCACTTCCACCCCTTTTTCCACTTCCTGCCGGGCGGCTTGCAGCATGGCGTAGGTCTTGCCGACGCCGGGGCACATGCCAAAGAAAATCTTCAACCGGCCGCGCTGCGCCGCCTCGGCTTCCTGGCGGATCGACTTCAGCAGCGCATCGGGGTCGGGACGGGATTCGTCGGCCATAGGATTACTTTAGAGCATCCAGCCGCAAATTGAGAGCCAAAACATTCACGCGCGGTTCGCCGAAAATGCCGTATTGCGGCGGCTCCGTGGCTTCGGCGACCAGGGCGGCGATGCGTTCGGCGGGAAGCCGCCGGGCCGCAGAGACGCGGGCAACCTGTTGGGAGGCGGCTTGCGGGCTGATGTGGGGGTCCAGGCCGCTGGCCGAGGCGGTCAGCATGTCGGCGGGGGCGTCGGCCCCGTATTTCGCCCGCCGTTCCGCGATGGCCTTGCGCAGCGCTTCGCTTGTCGGCCCGAGATTGCTCGCGCCGCTCGGGACCGTGGCGTAATCGCCCGCCGAGGGGCGCGGCCAGAAATAGCGGGCGCCCTCAAACTTTTGCGCAAGGAGAGCGGAGCCCACGGGCTTGCCATCGCGCCATACCAGGCTGCCCGCGCTTCGCTTTGGAAAGGCAAGACGCGCCACGGCGGTCACGGCGAGGGGATAGGCAACGCCGGTCAGGAGCGTCAGAAGCATCAGCAGCCGCAAGGATTGAAGAATGGGTTTCATGGAAAAATGCTTTTTAAGCGAGGCGGAGGGCCACCACCGCGAGGTCGATCAGCTTGATGCCCGCGAACGGCGCAAGCAGTCCGCCGGCGCCGTAGATGAGCACGTTGCGCCGCAACACATGCGCGGCTCCCACCGCTCTGTAGGCGATGCCGCGAAGGGAAAGCGGGATCAGGGCGACGATGATGAGCGCGTTGAAAATGACCGCGCTCAGGATGGCGCTTTCGGGCGAGTGCAACCGCATGACATTGAGCGCCGCCAGCGGCCCTTGTGCGGCTCCGGCGGCGAGGTAAAGCGAGCCGAAGAGGGCGGGCAGGATGGCGAAGTATTTGGCCACATCGTTGGCGATGGAGAACGTCGTCAAAGCGCCGCGCGTCATGAGGAGCTGTTTGCCGATTTCGACGATCTCGATCAGCTTGGTCGGGTTGCTGTCGAGGTCCACCATGTTGCCCGCCTCGCGCGCGGCCTGCGTGCCGGTGTTCATCGCCACGCCCACGTCGGCCTGGGCCAGGGCGGGGGCGTCGTTGGTGCCGTCGCCGGTCATGGCGACGAGCCGCCCTTCCGCCTGCTCCTGGCGGATGCGCCGGAGTTTGTCCTCGGGCGTTGCCTGCGCCATGAAGTCGTCCACCCCCGCCTCGGCGGCGATGGCGGCGGCGGTAAGGGGGTTGTCGCCGGTGATCATGACCGTGCGGATGCCCATTTTGCGCAGGTGCATGAACCGCTCTTTGATGCCGCCTTTGACCACGTCTTTCAGCTCGATCACCCCCAGCGTCTGCGCCCCTTCGGCGACGACCAGCGGCGTGCCGCCGCGCCGGGAGATTTCATCGACGATACGAGCGGCCGATTCCGGGAAAACGCCTCCGAGCGATTCCACGTAATCGCGCAGAGCATGCGCCGCCCCTTTGCGGATGGAGCGCGCCGGGGCTCCGTCCAGAGCGGGGAAATCGACCCCGCTCATCCGGCTCTGCGCTGTGAAGGGGACAAACCGTGCGTGCGGCTCGGCCACCTCGCGGCCGCGTAGCGCGTATTTCTCCTTGGCCAGAACCACGATGCTGCGGCCCTCCGGGGTTTCGTCCGCCAGCGAGGAGAGTTGCGCGGCGTCCGCCAGCCGCTCTTCGCTTATGCCGTGGACGGGGAGGAATGCGGAGGCCATGCGGTTGCCCAGGGTGATCGTGCCGGTTTTGTCGAGGAGGAGCACGTCGATGTCGCCCGCCGCCTCCACCGCCCGGCCGCTCGTGGCCAGCACATTGCGACGCACCAGCCGGTCGATGCCGCTGATGCCAATCGCGCTCAAGAGCCCGCCAATCGTGGTCGGGATCAGGCAGACGAGCAGTGAGACCAATACGGGCAGCGAGAGATTCACGACGCCGCTCTGCCCCGCCGCCCTCTCGCTATACGTTGCGAAGGCCGGGAGCGTTGCCACCGCCAGGATGAAGAGAAGCGTCAGGCTCACAAGCAGGATGCCCAGCGCGATTTCGTTGGGTGTTTTTTGCCGCTGCGCCCCCTCCACCATGGAGATCATGCGGTCCAGGAAGGTATTGCCTGGTTCGCTGGTGATGCGCACCACGATCCGGTCGCTGATCACTTGCGTGCCTCCCGTGACGGCGCTCCGGTCGCCGCCGCTTTCGCGAATGACCGGGGCGGATTCCCCGGTGATGGCGGACTCATTGACGCTGGCGATCCCCTCGATCACCTCGCCGTCGGCTGGGATGATGTCGCCCGGCTCGCAAACCACGCGGTCGCCCGCGGCGAGTTCTCCCGCCGGGACAGATTCTTCCCGCCCGTCCACCAGCTTGCGCGCGTGGGTCTTTGTGCGCATCCCCCGGAGCGTGGCGGCCTGCGCCTTGCCGCGCCCCTCCGCCATCGCTTCGGCGAAGTTGGCAAAAAGCAGCGTGAACCAGAGCCAGAGGGTGATTTGCAGGTTGAAGCCGGAGAAATGCCGCACGGTGGCGAACGCCGTGAGGACCGAGCCGATGTAGACCACGAACATCACGGGGTTTTTCCACTGCACGCGCGGGTCCAGTTTGACAAAGGAATCCACGGCGGCCTGGCGCAGCAGCGCCGGATCAAGGAGCGAAGTCTTCGGTTTCATGGGATTAGAAAGTGCGCCCGGCCTGGGCTAGGAGGTGTTCTATGACGGGGCCGAGCGAAAGCGCCGGGAAGAAGGTGAGCGCGCCGACAATCAGCACGACCGCCATCAGCAGGACGGCGAACGTGACGCTGTCGGTGGGGAAGGTCCCCGCCGAGGGGGGGGCGGATTTTTTGGCCGCCAGGCTCCCCGCGATGGCGAGCGCCGGGGCCATGACGGCAAACCGCCCGATCAGCATCACCGCCGCCGTGAGAAAATTGTAGAAATCGGTGTTCGCGTTCAGCCCGGCAAAGGCGCTGCCATTGTTGGCCACGGCGGAGGTAAACGCGTAGAGAATTTCGCTGAACCCGTGCGGCCCCTGGTTGGCGAGGGAGGAGACCCCCGCCTTGGTGACGCAGCCGACAGCCGTCGCCACCAGGATCGCCCCGGCGGGAACCAGCACCGCCACCACGGCCCACGTGATTTCGCGCGCCTCGATCTTCTTGCCGAGGTATTCCGGCGTTCGCCCCACCATCAGCCCCGCGATGAAGACCGTCAGGATCGCAAAGATCAGCATCCCGTAGAGCCCAGAGCCGACGCCGCCGAAGACCACCTCGCCCAGCATCATGTTCACCAGCGTGACCATCCCGGTGAGAGGCGCGAGGCTGTCGTGCATGGCGTTGACGGCCCCGCAGGACGTATCGGTCGTCACCGTCGCGAAAAGCACCGAATTCATGACGCCGAACCGCGTCTCCTTTCCCTCCATGGAGGCCGTCAAACCCGTGGCCGGGTTGTGCGCCAGCTCCGAAGGCCACGCCACGGCGAACCCGGCGATAAACAGAGTGAGCATCGCGCCAAAAACCGCCCATCCCTGCCGCCGGTTCCCCGCCATGCAGCCGAAGGTGTGCGTCAGCCCGGCGGGAATGGCGAAAATCATGAAAATTTCCAGGAAGTTCGTCAGCGGCGTCGGATTTTCAAACGGATGCGCGCTGTTTTGCCCGAAGAAGCCCCCGCCGTTGGTGCCGATCTGCTTGATGGCGATTTGGGAAGCGGCAGGCCCCAGCGGAATCGTTTGCCTCGCCCCCTCCACGGTCGTGACATCGGCATACGGCGCCAGGCTTTGCACCACTCCCTGGCCCGCCAGCACCAGGGCGAAGAGGAACGAGAGCGGCAACAGCACGTAGAGCGTGGCCCGCGTCAAGTCGGCCCAGAAGTTGCCCAGCGTTTCGCAACTGCGGCGGGTCAACCCGCGAATCAGCGCAACCGCCACGGCCATCCCCGTCGCCGCGCTCAGGAAATTCTGGACGCAGAGCGCCAGCATTTGCGTGCCGTAGCTCATCGTCGATTCCCCCGAATACGCCTGCCAGTTCGTATTGGTCACAAAGCTGACGGCAGTGTTGAACGCGAGCGCAAACGGGATGTTCGGCAGCTTCTGCGGATTCAACGGCAGCCAGGCCTGCGTCATTTGGAGCGCGAGAACGGCGGCAATGCCAAGCGCGTTGAAGGCGAGCAGCGCGCCCAGGTAGCGTTTCCAGCCCATTTCGCTCCGGGCATCAATCCCCGCCAGGCGATAGATCAGGGCTTCCAGCCGCTTCAGAAAAGGCAAAGCTTTCTCCCCGGCAAAAACGCCCGCCATCCACCGGCCCAGAAGCGGAGTCACCGCAAAAAGGCCGCCCAAAAAAAGCGCCAACTGCACAAAGTCTCGCTGGTTCATAACGACAGAATGCCGCTATTTCATCGGAGCCGTGAGTTAAATGGGGGGCCAAAACCGTTAAAAAAGCATTAAACCGCCCCCCTACAGAGCCCCAAACACCCCCAGGGCGAGTTCCCCATGCCCGCTCTAACAGAGTTTGCACAAGAGGAAAGGGGCGCACCGGGACGGGCAGCCAAGCCCGCTTCAGGTCCGGGAAATATGTTTTTTGGTGGCGC
>SESA01000221.1_pt1 | contig 39788 bp, 28 predicted proteins | sample 3171451 | NCBI WGS metagenome assembly SESA01 (sample SAMN06051862, study PRJNA518727) | freshwater metagenome | biome: subpolar coniferous forest; feature: holomictic lake; material: water; isolation source: holomictic Lake 227, 8 m depth | place: Canada: near Kenora, Ontario | collected...
TATTCCTACCTTTGCACTCCAATTTAAAAACAACCAATTATGAAAACGGTATCATTGAGCGGCTCCCTCAGGGGAAGCGTAGGGAAAAAAGATGCCAAATTACAGCGCCGGGTGGGCAAAATCCCCTGTGTGATGTATGGTGGAAAAGAACAGATCCACTTCGTGGCAGACGAAAAAAGTTTTTCCAAAATCCTGTTCACTCCTGAAGTCAATATTATTAGAATCAATATTGACGGGAAAGAATACGACACTATTTACCAGGAGATCCAGTTCCATCCTGTGACCGACAAGCTTCTGCATGTCGATTTACTGCAGCTGACTCCCGACAAGCCGGTGACTATTGCCATCCCGGTTAAATCCGAAGGAGTTTCCCCGGGGGTTCTTAAAGGCGGACGCCTTGAAAAGAAACTTCGCAAAGTGAAGGTCAAAGCACTGGCAAAAGACCTTCCAGAATTTATCATGATCAACATCAGTTCGATGGACATCGGTGATTCAGTCAAGATCGGTGACCTGAAGATTGATAACGTTACATTCCTCGATGCCCCGAATAATGTGGTAATCGCTGTTCGCACAGCCCGCCAGGTTATTGAGGAAGTTGTTCCCGGAGCAGAAGCTGCTGCTGAAGGTGCCGAAGGAGCTGAAAAGAAAGAAGAGGGTAAAAAAGAAGAAGGAAAGAAATAATCCCTTCCCTCCTTTTATGAGTATTCAAAGAAGCCGTCCGTTTGTGGCGGCTTTTTTAATTCCTGGGCTTCCAGGCCCTGTACTCGGGGGCGGAGCCGAATTGTTTTGGCACTTCACCCTTGTGAACTGACTTCCCCAGCAGGTTTTCAATAGACTGGAACTTCCTCTGCTCCTTAGGGCTGATTAGGGTCACGGCAATTCCTGATGCGGCAGCACGGGCCGTACGCCCGATCCGGTGTATGTAATCCTCGGCATCGTGAGGCACATCGTAATTGACCACCATATCTATATTTTCGACATCGATCCCGCGGGAGACAATATCAGTCGCCACCAGAACATTAAGGGACTTGCTCCTGAACCTGTTCAGCACTTCCTCCCTTTCCTTCTGCTCAAGGTCTGAATGTATTTCTGAAACATTCAGTCCCATCTGGTGCAAGGCACGGTTAAGAATCTTGGTCGAGCTTTTAGTCGAACAAAATACCAGTACTGTCCGGCCCTGGGCACCTTGTAAAAGGTATTGGGTCAGCGGCAGCTTCTGGTTGTCGTAAACCGAATAGGCCAGCTGAAGTATCTTTTCGGCCGGCTTCGACATGGCAATATTGATCTCGACCGGGTTCCTGAGGACTTTTTGCGCCATCTGCCTGATAGCTTTGGGCATTGTCGCCGAAAACATCAGTGTTTGCCTGGCTTTCGGAAGCAGGTTCACAAGCTTCATTATGTCATCATAAAACCCCATGTCGAGCATACGGTCGGCCTCATCAAGGATCAGGCATTCCACTGTCGAAAAGTCGACATACCCCATGTTCACATGTGCGATCATCCTTCCCGGTGTGCAAATCACAAGGTCTGCCCCTTCGGTCAAAGCCTGCTTTTCGCGGGAAAAAACCATCCCTTCTGTTCCGCCATAGATCGCTATGGAGCTTACCGGTGTGAAGTATGAAAGCCCTTCCATATGCTGGTCGATCTGCACCGCCAGCTCTCGTGTAGGAACAATCACCAGGGCCCTTACGTTGCCCTTGCTTTCGCCTGTCATCATTTTCTGTATCAGCGGAAGAAGGAAAGCGGCTGTCTTACCGGTGCCTGTTTGCGCAGTGCCAATCAGGTCCCTGCCTTCGAGGATCACAGGTATCGCCTGCTCCTGTATGGGTGTTGCAGTTTCAAAACCCAGTGCGCGGATTCCTTCCCGCAGGTCAGGTTCAAAACCAAATTCGTCGAAATTCATATGTACATGTTATATGAGCATATCTGCTCTTTTGCTTTCCTGATCTTCTGCCTGGTTTCGGCTTTCGCCGGATAACCCAGTGTGATCATCAGTTCAGCTCGTTTCTTTTTGGGGATTCCAAGCAGCTCTTTCACTTTAGGCTCATTAAACCATCCCATAATGCATGTGCCCAGTCCCTCGTCGGTCGCCTGAAGGCAGAAATGCTCCGCCGCAATTCCAACATCCATAAGCGTATAAGGCTTGTCCTTCAGCACCGTTCCCAGCTTGGAAGTAAGGTTAGGATCCTCCCGCACTAATACAACAATTACTGGCGCCTGCCTCGTGAAATGGTTGAATCCAAGCAGCCTGGAGGATGCTGCATCAGCAAGCTTGTTTTTCAATACATGATCAGTAACGAGAACCAGCTTCCATGGCTGGGCATTGCAGGCCGAAGGTGCAAGCCTCACGGCTTCAACGCAACGCTCAAGCTTCTCAGGCTCCACAGCCCGTTCAGCATCATAAGCCCTTGTGCTCTGCCGTTTAGCAACCAGTTCAAGAAAATCCATATGCAAAGATACTCAAAATCGTGAGTCGTGAGTTGTGACACGCTGTATCCGGATTTCTTCGCGGCACTCTTACCCGGGCAAGGTGCCGCGAAGTTTCCCTGCGACGAAGCTCCCCAGTAACCCAGTAACCCAGTTATCCCGTATCCTGCATCCTGCATCCCGCATCCCGCATCCTGTATCCTGTATCCCGCATCCCACATCCATAAAAAAAATTCCCGCCCCCCTTGACTTTCATTGAATGTTTACTAACTTTAATGCAAAATCTGTTCCTATGAAGAAACTGGGTATATTGCTGCTACTTATTGCGCTAGGGTTTTCAGCCTTCCCTCAGGCCAAAAAAGTTGATTCCACGGCATTGCTGATCCTCGAAAGGATGAGTAGTGTGATCACCGAGCTGAGCAGTTGCCGGCTTAAAGCTCATGCCTCATTCGATGATTATGTTACAGGTCTCGGGCTGGTCAAGCATACTGAAGATGCAGACATGATCATGAGAGGTCCCGACAGGATGTATCTGTCATTAACCGGACAGGGAGGCCAGCGTACTTACTTATATAACGGGAAAACCCTTGCTTATTATTCTTTTTCAAACAACCGTTATGCCCGGATCCCTGCTCCCAAAACCATTCTGGGGATGGCCGACAGCATATATTCCAAATTAGGAATAGATCTGACTGCCATTGATTTTTTCTTTCCTGATTTTGTCGATGTGCTGAAGCAGAATTCCTCGTTCATCACCATGCTCGGACAGGTGAACCTGAAAGGGAAGCCTTGCTTTCAGATCGCGGGTGCCATGGACAGCATCACTTACCAGATCTGGGTAACCAACGATCCTTTCTTCTTACCTGTAAAAGGTGTTATTGTATATACTTCCAAGGCAATGAACCCACAGTTCGAGGTCGACTATGACTGGGAACTGAATCAACTCTATCCCGATGCAATATTCGAATTTACACCACCCCCGGGAGCCACGAGAATGAAGGTTATCCCGGCAGATAAATAAGTTGTTGAACTTTCAGAAACTATTCATATGAACAGCAGGATAAAATTTTGTTTGAAAGGCATACTGATACCGGTATGCTTTGCACTGATGAGTTCACCTGATGCCATTGGGCGCGGAGGTGGCGGTTTCGGCGGAGGTTTCCACGGAGGTGGAGGCGGCTTCGGCGGTGGAGGTTACCACGGAGGTGGAGGTGGTTTTGGCGGTGGCGATTTCCATGGCGGTGGCGGTGGCGATTTCCATGGCGGTGGCGGTGGTGATTTTCATGGAGGCGGAAGTATTTCCGGTACATCAAGAGGGGATTTCAATAACGGTCCGCACGGCGGACCGGGACCAGGTGGTGGGCCGGGTGGAGGACCACATCCGGGACCAGGTCCAGGGCCTGGACCGCATCCGGGGCCAGGACCGGGGCCAGGGCCACATCCGGGACCAGGGCCAGGACCAGGACCGCATCCGGGACCTTACGGGCCTGGACCACATCCGGGGCCTTACGGACCATATTTCCCGGGACCCGCATTTGGCCCAATGCCTTATGCATGGCATCCTTATGCCCCCTGTTACTGGGGACCATTCTGGCATCCGCCGGGATTCTTTGTAGCTTCCATGGCTGCAACGGCAATCTCTATCAATGTGGCTGACGCGGCGTTCATGTATGACCAGGGAGTGTTCTACGCACCTTCAGGCGCAGGATTTACCGTGGTTTCAGCCCCTGTGGGCGCGGCCATCGAGGTACTGCCGCCGGCAGTTACTTCCGTGGTTTCGACAAACGGCACATACTACTATTTTGGTGGGACATTCTATATGAAGCAAAATGATGCTTACGTAGTCATCGCTCCCCCTGACGGCGCAATAATCACGCAACTGCCGGCAGGAGCCGAGGAAGTGAAGCAAAACGGAGAAACCTACATGAAATTCAACGGTACGCTTTATCAACCAGTACTCAGTAATGGTGTGGATGCTTACCAGGTTGTAGCGCAATAACTCTTTATCTGGCCAGCACTGCCAATTGCAGCGATATAGCCTTTATATCATCACATGATCATGCTCAGAGCATGATCATGTGTTATTATTTCTTGCCGAATGGGTTCGGGAAAAGCAACGAAGTCCTCTCACGGTATTTCCTGAATTCATCCCCGAATATGCGTTCAAGCATTTCTTCCTCCTCATGCACGTATTTTCTGAATACAAAATAAGCAAGGATACTTGTTGTCAGAATAAGCCATGAATTCAACAGCAACGCCAATCCGGGAACAAAAAATAAAATCAGTGCGGCATACAATGGATTCCGGCATAATCGGTAGGCCCCGGTCGTGATCAGCCTGTTCTCCTTTATCCCCGGCAACATCAGCCTGAGCGTCGAGAAATAAAAAACCAGGGCAATCACCAGCAATACAATACCTGCAATCATTAAAGGCAACCTTAAATCACCCCCGAAACTGAAAGTACAAGGAAAAATAACAGTCATCACGATAGCCACCGCCAGATACGGCAGAACAATCCTTCCAATCTTCGGTCCCACCCCAAAAAAACTCAGCTTTTCCATAATGATATTATTTATGCCCTGTTACCTTGTTACCTTGTTACCTTGTTACCCTGTTACCTTGTTACCTTGTTACCCTGTTACCCTGTTACCCTGTTACCTTGTCACGACCTCAGTACCACCTCCCTGACCAGGTATGTCTCAATCGTCTTGTAGTCAAGAAACGCATTGGTGTCTTTATAAACTTCTATCATGTTCGGTATCATGCTGAGGGGATTCCCGAAGAACTTCATGGGATTCAAAAGATGCGAGCGTTTCTTCACGTGCTCTTCAACAATGCCCTCCCAGGTCTCTGATTTTTCGCCGGCTGTTTCAAGTACTACATTCCGGCTGTAATGCCACAATGGATGTATCTTCAGCGATAATGGAGTATGGCTGTTATGCCAACGATTTATAAATGCTTCATAAGTCAAGCCCGGTTTTCTTTTGAACAGGGTCAGCAGGCATGCCCCGGGGGTCATCTCCACATCCTGCCAGGTTTTGCTGTATTCAACAGGAAGCGCTTCCTCAACCTGGTAGGCTCCTGAAAACCTGCATCCCGATTTTTTAGTCTCAGTCATACAGTAACCCAAAAATTCCTGAATGCTTGCACATAAAAGCCCCTCTTCAGAGGATATCGAGATCACCCCGATCTTTTTGTCTTTAAACGGAATCACCGAAACATACGGAGTAGTGGAGTCCGTAAAAGTGATGTGGAGTTTCTGCGGATGGCATATCTCCAGGGCCTGTCCGCCCAAACGAAGCATATAATCGACAAATGCAGAATATGAAACACCTTCCTGCCCCCGGCAGATCACCATCACCTTTTGCATACTTAAGTATTTCAGTACAAAGATAAAAACTGGTTTTTAACATCCACCATAATTCAATGCCATATTCATTCAATTGCTTTATTCTTTTCCATGGCATTTTATTTTAATTTTGAAGAGCTTTATCAAACTTTATCAAAGAATCATAAACTGATATAAATAATCTCTGATACAACCATGAAATACCTGATCGTCGGACTGGGAAATATAGGTGATGAGTATGCCGACACCCGGCATAATATCGGTTTTATCGTTGCTGACGCCCTGGCACAGGAAGGCAATGCCGTGTTCAAAACTGACCGTTATGCTGCCGTTACACGTTTATCGGTGAAAGGCCGTACAATGGTCGTCATCAAACCATCGACCTATATGAACCTCAGCGGCAAAGCGGTGAGATACTGGATGCAGAAGGAAGAGATCCTTCTCGAAAATATCCTGGTTCTCGTTGATGACCTTGCCCTTCCCTTGGGCGCTTTGAGGATGCGTAAGAAAGGCAGTGACGGCGGACATAATGGTTTGATCAGCATCATTGAGATCCTTGGTTCAACCGACTTCACCCGCGTCAGGTTCGGTATCGGAAACGACTTCGCAAAAGGTTACCAGGTAGATTATGTTCTTGGTCGCTGGACTTCGGAAGAAACAAAAGTCCTGGTGCCCAGGATCAAGGAAACCGTTGAAATGATTAAAAGCTTTGTTCTTATTGGCCCCGATCGAACAATGAATGTATTTAATAAGAGAGGAGACGGGAAGTAGAAGTTACGAATTACGAGTTACGAGTTACGAGTTACGAGTTAAAAAGATGACAGATGAAGGTTGGATTTGTTCAGTTTGCACCGGTTTTCGGAGATAAGCAGGCGAATTTCAGGGCTGTTGAGAAACTGCTCGAAGGCATTAAAGCCGATTTGCTTGTCCTGCCTGAACTCTTCACAACCGGGTATGCCTTTACATCCGCAGAAGAAGTTAGTGATCTTGCCGAAGAAACAGGAGAAGAAACAACCCGTTTCCTTGCAGAGATATCTGCTTCATGCAATTCAACAATTGTGGGCGGATTTGTAGAACGCGAAGGCCTGAAATGCTACAATTCGGCTATGATCACCGATCCTTCCGGTCTCATCAGCACCTACCGGAAGATCCACCTGTTCAACAAGGAAAAACTCTGGTTTTCACCAGGAGACAAGGCTCCCGAAGTAATTGAAAGCGGGGGCGTAAAAACAGGAATCATGATCTGCTTCGACTGGGTTTTCCCCGAAATATGCCGCACCCTTGCACTTATAGGGGCCCAGGTGATCGCACACCCTTCTAACTTAGTTCTCCCATGGGCCCAGAAAGCAATGTTCACCCGCTGCCTCGAAAATCATGTATTTGCCGTTACCGCCAACCGCACAGGCAGGGAACAAAGGGGAGTTGACGATTTTACGTTTACCGGGCAAAGCCAGGTTACAGGCTGCCTTGGAGAAACACTGGTTTCAGCTGATCAATCATCTGCCTCTGTCATGACGACCGAAATAGATCCAATGCAGGCAAACAATAAAAACATCAATGCATATAATCATCTTTTGAATGACCGCCGGCCACAACTGTATGAACTATGAGTAAAACACAGTATTTGATTGGCATCGATATTGGCAGCTCTTCGGTCAAGGCTGCGGTTGTTGATGCATCTGACGGGAAATGCCTGTCGACTGCCTTCTCCCCCGAAACCGAAATGCCGATCTCGTCTCCATTCCCGGGCTGGGCCGAACAACATCCTTCAGAATGGGAACTTCATGCCCGGCTTGCTGTGGGGAAAGCCGTTCAGAAAGCAGGCATCAATCCTGCAGGTATAGCTTCTGTCGGGATATGTTACCAGATGCACGGACTTGTATGTCTTGATAAAAACGGTGAAATTCTCAGGCCTTCGATCATCTGGTGCGACAGCAGGGCTGTTGAAACAGGAAACAAAGCTTTTAATAACCTTGGGAGAGACTTCTGTCTTAGCCATTACCTGAATTCCCCGGGTAATTTCACTGCATCCAAACTCAGCTGGGTCAGAGAAAATGAACCTTCGGTATTTGAAAAGATTTCGGCCGTGATGCTCCCCGGCGACTGGCTCGCCTACCGCCTCACGGGTGAACAATGCATTACCCGCTCAGGACTTTCCGAGGGGATTCTCTGGGATTTCCAACGCAATTCACTTGCTTCCGAACTGCTTCATTATTACGGAATCTCAGAAGATCTTCTGCCCCCTGTGTCAGAAACATTCAGCATCCAGGGCAGGCTTACCGCCAAAGCTGCCGAAGCCTTCAACCTTCCCGCCGGGATACCGGTTTCATACAGGGCGGGTGATCAGCCAAACAACGCATTCTCACTCAGGGCGGTTAATCCGGGCGACTTCGCAGCCACGGCAGGAACTTCAGGCGTGGTGTATTGTGTTACTGACAAAAAAGCCTGTGACATGCATTCAAGGGTCAATACTTTTGTACATGTCACAGGGAGCGAAAGCCGTCCGCTTTATGGGGTTCTTTTATGTATCAACGGTACCGGGATCAGCAATTCCTGGATGAGGAAACTTGCAGGATCTGCCTCATACCAGCAGATGAACCTTGAAGCATCAAAAGTCGGAGCAGGGTCTGACAACCTCCTGTTCATCCCCTTCGGCAACGGGGCTGAACGTATGCTGAATAACGTCAACCTGCATGCTACCTTCTCAAATATAGATTTTACAAGGCATTCACTGGCGCATATGTTCCGTGCTGTGCAGGAAGGTATTGCATTCTCGTTCCGCTACGGCATGGATATCATGGCGGGTATGGACATCAGGCCCGGGATACTCCGTGCAGGATATACAAACCTTTTCCTGAGTCCTGTGTTCACACAGACCCTCTCAAACCTGGCTTCGGTGAAAATCGAACTGTATAACACCGAAGGAGCCGTGGGAGCGGCACTGGGATCAGGACTTGGTGCAGGTATTTATCATTCGCTCGATGAAATGTTTGGAAACCTCCACTGCATTCAATCAGTATTTCCCGATCAGGACCAGGAAAAAACAGCTGCATCCTACCTCGACTGGGAGAATGTTCTGACTCAAAAACTTCAGCACTGATATGTACTCAAAAAGCCTGTTCGCGTTCTTTCTTATCACCCTGCTTTTCCAGGCAATGCCTGAACTATGGGCAGAAAATCATCCGCCATCACTAACAATGAAAGTGAAGAACGGATATATGCATATTGAAGCATTCACCGAAAATATTCTGCATGTAACCTTTTCAAGGGATCCCGGATATATCTCAAAATACTCCCCTGTCAATGATCCCGGCAGAATGCCATCTGCCATCATTCAACAAACAAAAAAAACAGGGAGCCTGAAAACTTCCGCACTCCTTTGTGAAATATCAATGAAATCAGGGTTGCTGAGCATAAAAGACAGTTCCGGGAAAACGGTTTTTGTAGAAACTTTCCTGCCGGGAAAGCTGAAGGGAACACCCGGCAAAAATAATACTGCAAACTACACCCAGGCTTTTAAGATCACCGGAGATGAAGGTTTGTATGGACTTGTGAAGACTTCAGAACCGGTGTTGAACTGGCATTCTTTACTGAACACAACGATCCGCTTAGATCCATCAGCGCATGTACCTTGTCTTATTTCAACCAACAACTACGCCATTATAGGGGTCAACACTACAGGCACTGAATTCCGATGCTCCTCTACAACCATGTCGTTTTCTTCCGCATCAGCGGCGGGCATTGATTTTTTTCTTATTACCGGGCGGAATACTGCGGAGGTAATGGCCAGCACAAAACAGCTCAGGGGTTCTCCTCCATTTCTCCCTCTCAGGGCCTATGGTTACTGGCATTCCATTGAGAGGGACAAGACGGGGCAGCAAATCCTTCAAACTGCTGCTGATTACCGTTCCGGCAAAATACCGGTGGATGTGTTCGCCGGGGATGGGAAAGATTCTGAGGATTACACAGCTCTGCCCCTGAGCCGTGATATCAGCAGGAGCATTTTGCCCGGACCAATAAGTGACAGTCTGTATCAAAAATATAACATTGATTACCTGCTGAGGTCAGGGCCCGAAAAACAGGTAAAAATTCCCGGTTCAGCAGTTGGTGCATCTGCAGCGGAATTTACTGGAATGAAAAACCGTATCGCGTCAACAGTAAACTATTGTGTAAGTGGAAATCCATTTGATGACGCAGCCTCAGTTTCATCTGTCCCTTCAGGCCAGGGGAGCCTCTACCCTGTTGGAATTGAAGATATGGCTTACCGTGAAGAATACATCCGCTATCTCCAGTTCGAAGTATTTTGTCCGTTGTTCCTATCCCCCGTTACAGACATACCCCAGGAAATATACAGGTTCGGGGAGAAAGGCTCAGGCCTGTATGAATCCATCCTTCAATGGATAAATTTCAGGTATCTCATACTGCCCTACATTTATTCACATGCAAGAGAGATGAATATTTCGGGTTATCCTCTTTTGCGTCCGCCGGGATTGGAATTCCCTGCCGATAAAAAAGCAGGAAGCATCGAAAACGAGTTTATGTTCGGTCCTTCATTCCTTATCAGGCCTGTCACGGAACATCAGTATTACAAACCAAAAACCGACAGCGTGGGTGAACAGATGATGCTGAAACCAATGTATGATTCGGTCGACTGTTACCTGCCTTCAGGCGCTGCCTGGTTCGACCTGTTTACAGGAAGGCGATTTGATGGCGGACAAATGATTTCCACTCCTTCTCCTTTAGAAGTCATCCCGGTTTTTGTGAAAGCCGGAAGCATCATCCCTTATTATCCCCGGGTACAGTACGCTGCAGAGAAAAAACCTGATTCGGTCGATCTCAGGATATACCCCGGAGCCGACGCAGATTTCACTCTTTATGAAGATGAAAATTCAGGGGACAAGTATCAAACCGGGGCCTTTTCGGTAATTCCCATACACTGGAACGACAAGGAAATGACTCTCACTATTGGTCAACGTGTAGGTGATTTCCCGGGCATGCTGGAACAGCGGACTTTCAGGATTTGCCTCATCTCTCCTTTGATTCCCGAAGGCTTTTCCATAGCCCCGGTCTCAGAAAAAATGATTAAATATTCAGGTGAACAAACATCTTTAAAAATCAAATAAAAAAATTATGAGCTCCGATTCATTCTTTCCCGGTATTGCAAACATTCCTTACGAAGGCCCCAAATCAAAAAACCCCCTTGCTTTTAAGTGGTATAACGCTGCTATGGAGATCGACGGTAAATCCCTCAGGGACCATCTCCGCTTTGCCGCAGCCTACTGGCACAGCTTCTGCGGGACAGGGGCCGATCCTTTCGGCAGGGGAACAAGAATATTTCCCTGGGATGATGTTTCAGATCCCCTCGACAGGGCAAAGATCAGGATGGATTATGCCTTCGAGTTCATTTCGAAAGCAGGCATCCCTTTTTATTGTTTTCATGATCTCGATCTGGCGGATGAAGGAGCTACCATAAGGGAAACCGAAAGGCGGTTGCAAGTGATTACCGACTATGCAAAGCAAAAGCAGACAGATACCGGGATCAGGCTGCTCTGGGGCACAGCAAATCTCTTCTCCCATCCAAGGTATATGAACGGAGCGGCAACGAATCCTGATTTCGCTGTGGTGACCAAAGCCGCGGTGCAGGTTAAGAATGCGATCGACATGACCATCGCCCTGGGCGGATCCAACTATGTTTTCTGGGGCGGAAGAGAGGGATATCTTTCCCTGCTGAATACCGATATGAAACGCGAAAAGGACCACCTGGCCACTTTCCTTTCAATGGCCCGTGACTACGGACGAAAACAGGGATTTAACGGGACCTTCCTGATCGAACCAAAACCCATGGAACCCAGCAAGCACCAGTATGATTATGATGCTGAAACCGTGATCGGATTTCTCAGGCATTACGGACTTGACAAGGATTTCAAACTGAATATAGAGGTGAACCACGCCACCCTGGCGGGGCATACCTTCCAGCATGAACTCCAGTGTGCAGCCGATGCAGGTTTGCTTGGAAGCATCGACGCAAACCGGGGCGATTACCAGAACGGATGGGATACTGACCAGTTCCCGCTGAATCTTTACGAAACCATGGAAGCCATGCTGGTGATCGTTGGTGCCGGCGGATTTACAAACGGCGGTATCAATTTCGATGCAAAGATCCGCCGTAATTCAACCGACGTCGAAGATCTGTTCATTGCCCATATCACAGCCATGGATACCTTCGCCCATGCGTTTATCGCCGCACATAAACTGCTGGCCGATATACCCTATAAAACCTGGAGAAAAGAACGTTATGCATCGTTCGACAGCGGAGACGGAGCCGGTTTCGAAGCAGGAAAACTCACTCTCGAAGACCTCCGAAACCTCGCCCTCGAAACCGGTGAACCCCTTCAACTCAGCGGCAAACAGGAGAAATATGAGCAATTGCTGCATATGTATTTTTAGGATGCGGGATGCAGGATACGAGATGAAGGTTTATTGTTAGGTTATTTATTCGACATTCAAAATTCGTTATTCGATTATTCAATTATTCAATTTTCATGAAACGATTCACGGTTTTCCTGACCCTCGTCGCCACCCTGGGCGGACTGCTTTTCGGATATGATACCGCTGTTGTGAATGGTGCAGAAAAGTCCCTGGTTGCATTGTTTATCACCAGGGCACTGGATCCGGCACAATCAGGATATGCCCTGCAGCTTATCGGGCAATACCGTATCCTTGTGGTCTTTGTGTTCTACCTCGTAACCCTGGTCATTTCGGGACAGACCATCCGCCTGCTGGGGATAAAAAAGGGAGGAATGATCAGTATCCTTTTCCTGGTTTTACTCACGGTTTATTCCTTCATGTATCTATCGCGTCCCATGCCCTCATCCGAAGACAGCGAGATAATCAAGGGGTTCCTCGATTCGGTGAAAGGTTTTGTTATTGCCAGCGCTCTTATAGGCTGTATCATTGGCGGGGCCCTGGCCGGGTTTGTATCGAAATCCCTGGGAAGAAAAAAAGGGCTTATTGTTTCTGCCCTTGCTTTCAGTATCTCGGCCGTTGGCGCCTGGAAACCTGAAGCCCTGAACTGCTTCGGTACACTTGATGTATATTCCTTCGTAATCTACCGCATTATAGGCGGGATCGGAGTCGGGCTTGCTTCCATGCTCTCGCCCATGTATATCACCGAGATAGCACCTGCAAACATCCGCGGAAAACTTGTTTCATGGAACCAGTTCGCCATCATCTTCGGCATGCTGATCATTTATTTCGTGAACTGGTTCATCGCCCGCAGCGGGAATGAAGCCTGGCTCATCAATGATGGATGGAGGTGGATGTTCTTCTCTGGTATCATCCCATCACTGCTCTTTCTTTTCCTGCTTTTCTTTGTCCCTGAAACTCCCCGCTTCCTGGTGATGAAAGGCAAAGACGAAAAAGCACTTAAGGTCTTAAGGCGGATATCGGGTGAAGGGAATGCAAACAGCATTCTCAGAGAGATCAGGGGAACCCTGCATGAAACAAGCGCCCCCTGGCTTTCCTACGGCTTTTTCGTGATCTTCATCGGCATCATGCTCTCGGTATTTCAGCAATTTGTGGGTATCAACGTAGTCCTTTACTATGCCGGGAATATCTTCAGGAACATGGGTGCCAGCACCGATTCCTCCCTGCTCCAGACCATTATCGTTGGTATTATAAACCTTGTGTTTACAGTTGTTGCCGTGTTGTCGGTCGACCGCTTCGGCCGTAAACCCCTGATGATACTGGGCGCTTTATGCATGGGCATCAGTATGTGCTGCCTCGGGATGACATTTTACCTGGGTAATGCCGGAGTTCTTGCACTTATATTTATGCTGACCTATACGGCAGGTTTTGCCATGAGCTGGGGGCCGGTGACCTGGGTATTGCTTTCAGAGATCTTTCCGAACAGTATACGAGGTGCAATGTCTATTGCCGTCGCTGCACAGTGGATTGCGAACCTGCTTGTATCATGGACCTTCCCCATCATGAACGACAACACCTGGCTCACCGCTCAGTTCAGCCACGGCTTCTCCTATTGGATCTATGGTTTAATGGGTTTCCTTGCTGCCCTATTTGTATGGAAGCTGGTGCCCGAGACCAAGGGTAAGACCCTGGAAGAAATTGAAAAAATCTGGAAAAGGTCCTGATTGAGTAAAGCTGAAGTGCGGGACATTCCGAAGTCTCAGGAACTTTTACGGGGTCCCCACACGGCGAAGCCTCCGTAAAGCCAGGCAGAGAAGTGAGTTTACGAACGGCTTGCCTGGCTTAGGAGGCGAGGCGATTGTGGGTCGTAAAAGTTTCGTAACTGAGGAATGTTTGCACGCAGGATAAACGAAAATCAGGACCTCAAATCCAACCCTTGACCTTGTAATAGCCGAGAGCCAGCAGCTCTCTGAGCAACAATTCCTCGTAATGCAGCTGTGTCCAGAACTGGTAGCGCAGGGTAATGCTGTTGCCAATATCCGGTACCCACAGCCTGCCGCCAAGCCTTTTCCCTTTGAACGTGATGTCCGACTCAATGGCTTCTTCAAACGCAGGCAGTCCGTCGACTTTGAGAAACCCGGCTTTTTTGAATGTAAGAACAGCGCGGCGCAGATGCTCGGGGGACGTAACAATCAGTAAAGATTTGAATATTGAATATTGAACATTGAACATTGAATATTGAGCGAATTTGTCCTTCGACATTCTTTGTTCGATATTCGATATTCCCCTTAGTATGTTAAGTGCCTGGGCCCTGGTGTTTGTTCCCGAATCTTCGAGGATGATCCTTCTTGATTCTACACCGTGGATAAGGAGTTCCTTTTTCATGCCGATGATCGAGCTGAGGCTGTCGTTGATGTCGCCGGGGAGGGCAATGATAACTTTTGCTCTTGTAAAATAATTGGCTGTTTTTGCAGCATACCAGCAACGCATCAAACCTGATTCACTGGGCATTCCTCCACCCCCAAGAACAACAATATAATCCGGCGGACGGTTCACCCCGGCCTTCGAAACACTAAGCCCATACCACATCCAGAATGGTGCAGAAGTAAATGCCAGTATCACCGAAAGTGTAAATATTACACCCATGGTAATTAAAAAACCTTTGCATATTTTAACAAACATCTTCATCCCTATCCCGCATCCCGCATCCTGTATCCCGTATCCCGTATCCTGCTTCCCGGTCACCCAGCTACCCTCTAATCTTCTTTGTTACAACTTTCGAGATCTCGTCAACCCCTATCCTCTCCTGCAACATGGTATCCCTGTCGCGGATAGTCACTGTATTGTCGGTGAGCGTCTGGTGGTCTATCGTAATGCAGAAAGGAGTTCCAAGCGCATCCATGCGGCGGTAACGCCGGCCGATGGTGTCTTTCTCTTCATAGAAACAACGGTGGTCATACATCAACTTGTCCATGATCTCACGGGCCTTTTCAGGCAGTCCGTCTTTCTTTATAAGAGGTAAAACCGCTACCTTGACGGGAGCGAGTTTTGCAGGAAGACTGAGTACTACACGGTCTGAGCCGTCTTCCAGCTTTTCCTCATGGTAAGCATGGCTCAGAACGGCAAGGAAAGTGCGGTCGAGGCCAATTGATGTTTCAACCACATAAGGCACATAACCCTCGTTGAGTTCAGTATCGAAATACTGTATCTTCCTTCCCGAAAATTTCTGGTGGGCGCTGAGGTCAAAATCGGTGCGGCTGTGTATCCCTTCGATCTCCTTGAACCCGATCGGGAATTCGAATTCTATGTCGGCTGCGGCATTGGCGTAATGTGCCAGCTTTTCATGGTTGTGGAAACGGTATTTCGAAGCCGGCATCCCAAGTGAAAGATGCCATTTCATACGCTCTTCCTTCCAGTATTCATACCATTTCATTTCTTCACCCGGCCTTACGAAAAACTGCATTTCCATCTGCTCGAACTCGCGCATGCGAAACAAAAACTGCCTGGCCACGATCTCATTCCTGAAAGCCTTACCCGTCTGGGCAATCCCGAAGGGGATCTTCATGCGGGCGGTCTTCTGAACATTCAGGAAATTCACAAAAATACCCTGGGCTGTTTCTGGCCTCAGGTAGATCTCGTTTGCGTCTTCATTAACAGAGCCCATCTGGGTCGAAAACATCAGGTTGAATTGTCTTACTTCGGTCCAGTTCTTGGTCCCTGAAACCGGACAAACAATACCAAGTTCTTCGATCAGCAGCTTTACATCGGCCAGGTCGTTACGTTCAAGGGCAGGATAGAAGCGGTTTTTGATGGCCTCGATCTTGTCAATATATTCCTTGACCCTGGGGTTGGTTTCCCGGTACATTTTCTCATCGAAGGTCTCGCCAAATCTTCCTTTTGCCTTTTCAACTTCCTTGCTTATCTTGTCGTCGGTCTTCTGGATGAAATCCTCGATAAGCACATCCGCCCGGTATCTTTTCTTCGAATCCTTATTGTCTATCATGGGATCGCTGAATGCATCCACATGTCCCGATGCCTTCCAAACCGTGGGATGCATGAAGATGGCAGCATCAATTCCCACGATATTCTCATGGTATTGAACCATCGACTTCCACCAGTACTCGCGTATATTGTTCTTCAGCTCAACTCCGAATGGACCATAATCATATACCGCGCTCAGTCCGTCATATAATTCGCTCGAAGGAAATACAAACCCGTATTCCTTTGCATGTGAAATGATCTTTTTGAAAAGTTCTTCGTTACTGGCCATTTCCGATATTTTAGGGGTGCAAAGGTAGAAAAATTCTTTGCATGCCCATACTCCGGCAGGCCTCTGCCGCTTAAACAAACATGGCGAAGGCAGATGCTGCTATTTTTGCTGAGCCTTTTTAAAAGAGGCGCCGAGCCGTTCAAGTCCCCGGGAGCAATCCCCACCCGAGATAATTGCTTCGATGAATACAAGACGGCTTTCCTCACTAATTGCAGTCAGTATGGCTTCTTCAAGCTCCTTCTCCGTTTCCACCCTCAGCCCCAGAGAAAACGAACCCTTATCGAACACAGCCGGAAGCCTGCTGTAATTCCACATCTGGATGTCGTTGTAGGCCCCGTCCTGGTGAAGCATTCTCTCGACCAGGTATCCGTCGTTGTTTATGAGAACAATAAGAGCCGGTATCTTTTCCCTGATCAGGGTCGAAACTTCCTGGGCTGTCATCTGGAAAGCCCCGTCACCTGCGAGGATTAAAGGCCGCTTTCCTTTACGGGCCAGTCCAACTCCCAGCGCCGCCGGGGTACAGTATCCTATCGACGCATAATATACCTGCACGATGAAATTCTCGGCCTCTTCGATATGGAATTCCGGGGCTGCACAAAAGGCATCTCCCGGTTCGGCAAGCAACACCATGTCATCGGCCAGGTGGTAATTGATGCATTCGTAAAGCCTCTTCGCAGTAAGCGGCCCGTCTTCAGCAGGGATGAACGGATGTTTAGGCTGGTAAGATTCTGACGGATGTGAGGCCAGGTAGGACCTGCATTCAAGCATTGGAGTAAGGTTCTGAATGAAATCTTCCAGCCCGATCTGGGGATAAAAATGATTCCCTATGCTCACCTGTCCGCCCCCAGCTTTGATCATCCGCCGGTTATCGAAATTCATACTGAACAATCCTGTGTCCAGGTCCGTGATCCAAACCCCCAGTGATAGCAGGCAATCGCAATCTTCAACCTGCCTTTTCACACTTTCTTTGCTCCATCCTCCCTGGTAAATCCCCACGAACTGGGGATGAAGCTCCGGCAGGAGTGATTTGCTGCTAAGCATGGTGGCAAAAGGTATCTCCGCCGATTCGATGAGTCCCAGTGCTTTACTCCCGAGATTAAATCTCAGCAGCTCCACACCCGCCAGCGCCATGGGGTTCGAAGCCGAGTTAATCAGCCTGGCTGCTTCAAGAACGCACTCCTTAAGATTTTCTTCATTTGTTTTGAAAGCGGATGAGTATGTGAGAGGCGCCGGCATCCGGCACGGAGCAAGGGCAATATCGGCCGGAAGTTCCAGGTAAGCCGGAAGTTTCCTCGTCACCGAATTCCGGATCACCCGGTCGATCTCGTCCGGAGCGGTGTTTGCATCGAGAAGGATAGCCGCATCAGTAGTGACCTTCCTGTAAATGTCAAGCTGCAGGTAATAATCCGAAACAAGGTGGTGAACCAGGGCCCCCGCTTCCCTCCTCCTGGCCGGCGGCGCACCGCTGATGATAATCACAGGTACCTGTTCCGCATAGGCTCCGGCAACTGCATTCAGAATGCTTAATCCTCCCACCCCGTAAGTCACCACTGCAGCCCCTGCTCCGTTCATCCGGGCATAGCCGTCGGCAGCATAACCTGCATTGAGTTCATTGCAGGTCCCTACCCAGTTTATAGGCCCCTTCACCACTTCGTCGAGGAAATCAAGCACATAATCACCCGGCACCCCGAATAAATGACCTATCCCGACCTCCCTGAGGCGGTGGATCAGGTAACGTGAAACATTCCATTCTTCGCTCATGATCTGAACAATTTCGGATAAAATTAATCATTTATCCACAGGGAAAAAATTCGTCCCTGCAAACACTTCGCCCGGAAGATATTATCTTTGAAAACTCCAATCCTTGAGACACATCATGAAAACCAACCGCCGTAACTTCCTCAAAACAGCAGCCGCAGGGATCGCCGCTGCCGGATTATCCGATTTCAGCAGCTTTGCATCAAACTCAAACTCCATCCAGCTTCCGGCACCTGAACGCAAAGGGAAAAGCGTAATGGGATTGGCCTGTGAACCTTTGAAAACTGTACGCATCGGCCTGGTAGGTCTTGGAATGAGGGGAATGGACACACTAAGCCGGTTAACCTTTGTCGATGGGGTCGAAATCACTGCCATCTGTGATGTCATCCCCGAGCGTGTGACCCAGGGAAAGAAGATCGTGACTGATGCAGGCCGCAATGAACCTGCCGGATATTCCAATGGAGATGAGGACTGGATGAACCTTTGCAAACGTACCGACGTTGACCTGGTATACAGCTGTACTCCCTGGCTATGGCATACCCCGGTTTCGGTCTATGCCATGAAACAGGGCAAGCATGCTGCTACGGAAGTGCCTGCAGCTACAACGCTTGAAGAATGCTGGGAATTGGTAAACACGGCCGAAGAAAGCCAAAGGCATTGCATGATGCTTGAAAATTGTTGTTACGACTTTTTCGAACTCAACACCCTGAACATGGCCCGAAACGGGATCTTCGGCGAGATCATGCATGGCGAAGGGGCATACATCCACGACCTCCGCTGGCTGAAGTTCGACAAGGAAAAAGGCTACGCTGATATGTGGCGGCTCAAATTCAGCCGCAACCATAACGGCAATCCTTACCCCACTCATGGGCTCGGTCCGGTTGCACAGATCATGTGCATCAACCGCGGCGATCGTATGGATTACCTTAACTCCATGTCGACAAACCAGGTAGGTATGAGCCTTTACGCAAAGGAAAAATTCGGGGCCGACAGTCCTGAGGCCCGCCAGTCATACCTTCTCGGTGACATGAACACGACCGTCATCCGCAGTGTAAAAGGCAAGACCATCATGATACAGCACGACACCACCTCTCCCCGCCCCTACAGCCGCATCCATCTCATCAGCGGCACCAAAGGCATGGCACGTAAATGGCCGGTACAGCAGATCGCCCTGGAGCCCAATGCCCATGAATATCTGAAGAAAGAAGATTTTGATAAACTGATGGCTGATTACGAGCATCCGCTGAGCAAACAAATCGGCGAAAAGGCGAAGAAAGTTGGCGGACATGGCGGCATGGACTTCATCATGGATTCCCGGCTCAGCTATTGCCTCCGAAAAGGCCTTCCTCTCGACCAGGACGTATACGACGCCGCCACATGGTCATCGATAGTAGAACTCAGCAACATTTCGGTAAACAACCGCGGAAACTCTGTCGAAGTCCCCGATTTCACACGTGGTTCCTGGGAAGATGCAACGCCTTGGGGAATAGCAGCGATGGATTGAGATCTTTATAACCCGGCTCAGGTCAGTTTGAGAGCACGCATGATCAGTTGGATACTGGATTTGACATTCAATCTTCGTTTGAGACGGTTCGACCATTTGTTAACAGCAGCTTCCGAAATTTCAAGCTCTTCCGCTATTTCTTTATAGGATTTTCCTGCGACCAACCCATTTAAAATAACTTTGTCTCGTTCAGAAAACCCTTCAGGAGAGAAGTGTGGAATAACCGACCATTCGGGGTCATTGAGGTCTGTCAATACTTTTGGCACTATGACCTCACCACCTACAACCTTCCTGATTGTATTTGCATATTCCTCAACAGAAATTGATTTATTGAGATAGGCCCGGGCCCCATGTTGCATCATTTTTCTTACAAACGAAGGAGAATCAACGGAACTGAACATGATCACATATTTATGGGGGTATATTTTTCTGAGTACATGAATATTCATGATCCAGTTCGAATTTCGGATAAATAAATCAAGGCTGATAACCTCGACATCTTCCGGAATACCTTGTTTTATTGCATCTTGAACATCAATAGCAGATCCTCCAACTTCAATCCCATCAACTTTCTCATTGATCCAACTAATCAGTCCGGCAAGAGTGACCGGGTGATCATCTATTAAAAATACTTTAATGGGTTTGTCGACTAACATAAGTTTCTATAATCCTTATAAATTATTTTAGTAAATATACAAATATGTATTATTTATTGCTTTATCCATTTATCTTGTTGAACATTTGCGTTGCTATCGGTTATTCGATATAAATAAAGTCCGGGTAAAAGGTTGCTGACATCAATTGAATTGTAACCATGTCCAATTGATTTGTGAAGGATTTTATTACCTGTTACATCATACAAAACGATCTCTGCAGTTTGACATTTCAATTGAACATTTAATATTTCATTTCCGGGATTTGGGAATATTAAAGCGTTCTTTCTAGATTCAGTGTTTTTATTGTCAACAGATGTAATCAATCCGTTTGAATCAACTTTTATCACATATATATCCCTTTCTTGTGTTTGAGTATTATAGTTAAATGATGATGCTCCGATGATGCAACCTCCATCTTCAAGGGCCGTTAATGTATATACGATGTAGTATTGATCTCCCCCAAAAGATTTTTCCCAATATAGATTTAATGTTGAATCAAATTTTCCTAAAAGGATAGAAGATGGCATATTAGAAAAAATGGTCCCAATATTGAAGTTTACTGTTCCGCCATAAAAGATTTCATTCGGATTAACAAAATCCAAATTTTTATATGCTGCAGGATAACTTATAGTATCTTCAGGCCCAAGATAATATTCATTCTCTACCTGAAATGTACTGTCGAGATTTAATATTGCTAAATGATCTGTTCTAGTGGGTGAATTATCAGTCTGTTTCCCGGTGATCAACAACCGATTCTTATTAATATATTTTGAATCTAAATACAAGTTTAAGTCTCTTGGAATACTATCCACCTCAAAAATATTAAATGAGTTATCCATGGACAGAATTTGAGAAAAAGAATAGGTTTGCTGAATATACTTTCCAAAAATCATCATCAAATATCCTGAGGAATCAGGTTTTTCAATTAAGGAATAAACATGTTGCGAACATTGAGGCGGATTATAACATACATAATTCAAGGAATCAAGATTCTGATTTACAGTTAAGATAAAGGGATGATAGTATCCGGAATTTGGAAGAGTTCCGGATCCGAAAACCAGAACTCTTTGAAAATAATCGGACATACAATAGAACTGAGAGACATTTTTCATGTTACTCAAGTATGATGTGTCTTTTATCAGCAATAATTCCTCGCTGAAGTTTATCAGCCACATTCTAATTTCTCCATCAGGATAAATTTTTTCTCCAATTCCAAGATAAGAACCATTATTCAGCTTAATCATGTTTGAAATATAAGAATACCCTCCGGCAAATTCAATTTTTCTAGATCTTATCGTATCTCCGAATTTGTTTAATTTAATTAACAGGATCTGATAAGACGCAGGAAAAGTTCCGTAACTAGCTGAAATAATAAACCCATTATCTGATGTTTCAACGATGGATGTTGGAAATTCATCATTCAGACTCGAATATTTAAAAACAAATCCTGATTGGGCCTGCATTTTGCCAATAGAAAAACAAGCAGCGAGCAACACCAACCAAAAAATTCCTTTTGATTTTATTTGCATTGTAAAGGAGGTTACTTTTTTATCTACCCTTAACTTCATATACAAAAATATACAGAAAATACGTATGAAAATTGTCCTTTTTGGGACATTTTACAAATTTCTTCAAGTAAAAGTCAAGTTTCAAGAATTGCCGGATAGAATATCCTGTCAAAATTTGATTTTTTGAAATTTGTTCAATTTTCCTTATTTTTACCTAACCAAATCAAAACGTATGAGAGCTTTCGTTTTTACCCTGTTTCTTGCATTGCCGCTTGCGGCGATATGCCAGCTGAATTTTCACCCCCCGGCTACCGAGAAAAAACCTGTGACCGATTCCCTGCACGGGTATTTCCTTACCGATGAATACCGATGGCTGGAAGATAAAACCGATCCCAGGGTCATTGAATGGACCAAAGCCCAGCATGACTATACTTCTCTATTCATGAAGGCAACTCAGAAAGAACACCAGGGCCTTCGTGAAGAGATCACCGCCTATGTTGACAGGGATTATGAAAGCGCCCTGCAAAAGGAAGGCAAACGGAAATTCCAGACGATCAAAAAGAAAGGGGATAAGCAATCCAAATTGTATACGATTCTGGATACCATGAAAGTCCTTATCTGGGACCCGGTAAAGCTTGATACAAGCGGCAAAACATCCACCTCGGGAGTCAGCTATACCTACGACGGCGAAAGGGCTGCAGTAAGCGTGCAGGAGTCAGGCTCGGAGATCACCACCACCTATATCATCGACACTAAAACCGGCAAGCCTCTCTATCCGCCTCTTTCAAATACGTTTGGAGTACAGTGGACCAAAGACCAGCAGCACCTCTATATCACTCTTCGCAGCCAGGAAGATGTGAAACAACAGCGCCCGCTCAAGACCTGGCTCTGGAAAGTCGGTACTCCCGCCGATAGCATGAAATTCCTGGGCACTACCACCGATGCCCAGAATTCATGGTTTATCTATGACAACCGTTACAGTGACGTCAGTTTTTATGGTACAAGCAACTTCTATGCAGACTCATGCTGGATGAAAAAAACCGGGACCGATGAGAAAGGCATCCTGGTATATGCCAGCACGAAATACCAGGGATACCCCTGGGCTATCGGCAATAAGCTTTACATGCTGACTAACGACAACGCCCCGAACAAACGGTTTATGATGTCTGACATCTCAAAGCCTGAATTCAAAGACTGGAAAGTTGTGATCCCCGAAAGCGAGACCGTTATCGAAAACGTGGAAGTGCTGAAAGACGGACGCCTTGTCGTTCAGGACAAAAAAGATATTCAGAGCAGGGTCACTTTGTTCGACTCTCTCGGCAAAAAGATAGGCCCGGTTGAACTTCCTGAAATTGGCGATATTTCAGGCTTCGGCTATGACCGGGAAGAAGATTCGGTATACATCAACATGAGCACCTTCACATCTCCCACCAAAGTATATGTTGCATCACCCAAAGACTTCAAATGGAGACTCTACTATCAGCAGAAAATTCCCATTGATATGTCGAACATCGTTGGGGAAATCAAATTCTATTATTCCAAAGACAGCACTCGTGTACCGGTGATCCTGGTCCATCGTAAAGACATGAAGCTCGACGGAACAAATCCTTTACTCATTACTGCTTACGGCGGATTTAATTACGGGATCAAGCCTGACTATTACGGCGGATATGCAGCCCTGATCAATCGCGGAGTTGTGGTGGCGGAACCCGGGATCCGCGGAGGAGATGAATACGGTGAAAAATGGCATGAGAACGGAATGCTGATGAACAAGCAGAACTGTTTTGACGATTTCAATGCCTGCGCTGAATGGCTGGTTCGTGAAAAATATACCACTCCGAAAAAAATGGTCGCCTGGGGCGGCAGCAACGGCGGACTGCTGATGGGTGCTGTGGCAACCCAGCGTCCGGATCTTTACAAGGCCATCATCTGCGCTGTTCCCCTCATCGATATGATCCGCTATCACAAATTTCTGATCGCAAGGTACTGGATACCCGAATACGGCAGCTCCGACAAAGAAGCCGACTTCAGGAATCTTCTTCAGTATTCACCCTACCAGCATGTTCGTGCCGGCATAAACCATCCTACAATGCTCATACGGACTGGCGCCAACGACAGCCGCGTCGATCCCCTGCATGCCAAGAAATTTACAGCTGCTCTTCAGAACAATCCCGGACAGATCAACCCGGTCATGTTATATATCGATTACAATGTAGGTCATGGCTCCGGACAGGCAACGAAACAAAGGATAGAGAACACCCTGGTAGATTACGAATTCCTGCTGAACCAGCTGGGATTATAAAAGAGAGGTATTCTTAATAAACTACTACTTTTTTCACGGCAATTCCTGTATCGGAATGCAGTTTTACAAAGTAGATGCCTTTGGGCAATAAACTGATGTCAATCGTTGATGCAGACTGATCGCAGGCAATATTCTGTATTACTTTTTTTCCGTTAACATCAGAGATTTCAAGGGTGAAATTCCCTGTAGCATTGCTGTTCCGTTTAACGATAATAGATGTCGTTGCAGGATTTGGAAAGACCGTGAACGAGAGTTGAGATGAATTGTCATCTTCCTGTATTCCGACAGGGATTGATCTTCTCACCGGTGCCCTCGAAAGGCCCGCAGTGCTGGTTGCTGCCCCAAGAAAAACCCCGTCGTTCACGAAACCGCATTCCGCTCCAAGATAATCCGGATAATTGATGACAGCCAGGTAATGCTCTTCATATCTTGCAATATATAATTTCCCGTTGGGACCGAGTTGCATATAACCTGCCTGGTATCCGTAGGAATTCGAGGCTGTGGCATGACCAACAAGGGTCTTGCTTTCAATGATCGCCTGTAGATTTGTATCTCTCAGATCGAACTGGAATACACTGTCGGTCCACCATCTCACTGCATACAGCATCTTGCTGTTGGGAGAAAAGGCAATTCCCCATGCATCGGGGAAATCAGGAATGATACGGCTGTTCGAAATCCTGCCGGTTGTAATATCGAAATCGCAAAGTTCAATGTAACCGTCGCTAAGCACCCCCGAAGCAATCATCTTTCCATCGGGTGAGACGGTCATCTGCCCTATGGCATTATACCCAAAAGGATTTCCTCCCGAATAAAATGCGCAGGGATCGCTTATTACCGGCGTAGTATTCAATCCTGAAGAGTTTATATTATATGCATAGAACCGCTCTGAATCAAAAGGATGGGCGATCACCCAGTAGGAGTCGGATACGCTGTCGAACATTGCATCCAGCTTCTCGGTTGTATAGGGAAAGAGCTGGATATTCTTCATCGTGACCATACCCCGGCCATTATCTTCGTTCATATCCACCTTGCTGTAATTAAGGCCTGCAGATGATGTGAAGGGTGCATTTGTAAAGATGTAGAACTTGCTGGTTCCGGGCTGCGGAACTATGATCCCGCATTGACCCGATGTGGTGCTTCCCATGAGATCCTCACCATTCATCATGAACTCGTGATTTTTATTCCATACCGAAACTGAATTTGTATAAAACAGCAGATTTCCTGACGGGTCACAGATCGTGCTTGAATTGTCATTGTCCCACATGGCGCTGCTTTCCAAATAGGAAACAGTACCGTTGTAAAACTCAAGACCTGCATAATTACCGAAATACCATCTGTTGCCTTCATTCTGAGCCATCAGGAGCGATGAAGGGAAAAGAAATGTAAGGAAAAGAAAATAGAATAAGGGTTTCATATAGCTTTTTTTTAGTGTTGCTCCAGTACCTCAACCTTGAAAATCAAGTCCCTTCCCCGTGGAAAATCCGAATGAAACTCCATGGACTTTCACCTTAGCCCTGCCTTCATGGCATACAAGGTGTATATCCTGCCGCCCGGGTCGAAGGACGTGCAACAAAGTTAAAGCTTTTTCCAGTCCGTCACCACGCTTGTAGTTCACTACCTCGTCGGGCAGGGCAAGGCGTTTGCCTTCATAAATCGATTCACCGGGCCATGTCTCGAGTTCCGCGAAAACCTCATCCGCAGTTTTGCCTTTAAAATATTCCAACGAAACGGGATTGCGCTCAAATACAGCTTTCATAAAGGGTTTCCAGTCGCAGGAATCCATAAAACGACCGGCATAAAAGGCGAGGTCGGCGGATGGGTTGCTTTCACGCATGGAGGAAATTACAGCGATAATCTCTTCCCGGGAAGAAAATGGCGAAATAGCGAGATAGCGAAATAGCGAAATATTCTTATTTTCAGAGGGGATGCGCGGGACAAGATGTACGAACTTTTTGAAATCGGTGATGAATTCGTGATTGTCTTTTAATTCAGGAAAACGGTGGACCAGGATTTCCAGGAATTCGTTATAAGGACGGGTGGTAAAAATCTCTTCCTCAGAGCAAATGATCATCCTCCCTGAATATGGAACCAGGTTCATTTCCTCCTCGTCCATCTCGCAAAGCAGCTTGCTCCCGGTTTTATCACCCAGGCGGTTCTTGCTGTTGTGCTCATACCCGAAGGCCCTTTCGAGTTTGATGTATTTGTTGGTGCCCTGGCAGAAGAATATGATCTGAAACAGCTTCTGATACCGGCTGTAATCCCTCAGAAAGTTAATGAAGATCTCATAATTCACCTGCGTCTCCAGGTATTTCGAAAGCTTTTGTCTGAACCTCTTGTAAGCAGCGGGGTCTATGGTGGCCTCAGGATATACCGAATGGATGTAACCGCTGGGATGAGCAACGATGGTCACCTGTTCGTGCTCCATGGCACGGCGGGCAAGAGCCGACAGCTCGGTTCCGTTATACCACATGCTCTTGGTCACTATACGCCTGTTGTTGGTTATAACGCCTTCGTCGATCACTACAAAATTCTGTGAATGGAGGGGAGTTCCCATCATGTAAATGTCTTCAAGGGGAATCTTCGCAACAATGAACAATGCTGCCACATATAAACAAGCCAGGGATACGCATTCCCCAGCACCGTTTTTATGGCCGGGTTTGAACCTGAAGGCATTCATGGCTTCAACGGTCTCAGTCTTCCAGTATGGAATGATCTCCGTATCGTATTTGTCAAGACCGAAATGCTTGCGGATGTCGAGATCGAAGTAATATTTATCCCCCTCGTACCCAAAAAGCGCATTCGATCGTGAAAGGGTATCGATATCTATAAAATCAGAAAACCGGTTTATCTCTGTCTGCTTGTCGGTAAGCCCCCAGGTATCCAGGTCGAGGTTGAAATCATAATGTTCCATGACATATTGCTTGACCCTGTGAAGCTTCTTCAATGGCCCCATTTTATCAATCGCCGCGAACCAGGGATCATCCCTCCATTTCCAGATCTCGGGCGACATGATATTGGCATATACCAGGGCGTACAGCAGCTCCGGGAAAATAAAGATCTCCATATCGGAAAGTGTAAAAGCCGAACTATATTTTTCGAGCTCCCTCGCATTGAATTCTCTTTGTATAACAGGCTTCGTCATTGGCAGTAAAATAGAAATTTGCGCACTGAAAACGTAAGGATGGAGTTACGGCAGAACATCATCCGTCAGGCAAAATTAACCAAAAAACCGGTGCCGGACTTGCAAATTTGCTCAGATTCACGTACGTTTGTCCTGCTAAATCCTTTATATATGTATTACTCAGGAAAAGAAATCGTTGAAATCGCCGTCCGTATCGAAGAGAACGGCTATGCATTCTATATTGCCGCTGCCGAAAAAATCCGCGAATCAACCGACGTAAAAAAGCTGTTCCTCGACCTCGCCGAACAGGAAACCATGCATACTGCGACCTTCCAGAAAATTTTCGAGAATTTTCAGCCCGAAGAATACGAAAATCCGGAAGAGAATTTTTCAGACTATGTCAATAATCTTGCCGACAAGCATATCTTCGGAAAACCTGATGCCGGCGCCGAACTCGCGAAAACCCTGAAAACTCCACGTGAAGCCCTCGAAGCTGCTTTCAAATTCGAGAACGACAGCGTGGCTTTCTACAAAGAACTTTACAGCAAAGTAAAAAGCGACTCAAAGCCGATCATTAAACAGATCCTGGCCGAGGAAATCGCCCATGCCGCAAGGATCAAAAAGTTCCTTTAAACTCGTATCTTGAAAAAACCTCTTAAGAGAATCCTTTATGGATTCCTGGTCATCATAGGAATCCTGATCCTTGTTGCCGGTTATTTCGGGTTCAGGTTCTGGTATGGCACCAGGGACATGACGCCGGCCGAAACTCAAAAGATCAATGATTCGGTGTTTGTTGTAAAAGACAAATTCGTAAATGCCTACTTCTTCAAAACTGGCCAGGGTTATGTGATGGTCGATGCAGGGGTGAGCGAAGAAAACTTCATATCCCAGATGGAAAAGCTGGGTATAAAGCCCGCTGAGGTGACGACGGTTCTCCTCACCCATACCGATTCAGACCATATTGGCGCCATGGGACTGTTCAAAAATGCATCGGTTTTCATGCATAAAGATGAGGAACAGATGATCAATGGAAAGAACGGAAAACTCTTTTTTCTTCGTATTCATTGGAAATATGGGAAGTATACTCTTCTGAACGACCGGGACATTTTGAGGATAGGTAACCTTAAGATCCAGATCATTCATACCCCCGGACATACGCCGGGTTCATGCTGTTACCTGGTCAACAATGAATACCTGGCAACAGGTGATAACGTGGTTTTCAAAAACGGGAAACCTGAGCATTTCACCGACCTGTTCAATATGGACACCCCGGCCCAGGAAGCTGCTTTGAAGAATATTCCCGAACTGAAATCCACTCCCTTCATTCTCATGGCACATCATGGGATACTGAAGCAAACCGCTGACGACTGCCCGGTTGAAATTCAAAAGATCCAAAACACCTATTTCCTCGTAACCATTGATTTTGCCGGACTTTCGCATAAGGATATGGGGCGGATGTACGGGGAAAAAATTCTCAAAGCCATGCCTTCATACGATTCGGTAATGGATGCGATGATGATTGATCAGTTCGATATGCTGAAGATGGCCGGGCTCACCTTTGACATTGTGAAACAACGCGCCATTGGCCTGTTACAGCAGATCCAGCCCGAATACAGGGATGAGATCGAGGGCATGGCAACGGTCTTCCCTTCCGAAAAAGATGTTCCGGGCGACGGGGTGTTTTCGAGAAATGAATTCCTGGTTTGGCAGTTTTATGCCGATGTGGTGCGTCCTACCCAATGCTCAGCTTCTGCTGCCTTTGCAGAGGCCTCTGCTTCGGGTAACACGATTGTGGGTCGAAATCTCGACTGGTATGCCCTCAAGGATAACAGCCTTGCAAAGATCCATACCATCACCCTCATCCATAACGGCAAAGAGTCCATCGCCTGCATTAACTTCCTCGGACAGCTTACTCCCGTGAGTGGTTTCAACGATCACCATCTTTTCGGCGCTATCCTCGACTGCGAAACAGGGGCTGCCTATCCGCCGGTACAGGGAAAACGTTCCTATCATTTTGACCTCAGGTACGGCCTCGAACATGATTCTACCATTGACGCTCTGGCCAGCTTCATGAAGGATAAGGATTATACGTTCAACCATCTTATTTTCCTGGCGGATGAGCATTCTGCCGGGGTTCTTGAGGATAATATCGGCAACAAGGCACGCGGACTTCGCACGGTCTCATCAAAAGTGCGACCCGGCGCCGAATGGGGAATTCCCAACACATTCGCAACGGTCAACGACAACCGTCTTCCGGGCAACTTCGTTGAGAACCCCGAAAGCCAGAGCAACCTCAAACGCTGGTCCAGCCTCAAAAGCCAGTATTCATTACAGCTGAAGTCGGGTAAGATCGATATCGAAAAAATGAAGCTTATAGTGGGCTTTCCATCCGCTGATGGCAATGCCAAAGCTTCCGGTGCGCTCTTCCGCTCTAACGACCATGCTCCCACACTACAGTCTATCGTCCTGAAAATGGACACCTATGAACTCTGGGTCGCTTTTGCCCCTCAGGGTAAACTTCCGATGAAACCCTCATTCCTGCAGGTGTTCAGCAAGGATCCTTTCTGAAACCAAATAGCATTAGACCCGGGATTAAACCTGGACACATGTTCCGCCCCTGGGGTGGTGATTTGACCCCGATTAATTTAACGCATTAACAAGCATATGATCACAGTCTCAAACCTGGGCATCCAGTTCGGCAAGCGCATTCTGTTCCAGGATGTGAACATGGTGTTCACTCCCGGCAACTGCTACGGGATAATTGGCGCCAACGGCGCCGGCAAATCGACCTTCCTGAAGCTGATCACCGGGGAAATGGATTATACAAAAGGAACCATCACTTTCGGTCCCGGTGAAAGGCAATCTGTGCTGAAACAGAATCATGCCGAATTCGATGAGTTCACGGTTCTGAATACAGTTCTGATGGGCCATACAAAACTATGGGAGATCATGAGCGAAAAGGAGATCCTGTATGCCAAGGCTGATTTTTCGGAGGCCGACGGGCACAGGGCTTCGGATCTGGAAGAGGCGTTTGCAAATTACGATGGCTGGAATGCCGAAAGCTCTGCAGCCAGCCTGCTCAGCGGTCTCGGGATCAAAGAGGACCTGCACCCAAAGCTCATGCGCGAACTGAAAGGCCGCGACAAGGTGAAGGTGTTGCTGGCCCAGGCTTTGTTCGGCAAGCCCGACAACCTCCTGCTCGATGAGCCTACCAACGACCTTGACCTCGATACCGTGAACTGGCTGGAAGGTTACCTTGCCAACTTTGAAAATACCGTTCTGGTGGTTTCCCACGACCGTCACTTCCTCGATTCCATCTGCACCCATATTGTGGATATCGATTTTAGCCGTGTGCAGCAGTTCCCCGGCAATTACAGCTTCTGGTATGAATCGAGCCAGCTTGCCCTCAGGCAGCAACTGGTTGCAAATAAAAAAGCCGAAGAGCGCAAAGCCGAACTCCAGGAGTTCATCAGGCGTTTCAGCGCCAACGCCTCGAAGTCGAAACAGACCACCAGCCGTAAGAAGATGATCGAGAAACTCAACATTGAAGAGATCAAACCTTCGACCCGCAAATATCCAGGCATCATCTTCACCCCCGACAGGGAACCGGGAAACACCATACTTGAGGTTCATGACCTGAGCAAAACCATGGATGGATCGCTCTTGTTCAAAAAGGTCAGCTTTACAATGCAGAAAGACGACAAGGTGATCTTTCTCTCCCGCGATCCGCGAGCCATGACAGCCCTGTTTGAGATCATCAAAGGGCATGAAAAGCCCGACACCGGGAACTTCATATGGGGACAAACGATCACCAAGGTTTACCTGCCTCTCGAATACGAAAAACTATTCCAGACCGACATGAACCTCATGGAATGGCTGGCCCAGTTCTCGAATGACACCAGCGATAATTATCTCCGCGGATATCTTGGTAAAATGCTTTTCTCGGGAGAAGAAATTTACAAGAAAGCGAATGTACTTTCGGGAGGTGAAAAAGTGCGCTGCATGATCGCCCGAATGATGATCCGCAATGCCAACGTGATGATCCTCGACACCCCGACCAACCACCTGGACCTGGAGTCAATCCAGGCCTTCAACAATACTCTCATGAAGTTCAAGGGCAACATCCTGATGTCGTCCCATGACCATGCATTCATTCAAACAGTTTGCAACCGCATCATCGAAATCTCGCCCAAAGGCATGATCGACAAGCGCATGGAATACGATGATTATATCACCGATGAACGCGTTAAAGAACTAAGGGAAAAGCTGTATTAAACGATTTGTAAGGCTTAGCGTTTAAGGAACTTCCTGGTGACAACAGCGTTTGAGGTTCTCAGCGTAATGATATAAACCCCTGCCGGGTAATCCATGACATCCAGGCTGAGTATATTTCCGGAGACTTCCATCCGCAGGTAATTCCTGCCATTCACATCCGCTATCTCTAGATCGGCATGTTCATTATTCCCGTTCAGGAAGGAGATACTCACAACCTTATCCGCCGGGTTTGGAAAAACAGAAAGCCGCATTGATGAATGATCCCCGATGCCATTATACACCGAATCGTATTTCATCACACTTGCTCTTCCTCCCTCTTCGTAATCTTCAAACAAAACGTAAGCTTTGCCATCGGGACTGAATTTAAGGCAAACGTAATCAGCTTCAGCAGGAGTAAAGCCATCTTCGCCAACATAGGCCCATGCTGTACCATCAAATTTCATCATGGCAGCCTCACCGTCTTCTCCGTAATCCTCAAAAGCAGCATTGGGCAGTCCGTCCGGACCAAAAGCCAGGCTGGTGTATTCTATGAAGCCCGACGAAACTCCCGGTAAACCAACATTTACCCAGTTCGTCCCATTGAATTTCATCGCCGACAATTTATAGGCACTGGCTTCATCACTGTAAGCAAGATAGGCCTCGCCCGCAGGACTGAATGCAAGGCTCAGTGAGATCGCTTTGGCAGTGGTGAATCCTGAATTACCGAGGTTCACCCAGCTCGTGCCGTTAAACTGCATTACCGTTGCTTTCTGCGAATTCCCGTAATCCTGGAAGGCAAGTGTGGGCTTTCCAGTCGGGCTGAATGCGAAACTTAAATAATACGCTGATCCGGCTGAGAAACCTGCTGTACCAATGATAACCCAGTTGGTCCCATCGAACTTCATGACCGTAGCTTTCTGGTCTAAGGAGTAATCGCAGAATGCGACATAGGGTTCACCTGACGGACTGAATGCAAGACAAACATTCCGGACCATGCCAGCTGAAAATCCCGGGACTCCAACATTGATCCAGTTTGTTCCGTTAAAGTTCATGACCGTTACCTTATAGGAATAGCCCCCATCGGAATAGGCGACAAATGGTTGTCCGCCCAGACCCAGGGCCAGGCTTGTATATTTCGCCACACCGGCTGAAAAACCTTCGCCTCCCAATACTCTCCAGCCAACCCCGTCATAGGTCATGGCAGTTGCCTTTCTCTGATGACCAACATCCTGGAATGCAACAAACGGCTCGCCCAGCTGGTTGAATGCAAGCGTAGTAAAATCAGCCGAATCAGTCGAAAATCCGGCCTTTCCAATATACTGCCACCCATACTCAGAAGGTCTGCCCGGATCCTTTGCGATTTGTGAAAACGCGGGCACGGGCCAGAGAAAAATCAGGACAATTAAAATTTTCTGCATATTTACTTAATCTCGATCTCAATGATGCTCAACCAGACTAATAATCCTTTGCAGAATCATTTGCTCTTTTGAACTCATTTAACAAAGGTAACAAATATTGCAAAAATCCGGTTTGAATTCTAAATCAGCAGTCCTGAAAAACCCCTGGCGTGCACGCTGCACGCCAGGGGAAAATTATAAGTTCCTGTATTGCAAAATTGTAGCATTTCCGCTTTCTTGATTTTTCCGATAATCGGAATAAAAAGAATTCCGATTCTGGCATTGACTTTCTGTGTTTCAATGTGTTACATTTGGAGGCACAAATAAGACAAATCGTTTCTTCAGCTTTTTTCCTAAAAAAATCCTTCAACTATGAAAAAAATTGTTTTTGCAGTTTTATTGATCTGTTTTGTTTACAATACAGGAAATGCACAAAGAGATTGGGTGCCTTTTACCAGTTCAGTTTCAGCCCCGCCCTTGATCCGTGTATTAAACTCTTCAAATCAATTCGTAAAATTTAACGTGACTATTCCAGGCGTGTACAGAAGTATCATTGACTCAGGGCATGGCATTTTTTCAAGACTCGAAATTCCTCAATGCGGTAGATTGACGCTCCCCGGTAGCCCTGAAATGCCATTTATGAGCAGATTAGTTGCTATTCCTACTTGCGATTCACTTACTGTTTCTGTTGTTTTCAAAGATTCGATCGAGATAGAAAACATTGACGTTTATCCGGCCCCTCAAATTGTTACTGATATATATGGTAACAGCAGGGAGGTTTTCTATAAAACGGATTCGCTTTATACGCTCAATGAATTTATTTTAGGGAAAAAAGATGTCGAATGTTCTAACTTCAGCAGTATCAGGTCCCAGAAGCTTGCTGAGATAATAGGGTATCCTTTTAAATACAATCCTTTCCGTCATAGGATGAAAGTTTACACTCACATGGAAGTAACAGTAACGTTTATTAATGCTTCTGACAGGGTAAACTGCGAAACAGGTTTTTTCAATAATATACTTCAAAAAGTCACACTAAACTATACTCCTGGTCAAATTTATAAGCCTTCAGCCCCACCATCCAACACTCCACAATATGTAAAGTGGAAAACGTTAAATAACCCAAATGAAGCCGATACAATTCGTTGTGATTATCTGATCATTGCCGAACATATGTTTTTCTCTCCTCACAGTATGGCAATTCAGGCATTAGCCAATTATCGTGCTGCTTATAATGGGCTTGACATTGCGATAGTCGATATTTCAAATATTTTGACACTGGATTTTTCTATACCGGATTCCTCACAGGATATCAATGCTCAAAAAATTCGTAATTTTATTGAACGTGTTTATGATGGTTCAAATGCCTTGCATACTTATGACAACAGATTAGCCTTCGTATTATTAATAGGGGATTCTGATCCTGGCAATCCTAATGCTATTGGTATTCCTCCCTCATCAGATGCGAGCTCGGGATTTACCAGACCAAATGATTACTATTACTCCTGTATAACTCATATACAGAATCAAGACATTTATGATACCGACGGCGACCTATTTCTTGGTCGAATTGTTGCAAGCAGTGAAACAGAAATGTTTAACGCGGTAACAAAGATAAAATATTATGAGAAGGAGTATACACCTGAGCAGTGGAGAAGAAACATTGGTTTTGCTTTTGGAAATCCCGGAGTCAGCGGGTGGGAAGGAATTCATAAATCGTTTATACAACAATTTGCAAAATATGTTTTTGATAAAATTCCTTCCGATTTCGACACATTGAGTTTTGACTATATTAGACATAATGATTGGGCAAATGGATATATTGACACCTTAAATTCTGTGGGATGTGGCTTGATCTTTCATGAAGGACATGGGATCATTAATTCATGGTGTGGAAGTGGAAATTTGGGATGTAACAATGCGCCAACGGATATTCCTTTGAATTTTTTAATTGATAGCCTGAACAACCCGGGTAAATATCCTTTTGTTGTATCTCAATCGTGCCTTACTGGCGGATTTGCAGGACTGCCTAACAATCCTTGTATAGGAGAAAAAATGACTGTTTATTCACCCAATAAAGGATATATTGCATATATTGGTAATTATGGGGAGGCTGATTTATTCGATGTTCACTCAATACCAACCTACTTTTTCGAATGGGTCCCAAAATGCATTTTTGAGGATTTTTCAACTCTGCTTGGGGAATGCTATCTGGAAAGTTTGTTTTATACAATGCACTACGGTCACTATGATCTGGATTATCGAAAAATTTTATTTGGAGATCCGGCCCTTAATTTAATGCCTCAGGGTTTTGAGATTACAAAAGGACATAATGTCATTTTGAACAAAAAAACAATAATCTCTAGTCAAATATTTGTTCGTGATAGTGCATTTTTACAGCTTTCACCAAACGATACCATTCAATTTATTGATCAAGGTCGAATAATCGTTGACAACGGGGGCACTTTTGTTCTTGGAAACGGTTCGTGCATTATGGGAGAGAACCAAAACAATGAGATCAGCATCTATGGCTCTATAAAAGGTTCGAGTGATCTACCAATTCCTCCTGAATATCCACCGATAAAAAATTTGATCCTGGCATCTCAATCATCCCCTCAGGGCTCAACCTACTGGAAAGGAATTCGATTTTATAATCCAAATCTTAAAGTTGAATTTCAATCTCCAACTATATCCAACTGTAATGTTACTGGAAACCTCAAAAAATTAATAATCAGCAATCAGTCGTCAAATTCATCAACATTTGTAAATAGTTCATTGAGTATAGATGGCGCTGATATTCACATTGATTCTTCATCATTTAGCAATACCAGTATTCATTTGTCAAATAATCAAAGAATTGACAGCATAGAAGCTTCAATAGAAAATTCATCATTCAATAATGCACCAGCAGAATCGGTCATAGAAATTGATCATTACGACTATGGAAAAATATCGAAATGTACCATTCAGGAAAGCAGTGGGGTTGGAATAAGCTTATTTTATTGTGGAAATCAATCAAGCGACTTTGAGGTTAAAGACTGTAATGTTCAAAAGCAGGGAAACGGTCAGTCAACCACATGGGGAGTCAGAATTTACCGTTCACTTTGCAAACTTTCAAAAAACACTATTACAGGGCATGATTATGGTGTTGCATGTATGAATTACAGCCATGTTTCATTGCATGGTAATGAGTCAGCAACTACAAATGAAGAGACACAACAAATTAAAAGCAATCTTCAGAACCAGGTAAGGGCCATTGATATTAGTTTCCCCTATTATTTTCATAATAATGTAATAGATAAGGCCAACTCTTCAGTGAATCCATTAATTTATTATGATTTCGCAATTAACGTTAATCCTCCTCCTGATCCAAATACAAATCCAAATATTCCCTTCAATATAGTTAGGAATATTAAATGTAATTGCCTTCCTGCAAATCCTGTTTTATACCCTCCTGGTAGTTATCTTACGCAACAATGGTGTCCGGGAAATTCAGCTTGCATTTTCACAAATTTAGCCCAGGAAGCCTACGAACATGCAATTATTGAAATTGATTCGGGCCATTATTCACAAGCAAAATCAGAGATGAGGCAGATAATAAGAAATTTTCCGGATGATATTTTTGCACTTGAAGCAGCCAAAAAATTAATTCCTCTTGAGCATTTATCAAATGGAAATTTTTCTGAATTGAAGGCTTTCTATGATACAACGTACAATCTTAACAGTGATTCACTGATCAGTCTTATGACAGAACGGTTAAAAACTGAATGTGATATAGAACCCGGGAATTATCAGAGTGCAATTAATTGGTACGAAAGCCACATCATGGACCCTCCCACTTTTTCTGATTCTATATATTCAATTCTTGATTTGGAGGATTTATACATTTTAATGATGGCTGATAGTTCCCAAAGACCTGCTCATTTTGCCACTCAAGGCCAGCTTTCAGCTTTTACCCCAAAAAACGCTGCACAGTTTTATCAAACGCGAGAACAGCTAATTCCCTTGTTATTTTATAATAAGGGGGTTAATGATTCAACGATAAAAGATAATGGCTCAATTCCCGGTCACATAGAGTTATTTCCCACCTATCCTAACCCCTGTTTAAATAATGCGGAGATTTCGTACTTTCTTACTGAAAATGCGAAAGTTGCAATTAAAATATATAATACTTCAGGTCAATTAGTGTTAACTTTACCACAGAATACCCTGGAAAGAGGCAGGCATAAAAATCAAATTGACATGAGAGCATTTTCTCCCGGGATATATTTTATTTCCCTTTTATGCAACGAAAAAGTAGTCGCAAACCAAAAAATTGTCAAGAAGAATTAATCCCATAAGAAAGTCTCAATTATGAAGCCCTTACTAGTAATATTAGCTTTGTTCTGTGCTTGTTTTGAGGGTTTGGGTCAGAGCCACTCACCCCCTCAGTGGGTAGTATATGACACATCCAACTCTGGAATACCTGATAACAACCTCATTTGCATTTCTTTTGATTCAAGCGGCAGAAAATGGATTGGCACTTATCATGGTATCGCGATTTTTGATAATTTTTCATGGGTGGTTTACGATACCAGCAATTCAGGCTTACCAGGAGATATAATAACTTGTATTGCCTTTGAAAGTAATGGAGTTGCCTGGATCGGCACATATTATGATGGACTAGTGAGGTATGACGGAACAAACTGGACGGTTTTTACCACTTATAACTCTGGGTTAATTTATAATTTCCCTGTGAGCATTGCGATAGATTCTTTAAATAATAAATGGATTGGAACTCCGGCTGGTTTGCAAAAATTCGATGGTGCAAATTGGAGAACATTTACAACTGCTAATTCAAATATTCCTCAAAACTGGATTGAAGATGTAACTATTGATAAATCAGGAAGCATTTGGGTTGCAACCTCAAGTCAGGGGGTCGCAAAGTATGATGGAATAAACTGGACTTCGTATTGGGCTGTCCTAAACTCTCCCATGGTAAGAGTAATTGCGGTTGACAGTAATAATCTGAAATGGCTTGGATCATGCGGTAATGGTCTTGAGAAGTTTAATGACAGCACATATTATCATTACACATACAATGTAGGAAATTCAGGGATCCCAACCGATTTTATGACCGATGTTGCCATAGATAAATTCCAGACCAAATGGATCGGAAGCTATTATGGATTAACAAAATTCAACGATACCAGCTGGGTGGTTTACAATACTACAAATTCAGGGATACCAACCGATAGAGCATTAAAAGTATCCGTTGACGATAAGGGGAATAAATGGATTGGCACTGAGTTGGCGGGCCTCGTGGTTTTTAACGAAAATGGAGTAACTGTTGGTATGACTGAACATGGTGCCACATCCGCAGAAAAAAAAATAACGATTATTCCCAATCCGGTTCAGGATAAGGCTAAGGTTATCATTCCGGAACAGCAATCCGGGAAAAAATCGGTTTTACGGCTTTACAACGAACTGGGAAAGCTTGTATTAACAATAAAAACTCTGTCTTCAACTTGTACTCTCAATCGCTTCGGCTTAGCGCCGGGGGTTTATTTCCTTATTGCAACTTCTGAAGAGGGGGGTGTGCTGGGCAGTTCTAAAGTACTTGTTTATTGAAGTGTCAAGCCAAAAATCAATAAAGAATCATGAACGGAGCCAAAGGTTTGTATGCAAAACTGTATGTTCTTTCTCAAACGAAGGTCATTGTCAACTAAACATTTCGGTAATGAAACCCTTACTAATAATATTAGCCCTGTTCTGTGCTTGTTTTGAGGGTTTGGGTCAGAGCCACTCACCTCCTCAGTGGGTGGTATATGACACATCCAACTCAGGGATACCTGATAATAATATCATTTGCATTTCTTTTGATTCAATCGGCAGAAAATGGATTGGCACTTATCATGGTATCGCGATTTTTGATAATTTTTCATGGGTGGTTTACGATACCAGCAATTCAGGCTTACCAGGAGATATAATAACTTGTATTGCCTTTGAAAGTAATGGAGTTGCCTGGATCGGAATTTATCATGACGGTCTGGCGAGATTTGACGGCACAAACTGGACGGTTTATACTACCTATAACTCAGGATTGATAGACAATTTTCCAGTCAGAATCGCCATTGATTCATTAGATAATAAATGGATAGCAACTCACGATGGTTTGCAAAAATTTGACGGCACAAACTGGACCACTTTCAGAACTGCTAATTCCGGTATTCCTCAAAATTGGCTTGAATACGTAACCATAGATAAATCAGGAAGCATTTGGGTTGCAACTTCAAGCGAGGGGGTTGCAAAGTATGATGGGACAAACTGGACTTGGTATTGGCTTGTCCTAAGTTCTCCCATGGTAAGAGTAATAGCTGTTGACAGTAATAATCTGAAATGGCTTGGATCTTGCGGTGATGGTCTTGAGAAGTTTAATGACAGCACATATTATCATTACACATATAATATCGGCAATTCAGGGATCCCGACCGATTTTATGACCGATGTTGCCATAGATAAATTCCAGACCAAATGGATCGGAAGCTATTATGGATTAACAAAATTCAACGATACCAGCTGGGTGGTTTACAATACTACAAATTCAGGGATACCAACCGATAGAGCATTAAAAGTATCCGTTGACGATAAGGGGAATAAATGGATTGGCACTGAGTTGGCGGGCCTCGTGGTTTTTAACGAAAATGGAGTAACTGTTGGTATGACTGAACATGGTGCCACATCCGCAGAAAAAAAAATAACGATTATTCCCAATCCGGTTCAGGATAAGGCTAAGGTTATCATTCCGGAACAGCAATCCGGGAAAAAATCGGTTTTACG
>SESA01000222.1_pt1 | contig 39778 bp, 29 predicted proteins | sample 3171451 | NCBI WGS metagenome assembly SESA01 (sample SAMN06051862, study PRJNA518727) | freshwater metagenome | biome: subpolar coniferous forest; feature: holomictic lake; material: water; isolation source: holomictic Lake 227, 8 m depth | place: Canada: near Kenora, Ontario | collected...
CCGCCGGGACGGGAGGAGCTGGCGGTCCCGCCTCCGCTGGAGCGGGAGGAGCTGGCGCCGCCGCCGGAGCAGCAGGACCTGCTCCCGTCTGGGCTGCGGGGCGGTCGAAATAGGTCAGAAAAGCGTCGATATCGGCAGATGGCACAAGTTCAGATGGCAGTCCGTTGCCACAGCTCTGCTCAAGCTCTCTCACTACTATAACAAACTCCGACATTACAGGGTTGATGCTTATAGGTTAGGATTAGAAACGACCGAAAAACTAACCCGCTACGGGGTGTACGAGTGCACGCTCAAAACACACAGGGGGTATCAGACGCTAACGCTGGGTTGCGTGGCAGTTGTGCCGACTGGATTTATATAGTCATAATGGCATATGGAATATTTATTTCGGGCAAAGGCAACCTTGTGGGAAGGCCGAAAATGGATTCCGATTGGTGTCATTTGTTCGGTGCAGCGTTGCGAGCCTACGCCACATTTGTATCATCATACGTAACAGCTTATCCATTTTCCTTGGAATTGTGGTTTTAAAATCCCACACGGCCCGCGGGGTCCGGCCCGTATGTCAACTTTTTTAATGCTCACTCGGTATAAACGCGTCCCCGCCGTCGCGCCCATGGTGCAATGGACAGCCGGATCGGCCCCGCGGACGCGTTCCGGGACACGGACGCGCTTGCGTCCACCGCCATCTTCGCAGCCCAGACGCTCGCCGTGACCTCGTGCGCGGTCATGGCCTGGGCCATGGAGCCCCTGCGCGAGGTCGAGTGCGCGTCGCTCATGCTGCTCTTCAGCCTGGTGGTCTACACCATGGTCCTTCCAAAGCCCCGCCTCCTGCGCATCGTCGCGGTGGGCGGGCTGCTGCCGTTGGCGGGGCGGGCCGGCGCCTCTAGAGATGGCGACGACGGCGACGACGACGACGACGATATGCCGCGGCTGATGCGGCAGATGACGATGCCCGGCCGCCCGTTCGCGGGGTCGTCGCCCTGAATGCGGAACGCGTCATCGGCCCAGTCCCCGAGCGGCCCCATGAGGTGCGCCCGCACCTCGGGCATGAGGCCCGTCTGGCCCAGGCAGTGCGCGAGGTCGTCGCGATCGAGGGGCCCCGCCAGCGCCACGCGGAGGAGCACGGGCGAGAACGGCTCCTTCACCCACACACAGCTCGGGGTCTCTACGCGCAGAACCCACACCGGAGTAGGGGGCGCTCGAGCTGGCGCGCCGTTATTTGAGCACATGGACCCAGGGGCCTCCTCGCCTTCCATCCGTCGGGATCGTGTGATGAACAACGGGATGATTTTCACGTGGGGCGTAGAGCTCCTTGTTTTCTGGCTTCTTTTTTTGGGCCTGTACGTGTCCAGCTCCTTCGACCGGGCCCTCAGCCTCACGGGGCTGGTCTCGTCTGGGCTGGTGCTGGCGGCGCACGTGGCGCTGGCGGCCTGGGACCCTAGGGACCTGCTCGGCGGAGATGCGGCGGACCCGGACGCGGGCGTCCCCCTCTACCGCGCCGACATCTCCAACGCGTTCCTGTCGCTGCACCTGGGCCTCCTGGTGGACGCGCTGCTCGCCCCGGCCTCCGTCGCGTGGGCCACCACGGTCAACGCCGCCCTGACGTATACGGTGCTGGTGGCGCTCGCCGTCCCGGCGCTGGGCCTCGCGTTCGCGTCCGCGCAGGGCCGCACCTACCTCTTCCTCCAGCGGCATGCGCTCATGGGGATATGGTGGCCGGCCCTGGCCCGCCTGGTCGCGTGCAATGCGCCGGCCTGGGGCTGGGTGCTCCCCGTGATCGTGCTGCTGTTGTTCGTGCTGCACCTCGGGCGCAGGGACATGCTGGCGTCCGCGGCGGGCACGGGTGTGGTGCTGGTGGCGGGCCTCGTCTTGCTCTTCGCCCAGGGCGCGGATGTCGTGCCGTGGACGGCCAAGTTCGTGCTCGTGTTTGTGACGCTGGTCCTCACTGGCGGCGCGCAGATCGCGTGGACCGTGCTGACCGTGCGCGACTGGCAGCGGAAGAGGAAGGAGGATGACAAGGCCGGCGGCAAGGACGGGGAAGGCGCGGGCGGCGCCGAGCATAATGACGGGGCTGACGACGATAACACCGCGTCGGCCCCGCCGCAGGACCAGGTCGACGCGGCGGCCGCAGTCTCTGCGCTGAACACTGGGGGCGGGATGGGGTACGAGGCGGGTCCCGACGACTTCACGCTCATGTTCCATAACATCATGATGCCGACGTATTCCACGGAGGCCGCTGCGCGGCATCGAAGGCCGCCCCGGGGCAGCGGGGTGGGATACATATCTTTGGATGAGAAGATTCGCTGAAAAAAAAATTAAAAAAGAATTCATCCCCATACACGTCGGCCCAAAGTGAGCGTCCGTAACCCACCAAGACCCCCAGTTTTGATCGAGCCATACCACATGTCGATGCGCACATTCAGCCAGCGTGACAGCCAGGAGACGACCGCGTCCCTTCCCTTCGACAATGAGGATGGGGGCGACGGGTGCAGGGCGGGGAAGGCCGCCCGCCTCATGGACATGGATGTCCGGATGCTGCACACGCAGGACCGCGTGGTGGTGGAGGAGGTGGAGGAGGAGCCCAAGCAGAGTAGCCCCGAAGAAGCGACGACAGAGGAGGAGGAGATGGAGCGGGGCGAGGAGGGGGAGGATCTCGAGCTGAAGGGGATGGGCGAGGAGCTGCCTTCCTTTGTCAAGCAGATCAAGACGGCGCCCCTTTATCGCACGCTCGCGTCCTCGAGCCTGTGGTCGGGCGATGGGGTCCCGTGCATGCTGACGGTGCCGCCCGTGCCGCGCGACGAGCTCAAGGCCCGGAACCTCGGGGACCGGCTGGTGGTGCTGTTTATGGACGCGAGCCAGAGCATGGTGAAGGGGGACGTGCTCCGGACCATGATGGAGCTGCTGCAGCAGCTGCGGAAGCTCGGACGCAAGGCGACGGTCGCGGTCGTGGCCTACAACAGCAAGGCGCACCTCCTGATGGCGCCGCGCCCCGCGGACACGGTGCAGGACAGCGACATCAAGGACGTGCTGCGCGCCTACCGGGCGGCGGTGGCCCCTGGCACCGACATCCTCTCGGCGTTTGAGTACCTGAAGGCCAACGTCGCGGGCTGGAAGGCCGCCATGCATGAGCGCGATCGCTCCTGCCTGGTGGTCGAGGTGGAGCTGATCGCATTCACCGACGGCGAGGACACCGGGCGCATGGGCATGCACCTGTCCAGGGGCCGGTCGATCAGCCGCGACCGGGCCTGCATCGCCATGTGCGACTGGGTGCGGTCGGACCCCCGGACCACGATCCACGTGGTCGGCCTCGGGACCACGGACACCCTGGACCTCCCCGTGCTGCGCGCGCTTGGGGACGTGTCGGCGACCAAGGGCTCGTTCCACGTGGTGAGGGAGGCGGACCTCGCGCTCGTCCCGCGCCGCATCGTGGACCTCCTGGGCCGGCGCGGCCCGCTCGTGGAGATCAAGGTGGCGGAGCTCGTGCGCGAGCAGGTGCGCGACGGCTCCGAGCAGAGGCTGTTTGCGTGGTCGAGCTTCACCGAGGCCACCAAGTGCCTGTTCTCGGTGGCCCCGAAGCACACCGTGCGCGTCGACGTGCGCGTCAGCATCCCTCGGCCGATGTACAACGACGTCCGGCTGTGGTGCGCCACCGTGTACGACATGGAGGCGATCCAGGTGGGCGAGGTGTTTGGCGACATCAACGACGACGTGGCCCTGGCGTTTCAGCAGCGCTACCTGGAGGAGGTGTACCTGTGGGCCAAGACGGAGGAGTACCTTGTCACGGTGCGCAACGGGCCGGGGTTCTGCCCCGACGACGACACGCACGCGGACCCGGCGTTCCTGAGGCGCCTCCGTGGGCTGCTGGCGACGGTGCTTGAGGTGTGCAGCATGCGCTTCGGCGCGTCCAGTGCGTGCATGGAGGCGATCGAGGAGTTCTGCGACATGGAGGCCGCCGCGCTGGTCGAGGACCGGTACTCGCGCCTTGGAATGGACGGGTGCTACCCCAGCCGGCGGATGACGGAGGCGATCGAGGCCGACTATGTCCGCGCCATGTACCACTCGCAGAACAGCCTGGACCTCATTGAGCACCAGGAGGAGTCCCAGTCGCAGGTGGCCGAGATCTACCGCTCGCAGGGCGGCCTCGAAGGGATCTGCGACCTCCCGTCGCAGGTTATCCACGTGGAGCGGGGCGCGCAGTCGCTCCCGATGTCGGAGGGGGAGGAGGAGTGCACCAAGGAGGCTGGGAGCACGCACGCGCGCAGGGTCGTGGCGGTCCCGCTCATCGAGCCGCCGACCCCGGCCTACGAGAACGAGGAGGGCACCATGGACCTCTACGCGTACGAGGAGATGGAGCCGATCATCGGGCGCAACATGTCCATCCCAGAGGAGAGGGAGGAGGAGTGCACCAAGGACGCGGACGCTGACTTTTCGGCGGCCGGCGGGGCGGGGGCGGCCCCGTCCCAGGACACGGACCAGATGACGGGTGACACTGCGGTGGGCACTCGCGCGGTATAACAACCTCGCGCGGGACGGAGGGACCGGTCTGTGTATTCGTTTCCATCGCATGAGCCTGGACTTGGTGCACGACGAGGACAAGCCCATCGTGCGCAACATGGTGGTGGGCATCCAGGCGCTGAAGAAGGAGCGGGTGTTTGCGACGTGGTCGGTGGCGGTCGACGAGGACGGCGCGGGGTACCTGGTGACGGCGAACGTGGTCGACGGCGTCGACGTGGAGTTTGGGTCGCGGGAGCTGGATGTGCTGCACGACATCAGCCCGCTGCGCGTGCTGAGCGTGTCGGCTGGGAGGGTGGGGGGGCGGTTTGTGGTGAATGCGCGCATCTCCAGCCGGAGCGCGCCCCTCACCATGACCGAGACGCAGATCGTCCACGTGCGCAAGCGCACTCGATGGATGCTGTCGTCTTGGTTTGGTGGTGGCGGTGGCGGCGATGGCGATTAAACGTTGTGTGTTACTTATCTGATTTGAGAGTATCGATGGGTTTGATGAGTTTATGCTCTTTTACCAGGCTCACTTGCCTGTATTTAGTGCCAAGGGTAGTTAGGAGCTCCAGTAGGAACCAAGAGGAAACATGCACTTTGGATTTTAGCGTAGTTGCAAAGTATTCAATACTGGAATCAATCGGACATATATCCCATGCCTCATACTCTGCAAAGAGATCGTCGGCGCCCAATAGGTATGGCGAGGGGGTGGAGGCGGCAGTGTTAATCTTAGTGACGATCTTTTTTTTCATCTTGTGCATATGAATAAGGTAGAGTATGTAAAAAAAGGACGCGTTGATGGCATGTTCTTCTTCGACTGAGATATATTCCCGTGTTGCTGCATGTTGAAGTATCCCCTCTTGAAGTTTTCCCAGTTGAAATACGGATTGTACAATAGTGGGATTAATGAACACCGTTGTACCTTCTACCCTATAGAACCATGAATGGTCTCGCACCTTGCTAGACGGATTTACTTCGGGTGGGATCATTTTCGCAATTCTGGTAGTCAATTCCTTTTCTAATACAGCTCTATCACAAAGAAAATTAAGCATTGGGATGAGATTCTTCGCTTGTTCTTCCATAAATTCCTGTCCATATCGATCGTCTGCTTCGATTATGATCCAGTTTCCGGCGTCTTCTATATCGATTTCCCTTACCAGTATCGTATTTGTCTCAATGCCGTATTCCTCATTCTTCGAATATAATGTTGGGCTTGAGTGATGTTTGAATTCATACCTCTCCTCTTCCCTTTCTAAAACGGGTTCATTCGCGTGTTCCACAGGGACCGCTTCCTTCTTGGACACATCCACTGTCACCACGCTGACCGCCCTCTCTCCCGCGCCCGCGAAATACGGCTCTATGGCCTTATCCGGCGCCGTGGTCGCGCACTGGTAAAGGCACCACAGCTGCCGCCGGCACGTATCGAGCCACTTGCTCCCGTCGCCGCCGTACACTTTCGAGTCCCGCATCGGCGGGCGCCGCTCGAGCGCGTCGAGGCAGAGCACCCACACGGCCGCGCGCTGCACCTCGCTCAGGTGAGCGATCTCGTCCAGGGCGGGCCCCCATTTCGACTCAAAGTCATCGGTCTCCGCCCGCGGATCGCCCAGGGTCTTTGCGATCTCCGCGCGCATGCGCAGGAGCGCGTCCGCGGCCCGGTTCGCCGCCATCCGCGTTCGCGCCGTTCCCTCCACCTTGTGCATATAGCTTTAATACGCGACAAACCCCATGCCCATCAGCTCCTGCCGCGTGAGGCCCCTCAGCGCCGACTTGATGGTGTTCTCGGCCTCGGTGATGATCTTGGTCGACAGCTGGAAGCACGGCTGGAGCTGGTTTTCCAGCGGCAGCACCCACCCCAGCAGCGGCACGCGCGCCAGGACCTGGACGCTGTCGCAGAGGCAGATGCCGCACCGCATCAGGTACAGGGTGCCGATGACGAAGCCCTTGGTCTTGACCGCGGGGATCGTGGCGCGCGCCCTGTCGAGGAAGACGCGCAGGAACCGGATCAGCGCCTCGTGGCACTGGGTGGCCACGGACCGCAGCTCGTGGGCCTCCAGCAGCCGTGGCAGGCGGATCGTCGTGGTCGAGGCGGCCATCGTGGTGCACGCCTGGACCAGGTTCAGCGGCTCCCGATGGCTGTGGGCCTTGCGCGCGAGCTTGGTGAAGAGGGTGTTCAGCCGCGCGGCCCTTCGCCGCTGCTCCTGCTCGAGCGACGCCCGGGTCCGCGCCGAGCACAGGAGCTCGTGCACCCACTCGCCGATCTGGTCCTCGTTGAGCGCCGTCCTTCGCCCGCCTGCTGCGGTGGCGGGGCCCGTATCGGACGGGTCGTGCGACAGGGGGTCTCCGCCGCCCTCGTCGCGCAGCCGCATCGCCGCGCGTTCGAGCCCGCGCCGCTTCTTCCCGCCCCCTCCTCCCCCGCTGCGACGGGACGGGGGATTTTTTCCGCCAATGCACGACAAGGAGCTGCCGCTGTTGTTGTTGGGGCCTGTGAACTTGAGGCAGCACGTGTTGGAGAAGGGGTCGTTCTCGAAGACGGCGTTCTTGACGCAGTACCCCGTGATCTCGCACACCTGCCGGCCCTCGGTGCACACGAGCGGGCACGTCGCCGCGTCGCACGCGTGCGAGGCCCCGCAGATGGCGCACGCCGCGAGGTCGCAGTCGATGGACTCCCAGTCCTCGAACGCGCAGTGGTGGAGCCCGAGTGGGAGCACGAACGGCTCGCGCAGGGCGCGCCAGTCGACGAGCAGCAGCTGGGCCTCGGCGCCTAGCATCGCCGATTCGGGTGTTTCCGATCGCGGCCCACGCCTGGGGGGATGTGCCGCCGCTGTTGTTTTTACCAGTACGTCCCGCCCCAACTCGCGGGAAAAAGCGCGGCGCGCAACCCACCATATGAGCGGGCCGGTGGGTGATGCGCCCGTGGCGACATATGGTGGCTTCCTCCGTGTCCCCGGTCCTCAGCATCGAGGCCCTGCGCGCCCGCCTGGGCGCGACCATGGCCAGCGCGCGCCGCCGGGTGCTGGACCTCCTGAAGCCGCATCGCCTGAACCAGCGGTTCCAGTCGGACCTCCTGGTGCAGCTCATGCACCACCAGCCCTCGACGCGCCGCGTGCCCGTGGCCCAGATCGACGCGTTCGTGCGCATGAAGCGCCCGCCCCACAACAACGTGTGCCTGTTCGCGGTGCTCTCGACCGGGCGAACCGCCGATGTGTCGTGGCTGCGGTCCGTGCGCAACCTGTACGGGCGGCACGACGAGGAGGCCGAGGCCACGCGCCGCGTCATCGCGGCCTTCCGCAACGAGATCCACACTTCGTCGCCCAAGATGCGGGACGCCCGCGCCGCCTTCTCGGTGGGCCCCTGCGCCGACTGCGGGAAGCGCCGCAAGCTCGCCATCGACCACGCCGGGACCCCCTTCGCCCAGATCCTCGACGGGTTCCTCATATCGTCGCGCGCCGACTGGGCCGCGTTCGTCGATGCGGGGTCCGGGGGGGCCGCGGACGCCGTGCCGCCGCCGCCCTTCGTCCCGTCGTCGTGCATGGGGAGCATCGCGCTGCGCTGGTACAACGGGGCGCACATCCTGGCGGATCGGATCCTCGCGCGGCTGTGGTGCGACTGGCACGAGGCGCGCGCGGAGCTGGTGGGCCTCTGCAAGCCGTGCAATAGCTCCAAGGGCTCGGGCGGGTATAGGTATTCATTCTCACGGGGTGGCCACACAGGGGGCGGCGGCGCGAATGATACGGAAGTGGTGGCGGGTGAGGAGGGGCGCGCGGGTGTAGGACGGAGGAGCGGGAGAGGGGCGGCGGAGGCCGCACGGCCGACCATCATGAAGGCCGCCCGGAAGCGCACGCGCCCCGAGCTCAAAGGGAGTGGAGCAGCGGCGACTTCGAGGAAGCGGGGCAGGAACTAGCACACGGATCCTTTACCTGGGAAGGGGTTGGAGGCTCTGGGTCTGCCGATAGGCGTCGACCTCCTCGTGCTTTTCCTGTCCGAATTCGCCTATCGGGGCGAAGACCGGGTCGAGCTGCGGAGGGCTGGATCTCTTCTTGGACATCAGCCTCACCCCGATGTGGATGGCCGTAAGAGAGCGCGACGGCCTCTTCACGTCATTGAAACGAAACTCCTTTCTCGTGTCGGGGATGATTCCTCTCCAATCAGCCGTTGAGTTGAAAAATATGGTTTGAGAAGTGGATCTTTTAAAGAGTTCTTGCACTGCAGACGCCTCGATGATGGATAGGTGGTGATTGGATGGGGCTGATCTATCTTTTGGCACAGATAATATCGTATTGACGACTTCGAGTGTGACGGGGCATGTAAGCTCCTGTGTAATCCACTCAATGAGTTCGCGAATCTTTGTTGATGTAATTCCCGCACCCGTCATAGTCGCCACCCTCTCCATAAACCCCTTTACCTGCGGCTCGACTGGATAATTGCGTTCAGCATCCAGCGAGAACACGTCATCCAGGTTGTTCAGTCGGCACAGGTCGTGTACGACCTTCATAAGGACACACACACGCTTGTGGATCTTGTTTGTCACTGGACTGGACTTGTTTGCGCACATGGCACTGACGCCTCTGGTGAACCGACAAAGAAACGGAAGGTCTTGGAACAATAAATCAGAGACGGGGTCTGGCAATGGGGCGAGCATAATGCACGGTCCGGACTTGGACACGCAGTACATTGAGACATTTAGGATCAATTGAAGCAGGGCTTTATTAGTTTGCTCGTGTTTCAAGGTCTGCCGACGGATAGCCTCGATACTCTGGCGCATGCTCCCTATCGCGGCCTCGTGGTATCTATCAAGCAGTCCCTGTACAGACATGTCCGTAGTCTGTCTAGCCTTCAAACCATTCTCCGATAATATGTCAAAAAGATCTTCCAAGTTAACGGAGTTGACCTCTGCTTCATGTAGGAATTCGAAATGCGAATTGAATGCTACAGTGATATCATTCAACTGTTCTCCAGTTAGCCTATCGGGGGTACGGGCGAGCACCGAAGCTACCCTCTGTACGGCATTACGTATGCCTTCCGTCTGCGGCGCAGCAGATCGAGCCTCCAAGTCATCGCGGATCACACGCTGTTCGAGTACAATGTGTGAATGCCGGGATAGCACATCGTCCAAAACTACTGCGCTGGGTCCGGATTCGTATTTCCTCATGATCTGTGTCAACAATCCACCAACACTTGAATGGGCGGCGCCGATCGCCAACAAATATGAGGACTCACTGGCCCGCAACGCGTTGTGAGCTTCACGGAACGTATCTTCCGTCTCGTTGGCAAATTCCAATATCATGCCAATTTTCTTGTTGATGCCTAACAACTCCTTTTCCATACAAATTTCGCGTTCAAGACGTACCGCGACATTGTGATACGTTTCCGTAGGAATTTCCTGCAACCTTCTTTCGGATTGTTGCATTTGCTCTTTTACGGTCATCGCCGTGGTGAATTGCCTCAAAGCATACTGGTAGTGCTCGGCCGCAGTCTGATTCACTTGAGGACGGGACGTCATCGCCGCCATCTGCTGCTGGGCCACAGGACGGATGGTTACGGCCGGCTGTGTGAGAATCGCGGGCGGTGGCACTGGTTCGTCCACCAACTGAGCCTGCCCGGCCTGGGCCGCGGCGGCGCTCTCGGCCTGCTGCCTCTGAACAACATTAGCGCGACGGTTTCTGATCTCCGCGTCTGCAGCTATCTGAAATTCAAGAGTTTCGTCCTTGAACCACTCACGGGAAAACGCATAAATCCCCTGAAACGTTTCTTCTTCTTCATACATTTGAGCGTCGTCAAGAATTTCATGCGCGTGATTATAGAATTGGCACGCATCCTCCGAAATCGGCTGCCCGGGAACCGCAGCCACCTGTTGCGGGGACGCTTGCGGTCTCTGGACCGCCACGCGCCCGGTCCTTCCAATGGTCTGCGTGGGTGGCTGCGTCTGGCGGCGCACGATCGTCCTAGCACTGGGGGAATCGTGGGCAGGGAATTCCGATGTTGGGGGCAACTGCGGAGTCCTTCTCGTCCCGCTGTTGAACGTCGGGTTGGTGGGAGGTGGGAATGAAAGGCTTGGCATACTGGCTGGCTGGAGCGGGAAACGGTTTCAAACAGAAAGCGGGCAAAGGGGTCGAGATTTAGTCGCCTCTTCACGAGCGTTTGAACTTAAATAGTGACACCCACTGTGCGTGGATGGTGGCGGTTTTCATGTATATAAATTCGATCCAATGTGGGGATCCCGATTCCCGGACGGCCGTCGTCTCGTCGGTCGCCGCGCGAATAGAGTTTCCCCGCTTTTTCACCCACCTCCGTCCCGCACCTCCCTACCCAACCAACCAACCAACCAACCCCTTCTCCATCCAATGTCAAGCAGCAGCGGAATGGTGGGCCCCGGCGTCGCGGCCGTGACGTCCACCCGCATCGAGTCCGCGGCCAAGCACCATGTGGCGGTGCGCGTGGACTTTGAGCGCATGCTCTCGTGGGTCGGGTACGACCAGACCGTCCTCCAGAAGGAGAAGATGAAGTGGTGCATGCACAAGGACGACCTCGTCATCGGGTGCTCGCGCCCCGTGCGCCAGAACGAGCCCCAGCGCGGCAGCGCGCGCAACAAGGCGTACCCCTCGGTGGTCGTGACCCTGGCCAAGATGGAGCCGGCCGCGGTCAACTACCTGGTGGCGCTGTATCACAACTGCCGCACCTTTGCGGAGCGCGACCGCTTCATCGTCGCAGTCGAGCGCGCCTCGGACCGGTGGGTCGGGGCGTCCCAGGGCGGCCGCGACGTCGCGCTCAAGCAGATCCAGGAGATGCCCGAGTTCTACTTCCTGGGCGTGTCCGTGGGCCTTGCGTACGCGCACCCCAACTCGGGCGACAACGTGGCGTCGGCGCTCATCGGCGGGCTCGTGACCATCATGAACGGCGCCTTCCCCATCCAGGGCGGCGACTACGTCCAGTGGTACTGGGAGGCCGAGCGCCCGTGCTTCCAGGCCAACGGCCACCGCTGGCCCGAGCTCATCGGCGCCGGGGGCAACGCCGCCCAGGTCACGAGCGACGACGTCACGGCGTGGCTGGGCAACCACCACATGGACCCCTCCCGGCAGGAGGAGAAGCGCCGCAAGTTCTACGACCGCGGCAACGGCAACTTCAGCACGGCCTACGACGGCGTCGTGATGGGCAAGCAGCAGGTCGCCTACCCGAAGCCGTTCCGGTACCAGGACGACCAGGAGCGCATCGCCGACCGCCTCCGGGTGTTTGGCCGCGCCCTGTCGAGCGCGCGCCCCTTTGAGATGTGCGACGTCATGGTCTGCAGGCAGAGCATGTAGCCCTATATGAAGCCTTTCTCTGATGCGTGCGCCAGGATGCTGCGGCCCGCGTTTGTCCCCATCGACGGCCCCGACAGGGCGCCCACCCCGCACGAGGACGAGGTGATCATCGCCTACTTCCTGACGTACTATACCCATGTATTGGCAGTAAACGGCCGTGGGCCCTAGGCGCCGCACTCGGCGGGCGCCGCCGCAGACGCGCGTGTCGCGCGGAACGACGCGTTGACCGCGTTGCGCGTGAGGTGGAAGAGGAGGCCGAGGTGGGCGTCGGTGAAGTGCTCGCGCGTGTGCTCGAGGCGCAGGCCGATGTCGATCCACCCCTGGAACGTCAGCCCCAGCAGCGGCATGGCCATCGGGATGAGGCCCACGTCCCGGAGCTGGTCGTACGTGACGCCCATGGCCCGGAGCTCCTTGCTCGTGGCCTTGAGGTTGATGACGTCGGCGAGGTCGCCGCCCAGGTCCCGGATGGGGTGCGCGGGCCACGCCAGCATCGCCTTGGCGTGCGACGCGCGGCACCCCGCGAACCGCACCCAGTCCGACACGGTGGGGTTCAGGCGCCGGAGCTCGCGCGGCGCGATCTCGAGGCGCATCAGCAGGTCGAAGTCGATGTCGTCGTTCTCGGCGATGTCCTCCCAGGTGAGCGTGGTCTTGAGGCGTGGGCCCCACCCGTGCACGCCCGTCGACTGGGCCGGGGTGAGCTTGATGAACATGTCCCGCTGGAGGGATGGGAGGAGGGGATAGGATGAGAGGGAAGGATCGAAAAAGGGTTATATAGCGTATCTCATTGGAATGGGTGCTTCTGGATGAGCCGAAGCAGGCGCTTTGAGTCTTTTAAGTGCTCCACGAGTCTGTTGTTCAGTGCTGAGGATATTTCTATGATTGTTTGAATTTCTTCATGGAGAGAGGAACTTAGATTTCCAATTCGATCGTACGTGGCTTCAGTCAACTGCTGAACAGGTTCGCCCATCTGTTCTCTTCCTTCTCTTCCCATCCCTTGTTGAATACTACTTTCTTCGTCTGAACTTGTGCCGTATCCTCTTCGCTGATACTTCCTGCCATTTGCAAATTTCGCACTTCCCCGACCGGGATTGTGTTTGGGTCGGGCTTCGTATGTCGTGATGACTGAAAGCTTGCTGGCATCGAATTGAGGTCTTGGTCGCCGGGCTGTCAGTTTGCTTGATTCGGCAGCGGATGGGAAATCTACCACACGATTGATCTGGGATTCGATTGCTCTTGGGCGAACGGGAACGGGACGGCGTGGTTTATCGCTCATTGTTTTAGATAATGGGAATTGTTTATCATCTGCTGGGAAAATGTCTGCAGATTCAACCATATTCGCAGCAGTTTTGCCATTTGAAACTTTTGCAGGGGGTTCATTTGAAAGTTCCACTATTGCAGACTCTATTTCACCTGAGGTAGGTTCTTTTGGTTTGCCGAGTTCTACTTTTTGTGTAGACATTCGTTGTCGAAATGCATTAAACAGTGCTAATATACCATCATAAGTGTCTTTGGCTTCAGATCTAGCTACAGATACTTGAAGGAGGATATCTTTTAGTATTTTTGTTTCGTGTGTATTATGTGCGTCTTTATCTAATAATTGACATGTTTGACTCAAATCGGAGGTAGATTGAAACAATTGTTGATATGCTTCATAAAGCTCTGTCATGTATGATTTAGAGTTCACGAAATGGCCTTTATTAATAGATTCACGAAGTTTAGGAACGATTTGATTGAAAATTTCGATTTCCTTTGTCAGTGATGAAGCTTTATCTTGTATTTCTTGAAAACTTTGACCAATTTCTGTAGACTTTTGGTCTTCTGAAGTGTCTGAAGGTATAGATTCAAGTTCAGGTTCTATTGGTTTTTTAGCTGCAATATCATCTCTGAATGAAGTAATTAAGCTGGTGAAGTTGGCATTATTACTTTCATGAAATTGTACGAATTCCAATACAAAAATGTTGCCAATTCTGCTTTCACTGATATCTTTCAGTTCTTGTATGGTTGTGTCTGATAAGTTGTATGTTTGCTCAAATCTTGAAAGCCAAACTGATAATTGTCTTAGACTATCAGTAGAAGCCTCAAGCTCGTCGGCTGCAATGGACGTCCTTAATTTATGAATTGTTTTTTCCATCTCTTTCACAATTAGTTTCATGGGCTCATACGATGTGTCATTTATTATTTTAATCAGTCCGTTTACCTTTGCAGCCAGTTCCTTTTTTCTTCTCTTGCCTGCCACGACCCCCAATAACAAAACATCATCCGCATCCCCATCATCCTCCTCCCCATCCCTACCCATCCCATCCGACTCGGGCCCTGTCGCAGCGACGGCCAGCGCCGCGACGTCCGCCGCGGCAGTTGTAGCACCACCGACTTGGCCGGCCGCCGTGTTCACGGCCACGACCCCTACGGGCTCTGGGGCCCTCTCCTCCGTCAGCCGCCTGAACTCCTTTCCGGCCATGAACGCCTTCAGCCGCATGTAGCTGCCTTTGATCGTCTGTGCGTCCTCGTCGCCGGCCTCCTGCGTGAGGATCACCACGTTGCGCTTGAGGCTGCCGTCGCTCATGCGCTGCTGCAGCGCGGTCGCGTCCTGTGGGAGGCGGTCGGGCACCCGCACGCGCTCGAGAAAGGCGTTGTGCGCCCTGATCATCGCCGAGCCGCCCTCGTCGCCGCTCAGCATCGCGCGCGGAGGGTCGGGCGCGTTAATTTATAGCCGGCCAGCGCAGACGCCCCTAGGCGAGCGTGGGGCCCGGGCCCGCGGGGTTGTGGCCTATGAGGCGCACGGCCGCCTCGTCGCCGCCACCGCCACCGCCGCCGCCGCCGCGGGGGTCGAACCACGAGCACGCGCGGAGCAGCTCCTTGTCGCCGGGGCGCCCGCCGCTGCCGGACGGCTGGAGGTACGGCTCGAAGCCCGAGCCCCTGCCCTGCCCTGCGGTCCGTTCCGCGCCGTCGTCGCCCTTCAGCCACGCCCACCGCTTGGACGACACCCGGTTGCGCGCGGACCGCGTGGACCCCCCGTCCTCGTCGATGCGGCCGTACATGAAGTAGGACGACCGCCGGGCGCACATCGCGCACACGGCCATCTCCAGCACGAAGAGGAACAGGACGATGGCGGCCACGGTCGGGTCGAGCATGACCCATGCTCCGGGCGAGGAGGAGGAGGAGGCGTGGGACGGCGGCATACACGCGGCGGTGGGCGCGTCCAGTGCGAAGCCCTTGGGGCACGCGTGGCAGAGGCCCTCGTCGGGCCCGCCGCACGGGACCAGCAGCCGCGTGCCGTTGGGACAGCCGGCGCAGGGCTGGCACGCCGACTGGCCGTGCGCGGCCCAGGACCCCGCGGCGCACGGGGACGGCATGCCGTAGAGGCATCTCCAGCCCGCGGGGCACGGCAGGCACAATGTGGCGTTGTAGTGGAGCATGCCCGGCGCGCACACCAAGGGCGGGGGCGGGGGAACGGTCGTGACGATGGGCTGGGACGGCGGATGGGGCGCGACGTGGGTGGTGACGGTGGTGGTGACGCTGGTGGTGCGCTTGGACACCTGCTGCCGGGTGATGCGGCCCTTGGGCATGGCGGGGCGATTATATGGCATGACGCGCGCGGGCGCGCCCGTGCCCGTATATGATATTTATTTTTTTCCTCGTGTACATGTACTCCCGCTCGCGCGCGTCCTCGCCGGACCCGTACCAGACCAGCCGATCGATCAGCATGCCCATAGTCCTTCCCGTGCCGTCCCCGTCCTCCCCCCCGTCGTCGTCGTCATACGGCCGGTGCGCGTGCACCCTGGACCGTTTCTTCGACGACAAGCGCGCGTGCGCGGCGGTGCTGATGCTGTGGACCGTGTCGGTATGCGGGCTGCTCCAGACCCTGGACCTGCTGCACTCTGACTTCATGACGTGGGGGCCCTCGGTGCACACGCGCTTCATGACCGTGAGCATCGACACGTGGGACAAGTGGTGGCTGCTGTCGGTGGCGACCTTCTCCAACGCGTGCATCACCGAGTTCATGACCGACGCCATCGTGCCGTGGCTGCAGAACACCATCCAGGACCACAAGACGCAGTTCCTGCCGTACCGCAAGGCGACGTGCTTCTTCATCTCGCAGGCGTGGTGCTTCCACTGCAACGTGATGGCGCTGTTCTCGGTGGCGCTCATCATGACCCAGATCGACTTCCTCATGGTCCGCATGGCCGCGGACCTGCTGGTGAGCTCCTTCACCACCTTCAAGTTCATGCGGAACAAGACCGTGGACCCCGCGCGGTACAACGTGTGGTTCGAGGAGGACCGCAAGACGGCCACGAGCGAGGACGTCGAGATGCTGATCCAGTCGCTGGGCCTGGGCATGGAGGAGGAGGAGGATGGCACGGGGGGCGGAGGTGGGGCGTCAAGGGATGCGGGCGAACACGAGGGCCATGGGGCGCAGCTGCTACAGCCAGGCCGCCCAGCCTAGTTTTTTTTCGTTTTTTTGAATGCAGCACATGGGATATTTAAGCCATGCAGCTCGCGCGGCATGGCGCCTAAGGCACCCCTGATTTGCATCCCTACCGAGCAACCCCCAACGCATCCCAACCACCAACGATGATGGTCCCACTCAGCTCGCAGCTCTTCCATCAGTCCCTCGACCCGACCCTGGTCGAGCTCCACCGGTTCCTCGTATGGCTCGCCCATTATGCGGACACGAAGAACAAGGATCGGGGCCTCGACTGTAGCAAGGCGGCCTCGATCCTGGCTGCCCCCGGCAGGCACCTCGCGAAGTTCTACCGCAAGGGCTCGTCGACGTACGGGAGCACCCAGCCGACCGGGGACATGGACCTGTTCTGCAGCGGCAAGCTCTCGGACGTGCTCGAGGGCATCTACGTCAAGATCGGGAGAACCTGGAACGCGTCCGGCTTCCACTTCCCGGCCACCAACCTGGTCACGTTCCACTTCCACGATGGGTCTATCGACATCCACATGGGCGGAATCGAGACGATCCTGTCCATGGACCCCGCCGAGCAGGCCCGCCTGCAGGAGATCCTGGCCAACGAACGGATGGCACGCCTTCACGTCGTCGTCAGGCAGTACATGGCGTACCAGGGGGTGCTGTTCATCCCCAACAACCGGCACAAGTCGCGGTTCATCAAGCGGTGCTACCAGGAGATCGAGTCGAGGCCCGCGCTGTTCCGGGTCCTGTGGCTCTTGAGCGGCAGGCGCCACGCTCTCCCGACCTTCTTCCTGGCCGTCGTGGTGCACATCTCCCTGTGGTATGGGGAGCACGTCGTCGCGGAGCTCCTGTCGGAGCTGCGCGGCGGCGGGGCGCCCCTGTCCCCCGAGGAGCGCGCGGCCGTCGCCTTCGACGCGTCGCTCCAGTGCGCCATGGCGCTCCTGGCCCGCACGTGGGCGCTGTGGTTCGGCAGCAACCCCGACGACCAGGAGGCCAGGTACCTCGCGGGCGGGGTCTTCGGGCCGTTCCTCCGGGGCGGCGAGTGGGCCGAGCGCTTCGACGCCGAGGTGCTGCCGGCCTTCTTCGAGAGGATGCGCATGTGTTCGAGGTTTGGCCCCTTCTTCGCCGGCATCCACACCTTCGAGGAGCTGTTCCACTCGACCCTGTCGGAGTTCCAGCGCGACCGGTTCCTCCGGTCCAAGTTCGAGCTCCCGGGGCTCCTGGCCTCGCTCCTTGGCAAGGACAGCATGCTGCGCCGGGGCCAGGCCCCGGCCGTCAAGGGCTACGTCCTGATGGGCGTGCCCATGTCGTTTGCGGTGGTGGCCGCGTCGGCCCTGTGCTACTCGGCGCTGCCGGACATGGACACCATCCGCCGCATGCTGGGCTTCGGCACCCGTGCGCGCGTCATGTGCATGCTTCAGCTCCTGCAGCTCTCGTCCGTGTCGGCCATGGCCAACGACCCCACGAAGCGCGTCTGGCCCGTCGACCCGGCGCTGCTCTTCGGCTCCGACGTCGTGGCCATGCTCTCCCCTGTCCTGAACCCGTCGCTCAAGGCCGGGCCGTCTGCGGGCGCGCTCGCCACGCTCCAGGGCGTGGTCGACTTCTCCATCGCCCACATGTGGACGATGAGGATCGACCTGCCCCGGGACGACACCGCCGGCGAGACGGTGCCCCTCGCGACCTGCGTCGCCACGTCGTGCGTGGGCGCGGCGCCTGTGCACTACTTCAGAATGACGTATGTGCCCCTCGCCCAGTACGGCTGGCAGACGCACCACTTGAACCTCGTGCGCAGATTCCAGGGCGCCGCGGTCGTCGAGGCCGTGTTCGGCAAGGGCTGGAACGACGCGGACGGCGTCCTGGCCCTGTGCGCTGCGATGCGCACGTCGCTGTTGGATGGAGCGACGGCGACCACGACGACGACGACGAAGGAGCCCGAGAGGGAGGACAAGAACCCCGACCCGTGACGCGTAATTGAATGGAATGAATACCCCCAAAACCTACGCTTTAGAGATAGCACTGGTCGCGCGTTTGATGTGCTCATCCATCGCGTCGAGCCGGTTAAGAATCTTTTCCGTCATCATGCCGATGGCACACACACACATCAGCATAATTATGCAATACAGGGCGCTGAAACTCGCGGATAGGTCGATGTCAAATCGCATGCGCGCGGTAAACAGAGGGCATAGTCGGGTCCTTTATAGCTTCATTTGAAATCATAATGCCCCGTCCCTCCCCTATTCTTCCTCCTCCTCCTCCTCCGCCTTGGCCATGAGCGACCACAGGCACTCGGCCGTGTACACCCTGTCGCGCGCCCCGTTGACGAGGTAGACGGTGCCTCCCGACATGAGCACCCAGTTCCACCGCTTGTCCGCGCGCAGGGTCTCGTCCTCGTAGATGACGTGCGCGTCCGGGTGCAGCTGCAGCATCACCGACAGGGTGTGTATGGGCCCGGCCGAGTCCCGGACCTCCTGCAGCTCGTGCTGCTGCTTGCGGTCGTAGCTCGGGAAGTGCATGTACACCACCTGCGTCACACAGTGGTACATGCCCTGGAAGTCCTGCTTGTAGATGATGCGCGCGGCCGGCGGGAGGTCGGCCATCATCGAGTGGCGGTAAAAGTCCTCGAGGCCCGCCTGGACATGGTAGTTCTCAACCTCGGGATGCGGCCTGCGCTGAAGCGAGGCGTCGTCCTGCTCGGATATGGCCAACGATGCGAGCGAGAGGTGTCGGTAGAACACGCACAGGAGGCACGTAAACCGGCGGATCGCGGGGACGCTCAGGCACCCGGGGCGCTCCGGGTCCATGCTGGCCAGATCGTCCGACCACAAGGCGGGTGGGCATGGAGCGAGGTTCAGCTGGCCAAATCGCGCAGTCACCGCATCCACGGCTCGTGAGGCGGCGTCCCAGTCGTGGCTGTAGCGGGTCCAGTGCATTTGGAGGTCCTCGGTGGTTTCGCGCAGCTGGCGGACTGTCATGTCCGAGACCATGACATGCCCGTGCACAATATTGGGCAGCTCTTGGCACAGCCGCGCCTGCATGCTCTCGGGCTGTCGCAGCGCGCGGAACCTCGCCACAAGGAGGCCGAGCAGATGGCTCTTGTTCAGCATCATCTGCGGCGTCAGCCGCTCGTGCATGTCGCTCTCCCAGATCCACTCGTCCCACACGCTGCTCGGAAGCGCACCGAACGAACCGGACTCGAGCATCCGATTCCATTGGGCGATCGGGGTCTGGCCTCCTGGCTGTGGCGATGCTGCTATTGTCGCCATTGTTGTCCTCGTCTTTCGGTTCGCGCAGCACGACCGACGTCAGGACCACCCACGCCAGCAACGGTTCGCTATCGTCGGCCTCCGGCGGTATGAGGGCGTTGCGGCGGCCTTTTTTCCGCGACTCGGGCGTGCTCTGGCACCGCCGGGGCGGCGGGGGCAACGGGTGCAGCGGCAGGCAGCACGCGTTGGAGGAGGAGGAGGCGGGCTTGCGCAGCAGCACCGGGTCGGTGTGGTGCCTGCGGAACGGGTGGGTGGCCGGGGGCGGGTCGGATAGGAATGCCAGCGGGGCGACGCTGGTTGCGGACACGGTTTCCGCGGAGGGACGGGCGGGGGATGCTAGGACGGGCGACGAGGGCAAACACATGCAGCGCTCCTTGGACGATTCAGGTATCTCTCTGGGGGTTGCGCTGCCTCTTCAGATTTAAATAACGCGTTTGTCTACTGCGGAATCGGGTTTTGGGCCGGGGATTCCTCGGGCGCGCCGCCGTCCTTGGGCTTGGCCATTTCCATGCATCCGATGGAGATGGGCGTGGTGAACGGCAGCACCGCACTGTACAGGGCCGACGGCGTGGTGAGGCGGCTGTTGATCGAGTACAGGGCGGCGACGAGCTTCTGCTTGGTTTCCGCTGCTGTTGTTGGTGGTGGTATTATTACTACGGTGGTGGTGGTTGCGGCCTCCTCGATGGGACTAACAACGACGGGTGCCCCGAACGCCCGCCGCAGGCACAGCACCACGGCCTGCGAGCAGAACATGCTGGCAGGGTGGCCGTCGTCCTTGGCCTCCTCCTTGACGCTCACAGGATTGGCGGCGGGGTCTGCGACGTCCTGCACCATGGTCGATTGGCTCGATGCGATCATGCATGAGAGGAGGTCCTGGTAGTTGTACTGCACACGGTCGCGGACGCACTGGTTCAGGAAGCCCCTGGCGCGCTTGAGCTCGGCGGGGTCGAGGTCCACCAGCAGCGCGGTGTGGGTGGCGTCGCTGTAGCACGAGGCCGTGAGGGGGTTCTTTGAGAAGCACTCGAACATGAAGGAGGTGTAGTAGTAGGAGGCCTCGTTTATGTCGTGCTCCGCTTCGTCGTTGTCGTCCTGGCCCAATGGGATCATATCCACGTGCACCACCGGCCCGGTCACGGAGCTCACCACGGACTCGAGGAAGGACGTGCTCTGGCGCTTGAAGACGAGGAGCATCTGCGGGATGGATTGCGAGGGGGGGGGGGCGGTGGCGCGTTTGTGGCCCGGTGGAATATTATTTTATATAGACCCTACCGGACCCAATTGCGGGCCACGATAAAATGGAGCCGCCCATGACCTGTTACGTGGGGCCCTTGCATAACTACCGCCTGCAACAGCAGATGGACACCACCATGGAGATGCGGGCCATCATGGCGCTGCTCCTGCCGTGCCCCCCGATCCCCATCATGGCCCTCAACGAGACCCTCGGGCAGATGGTCCAGTCCAGCTCGCACGACGTGTACGGGATCTGCATGGACATGGCGGCGCGGCGCAACGACCCGGCGGACAACCGCCGGCGCGAGCAGGACCAGACCGCGTGCTCGGACTCGCTCAAGGCCGAGATGAGGGCGATCCTCGCCGACGCCGCGGGCGTGCACGAGCAGGACTTCGACGCCCTCGGCCATCGCATGTACCAGGCCATGTGCGCCTTCACGACCGCATACCAGCTGAGCTACACGCCGCTCGGGACGCGCACCTCGTTCGCCTACCCTCCGCTCGGCTGGATCGACGACGCGGTGCGCATGCGGGTGCGCGAGTGGCTGGCCGGGCGCGAGATCCTCCAGGGCAAGAACCCCGCCGCGACCGCCGCGGACCACGCATGGAAGAGCATCGCGAGGCTTTACTGTGAATGCGCGGTGCTGGTGCTCGAGTTCGAGGACACGCTGGATGACGAGCAGCATCCGCAGGGGGAAAAAATAACGGCGATCATCAAGGAGGAGGAGGAGGGGGTGGACGAAGTGGAGGAGGGGGAGGTGGTGGGGCTCGTTGATCGTTCGAAGTCGTTCCTCGTCCTTTGAGGGGTCCGGGGAGACGACCCAGGTCACATGGAGTGAGGGGGGCTGGCCAAATAAGGTCATTAAAAATATCGCAGTGAAATAGTGTACGTGAATGCCGACGGGGTCGACGGCTGGGAGCGCGAGCACGGAGCCTTTTGACCGGTGGGGCCCAATGGGCCGCGTCAGCGGGTCATAAAAGGGGGGCTCTACGTCTGGCGCGTCCGTCAGCCGTCGGTCGCCGACATTACGAGCACGCCAGGCCTCTCCTCATTCCGTGATGCACAAACCACGTGCGGCCGCATTAAATATCCGCATCCCAGCCCCTGTGCGGCACATGCGGTTCGGTTTTTTGTTTATTTTTTTTCCGGGGCAATTCACCATCCCATATGACGCGCCCGGCCTTTTGACCATCATCTCCGCTCGCGCACCCCTCGCGCGCGGCATCACGCATGCAGGTGCCCAACAGCTGGGTGACGCAGAAGCGGTCCAAGGCCAACCGGCCGAGCCAGTCGAGCAAGGGCGTCCCCACCATGCCAGCGGCGCCCCAGGGCCACGACCCCGCGGGGTCGGGCGCGCCCGGTCCCGGGGCGGCGGTGGTGCGCAAGAAGGCGCGCAACCAGCACGAGCACCAGGAGCCGGTGCCGCTGCGGGAGCTCGCGCGGTCCATCTCGCACTCGATCATCGACACGGTCCCCAGCCGCGTGGACGACAACGTGCTGGACCTCAGCACGGTCCTCAGCGGCGTCGCGTACCGCGAGATCCTGCAGAACCTGTTCGGGGACGGCGAGGCCATGCCGGCCAACGTGCCGGTGGTGTCCAAGGCGTACGAGGAGGCGTTCCTGCGCGAGTGCATCGGGCCCAACGAGCGCCCGTGCGTGATGGGCGCCGAGTGCGAGGGCCACCACCTCAACAAGGCGCACCGGTTCACCCTGACCGAGTTCCTCATGCCAGGGCAGGAGCGCACCGAGCCCCAGATGTGCGTCCTGTGCTGCCGCAAGCACACCCAGAAGCTGTTCTACGACCTGCTGTACAGCCCGCCGGGCACGCACATCGGCATCATACAGCGGTACGGGGTGGTGGTGGGGGTCCCCGGCGAGTACGCGTCGTCGGCGACCCTCATTGTGCCCGCGACCGGCCTCATGCACGCGATGCCGTTCCCGTCGGTGGCCCACTGCCGCGCCAACTACACCGTCGTGGTGCGCAACACGACGCGGTTCGTGGTCCAGGCCAAGGGGCTGGATTTTCACACGCCCTCGCACGACGAACCATCGGCCGCCTGAAGGAGGAGGGCGCGCCGGCGTGCGAGGGCGAGGACCTGGTTCCCCCTGCCGATTCCGCGGATTTATCATCACTGTCAACCATAGCAACATCGTCATCATCCTCATCGTCATGCAAGGACCGCATCGACCAGCTCCACGCGCGGCTCCCGTCGTGCCCGTGGGTGCGGCCCCTCATCGACGCGCACCTCCTGGCGTCGGCCGTGGACCCCGTGTCCCCCCCGCCGCTGCTGGTCCTGGACGCGCGCGACGCGTTTCACTACCACAACCTGCCGGACCTCGTGCCGTACCTGCGGCGCTTCCTCATGAGCAACGCGTGGGAGGAGGACATCCTCGGGACGCTCATGTCGCCCTTCTGCCTGCACATCAACCGCACCGTCAAGCCGCACCACCTCGCGCCGTCGACGGTGCTCACGCGGTGCGCGGCCATCAATTTAATGCACGGGCTGCTGCTGGGGCTGTACCCGTTCAACGTGCGCCAGCCCGGGTACGACCAGCGCGTCCAGCTGGTGCGGTGGGTGCGCAACCACGGCCTGTGCGCGCCGTCGCTTTCGTCGGCGGCCTTCATCCAGGCCCACGAGTCGCTGCTGGAGCTCGCCACCATCGAGTACCTGGCCAACGTCGTGTGCGACTTCTGCCCCGTCGAGCAGGAGCTCCTGATCAAGGCGCCCCAGTGCCGCTTCGTCATCAACAACCTGTGCGACGGGTTCCGGTCGGAGCTCATGGCCGACACGGGCGAGGGCGACGGCGGACACAGCTTCCTCGCCCGGCTCGAGGAGCGCGCCGCCCAGGTCCTGTCCTCGGTGCAGCGGCAGCTCAAGCTGTGCAACAACCGCCCGTGCAAGCGGACCGCGGTGCGCGCCCAGTCGCGGCGCATCGACCCGGACCTCATGCGGACCATCATGGCCATGCCCGTCATACGCACGACGTCGCCCAACCTCGTGGCGCAGATCCAGCTGCTGCGGCCGGACATGACGTTCCCCCAGATCCAGGTGGTCGAGTTCGTGTGGGCCAACCTCGGGATCCACGCGCTCCCGGACAACCTGTTCCGGCTCCAGTCCGAGGCCCTCGAGCGCTTCGGGTCGTGCGAGAACCTCCAGTCGGCGCTCGTGACGCTCCACGTGTGCGTGCTGTGCGCCATGGCCCACAAGACGTGCGTCCTGCAGCACAAGTGCTCCTACAACTGCGCCACGCGCACGTTCCACTGCACCGGCTGCGGCAGCCTCATGCAGCCCATCCGCATGCTGGGCCGCGTGCTGCGCGTGCGCCAGGCCTGCTACACCCTGTGCCTGACATGCCTGAGGCCGACCCGCTGGGACAAGGTGCCCATGCCCGAGCGCTGCCACCGGTGCACCACGGCGCCGCCCGCCGAGCCCCGCCGGTGCTGCGCGTGCGACAGCCGGAACATCGCGTCCGTGCGCCAGATCGTCGACTGCGAGCGGCTGCTGATGGTCGGCATGCCCCTCTGCCACCGCCACTCCCGGTGCTGCCCCGCGACCCAGTCGGTGGTGTACGACACCAAGAGCTTCCAGGATGACATGCTCCTCGCTGCGGCGACGCGGTCCTTCCCTGGGGCGGGCGGCGGCAAAAAGTCCGGTCGCCACAAAAAAAAATGAAAAAAAATTTACACCCCGCAAACGTGTTGTCGTGCTCCCCACACTTGTCACCAGCCGATGTCCTTGAGCACTCTGAAGGGCGAGGAACTCGCGCAGTACCTGCCGGATTTTATCGAGAACCGGGACGCGTTCAAGTCCGTGGAGCACTACCTCGAGGAGCAGTACCCCGTCTGCCTGTCGGACCAGTGGATATACCGGTACTACACCCAGCAGTGGGCTGTGCAGGAGGAGATGTGGCCTGGCCCGCCGTACCCGCCCTTCTTCCATTGGATCGCTCGTTGGTTCAGGACCGACGTGCAAAACGTCGTGAACAATATCACCCTGGTGATGACCCTCGGCACCCTAGACAAACTCCTGAGCTCGGACCCGGACGGACCCAAGGCGGCCTTTGATAACATGCACGAGCAGTTCGACGTTCGCTGCACCAGCATCACCTCGCTGATGCCGATCTCTGAGATCTCGTCCTTCGACTGGTGGAAGGACGAGCATATTTTGCCAGGCTACACCTACAGGATGGACGCGAAGTGGAAGCCCATGTACACATATTTTCGCCTTCGCCCGGAACCAGACGCCTCGGGACTGGTCAAGCCGGTGATCCTCGTGGCGCGCAGCGACCTTCCGTGCACGAAGCTGGAGATCTGCCAGGCATTCGAGACGATGGCCATCAGGCACTGGCTCAAGAGGCTGCTGCCGATCATCTACAACGAGACCGACTTCGACTTGGACGTGCAGGTCACGGAGTCGTGGCCGGAGTTGTCGCTCGTGGTGTGGCTGAGGGTCATGTGCCGGCACTGCGACCCGACGATCTTCAAGGAGCTGCTCTCCGAGGCGATATCCGAGCCGATGGAGCAACTTTCCATTGACAGGAAGAGGAAGAGGAAGAGCAAGGCCGTCCAGCACGTCCTCGCCAGCGTCGGAACCGAGTTCATTTGCTGCTCCACAGCGGCCGTACCTGCGGAGCGCTCCCCGTCGCCGGCCGTACGCGCTCCGACCCCGATGCCGTCCCCGCGCCGGATGGCGCTTCTTCTGGAGGCGGATCGGACAGAGGAAGAAGAAGAGGAGGAGGAGAACGGGGGGCGCATCTCGCTGGGGATGGCTTTCTTCTGGGACATCGTGGCCGTGGCGTTTGCCATCTTCATCGGCTTTGCCGCCTCCAACGGCGGCGCCTCATGCCTTGGCGCCTGAAGGGGTTCGCCCATCTACCACCACCACCACCACCACCATTTACACTTGTCACGCCCTGAAAGAATGTTCTGTCCTCCCCAGGCGCGGCTATATGCACGCGGGGAATGCCATCTGCACCGGTGATTTCGTGCAACACGATGATGATGATGATGAATAAATGGCTTGTTCGTCTTTTCCCGTGTCTTGTGTCGATCCTTGCGATCCAGGTCAATGTGGACGTGATTGCGTCCCAGGAGTCGAGCCAGGCCACCGACCTGTCCGCACTGACACTGGACTCACTGAACGCGGCGGCGGCCAAGTTTAACCTAACCATAAACGCCACAATGCTGAACAAGGCGCTCGTGTTCTTCAACGCGTCGCTCCTCTCGGGGTGCATACCGGGCTACGTGCGGTTCATGGACGGGCCCTACTGTGTCACATGCAACTGCTCGCTGCAGCGGTGGGTCGCGCGAGACGGGGGAGGGGTCTCGTTTAATCTTCTCCCGTTCAACGAGACGGTGGTCGTGATGTAATAATAACACCTAAAACTTGGGCGCGATGTTGCCGACATCGGCGCGCGTCGCGCGCACCACCTCCCGGTGCAGCGAGATGCGGATCGAGCGCAGGGGGGCGGGCAGCCCCAAACTCTCGAGCTCCAGGTCGAGGGTCCTTAGCGCGCGGTGCGGCGAACCGGTGTGCATCGAGTTGTAGATGGACGCGTGGATCTCGATGGCCTGCTCCGGAGCCGTGGCCCCGTCCAACGAGCGGCGCGCCCCGCCCGTGGGCGCGTCGGTGATGCTGACGATGATGACCTGGCTGGGGTCGACGCCCGCGGCCGCGGCCACTGCAGCGATGTAGGCGGCCTGGAGCTCGGCGAATTGGGACGCGTTGATGGGCAGCGTGATCTCGGCGTGCACGACCTGGACCATCTCGCAGCGGTACCCGGGGTTGCACACGCACGAGGCGAGGTCCGAGGACCCGGCCTGCGAGTTGGTGTTGACGGGGCACACGATCTCGGTGGTGGTGTTGGTGCAGTAGTTGTTGGTGGGGCACTTGGGGCATAGCGCGGAGGAGGGCACGTCGGTCGCCAGAGAGTAGGACCCCAGCGGGCACGTGGTGATGACGGCCCCGCCCGGGCAGTAGTACCCGGAGGTGCACGCGCTGCACTGGGACTGGAGGCTGAACCCGGTCCCGTAGCCCACGGTGCCTGCGACACAGTAGGCGAGGCTGGCGCCGCCCGAGCAGATCCCGCCGATGGGGCAGGTGCCGCACTGGGACTGGGACACGAGCGCCGGGGTGGTCGAGTAGGTGCCCGGGCTGCAGGGCTGGCACACCGTGAGGCCCGCCGAGACGCTGAAGTAGCCTGGGGCGCACTGCCGGCACGTGGCGACGGTGGCGGCGCTGACGGCCGTCGAGAAGGTGCCCGCGACGCAGAGGGTGCAGTCGGGGGCGGTGCGGGGCGACCAGGACCCCGGGGTGCACGCAGTGCAGATGGACGCGGCCGTATGCGAGTAGCTGCCGGCGGTGCAGTTGCTGCAGTCGACGACGCCCGAGCGGTTCGCAAACGTCCCTGCGGCGCAGCTGGTGCACACCGACGCAGTGGTATGGGACCAGCTGCCCGGCGAGCAGAGGGCGCACACCGAGGCGGTGCTTTGGTCCGAGAAGCTCCCGGAGGCGCAGTTGAGGCAGGTGGACGCCGACGAGCCCGGAGCGTACAGGCCCGGCGTGCAGCTGGTGCAGGTCGAGGCGGTGCTGAGGGACCAGGCCCCGGGCGAGCAAGCCGTGCACACGGAGGCGACATCGGCCGAGAAGCTGCCGGCCCCGCACGTGACGCAGGTGGACGCCGCCGAGCCGCTGGCGTAGTTCCCTGCCGTGCAGCTGGTGCAGGTCGACGCGTCCGCGATGGCCCAGGTGCCCGGGGTGCAGGTGGTGCAGGCGGAGGCCGAGTCGGCGGACCAGGACCCGGCCGCGCACGTGGAGCAGATGGACGAGCCGTCCGCGGACCAGGTGCCGGCCGCGCAGGTCGTGCACACCGAGGCCGTGTTGGAGGACCACGTGCCCGCGGCGCACGTGGCGCACACGGTCTGGCTGATGGCGGAGGTATAGGTCCCCGAGTTGCAGATCTGGCACGTGACGGACCCGCCGCCGCCGCTGTAGGTCCCGACCCCGCACCCTGTGCAGGTCGCGGAGGAGGTGGCGGCGGTAGTAAGGGAGATGGTTCCCGATGGGCACTGGGTGCACGCGTCCGTGCCGAGGTGGTCCTTGTAGGTGCCGGCGATGCAGGCGCTGCAGGGGCCCCCGTCGGGCCCGGTGTAGCCCAGCTGGCACGTGCAGTTGGTCGTCGTGAACGAGTAGGGGTACGAGTAGGTGTTGGACGGGCACGCGTTCTGCAGGCCCGTGAAGCACCACGAGTTATCGGGGCATGCCGTGCATGGGTCGTTGTGGATCCCGTAGAACCCGCTGACACAGGTGCACTGGGACGCGTTGGTGGCCCCGGGCGGCGTGGCGGCATCGGCCGTGCACGCGGTCTCGGTGGCGCCGCCCGTGCAGTAGAAGCCCACGTCGCACTGGGCGCAGTTGGGCGCGATCCCAAAGTACCCGGCCACGCACGCGCACTGGGTGATGTCGGCGGCGCCCACCCCCGAATACGAGTGCGCGGGGCAGGTGCCCACGTGCCCGAGCGCGCAGTACTCGCCGGCGGGACACGGCAGGCACACGGACGAGCCGGCGGCCGAGTAGGTGCCGTTGGGGCAGACCACGGCGTCGGTGCCCCCGGCGCAGTAGTAGTTGACCGGGCAGATGGCGCACGACGTGAAGGGCGTGCCGTAGTAGCCCGGCCTACAGTAGCACTCGCCCATGGACGCCGCACCCGAGGGCGACAGCGTGTTGAGCGGGCACAGGTTGGCGGCCGCGGCGCCGCACCAGTAGTTGGCGACGCACGTGACGCACGGGAGGTTGGCCATGGTCTGGTTGATGATGAGCTGTGGGTCGGAGATCAGCGCGACCCCGGACGACGCCGTCAGGCGCACGAGCATCGTGGTAGTGAGGTTGGACGACGCGGTCCACACGAGCTGCGACCACGACGGCTGGATGGAGGCGTCGATTGATGCCTTGGCCGTCATGGCGGCCCATGAGGTTCCGCCGTTGAGCGAGTACTGCGCCGCCACGGTGCCCTTGGCCCACACCGAGAGCTGGTACGGTTGCGGCACCGGGAACACCGTCGCCGAGTGCTGGATGTAGGCGCCCGACGCGATGCTGAGGACCACGCGCGGGTACTGCTCGACGTAGGCGGCCGAGAACCGGTGCGGCACGGCGAGGCCGGATTGGAGCTGGAGCGACCCCAGCGCCGAGTAGGTCCACTGCCCGAGGTCCGCGAGGTAGATATGCGAGAGCCAGACGGTGGCCGACAGCGCCGAGTTGGGCATAGTGGCCGTGAACCGCAGGGTCATGGACGTGGAGGTGGCGGTGAAGTAGGATGTGGCCGCGTCCATCCACGATTGCGAGACGTTGGTGGTGGTGAACAGCGTGGTGCTGGGCTCCAGCCACGTCGCGGTGAGGCCCGCCGCGCACTGCAGGCCTGTGCACACGGCCTTAAAGCGCAGGGCATAAACGTGCCCGGAGACCACCGTGAAGACGGACTGGACGAGGCTGGTGGGTCGGTCGGCGGTCGAGTTCAGCATGAGCCCGATGGCCGACTCGCCCTGTACGTCCCATACGGAGGGAGGCACCACGAGCCCTCCGACGGTCGATGCCTCGATGCGACCCAGGCCGTACCAGGACGTGTTCCCGATCCTGGCGGGCGTCGCAGCGGGGCATGTGGTGAGGCCACAGGTCGCCAGGGCGATGGACGTGTTGGTGCACGGGTTCGCGCACGCCGTGCAGGCGGAGGCCCCGGCGAGGGACATGGTGCCGGCGCCACAGACGGTGATGGCCGAGTTGAGGCAATAATAGCCCTGAGTGCACTGAGCGCATGTGCCGCTGGTGTTGTAGTACCCCGGCTGGCAGACGCAGTTGCCATTGGAGTCCGGCTGCTGCAGACTACCGGTGCATGCCGAAACCCCTGCTATGCCCTGCTGGAACAGCGCAAGGGCCTGTGCGTCCGTGTTGAGCGGAAACGGAAGGAGGATAAGGTTGTCATAGTACCCGTTGACCCAAAAAGGGTAGATTGCAGACGCGACCTGGCTGAACATGGACGGGTAAGTGAACGCAACCTTATTTGTTCCGTTGAGATACACACTGCACGCAGTTGGCGTCCACGAGATTGTGATCTGGTTCCATGTGTTCAATGTGAGCAGGTTGTTCCAGAAATTACCATTTGCCTGGCCGGTGTTCCATGTCAGCTGGTTGATTCCAGCGCCGTTTGTGTAGATGGAGAACCCATATGGGGACCCGGCTGGTGGTTGTATGCTAAAGATATTAACAAACGTCCCAATTTGGTTTATGGACATCCAAAATGATATGGTGAACGACAAGGACGGTACCTTGAAGATCTGATACGCGGTACTGGAACCGAGCGCCCGCACGCAGGACGAGCTGTAGCAAGACGGACCGGTGACGAGCGAGGCGTACGACCCACTGGCGACAACCCCGAGCTTGTTAGGAAGCTGGATCAGCACGCCGTTGAAATCGAGAAAGTATCCCGCATAGGTCGACCTGCATACTGTGCCGGAGAAGAAGTACGACAGGTCGGTGCAGTTGCAATATCCGGATGGGCTGGGAGCGGCCGGCGCGGAGGACACTGGGCATGTCGACGAGACGCCGTTTTGACAGTACTGACCCCCAGGGCAGGCGCCGCACTGACTCGCCCCTGTTCCACCGGTGTAATACCCCGGAGGGCACAGGGTGCATGCCGTCGATCCAGCTGAGGACGAGATGTACCCATCCGGACATGTCTGGACCTGACCGCCGACGCAGTAGGCCCCGGCTGGGCAGATGGTGCAGCCCTGGGTAATATCGTTTGTGTAATATCCATTATTGCAAACACAGTTGCTAATGCTGGACGAACCCAGTACAGAGCTGGAATGCGCTGGGCATGCAGACGCAAATGTGTTGTTGCTGGGGCAATAATACCCCACTGGACACGCTGCGCATCCGTTATTCAGGCCCAGAACGAACGCATAGTTGCATCCACCCTGTCCATTGTTTGAGACCTCCGCTCTTAAATTCCAATATCTTGCCGTAATGGGGGTGGTAAAGTTCCAGAAGTTTACTTTGCTCACCCCGTCCGAGCCCGTCATATACCCTCCAGAAATCCAGCTGGCGCTGGTACGGTTTCTATAATTGAAACTCCAGCTGGTCATGTAGTAGTAGCTGTAGTGCCCGATCGCGAACCCCAGGACCGTTGTCGGGGTCAAGAGGTCCACAACCCACGGATTCCCCGCGGTGTATGTGGCGACCTGGCTCGTGAGCGACGGGTCGATGTACGCGTTGCTGGAAGATGTGCCGGGCGGGGTCGACAGGGTGTATGGGATATTGATAATGCTACCCAGCTGCTGGGAGGAGGTGCCGGCGGGGCAGCCGCACGCGGAGGATCCCAGCGAGACTGAGCTGCCCGCGCAGCTGCATTGGCCACCGACGAGCTGCATCAAGGGATCACTGGTGCATTGGCATTGAGTGGCCATGTACGACAAGGCCGGAGAGCTCTGCCCCGTGGGGCAGGCGATCGCGACGCCATTGGGACAGTAGCTTCCAGCCGGGCATGCCACGCACGAGCTGGCGTCGACGCTGGGCGCATAGCCCATGGTACATGAGAGGCACACGGTAGACGCAGACGGGGCATAAGTCCCTGTGGCACATGGAGTAGCAACACCGCCAACACAAAAATTTCCAGCAGGACAACTGGTACAAACACCGGACGCGTTATATGTTCCGATGTCACATACAGTGAAAGGCGGAGGGGTAGCTACCCCGCACACACACGGATTCCAATTCGTGATTGCACTGACCTGGGATGAATTCAGGGAAATGTTATAAATTCGAAAGTCCGAAACGAGACCCAAGTATGAGCCAGGATCGGAGTTTCCCGTGGAGGCAACGGACGTAGAGATTGTATTGTATGCATCAATATTGTTTGGAAGAGATCCAGGTACGAACGAAGATGCTTGCGTGCCGTTGAAGTATATGGTAAACCTATTACCCCCACTCATGGAAAACACCATTGCAACGTGTGTCCAGTATGTAATCGAGAACAACTGCCCCGCCACGTACCAGGCACCATTCCATACCATAGGCTGCCATAAATTATCCCGGGAATACCGGAAAATTATGAGTCCAGGACTCTGGGATCCCGGACCCAAAACAAATGGCGTTCCGTAGTTTTGCGATGGAGGTGTCGGGCTCTGCATCCAGAAAGTTATTGTTAATCCGCTGTATGCTCCAAGGTTATACGACCTGGGAATTGTACTGTAACTGGAATAAACGCTGACGGAATTCATACTATAATTTACACTTCCTACTCCACACCCTCCGGGAAAAGGCGTTGAAGTTGAAAACGTCGGTCTTGGATACGACGGAACCAATGTGGCTGTACCGGCGAGGTCTTGTGTAAGACCGGTACCTGGATAGAAGAATCCCCATTCGTTCATCAGGCCGATGGTAGGATTGTTCGTACAGTTAGGATTTGGTGCAGGTGTTGTTGTCGGGGCCGCAGTGGTGGTGGTGGGTGGGACAGTGGTGGTGGTCTCTGCGGGCGTGGTGGTGGGTGGGAGGAGGGTGGTAGTGGGAGGCGGCTCGGTCGTCGTATCGATGGGGGTGGTGGTGGTGGCGTCCTGCCCCCCGACCGCTAAAGCCAGCGCAAAAACCAGCGAGAGGCGCCAAACGGATCGCTCTCGCATCCTTTCGCGTGCGCATGCGAGGGTTTCAATCTTTATATACCACCTCCCGCCCGCTCAACAGCTCAGATGGGCTATATCGAGCACAACGGAATCCAACTGCAGCGACGCCCACGACGGGGCCGCCACGGCCACGGGGTCCAGCGGCTCGATGAGGTCCGCGTTGTAGAAGGTCCCGTTGTTGCACGCGCACCCCAGGATGGAGTTGGTCCCGGTCCCGGACGCCGAGTTGGGCGGGCATGCGAGGCAGGAGGATGGCGCGGGCGCGCCGGGGTTCGGCTCGAAGGTGTTGATGCCGCACTGGGTGCAGGTGGGGGAGCCCTGGCCCGACCACGTGCCCGCATTGCACTTCTGGCACGAGAGGTGGGTCGTGGACGCGTTGACGTTGGACGCGGTCCCGTTGGAGCAGAGGGTGCACGTCGAGGTGTTGCCCTCCGCAAAGGTGCCGACGGGGCACGCCTCGGAGATGATCTCGGTGTTGGTCTGGGAGCTAATGTTCTGTGTCGGAGGGAGCGACGCGTTTATGAGCGCCGCATCGAGCTGGCCGCCTGTCGGGGCCGACTTGGCGCCCACGATCTTGGTGTCGATGATGATCTGGGCCATGGCCACGGGCGCCGGGGTGAGGGCCGCCAGCACGGTGAGGACCACCCCGAGCAAGCGCAGTGGCGATTTGGAGGAGGTCAATAACAATTTCAGGAACGAGCCAGCGCATGCGGCACATGATATCGAGTATGACAAGGCACGGACCATTCGCGCGACAAGGGGGGTTGGCACGCCTCGCCACTTGGGGTTCCCTGTCGGTATTTTTCTTTATATACCGCCCACGAAGGGATGATTTCGGCGAAAGAGGCGTCCGCTAGCGGTTCTTCCGGGTGCTTGCTGCAGCGGACGATGCGGAACCGGTCACCACCACATCCAGCATGGCGGGCTGCGCGACCCTCCCGATCGTGAGGTGGCCCAGCAGCCTGCGCCCCGCCTCCTCGTCGTCCCTCGATGTCCTGGCCTCGGCGTTCTTCAGGCTTACGCCGCCACCCATCCCGCTCACGGCCGACCCCACGCCCCTCAGGAGGGTCGTACCATAGTAGGCCCCGAACCCCACGGCCACGACCCCGACGGCCGCGCCCGCGCCGCCGGCGATCACGCCGATGGATGACGACGAGGCCGTATCTGCTACCGGGGCGGGCGTCGTGGTGGGCACTGGCGGCGCGCTGGACGTCGTGGGCTGCGGCGGGCACGTCTGGCCGCCATCCAGGCTGCCCCACGGGCACGGCTGGCACAGGGAGGCCCTCGCCAGCAGCGGCTGGAACGTCAGATCCGGGCACGCCACGCACGATCGGCCGTCGGTCGGCGACAGGTAGAACCCGGCCAGGCACAGGCACTGGGTCGCGTTGGACGCGAGGAGGCCCTGGGCGACGCCCATGTTGGCGCCGCATGCGAGGGCGGCCACGGAGCCCCGCGGGCAGTAGTACCCCCCTTCCGGGCACGGCCTCGGCGCGGACAGGCCCGCCGCAGGGCAGAGGTACCCAGGCGGGCACAGGGTGTAGTTGGCGGCGCCCGGCGCGCAGAAGGACCCCGACGGACAGGGGGCGCCCTGGGCCGCGCCCGGTGCGCAGAACTGGCCCCCGGGGCACAGGGCCGGGGCCGACGCGCCCTGGGCGCACACGGCGCCCGCGGGGCATGGGAGGCCCGCCGACGACATGGCCGGGCAGTACAGGCCGGCGGTGCACAGGATGGTGTCCTGTATGGACCCCGACGCGCACTGGTACCCGGCCCTGCACGGGATGGGCGCCGACGATGTGGCCGGGCAGCGGTACCCGCCCGGGCATAGGACCGGGAGGTAGCTGGCGAGGGGCGTGCTGTTCCCGCCCGCATTTAAAGTGGCGTTGGTCCCGGGGCAGTAGTTGCCTGCGGTGCAGTTGATGGGCACCGACGACCCGTACGGGCAGAAGAAGCCCGCGGGGCATGAGGCCGGGGCGGGCGACTGGCCGCCGGCGCCGGGCCCCGGGCAGTAGTACCCGATGGGGCACACGGACGCGGCCTGGGCGCTGCACACGTACCCGGCAGGGCACGGGTGCGCGGCTCCGCCCGGGCAGTACTCGGTCGACTGGCACGGGACGCACACCGAGAAGTTGGCCGCCAGCTTGAACCCCGTGCCGCAGGCGCAGTCGGAGAAGTTGGAGGACCGGGGGTAGCTGGTCGCCCCGATCGGGCACGACACGCACAGCCCGCCGCCCTGCTGGTAGTTGAAGTAGTAGTAGTTGGCCACGCAGTAGCAGGAGGCGACGCTGGGCGCGCCGGGGTCCGACGTGCTGGCGGTCGGGCAGAGGGCCGAGATCGCCGACGACGCGGGGCAGTAGGACCCCGCGGGGCACGCGGTCGGGTTGGAGGCGCCCGACGTGCAGTAGGACCCCGCGGGGCACGGTGTCGGGGCGCCGCTCCCGGTCGGGCAGTAGCTGGCCGCGGGGCACGCGAGCTGGGACGTGGCCTCCTGCGGGCAGTAGTAGCCCATGAAGCAGGCGGTGCGCGTGCCGGAGCCGACCGGGCAGAAGGTCCCCGCCTCGCACGAGATGGGCTGGGACGCACCCAGCGGGCAGTAGAATCCCACGGTGCACGTGGTCGGGCCGAGCGCGCCGGTTCCGCAGTAGGACCCCACGGGGCAGGGCACCGGCTGGTAGGCCCCGACGGGGCAGTAGGCGCCCGCGGGGCACACGGCGCACTGGCCCGACGACGTGTTGAGGAAGGTGTACAGGGTGAGGCCCGCCGAGCTGACCGTGCCGCACACGCAGTCGGTGACGGAGGTGGTGCCGACGCCCGTGGTGGTGGACCCGTTGGGGCACTGGAGGCAGGACGATGCGCCCCGGTAGTACCCGATGCTGCACTGGGGGGTGCCGGTCGACCCGCCGACCACGTGCCCGTACTGGTCGTACGACTGGGGCGCGCAGTAGACGGACGGGTCGCAGGGCGTGGGCGCCGACTGGCCCGGCCCGCACCAGGAGCCCATGGGGCAGGTGACGGGCGTGACGGTCCCGAACGGGCAGTAGGCCCCGGCGACGCATGGGCTGCAGCCGACCTGGGCGGGCTGCATGAACAGGGTGGCGGCGCACTGGCACCGCACGAGGCCGGGCGCGTCGAAGGAGGTGGTCGAGTTGGCCGGGCAGGGCGTGCACACGTCGACCCGGAGGTACCGGTCGGTCTGGCCCACGACGATGGACCCCGGCACCTGGACGTTCCAGTCGAGGTACAGCGAGGCCTCGGACGCCGAGTACGGGAGGCCCGGGGTCGCGAAGAAGCGCGGCGCGAGCAGCGACGGGTCCAGCAGGTCGAACCACCCGCCGCTCGCGCCGCCCGCCGACAGCTGCCACAGCTGGACCCCGTCCGAGTAGATGACGGCACCCGCGTAGGCGACGCCGATGGGGGTGGTGGGCGTCAGCATCGAGTCCATGAGGGTCCAGTTGGCCGGGAGCGGGACCGAGCCGTTGCTTGGCCCAAGACTATACCCTGTCCCGTCCGCGTCCTGGGACGTCGAGACCCCTGCGCCCATGAGGCCCCAGTTGTCCGACGACAGGAACGAGATGTTGTTGGTGCTGCCGGACACGGCCAGCACCACGTAGTTGGACAGGGAGAGCGCCGATGCCGGGATGAACCCCAGCGCCGTGGCCCCGGGGGAGAAGGGCGAGACCAGGGGCCTGCTCACGTTGGTGAGGGGGTTGATCCCCCACAGCTGAGACGCGCCGGCCACCATAATAAGCCCGTCGGGCATCAGCAGCATCGCGTACGACCCGCCGATGCCCCCCAGCACCGTGTAGGTGAAGCCCGGGGTCACGACCCGCACCGCGTCGCAGCCCTGGTCGGCCACGTACAGCGCGGGGGGCTTGGATTGGGCCACAAAGACGGCGTCCACGATGCGCGTGAAGGACGGGCTGAGGCCCGCGGCGCATCCCGGGGCCGTCCCGGACCCCAGCACCGTGCGGGCGCCGCTCGTGCTGTTCACGTAGAGAGCGGCGGTGGCGTTGGCGAGGCCCCGAACAGGCCATATGGTGCTGAATGTGGCGGCGGTGTGCGGCTCGAAGAAGGAGCCGTTGGCGCACGTGAGGCCCACGCCCGCGGCGCCCCCCTTGCACACGCTCCAGCGGCTGCACGGGTTGGCGAAGCCGTTCCCCTGGCAGTAGAAGTTGGCCGGGCAGAGGGCGCACGTGTTGTTGACAATGTACCGCGACGCGGGGCACCGCACGCACTGGTTTCCCTGCTGCGTCGCAAAGTAGGGGCACGCGCACTGCTGGAAGGACGTGCTGCCGTAGCCGGCGGTGGTGAACTGCAGCGCGGGGTCGGCGCCCGGCACCAGCGACGACGGGCATGGGGTGGGCACCGACGCGTTCAGCGCGCAGTAGCTGTTGAGCGGGCAGATGGCGCACGACGGGAACCCGTAGTACCCTACATCGCAGAGGCAGCCCGACCGGTCCCGCACGCCGCCGGCCGCGGTGTGGGCGTTGGGCCCGCACCCGACCGGGAACGTCGACACCGACGGGCACGCGGTCGCGGCCTGCGCCCCGCACTGGCCGTAGCAGGCGCGGCCGTTGGTGGTGTTCTCATCATAAAAGAGCGTCGCGCCGCTGCCGCTGCGGGTGCAGGACGTGGCGGCCGACGGCCGGTGCGGGGTCATCAGGAGCAGGAGGAAGAGCGGGGGCGTGGCCATCGCGAGGCCGCCCAGGATTGGGAATGTTGTTTTCATCGCAGTCATCAGTCGGAGCTTCATATGTCAGCGGAAGACGGCTCGGGGGCCGTCCTTCGCCGCACGGATTCGCCGGCGCCGGCGCCGCAAACGTTTTATATACAGCCCTACACACACGTATGCGGCGGATCATTGGCGCGGCCCTAATCGGTCGCGCGCATCGCGCTCATCTCCTAAACCTTTTCGACTTTCCGGGGCCGTCCCGGAATTGCCCGAGATACTCAAACAAATTCTCGAGCTTCAGCAGCTCGGGGCTGTCGTCGCGCTTGGCGTCCCAGAGCTTGCGGCCGTAGGTGAAGTGGGTCCACTCGGGGCCGTCCTCGTTCACCAGATGGCAGTCCATATCCAGAACGCGGAGCCCCGGGTTGGCGTCGTGCTCCTCTATCACCTTGGGCCAGGCCCTTTTCGTGAAAGAGGCGTTTTGTATTTCGAGCCCGAAATGTCTGGCCGTCGCGGCGAACCACGGCCCAAAGGAGCACTCGGCGTCGTAGGACGGCATAAAATCGCCCGATATAGGCTGAGCACCTGCTATTCGGCCCCTCTTCTGCGGCTTAGTCGCGCGCTTATAATGAACACAGTCCGCGCATTGGCAGAAGGGCGCATCTAACGGGAAGGAATTACCCAATCGCATCATCTTTATCAGCTTCTTCACATTGAAATCCTTCCAAAATAATTGAAGCTTGAGCGACTCGTTCTCGGAGCGAAGCGCCAGGATCTCGCGCTCGTACAGCGGCTTGCTCGCCAGCGCGAGCAGTGAAACCATTTCGGCGAGCGGGTTTTAATTTTCCCTCCACGGCGCGGGCCCGGGCGCCGTGCCCGCCGTGTCCACGTCATTTACCCGGGCCGTGTTCTACAGCTTCCGGGGAAAATTCAACACGATGGCCGACTTCCGCGCCCTTGCTGCCGCCATCGTCGACAACGGTTACCGTCCCGCGGATTTCGTGGGATTGAACCGTGCACAGACCAGCGCCCGACTCCGCGCCGGCACCGCGGCGCACACGGATCTCATTACGAGCTTCTACCAAGCGATCGATCTGAATGCCGCCATCGCCAACCAGCCGGAGCTCATGCACGCCTACCGCGCGACCAACGACGGCCAGCATCCCAACATCAGGCCCAGGGTGCTCTGCAGCTCGCTCTATGTGCGTGCTGGCATGGCAAACCAGCTGCCGAACCAGCAGTGCATCGACACCGCCACGGCCTTTGTCGCCGAGTACGACCTGCTCATCGCGGCCCTCGCCCAAGGGATCCACCCCCGCGACCTTCCGCAGGAGCTCGTGACCGCCTTCACCGCGGCCCTGGTCCGCTTCCTCACCGAGATGTACAGCACCTACTATCTCAATAAGAGGACCGAGCTCGCCAACCATATCCAAACCCTGGGCCGCCTGCTCAACTACCGCGACGCCGCGGCCGCGGACGACCCTATCGTCCCGCGCGTCAACACCCTGCTCGTATCCACCTCTGACTTGATATTCGCCTTGAGCACGCACGCCCCGCCGCCGGGGCTAAACCTTGAGGAGCGCGTCGCGTTCATTCTGAACAACACCCCCGCCTTGATGGCCGGCACCACCGGCGACTAAGTTGCCCGCCGTTGCGAATAAACGGCACGGCGCCGTCGTGCTCCATACATTTCCCCGCCGTTGGTCAGGGCCACCCGCGGCGCTTCCGTCCCACGAACTCCTCGTCCCCGACGAGACAATACCGCTGAAGGTATCGGAAAAACTCCGACAGCTTCTTGAGCTCGGGGCTGTCGGCGGTGGTGGCGCCCCAGAGCCTGCGGCCGTAGGTGAAGTGGGTCCACTCGTGGCCGTCCGTGTTCACCAGATGACAGTCGAGGTCCAGCACCTCCAGCTCCGGGTTGGAATCGTGCTCCATCAGCTGCGTGGAGTCGTAGTGCATGCCCCAGGATGCCTTCTTCACAGTAAGACCGAACCGCCTGGCCGCCGAAGCGAACCACGGACCGAACTTGCATACGGCGTCGTACAGCGGAGCGGAACCGCCCGACGCGCCGCCGTGCAGCGGGCCCTTCTTCCGCGGCCGCACCGAGCGCTTGAAATGGACGCAGGTCTGGCATTGGCAGTAGGGCGCGTCCGCCGGGAACGAGTTGCCCGATTGCATGGCCTTGTGCAGCTTGTGGACATTGTAATCCTTCCAGAATAATTTAAGCTTGAGGGATTCGTTCTCGGAACGCAGCTCTAGCATCTCGCGATCATAGAGCGGCTTGCTCGCCAGCGCGAGCAGCGACACCATTTTCGGCGAGCGGGTTTTAATTTTTTCCACAGAGAATGGGCCGGCTGGCCGGCTGGCCGGCTGCCCAGCCCGCGGCCGGCGGCCCAGTCAACCTTACGATATCTTTAACAAAAGCAAAATGCTTTTGATTAAATTGCCTGGCAAAGGAAACCGATCCACGATAACGTTTCGGAGAGACTCGGACCCTGCAACGAAATTCGAAAACAAAAAAGAATGACGTAGCCTTTTTAGACACCTCGCAAACAAAGTCAAATCACAATGATGGCGTGCCTCAATGTTGATGAATTGTTTCCTGGCTATACTGTCGCAGTGTATCCTCCAGACGAAATAGATGCTATGGATATTACGATTATTGCAACAGGAAAAGACCGTAATCATTCAGGGGAGGTAATAAGGACACTTCCTGATGAAATCTTTAATTCACG
>SESA01000223.1_pt1 | contig 39686 bp, 31 predicted proteins | sample 3171451 | NCBI WGS metagenome assembly SESA01 (sample SAMN06051862, study PRJNA518727) | freshwater metagenome | biome: subpolar coniferous forest; feature: holomictic lake; material: water; isolation source: holomictic Lake 227, 8 m depth | place: Canada: near Kenora, Ontario | collected...
ACTGATCGTTACTTACCGTGCTTGTGGAACGATTTAGCGCGTCGGTGATAACTTCGCTCTTTCGATCATTTGTGTAGGTGTAACTGGTGGAATGCCCCATCGAACCACGTCACCGCGCTGCGGGTGGGCGTCTTCGCCTCGCCGATGACTACGGGCAGACCGTTGACCAAAAAAACCACGTCAAAGCGCTTCTCCACCGTGCCCGCCTGGTAAACCCACTGGTTGGTCACCGTCAGCCGATTCTTGTCCGGTTGGGTGAAATCCGCCAACCGCACCGGCACATGTTCGCCGTTTTTGCCGAAGGGCATCGTCTTCTCCCCGCGCAGCCAGGCCATGAAATTCTCGTTCGCCCGCACCAGTCCGTCCGCCTGCACGGAGAGCAGGATGGCGCGCAGAGCATAAATCACCTCGTCCGCCCGGTCGGGTTGCTCGGCGATCTCCGGGTTCAGCGCAATGAGCGCCTCCCGCAGCCATCGCTCCACCATCACTTCGGTCGTCTGCCGGGGAACCTGCGCTGCGGGCGCGAAGGTCCAACGCGACGGCTTGAACTCTCCACCCAGCGAACCGCCCCAGCTTGGCGACGGGTCTTCACGGACGACGGAACGCCCCCCGCCGCCGAGGGAAGTTGCAGCATCAAGGATCATCTGCTCTACGGTGTTGGATTCGGTAAAGCTCATGTCACATTCTTTCGTGCGGGCTACTGGTTCTTCGCTGTTTTCAGTGGGTAACTTTCCGCTGGAGGAGGTTCCTGAACACTCCACTCCGGTCAAGGACGAATCCGGCATAACTCGCTTCGCTCGGCCTTCGGCACTTATTCCGTTTCGTCCTTGACCTCCGTTACTTGTACAGGAAGAGGTTCTTATAACTTTCCTTCGGAAAGTTCTCGCTAACTTTTCCCTGTCGAACCCCTGAAGCTTTGAGGCGCACCGCTCGCCCGTTGTTGGCGTTCGTCCAGTTCGTTCTCATCCGTTCTACCCACTGAAAATAGCGAGGAACCGGGCTACTCTTAGCTTCGCGTTCCCCATCAAGGCGATATGATTCTGATGGTTTCCTCAAAGTATCTCCCAACCGACTGCAGTTCTTCGCATCTGCCTCTTCAGCCCTCGTCTTCCAATAATCAGCTACGACCTGGATGTTTACAAGGAGCGCAATCGCGTGGAACGCTTTTTCAACAAGCTCAAACAGTTCCGCCGAATCGCCACCCGTTACGAAAAGCTCCACTGGACTTTCCTTGCTTTCGTTCACCTCGTTACCGCTTTGATTTCTTTGCGTAATTCGTGAACACAGCCTAATGCACGATGCGCGAAAAAATGGCGGACACATGGGATAAATTCTCCGAAAAGGCGAAAAACGCTTGCAAAGTGTCGCCGGGCGCGTAGAAATACGCCTCCTATTTAAAGGGAAACTCGAGCGTAGCTCAGTGGTAGAGCGATCGGCTGTTAACCGATTGGTCGGAGGTTCGAATCCTCCCGCTCGAGCCAGTTTTTGCATGGTGCGGAACTGTCTCGCTTTTGGTTAACGAGCAACGGCCCTCCTATCAGACGGCCAGAATTTCACAAGCATCTTCGCTTAGTGACTCCCGCACAGAGACTTGCGCGGTACGCAGTAACCGCACAGCTTCCGCTTCACTCTCCCGTAGGGAGAGGCTGACCAATCGGTTAACAGCACCGAAACACCTCGCCGCAGGCGCATCAACACAAAACCTCTCTCGCCTCTCCGTTTTGAGCGCGTGTTGGTTGACACGAAAATCGACCAGGGCGGCCTTGGGTAACGGTTTACGAAAAAGGCCTTTCAGCGGGTGCTGAAAATAAACCGCGCGAGTTCAAGGCTTCATGCAGCACTTTTTGTATTTCTTGCCGCTCCCGCATGGGCAGGGATCGTTGCGGCCCACCTTGAATTTTGCCGGAATGATATTGCTGGAATCCAACGGCTCACTTTTAAACCCTGAAAAGAGCCTTGAAGGGTCAGCCGTCATGCGCCGAAAGCGATCCATCTTCGCTCGCCATTGTTCCAGTTTCACTTCCTCGATTCCTTCGATAACAAACTGGTAATAGAGCGTTTCGGCGATGTTAAAGCGCTCGGGCTCGTCCGGGCATTCTTCATAAACGGCCCTCGCTTTTTGTTGCGAGGAAGGCGTTCCAAGCAACGCCAGAGCAACGGCAAGGTTAACCCTCAGATCGTCGCTTTCCTCGTTTTCCAACAGTGTGGAGAGGGTCGGTTCGATCTCTGGGATCCAAGGGCTCTCGAAAACGTCGCCCAAATAGAGCCGTCCGTGCCATTCCAAGGAGGGATAAATGGCCGCGCAAAGCTCCAGGGTCCCAGGGGTTCTCATTTGCCGGATCGACTTTTGGATCGCTTCATTCCACCAATCCCAATCGTAGTCAAAGTGCTCAATCAAGCGGGGAATCGTAGGTTGGAAACCAAGCATTCCGGCCAATTCAATGGCCATGCCAGAAAACCAATGGCGCGGTGTGTGTTTTTCTCCAAAATCGAAGCTGAGCCATTCTTGGGTGAGGCGTTTCAATTCCGCATGGGCGTCGTCTTCTTCGACCAAGCGAGCGCAATGCAATCGCGCCTCATTAAGCCGGGCGTGGGGAAACTCTTCTCCTTCTTCGCAGCGTTCCAGAATGTCATGGAGCCGCGAAAAGCATTCCCGCGCCGGGAGGTTATGATACTCAATCCGCTGCCGCGCCGGGGCTATGAGCTGGGGAAAATCCTCAAATTTGCCAGCCGAGGCACCCTCGATTTCCTCAATCCGCTGCTGGAGAACCGATACCGGGGCTTTCTTACACACCCATTGCAGGAAGTGAAAGGCCGCATCTGTATTTCCCAGAGAGGCAACCTTCTTAATAGCCCAAGCCGCGCCAGTTTCATCGATAGCCAATCGGGAAATCCTATGAGGAAACTCGAATGCCTCCGTTACGCCCAGTCTGTCAACCGTGGCTAATACCGCTGCCGTGACATCAAGCCCGGGATCCCTGCCTTCGCTGAACATACGGAGAACGCCGCTACGGACATAAAAATCGGGATGTCCGAGAGCTTGAAGGTATTGTTGCCGGGAAATCATGCGCGGAATACTAGGCCAAGCCGACCCTGGAAGCAACGGAAGAGCCATGCGTCCGGCATTCCAAATGCTGCCACCGCGCACCAATTGAATCTGGAAATTTCGAATTTGGTTAACAGCCTATGTGGGAATATGAGAGACTTTGCACGCCGAGAGAGACAGAGAAGAATCGGCACCTATGTGCTTTTCTCACCTGCGCTACGCCATTTATACCCGCCAGTCCACCGCCACTTCTGCGAGCAAGGAACTCTCGTCATGTGGAGTGCAGTTCGAAATATGCAGAGACTTCATGCAGGGCTACGGCAACAGCGCCGTCTGGATTGGCGAACGGCTGGATGATGTGGATGAAACAGGGGCTGACCTAAAGCGCCCAGCTTTTTGGCGGCTTGTGGGGTTGATCATCGGACACCAAATTGACGCCGTGGTGATTTATCGCCTCGACCGCTTGACCCGAAGCCTCCGCGACGGGGTCATAATCTTTGACAAACTGCAAAGCAACAACGTCAAACTGTTCATTGTGACTGCTCCCGAGGTCGGCACGGCAGCCACGGATCGCTTCGTTCTGAACCTCATGGCGTCATTTGCAGAGTTTGAACGGGAGATGATCGGCTCTCGATTTTTCGAGACGCGAGCCTATTTGCGGCGGCATGGTCGACAGTTCGCCGGAAAGGTGCCTTACGGCTACGATGCCGATCCGCACACAAAGCAGCTGGCGGTCAACAGCGAGGAGACTCCACATGTTGCAGAGATGTTCAGAATGGCGGCCGAAGGAATGGTGCCTCGGGACATTGCTTCGATAGCGAATAACCATGGCTGGCGCACCAAACGGTATATCACCTGCCGAACGGGACGCGAATCAGGAGGCGGTCTGTGGACGCCGCGCCAAGTGCTCACGTTGCTTGCCAACGCAGTTTATCTTAGCAGGTTCGCGTACGAGGAAGGGACTCGCCCGGGAACGCATCCCGCGATTGTGTCGGAGGAGTTGTTCGAGCAAGCAAGCCAGCAGATTGCGGCTCGGAAGGTTGGGAAAAAATTAAAGGCATCCACCACCAGACAGCCGACATTTTGGTCCTTGCGAGGCAAAGTTTTGTGCCCCGAATGCGGCCGGGCCATGAGCACACATGTCACGCAAAAAGGAAACGTCGGGATTCGTTATTTCCGTTGTCGTTCATTTGCAGGAGGGCGACCGCCGTGCAAGGGGAAGTCATTCCCTGCCTATGATCTTGAGCGCATGGTCAGCGACTCCGTCGGGAAAATGCAGTTCCCTGCCTCGCCTTCAGACTCAACGACTATTGACCGCGAAACTTTCCGCCGGTTTCAACAGAAATGGGGGACTCTCGACGAGGTCGCCCGGGATCAACTCTTGCCAAAAGTAGTCCACCGAATTTCCTTCGATCAAAATCGCTCAAAACTTCGGATTGAAACCGACGATGCCGCGATCATCGCATTCGTGGACGGATGAGGCGTTTTTCCCGAAGCAGTCGAAGGTGATGCTTGCTTTTCCCCCCGTTATGGGCGTTATTACATCTGTAACCACAAACAATTCTATGGTGCTTGAACTCAAACTCCGCAAAGTCGGCAATTCCGTGGGCGTCGTCTTCCCCAAAGAGGCTCTGAGCTATCTGAAAGTGGGGGATGGCGATGTGCTTTGCGTGACGGAAGCGCCGGAGGGCAGCCTCCGGATCAGCCCTGCCAAGGCCGATTTTAATCGGCAAATGCAGGCCGCGCAGGACGTTGTCGCACGCTACCGCAACACCCTCAGGGAACTCGCCAAGTGAAGCGCCCGGAGTGGATTCTGCGTGAAACGGTGCTTGCCCTGCATGAGCAGCTTCTTGCTGAATTTGGCGGCTCGGATGGGATACGAGACGGAGGCTTGTTGGACTCCGCATTGACCCGCCCGGAAAATCTATTCGCATACGGCCAGCCAACCGTCAGCGAACTCGCAGCGGCATACGCATTCGGATTGGTCAAAAATCACCCATTCGTGGATGGCAACAAGAGGATCGGTTTCGCTATCGGTGCGCTTTTTCTGCAAATCAACGGATGCATGCTGACGGCAAGCGAAGTGGATGCCGTGGTTCAAACGCTGGCTCTCGCTACCGGAGAGATCGGAGAAAAAGAATACGCCTGCTGGTTGGAGGCAAACTCGCGGGAGCTTTGAGGATGAAAAACAAATCATCCAAGCGCACAGAGAAGCCCGGCATTTCGGAATTGGCCCTGAAGGCTACCCGGGCATTGGCTAGAGCCCAACGCCAAGTGGCTCGCGAGAATGCCCGCTATGGTTTGCCGCTCATCGTTGTCGAAAAAGGCCGCGTAGTTGCCATCCCGACAAGAAAATCTTCGTAACCTCTTCATTTTTGAGAGGTTGTAAATCTTCGAAAGAAGAGCTTCTCCTTATTTTTCTAGTATCGCCTGTTAACCCATTGGTCGCAGGGCTGTCAGGGCGATTTTGAGCCAGTTTTTGCATGGTGCGGAACTGGCTCGTCTTTGGTTAACGAGCAACGGCCCCTTTAGCAGACGGCCAGAGTTCCACAAGCATCTTCGCTTAGTGACTCCCGCGCAAAGACTTGTGCGTCACGCAGCAACCACACAGCTTCCGCTTCACTCTCCCGTAGGGAGAGGCTGACCAATCGGTTAACAGCCCCGAAACGCCCCCAAGCCCGTCGGAACCGCCCAATCCTCTCTCGCCTCTCCGTTTTGGGTGTGCGTTGGTTAACTCGAAAAATGCCACGGTGCCCGTGGGTGACGATTTATGGAAAATGGCATCGCAATGAACCACGGCAACCGTGGTCCGTTAACGTGCTGATGCCGGACGGTCGAGGGTTCTACCCCGACTTTGTGATCGGTATCGAAGGCCGAAAAACGGAGGATGGTGTCATGCTTGCCGACCCAAAGCTGAATTTCCAACGTGATGATGAAGCTCCCAAAGTTTTGGCTGAACACCGCAACTACGGAAGGGTTATGATTCTTTTTCTTGATGGAATACGATGGATGACCGTGGGCTACGATGAAAAAGCCAATAAAACCATTATTGCCCGCGAATTTAGGTTGGCCGATGCCGCGGGATTCTGAATTTAGCTTGCTTGGTTAATTTCTACTTTTTTCTCAAACTGGAAACCTGATCCTATGTCGATTTCCTCCTATCAAGAGTTGATGTTACCTGTGTTGCGGGTGCTGGATAAAACCGGACCGATCCATACGCGAGATTGCGCAAAGCTCGTCGGAGACTATCTGGGGCTCTCTGAGCAAGATTTGCAGGAAATGCTTCCGAGCGGTACTCAATCCTACCTGCTAAATCGAACTGGTTGGGCGTGCTGGTATATGCAGCAAGCAGGGCTTGTAGCGCGGCCAAAGCGCGGGTTTTGCGAGATCACGGAAGAGGGCCGGAAGCTCCTGGCACAAAATCCATCTCACATCGACGGTAAAGTCCTGGCCAACTACCCGAGTTATGTTGAACGGGTTCTAAAACAAAAAGCGGCACAGGTAAGTCCTGATCAAGAGGGCTCATTGAATGGAACAAATCTGAAAACAGAGGGAGCGTCTAATCTAATTGCTCTTTCGGCTTATTTCCAGCCTCCTCCCAGTGCCTTGTAGAGCGTGATCAGGCTGGAGAGTCTGGCAAACCGCGACTGGATGAGCGCTTGCTGAGCGCTGTAGAGGTCTTGCTGGGCGGAGAGGACGTTGAGATAGTTGTCCACGCCTTGGCGGTAGCGGGCGTTGGCCAGCGTGTAGCGCTTTTGCTCCGCGGCCACGAGCGACTCTTGCGCGCCTACCTGCTGTTCGTAGCTGGCTTTGCCTGCCAGAGCATCGGCTACTTCGCGGAACGCGGTCTGGATTGACTTTTCGTAGTTCGCGATTTCGATGCGCTTGCTCACGTTGGCGGCATCCAGGCCAGCCAGATTTTTCCCGCAGTCAAAGATGGGGAGGCTGATCTCCGGCGCGAAGGCCCAGGTGGCGGCTGATTTGGAAAACAGCTTGGAGAGTTGGAGGCTGGAGCCTCCCACCGAACTGGTGAGGGCGATGGTGGGGAAAAAGGCTGCCCGCGCCGCGCCGATGTCCGCATTTGCGGCTTTGAGGATGTGTTCGCTTTCCAAAATGTCGGGACGCCTCAGCAGGAGATCGCTAGGCAATCCGGCGGGCAGGTTGGCGACGACGGTCTGGCCTGGCTGCGAGCGTCCGCGCGGCATATCGGCGGGCAACGGCTGGCCGACCAACAGTGTGAGAGAGTTGACAGCGAGGGCCGATTGCCGCTCGAATTCCAGTACATGCACTTGGGCGGTTTGCACCTGGGCGTCGGCGGTGCTCAGATCCAGTTCGGACGCGGTTCCGGCTTCGAAGCTACGCTTGTTGAGACGGAAGGAATCCCGCACCGCTTCCAGAGTCTGCCGGGCCACGGCAAGTTGTTCGTCGATCTCATGCAGGGTCAGGTAGCCGATGGCCACTTGGGAAATGAGGGAGATCTGGACGCTGGTGCGCGCTTCCGCGCTGGCCAGGTATTTCTCCTGCTGCTGCCGCGTGAGGCTGCGGAGTTTGCCAAAGAGGTCCAGTTCATAAGCGGCGGCGGCATAGTCAACATTATACTGGTTGCCGAGGAGTGGCGCCGTGGTTCCGTTGACACCCGCAGCCGTGCGCCCCCGGATGCCGGAGGCTTCGGGGCCAACGGTGGGGCATAGAGCCGCGCGCTGGATGCGGTATTGATCGCGTGCCAACTCCACATTGAGAGCTGCCACCCGCATATCACGATTGTTTTGCAGGGCTGTTTCGATCAGTTTCCTGAGTTGCGGATCGGTAAAGAAGCTGCGCCAGGAGATGTCTGCCGCCGATCCGTTGCGGTCGATCTTGCCGTAAACCGGACCGCCGGGCCAGTCGGCGGTGACGGGAGTCGCTGGCCGTTGGTATTTTGGAATCATGGTGCAACCCGCCAGCGCAACGATTGACAGGGTGAGGGAGAGGGGGCGTTTATTCACGGGTTGCTTCTTATAAAGGTTCAGACGGAGTGCTGTCGTCGCTGGGGGAGGGAATGTGCTTGTGTTTGACGTGGAAGAGCCGCATGACGACGACGAAAAAGACGGGCACAAGGAAGATGGCCAGGAAGGTGGCGGTGAGCATGCCGCCGATAACGCCCGTGCCAATGGCGTTCTGGCTGCCGGAGCCCGCGCCGTGGCTGATCGCCAGCGGAAGTACGCCCAGGATGAAGGCGAAGGAAGTCATCAGGATGGGCCGCAACCGCAGATGCACGGCTTCCAACGTCGCTTCCAGGAGGCCCTTGCCTTGGTCGATCAAGTCGATGGCAAACTCGATGATGAGAATGGCGTTCTTGGTGGATAGGCCGACGACCGTCAAGAGGCCAACCTTGAAGTAAACGTCGTTGGGCAGCCCGCGCAGGGTCACCGCCACCAAGGCGCCGATAATCCCCAGCGGCACTACCAGGATGACGGCAAACGGAATGGACCAGCTTTCATACAGCGCGGCCAGGCAGAGAAAGACGATGAGCACGGAGAGCGCGTAGAGTGCCGGAGCCTGCGAACCGGTGAGCCGCTCTTCATACGACTGGCCGGTCCATTCATAGCCGATCCCTTTGGGCATCTTGCTCATGATCTCCTCCATCGCCGCCATGGCTTCGCCGGTGCTTCGGCCGGGAGGGGCGTTGCCGACAAGTTCGATGGAGGAGAGCCCGTTGTAACGCTGGAGTTGCGGGGCGCCGTAGGCCCATTGCCAACTGGCAAAGGCCGAAGCCGGGACCATGGTCCCCTTCGCGTTGCGCACAAAGACCTTGCCGATGTCCTCGGGGCTCATGCGGAACGGCGCATCCAATTGCGCGATCACGCGCTGAACGCGGGGGCCGTCCACAAAGTTGTTGATGTAATTGGAGCCAAAGGCGGTGGAAAGCGCCACGTTGATATCCCCCAGGGAGAGCCCCAGCGTCGTGGCTTTGTCTTCGTCGAGCTTGATCTTGATTTGGGCGGCGTCTTCCAGGCACTGCGCCCGGAGGCCGGTGATGCGCGGATCGGTGGCGGCCAAGGCCATGATCTGGCTGCGGGCCTGCATCAGGGCGCCGTGCCCCACGGAGCCTACGTCTTCGAGCTGAAGGTCGAAGCCGGTTGCGTTGCCCAGTTCGTTGATGGCGGGCGGATTGAGCGGAAAGACAATCGCATCTTTAATGGTGGCCATAAACGCGCCAAAAGCCCGCTTAATCACGCTTTGCACCGAATGCGCCGCTCCCGGCCGCAGCTTCCAGTCTTTCAGGCGGACAAAGGCGAACGCGGAGTTTTGCCCGCGTCCATTAAAGCTGAACCCGGCCACCGTCAGGAAGGTTTCGATCTCCGGTTGCGCCTGGTAATAGGCCTCCACTTTCTTGATCACCTCCGTGGTCCGCTCTTGCGTGGCGCCCACGGGGAGCTGGATGTTGGTGAGGAAATAGCCCTGGTCCTCCTCCGGCAGGAAGGAGGAGGGCAGCCTCGCGTAAAGCCAGCCGACGCCCACGGCTATCAATAGGAAGAGCGCCATGCTGCGCAGAGGGTGCTTGAGGATGCGCGCGACCACGCCCTGGTAGCGGGTGGTGTTGCGGTGAAAGCTCCGGTTGAACCAGCCGAAAAAGCCGCCCTTCTCGTGGTGATGCCCTTTCTCCACCGGCGGGAGCAGCGCGGCGCAGAGCGCCGGGGTGAGGCTCATGGCCAGGAAGACCGAGAAGAGCATCGAGACGATGAGCGTGAAGGAGAATTGCCGGTAGATGACGCCAACGGAACCGCCAAAGAACGCCATCGGGATGAACACGGCGGTGAGCACCAGCGTGATGCCGATGAGCGCCCCGGTGATCTGCTCCATCGCCTTGCGCGTGGCGGCGCGCGGGGAGAGCCCCTCTTCGCTCATGATGCGCTCGACGTTTTCAATGACCACGATGGCGTCGTCCACGAGGATGCCGATGGCCAGCACCATGGCGAACATGGTGAGCGTGTTGATGCTGAAGCCGAAGGCCGCCATCATGCCGAAGGTGCCGAGCAGCGCGATGGGCACGACGATGGTCGGGATGAAGGTGGCGCGGAGGTTCTGTAAAAAGAGATACATCACCAGGAACACCAGGGCCATTGCTTCTACGAGCGTCTTGACGACTTCCTCAATGGAGATCCGCACGAAGGTGGTGGTGTCGAGCGGATAGTCCACGCGCATGGCTGGCGGGAAGTTTTTGGACAGGTCCGCGATTTTTTTGCGAACGGCATCGGCGGTGTCGAGGGCGTTGGCGGCCGAGGCGAGCTTGACGGCGATGGAGGCAGAGGGCCGCCCGTTGACGCGCGATTGCGTCCCGTAGTCCTGACCGCCCAGGGCGATGCGGGCGACGTCGCGCAGATAGACGCGGGATCCGTCGGGGTTGGAGCGCAGGAGGATTTTCTGGAACTCTTCCACCGTGCGCATGGTGGCGCGCCCCTGCATGATGACGTTCAGTTCCTGGCCGTTGATGGCGGGGCGTCCGCCCACCTGTCCCATGGGAACCTGCGTGTTTTGGGCCGCGATGGCGTTGGCCACGTCTCCCGGCATGAGCCCGAAGCTGTTGAGCTTCACCGGGTCGAGCCAGATGCGCATCGCGTACTCGCTGCCGAACATGTTGGCCTCGCCCACACCCGTAACGCGCCGGATCGGGTCGAGCACGTGCGAGGCCACGTAGTTGCCCATGGCTAGTTCATCCATGCTCCCGTTCTCGGTGGAGAAGGAGCAGATGAGCATGTAGTTGCGGGTGGCCTTGGCGACCACGATGCCGGCCTGCTGCACCACCACCGGCAGGCTGGGGGTGGCCAGTTGCACTTTGTTCTGAACCTGCACCTGCGCCATGTCGGGGTCAGTGCCGGGCTGGAAGTAGAGGGTAATGACCGAGAGCCCCGTGGCGTCGCTGGTGGCGGTCATGTACAGCAGATTATCGATCCCGTTGAGCTGCTGTTCGATGATGGATGTCACCGTATCCTGCAAGGTCTCGGAGGAAGCGCCCGCGTAGTTGGACGTCACCGAAATGGAGGGGGGCGCGATGCGGGGATACTGCGCAACGGGGAGTTTGAGGATCGACAGGCAGCCCATCAAGATGATGAGCAGGGAGACGACCCACGCGAAAACGGGGCGATCAATGAAAAACTTAGCCATAAAACTTCGGCGCTCTTTGGAATTACCGGCCCGCTGAGATGGCGAGCGGTGTGCCGGAGCCTTCGCATCCAAACGGAACGGGAACGACGGTGCCGCCGGGGCGGATCTTTTGGAGCCCCTCAAGGATCACGACATCCCCGGATTGCAGCCCGCTGGTAACCAGCCATTTGTTGCCGATGGCGTTGGCGGTCCTGACGATGCGGGGCTCTACTTTGTTGCCCGGGGCGACCACAAAAACGGTGCCCGTGCCGTCGGGGTTGCGGGCCACGGCGCGTTGCAGCACGGTGATGGCCCCTTTATCGACCGCTTGCTCCAGCTTGGCGCGGGCGAACATGCCGGGAAGCAGCAGCCCCTCGGGGTTGGGGAATTCCGCCCGTAGCGTCACCATGCCGGTGGTCGGGTCCACTGTTACATCGGAGAAGATCAGTTTGCCCTCCAGGGGATAGGGGCTCCCGTCCTCCAGCAGCAGCGTCACTTTGGCTTGACCAGGAGCCACGCTCTTGAGATGGCCCGCCTCCAACTCCCGCTTCAGGCGCAGCATCTCCGTGCTGGACTGGGTGAAGTCGAAGTAGATAGGGTCGAGCTGCTGGATGGTTGCCAGTTGAGTGGCTTCGGCAGCGGTGACCAGCGCGCCTTCGGTGACTTTGGCTTTGCCGATGCGGCCGGAAATGGGGGCGGTCACTTTGGCATAGCCGAGGTTCAGTTGCGCGGTTTCCACGGCGGCTTTGCCCGTGAGGACATCGGCCTCGCCTTGCCCTGCCGTGGCCACAGCTTCGTCGTAATCCTGTTTGCTCACCGCGTTGATCGCCACGAGCGCTTTGTACCGGTTAGCTTTGGCCTGCGCTTGTTTCAGGTTCGCCTCGGCCTTGGCCAGGGTTGCCTGGGCGCTGTTGAGGCTGGCTTGCAACGGCGCTTCGTCAATCTGGAAAAGAAGATCGTCCGCCTTCACGTCGGAGCCTTCGGTAAACAGGCGCTTGAGAAGGATGCCCGTCGCCCGCGCCCGCACTTCCGCCGTCCGTACGGTGGCAATGCGACCCGGCAACTCCGTGGTCACCGCCACGGATTCCGCCTTGACGGTCACGACGCCGACTTGCGGCGCAGGCATTGTCGGTTTGGCTGCGCCAGCGCCTCCGGCTCCGTTGGGATTACGTTCGCACCCTGCTAGCAGGCAAGCGACCAGCGCGAGGCTTCCAGCGGTGAAGAGGAAACCGGCGGGAAGCCACCGGGAGATGGAGCATTTTTTCATGAAATAGGTTGTTTTTTGGTCCACACGGAGTGGGCGCGGATCCCGCCCGCAGAAAAGGCAATTAATTGGGCAATCAGCTCTTCCCTGCTGGGGCGCTCCTGCTTTGGTTTGTGCCCCAATCCGAGGATGGGCACCCAGTCAAAGCGCGCCCACATGTCCATGGCATGGTGGAGCGAGCCGACAAGGAAATTTACCCGCCAGAAGACTTCGTCTAGCGTCAACTCCGGCACAGCGCGCAGGATCGCGTTATCAAAGCGGCTGCACACGTGTTCAAAGTGCCGTTTCAGCATGGCCTTGAGTTCCGGGTTGGGTTCCTGGAAGCAGCGGGAGATCAAGCGCAGGATATGAATGATCGGAAGCTTGCCCCCGACCTCCTCTTGAATAATGGGCTTAAAAAACGCGCCGAGGACATCTTCTAGCGCCAAGGGTTGGCCGCCCGCCTTTTGCTCCAGCACATCCAGCTGCCGAAGCCGCTCCCGGTTCAACGGCTCCAGCCGCCGCACAAAGACAGCCATGACGAGCGCGTCTTTGGTGCCGAAGTGGTAATTGATCGCCCCGAGATTGACCCCGGCGGCGTGCGTGATGTCGCGAACCGAAGTGCCTTCGACCCCATTTTCGCCAAACAACCGCTCCGCCGTATCCAGAATGGCCGCCCGGGTTTCAGGCGAACATCCGCAGGCTGCCGCAGGTTTGGAAGTAGCTTCGGGCTCGATCATACGAGCGTATGAAACGACTGTATGACTTGCATGTCAATACTCTTTTTCCGACCGAAAGAGCGGGTGAACAGGTATAGATAGAGCCTGTCCGAGAAGAACCGAATTCCAAAAACGGGGCGGGGCGGCGTTCGGGTTCTGATAACCACAACTTATGCTGTATGCGGGAGGTCCCCGCCGCGCCCCCCGTTTTCAACGCAAACGCTCTAGACACACCTCTCTTCTGGTGTTGCTATCCGATAGCGGTTTGTTCAGGCGGCCTTGGCCGTCTGGCACTGCGCACCGTCCCAAGGTAAACGGGCTGCCGCCAAGGAACGCATTCTTGAGGATGCCCACGAGGCCTCCGGTCTGCGCACATCCGTCTTTTGCTCCAGTCGGCCTCCTTGCGCAAAAGATGGACAAGCCACTAACCACTAGTTAAACTCAACAACCAAGAATACCAACCCCTCCGACTAACCCTCTACATGGCGTGAAAATGTGAGCACGATCAACCAATGACGAACAAGAATTTGGCAGACATCCTGGTCGTGGACGACACTCCGGCCAACCTGGAATTGCTCACCGAAATACTCAAGTCGAACGGATACAAAGCCCGTCCCGTCACGGGCGGGGCTTCGGCTTTGCAAGCGGCCAAGAGTGTGCCGCCCGACTTGATCCTGCTCGACATCAATATGCCGGACATGAACGGCTATGAAGTTTGTCAGCATCTGAAGGCGGATGAGGTATTGAAGGGGATTCCGGTTCTTTTCATTAGTGCGCTGGGTGATACAGCGGATAAGGTCACGGCATTCCGGTGTGGCGGTGTGGATTACATTACCAAACCGTTTTGGACTGACGAGGTGCTCGCCCGTGTTACAACCCATCTTCGCCTTCGGCAGTTGCAGCTTGAGGTGGAGAGACACAACGCCCATCTAGAAGAAACGGTGCAATTACGTACCCGTGAGATCACCGAGGCCCGGGATCAACTCGTGGAAGCCCATGCGCGACTCGCCATTCTGGACAAGGCAAAAAGCGATTTTCTTTCGCTTATTTCCCATGAATTGCGAACTCCGCTGAATGGCTTGTTTGGTATCACTGACCTGATTTTGGACGGATGCAATCCGTTTTCATCGGTGGAAGAGTTACACAATAGTTATGATGTTTGTCGCTCTAAAATCCTGCACATAGTGGATGACGCGTTATTGCTGACGCAAATCAATGTGGATGCCAATCAATTTGCGCACGAGCCCGCTTCGTTCCGTGCGGCGCTCTTATGCGCTATCGAGTATTCCCAGAACTTCGCGAAGGCATCCAATGTTGATATAGGTGCGCCGCCTTTTTTTGCTGATTCGGTTATCGGTGAAGACCAATTGCTGAGCAAGGCATTACAGGCACTATTGGAAACAGGCGTGCGGTTCGCAAAGCCGGGTACTGCCATTAGACTCTCAGGCGGTGCTTCAGCGCCAAATGTTGTGCTGACGATTGAAACCAGAGGGCGTAAGATACCAGAGAAATTTATACCTCATTTTTTTGATGTAATGGCGATTGGCGAGGCCATTGTTCCTGGAGCCGATCTCGGTTTGAGGCCTGCCGTTGCAGAGCGGATCATTTCTCTATTTGGCGGCTCGGTGACGGTCGAGAATCTTGATCCGGCTGGCATTCGGCTGAATGTTGGCCTAAAATCGAGTCGGTAACCACCCTCCGACATGACCATCAGGCAAAAACTCCGCCTCGCAATCGGATTGATTGTGATCGCGCTTATCGTCGTGTACACGACGATAAGCTACCTTGCAGAGCGGCATCTCTTGCTGCAGGCGCTCGACCAAAAGCTCCTCAGTGCAGTGCACCTGGCGCGGGAGGGAGTTCCTGCGGACTATCACGACCGCATCGTCAATCGGGAGTCGGTATCCCCGGAGGAGTTCACGCACATCGTCGATGCGAACAACCATCTGTGTCGTGACCTCGGCATGCAGTATCTTTGGAGCTGCCTGAAGGCGGGGAATCAGATCGTGTTCACCACGGCGACCTCCCCGAGCAAGGATGTGCGCAAGCGGGATCACGCGGCTTTCTTCGACGTTCACAAAGACCCTCATGCTTTTGATGTGGTTTTTGAAACCATGAAGCCCAATTTCAGCTCATTCCAGAATGAGTGGGGCCATGGGCGAATGGTTTTGGTGCCAGGCAGGGATCGCCTCGGGAGGAAGTATTGCTTTGGTGCCAGCATCAGCTTCGACGAGGTGCAAGCGGGCCTGAGAAAAACCTTGTTGCACTCGATCTACCTCGGGATGGGCTTTCTCCTGGTCGGCATGCTGGTCAGCTTGCGGGTTTCCAACACCCTTGCGCAGCCAATTGCCGAGCTGACCAAAACCGCTGACGAGATTGCGCACGGGCAGATGAATCAGTCCATCACCGCGTCTGGATCGACCGAACTGGTGTCGCTTGGCAAAAGCCTGACGGTGATGCAACGCTCCATTCGTCAAAAAATCGGCGAATTGGAGGCAGAGGTGATCGAGCGGAAACAAGCAGAGGAGGAGGCGCAGAAATTCCAGTTGATCGCCATGCATGCCCGCGACCCGCTGCTGCTGGTGACATTGGAAGGGAAGATTGTTGAGGCCAATTATGCCGCCGAGAAGCTCTATGGCTACACCCGCGCAGAGATGTTGCAGTTGCGAATAGTAGATTTGCGCCCACAAGAACCCGCCGAAACGGTGGACTTCCAGATGCAGCAGGCCAAGTGCCAGGGCATCCTTTTTGAATCCACGCATATTCGCAAAGACGGGACTACCGTTCCGGTGGAGGTAAACTCTCAAGGCGTCATTGTCGAGGGTCAGCAAATGCTGCTCAGCGTTGTCCGAGACATCACAGAGCGCAAACTCGCCGAGGAACGGATGCAAGTCCTCTATAGCGCAGTCGAATCCTCTGTTGGCGCCATAGCGCTTGCGGATTTGAATGGCAGGGTGACCTACGTCAACCCGGCTTGCGTGAAACTATGGGGTTACGCTGAGAAAGAAGAGATGATCGGCCGGTCGGCTTTTGAATTCTGGGGTTATCCGGAAAACGCCAGGCGCGTCATCGCAGAAGTTAGCCAGGGGAAGATCGAAAGCAGCGAGAGGGTCGCCAAGAAAAAGGATGGAACCTTGTTCGACGTTCACATTTCCGTGGGCCCGGTAATGGATCCCGTTGGCAAACCACTCTACCTGATGGTTTCCGCAGCCGACATCACCGTGCGCAAAGCCGCCGAACTCAGAATTGCACGCCTGACGCAACTCTATGCGGCATTGAGCCAATGCAATCAGGATATCGGGCATTCCGCCAACGCGGAAGAGCTGCTGCCGAAAATTTGCCGCGACGTGGTGCAGCTTGGCGGCATGAAAATGGCCTGGATCGGCTTTGTCGATGAAGCGACAGGGAAGGTCCGCCCGACGACCTCCTTCGGCTTAGGGACCGATTATGTCGAAGGGTTGGATATTACTGTAAATGTTGATGACCCCAGGGGCCATGGGCCGACGGGAACTGCGATTCGAGACAACCAACCGTTCTGGCTTCAAGATTTCCAAAATGACCCGTGCAGTATGCCATGGCTGGAACGGGTCAAGCACTTTGGCTGGGCATCCAGCGCCTCGCTCCCCTTGTGCATGAGGGGAAAACCGGTGGGAGCCCTCACCATCTACAGCGACGTGGTTCAGGCATTCGATGAGGAAGTGCGCAAGCTCCTGGTGGGAATGGCGAATGACATCAGTTTCGCCTTGGAAAGCTTCGCCAGCGAAGCTGGTCGCATAGAGGCTGAGAAGGCGCTACAGGAGAGCGAGGCAAAAGCTGTTCGTTTCAACGACCTGCTGCGGGCCGGTTATGAAGCCCAGGAGCTGATCCACAAGGAACATAATGAGGAGAAACTCCTCGACGGCCTTTGCAATATCCTCGTCAAAGCCCGTGGTTACCTGGGTGTGTGGATCGGCGTACCTCGGCCTGATTCCAAACAAGTCATCGCAATTGCGCAGTCGGGCAATGCACAGAGGGTTGTACAGGAAGCCCAAATTACTTGGGATGACACACCCAATGGGCAGGGACCTGCTGGCTCTGCGATTCGCGAGCGGGTTCCCGTGGTCTTCAAAGACATTGCCACGGAACCCCGGTTTGCACCGTGGCGGGAACAGGCCCTTGCTGCCGGATGCGCTTCGATTGCTTCATTTCCAATGCTCCATGACGAGCAGCTCTATGGCGTTGTCACCGTCAAGGCGAACCGAACCGATGCTTTTAATGAAGATGAAATCAAACTGCTCGCCAGTCTGGCAAATGAAGTTGCGCAAGCCCTGCAAAGCATCAATCGCCAGAGCGAGCTAAAGCGAACAGAAGAAGCGCTACGGTTGCAGAGCGGCGCGCTCGAAGCCGCGGCGAATGCCATTGTCATTACTGACATCAAGGGCGCCATTGTGTGGGTCAACGCCGCCTTCACCACCTATACCGGCTATACCGCCGCGGAAGCCATCGGCAAAACGCCAAGTCTGCTCAAATCAGGCCAACATGATTCGGAATTCTACCAGAACCTCTGGAAAACCGTTTCTGCCGGGGAAGTTTGGCGGGGTGAAATGATCAACCGGCGCAAGGACGGCACCCTTTATCCAGAGGAAATGACCGTCACCCCGATGAGGGACAACCGGGGAGAGATCACACATTTCATCGCCGTCAAACAGGACATCACCAAGCGCAAGCAAGAGGAAATCATTGCCAACCAGTTGGTGGCGATTGTCAAATCTTCGGACGACGCCATCATTGGGAAAAACTTGGACGGTATCATCACCAGTTGGAACAGAGGGGCGGAAAAGATTTTCGGCTATGCGGCCAACGAGGTGGTTGGAACTTCCATCATGCGCCTGATTCCAGCGGATCGGCATAATGAGGAGATTCTCATTCTGGAGAAGATCCGGCGGGGCGAATCTGTGGAGCACTTTGAAACGGTGCGGCAAGCAAAGGACGGCCGGCTGATTGATGTCTCGATCACCGCCTCGCCGATCAAGAACGCCTCCGGCCAGATCGTCGGCGTGTCGAAAATCGCCCGCAATATCACCGAGCGCAAGAAGGCGGAGCGGGCGCTGCGGGAGAGCGAAGAAAGAAGCCGAACCATTCTCCAAACGGCCATGGATGGTTATTGGATGGTGGACATGCAGGGGCAATTACTGGAGGTCAATGAGAGTTTGGGCCGGATGACCGGTTACAGCATCGAAGAAATGCTGGCGATGCGGATTCCCGACTTGGAGGCCAACGAAACGCATGAGGAAGCAGCCGCGCATATCCAGAAGATCATGACGCTGGGAGAACATCGTTTTGAGTCCAAGCTCCGCTGCAAGGATGGAAGCGTTTTTGATGTGGATGTGAGCTCTCAGTACCGTTCAGCAGAAGGCAAGATACTGGCTTTTTTCCACGACATCACCAATCGAAAGCAGGCAGCGCAAGCGATCGCCCAAGTGAATGCGAGTCTCGAACGGCGGGTCGTCGAACGCACCACAGAACTGAAGCAGAGCAAGGATCAACTCCAACTCCTGCTGGATTCCACGGCGGAAGCCATCTACGGCATCGACATGCAGGGAGAATGCACCTTTTGCAACCCGGCGTGCCTGCGAATCCTCGGCTATGAGCGGGAGGAGGAGTTGCTTGGGAAGAACATGCATTGGCAGATCCACCACAAGCGCGCGGATGGGAGCCCTTTCCCGGTCGAAGAGTGCCGGATTTTCCAGGCATTCCAAATGGATGAGGGGACGCACGCCGACGATGAGGTTTTGTGGCGCGCAGACGGCACCAGTTTTCCTGCGGAATATTGGTCCTTCCCGCAGCGCATTGATGGCGTTGTAGTGGGGGCGGTGGTGACGTTCATCGACATCACCGAGCGCAAGTGGGCGGAGTTGGAAATGCGCAAGCTGTCTCTCGTCATTGAGCATTCTCCGGTGTCTGTCATTATCACCGATCTCGATGGAACCATTGAATATGTGAATCCCTACTTTACTCTGTTGACCGGCTATGCGCCGGAGGAGGCGCTTGGGCGCAAACCGAGTATTCTGAAGTCGGGGCTGACCTTGCCGGAACTTTATAAAGACCTCTGGGAAACCATCGCCAGAGGCCAGGTCTGGAGGGGGGAACTCATCAATCGCAAGAAGAACGGCGAGATCTATGTGGAGTCGGCGGTGATTTCGCCGATAAGCGACGCTGCGGGGAACCCCACCTATTACGTCGGCATCAAGGAAGACATCACCAAACGCAAGCATGCGGAAGAAGCGGCGATCCAACAGCGCGAGCAACTCCAGCGCATGCTGGATACCGCCCCGGTGGGCGTGGCCATTTCGGTCGATGGCATTATTCGCTTCGCCAACCCGCGCATGATATCACTCGCCGATCTCAAGATTGGCAAGCCATCCACCGCTATCTACACCAATCCTGCAGATCGTGAACGCATGCTCCAAGTGCTTGAACGCGAAGGAATCGTAAAGGACTTTGAGTTTGAAATACGCCGTCCCAATGGAGAAATGCGGAATACGATGGCCACTTTTCTCAGCACGGAATTCGAGGGACAGAAAGGCATACTTTGCTGGCTCGTCGACATCGATAAACTCAAGGCGGCGGAACTGGAAATGCGCCAAGCCAAGGAACAGGCCGAGAGCGCCTCACGGGCCAAGAGCGCCTTCCTGGCGAACATGTCCCACGAGATTCGCACCCCGATGAACGCCATCCTCGGATTTTCGCAACTCATGCTGCACGATCGGGATTTGGCCGCCCGGCAGAAGAAGCATTTGGAAACTATCAGCCGCAGCGGGGAGCATCTGCTGGACTTGATCAATGATATTCTGGATATGTCGAAGATCGAGGCGGGACGCATTGAATTGAGCCCCTCTCCTTTTGACCTCTCCGCGTTGCTCCACGATCTGGAGGCAATGTTCCGCGTCCGCACAGATGCCAAGGGCTTGCGGCTGGACATTCACAAGATGAATGATCTGCCGCTGTGCTGCGTGGCGGATAAGAGCAAGCTGTTCCAGGTATTGATCAATTTGCTTGGAAACGCGGTGAAATTTACCAATCAAGGCGGAGTGACCTTGCGCGTGTACTGTGAAAAGAAAGCACGCATGCTGTTCTTCGATGTCGAAGACACCGGCATCGGCATTCCACGCGAAGCGATCGACAAGCTCTTTCGTCCCTTCGTGCAGGTACACAACGAGCAACAAGCAGGCATAGGAAAGGGAACAGGGCTTGGACTGGCCATCAGCCGGGAAATTGCCCGCCTCATGGGTGGGGATATCAACGTCACCAGCAATGTCGGGAAAGGTTCCATTTTCAGGTTTTCCATTCCCTTGATGGAAGGTGTGATGCAGCATGCAGAGCGAGCCGCCCGATTGCAACGCGTCATCGGCTTAAAATCCGGCCAACCCAGCTATCGCGTATTGATCGTGGACGACACGAAAGATAACCGGGACCTCCTCACTGGGATGCTTAGCCGCACAGGATTTTCAACCCGCACGGCGAGCAGCGGGAAGGAGGCCCTCGAAGTGTATAAAACCTGGCGTCCGCATCTCATCCTGATGGATATGCGGATGCCATCCATGGATGGGCTGGAAGCTATCCAATGGATTCGAGCCACGGGCCGTGGCAATGCGGTTAAAATCATGAGCGTGACCGCCAACACCTTTGAAGGCATGCGGAGGGAGGCTCAGGAGGCCGGTGCGGATGACTTCCTTGGGAAACCGTTTAGAGAAGAGGAACTCTTTGAGAAAATCCGTTTATTGCTGGGAGTGGAGTATGAGTATGACCAGGAGAAGCATGAAAACGTGCTGCCTGACACGGCTGCAACGCCCGAATTCTCGCCGGGAGAACTCGCATCGCTGCCGTTGGACTTGGTAGAGCAGATGCGGCAGGCAGCCGTCAATGCGGATTATGACCTCCTGTTGGAATTGATTCAGAGGGTGGAATCCACGAACAAAAACCTCTCGCAAGGATTGCGCGGCCTGGTTGAAAAATTTAATTACCAAAAATTATTGGGTATTCTAAGTCCCCAACGGAATGATGTATGAGAGGAACCCCTAGCTCGAACGCGATAGCAGATATTCTGGTCGTGGATGACACTCCAGAAAACCTCCAGTTGCTCAGCGAAATGCTGAAGTCGTGGGGATACAAAGCCCGGCCTGTGCCCAGCGGGGGGCTTGCTCTGCAAGCCGCCAGAAGCAAACGCCCCGACATCATCCTCCTCGACATTCACATGCCGGAAATGGACGGCTACCAATTGTGCGGACATCTGAAGGCGGATAACACCCTAAAAGAAATCCCCGTCCTCTTCATCAGTGCCTTGAACGAGACGGCGGACAAAGTGAAGGCTTTTGAATGCGGCGGTGCGGATTATGTCACCAAGCCGTTCCAGGCAGACGAGATTCACGCCCGGATCAAGGCGCATCTCGAACTCCATCAGCAGAGGAGCCGCTTGCAGGAAAGCTACGACAAGCTGCGCGAACTCGAATCGCACCGTGACAGCCTGGTTCACATGGTCATCCACGACATGCGGTCCCCGATCACGGTAACCTTGGGAATATTGGAAATGCTCAGCAACTCATCCAGCGGTCATCTGGACGAAGCAAAAAGAGATTTGGTGGGAATGGCGCTCGCAAGCACTCAAAAACTGGCGGACATGGTTTCGCAATTACTCGCCGTGAGCCGGTTGGAAGCTGGAGAAATACACCTGGACAAGACGCAATGTGACCTTGCTCAGACCATACAAACTGCGGTTCAACCACTCACTCTTGTGAGTGGAAATCGCACGATTACGGTCAAGGCACAACCGGGCATCAATACGCTTTGCGACAAGAACATTGTCCAGCGCATTATCGTCAACCTTGTGGGCAATGCGCTCAAGTTCATCCCCGAAGATGGCGAAGTAAAGATAACCCTTTCAACGAACCACGAAGAGGCGCGTGTTTCGGTTTCCGATAACGGTCCAGGAATACCAAAAGAGTTTCATCAAAGGATTTTTGAGAAATTCGGCCAGGTCGGCTCGAAGAAAAACAAGAAGCTCGGCACCGGGCTGGGGCTCGCCTTCTGCCGTTTGGCCGTCGAAGCGCATGGCGGCAAGATCGGCGTCAAGAGCGAGGTCGGCCAAGGAAGCACCTTCTGGTTCACCTTGCCGCTGGCAGGATGACCCGAAACGCTCTCTTCATGTGATTCCTTCACCTCACAAGTCCCCCAAAAATTTCAGCGCCGCCACCAGTGCCACAACGGCCTCCATCCAGCGCATCCCGGGGCGTGATCCCGGCGGCATGAGCGCCGCTGGTGCCACGGCAATCCGCCGGGCGGTTCGGAGTATCAGGAGAATCTGTTGTCTCGAAATGGGGAAGGGCTGGGGCGGCTAGAGCGGTTTCGGTTTATTTTGTCGTATGCTCTTCGGCGGCGAGAGTCGCTGTGCGTCTTTTTGCGCTTGGGCTGTATTTACAAATACAGCCGCTGCGCTCAAAAAGCCCCGCATCAACCCTCGGCGCTCTCAGATCATTGCGACAAAATAACCCAAAAACGCTCTAGATAGTGTGGACACGAGATTGACAAACATAGTAGAAATGCATAAAAAGCATGGAAACCATGGAACAATCTCAAGGAATACCAGCCCACAGGCGACATGATTTAAGCGACGAAGCCTGGGAACTTCTCGAAGTGCATCTGCCTGGACGCAAAGGGGTCTGGGGAGGGATAGCAAAGGATAACCGCCTCTTTATTAATGCAGTCCTCTGGATTTTGCGCACTGGAGCGCCATGGCGCGACTTGCCGCCTGACTACGGCGACTGGAATAATACTCATCGTCGCTTTTGCCGATGGCGCGACAAGGGAATCTGGGAGGGATTGCTTGAGCGGCTTATCGATGCCCCGGACTTTGAATGGCTCATGATCGATGCCAGTCACGCCAAAGTCCATTCGCATGCAACAGGCGCTCGGGGCGGCAATGAAGCCATAGGCCGCACAAAAGGGGGCTCAACACCAAGATACACTTGGCCGTGGATGCGCATGGTATGCCGGTCCGAGTTGTTATTACAGAAGGTGCCGTCGCTGATTGCACAGAGGCTTGCGACCTCATTGCTGGCATAGAAGCCGATTACTTATTGGCCGACCGAGGCTACGATACCGACGCCATTGTTGCGCAGGCTCTTTCCCAAGGAATAGAGCCGGTTATTCCACCGCGAAAACACCGAAAGGTTCAACGGGAATACGACGAGTATCTCTATAAACTACGGCATTTGGTAGAGAATGCCTTCCTGCATCTCAAACGCTGGCGAGGAATTGCAACTCGCTATGCCAAAAGGGCTTCCTCTTTCCTCGCTCTCGTTCAAATCCGTTGCATTATTCTCTGGCTCGCAATCTCGTGACGACACTATCTAGGCCATCCTGGTGTTCTGTATCTGTTTATCCCGATACGATGAAAAAATGCTCTCCGAAACGGGAAATCAGGAACGATTGGCTGTCGTGATTTGTTTGTAGGTGCGCATGCCCCCGGCCAGGTTTTTCGCATGATAGCCGTTTTGGAGCAGGATGCGCGTGGCGTAGTAGGCGCGCTGGCCCACGCCGCAGTAAATCGAAATTTCACGGTCGCGTGGCAGTTCGTCCATGCGGGTGCGAATCTCATTGAGCGGGAGGTTGACCGCCCCTGGAATGTGGCCTTCCTCGAATTCGTCGACGTCGCGCACATCCAGGAGGAAGATGCCATTGGAACCGAGCTGCCCCCAGTCGGCCAATGGGTTGTCCCCACGTAGCGCGTTGGAGGCGATCATGCCCGCGAAGTTCACCGGGTCTTTGGCCCCGCCGAACTGGGGGGCGTAGCAGAGCTCCGCCTCCTCCAGATCATAGACGGTGCCGCCAAACTGGATGGCGGTGGCAATCACGTCAATGCGGCGAGCCACATCGGCCTCGCCCACGGCTTGCGCTCCCAAAATGCGTCCGTCGGTTTTGCGGAAGATGAGCTTCAGGTTAATCTGCTTGGCCCCCGGATAATAGCCGACATGCTGGTTGGGGTGCAGATACACCTTCTCGTAATCCGTGATGCCCGCGCGCTGGAGCGCCTTTTCGCTCGCGCCGGTACTGGCGACGGCGATGTCGAACACACCGCAAATGGCGGTGCCTTGAACGCCCCGAAAATGCGAATCGCGCCCGCAGATGACATCGGCGGCGATGCGCCCCTGGCGGTTTGCGGGACCGGCTAGCGGAATGAGCGTGGCTTGGTTGGTGACGATGTCGCGGGTTTCCACGGCATCGCCCACGGCCCAGATGGAGGGATCGCTGGTGCGCATCTGGTCATCCACGCGGATGCCCCCGCGTTCGCCCAGTCCCAGACCGGCTGCTTTGGCAAGCGCTGTTTCCGGTCGCACGCCGATGGCGAGGATCACGAGATCGCCCGCGTGAACTGCGCCGGATTTGGTTTTGACCACGAGTTGGCCATCCGCGTTGGTTTCAAACCCGGCAACGCCGTCGCCCAGGGCCATCTTGATGCCATGCGCTTCCATGTGCCGCTGTACCGGTTGCGCCATCTCGGGATCGAGCGGCGGCATAACCTGGTTGAGCATTTCCACGACGCTCACCGAGAGTCCCCTGTGGGCAAGGTTTTCCGCCATCTCCAAGCCAATGAATCCCCCTCCGACGATCACGGCGCTCTTAGCCTGTTTTGCATCGATCCACGCCCGAATCTCCCGGCTATCGGGAATAGAGCGCAGGATAAAGATGCCCGGCAGGTCAATCCCCGGCAAGGGCGGGCGAACCGCCGCTGCCCCCGGCGAAAGGACGAGGGCGTCGTAGGATTCTCGATAGACGCGCCCGGTGGCGAGTTCCTTGACCTCGATCTCGCGCTTTTCGCGGTCGATGGCAACCGCCTCGTGATGGGTGCGGACTTCAATGTTAAAACGGTTCCGAAAGAGTGCTTCGCTGGCCAATAGAAGGTTCGACTCGTCCTTGATTACGTCGCCCACGTAGTAGGGGAGACCGCAGTTTGCGAAGGAAACATACGGGCCTCGGTCAATGAGGAGGATCTCTGCGGTTTCATCCAACCTCCGGCACCGGGTTGCACATGACGCACCGCCCGCTACTCCGCCAACAATCACAATTTTCTTTCGGCTCATAAGGCTCCTCCAAGTGGCTTACAATCGTTTTAGCACGAACAGCAGGACCCGCCGCCGCAACATTTGCCCTTCTGATTCCAGGGCATCAGGGCGATCAGGCTCCGCATCGGGCAGAACCCTGTGGCTCCCGCCATCATCAAGCCTGCGCCGACAAAACCGGATAGCCATATCCAGTTGGGATTCACAAAGTAGGAAAGCAGCACGCCAGTAACGACGAGCGCACCGACGGTCAATTGAAGCTGGCGATCCAGCGGAAGCACCGCTTTCGCGCTCCGTTCCACCGGCAACCCCGCATCGACCCAGGCTTGCGTGCCCCCTTCCACCACTACGGTGTCGGCGAACCCGGCTTCGGCAAATTTATCCGCCGCTTTCTTTGCGCGGACGCCGCTATGACAGAGAATGTAAACGGACGAATTCACCCCTCCCTTGCGCGAGGCGATGATCGCGCCGCAGTCGAGGCCGTCGAGTTGGCAAAGGCGCGCCTCGGGGACGTGGACGCTGGCATATTCCGCTGGGGTGCGAACGTCGATCAGTTCGATAGGATCGCCAGAGGCGAGGATTTTTTGCAGTTCTTGGACGGATACGGTTTTCATGGATTTGGATGAGTTTGGATGGACGGGTTAAGGAAATCTATAATTGGAGGTTTGGCCAAAAGCGCAATGCATTGGCATGAAAATCAGCGGTGGTTTTCGCGCGCCGCGCGCACTTCTTCGAGGCACGCAAAAACCTTGGTAACGCATGTTGCAGCGAGCCTGTAAAAAACCTGCTGTCCACGGCGTTCGTCGGCGACGATCCCCACGTTTCGCAAGATGGAAAGATGGTTGGAAACGGTCGACGTATCGCAGCCGATGAGTTGGGTAAGATCAGCCACGCACCGCTCCCCATGGCTCAAAGCGTCCACAATCAAGAGCCGGCTGGAATGCCCCAATGCTTTGAAAACATCCGCCCCTGCCCGGTATTCTTGCGCTGAACGCGGCACGTAGGCTCCAGATTTGGCTGTTAGGGAAGGCATGTTTGGCAATTTAGCCAAAACTCAACGGGTTTGCAACCAGAAATTTTCGCACCCGAAACCACTGAACCAGCCGATAAGAAGTTACCCCTCTCCATCATGAGAGCGAACCCAAGAACATCTTGGTCTGGGAAAACTCCGGTTTGGATTCCTTCAAAGTGGCAGAAAATGCCAAGATCAAGCGCCAATCCAACGATCACCATCACGGAGACGCGGGGACTCAGCAGCGAAGAGGTAAAAGCCAAGCGAGGCCGGTTCGGGACCAATTCGCCGTTGGAGCCACTGTCTATTTCTTCGGCCTAAGGTCTGGCTGTTTGGCCGGCTGCGACTGCGGTAAAATCGCCTTTGTTTTCCTAAGTTATAGCCCTTGAGTTATATCGCTGCACGCTTATCCTGACTGCGTGAAATTGCTCTCGATCTACAAGTGCCTCTGCGACGAAACCCGCCTTCGAATTCTCAACCTGCTGTCCGTTTCGCCTCTGTGCGTCTGCCATATTCAATCGATTCTGCGCAAGTCGCAGGTCGTTATTTCCCAGCATTTGGCCTATCTGCGCGAGCGCGACCTAGTAACTGGCCAACGCTACCAAAGCTGGATGATCTACTCTTTGCCCGCAAATCGCCCGGAGGCCCTGGATGCAAATTTGAAGTGCTTGCGGGATGCCATTCAGAGCGAACCAATTCTTCGGAAAGACCTCGAAAGACTGAAAAAGCTCATGGGACCCAAGTCTGTGAGCGCACTTCTCGACGAAGGCTCCTGCGCACGGATCGCAGCCTCCGCCGCAACGAAATCCTGCTGCAAAAAACAACAAGCCAAAGAAGAAGCCACCTTATGAAAAAACTGCAAATCCTCGGCACAGGTTGTGCCAAATGCATGAAACTCGCCGAAGCCACGGAACACGCGGCGGAATCCCTCGGATTACCGTTTCAAATCGAGAAAGTGACAGAGATTCAGAAGATCATGGCGTTCGGTGTCATGATGACGCCCGCGCTGGTCGTGGACGGCGTGGTCAAGGTGAGCGGGAGGGTTCCTTCAGTCGACGAAATCAAAGGAATGCTCGCGTAGGCTCATAACCCTCATGAAAACCTTATCCAAAACAACGCTCGCCATTGCGGCGATTGCGGTCATTTCCTTCATTTGGGTGTCCGCGGGCACACATCGTTCGCCACAGACGGGCTGTGGCTGCGGAGCGTCCTTATTCGCTTCAACCGCGCTCGCGGCGGATGCCTTTTCAGCTACCCCTTTGCCAGCCGTAACCGTTCCTGTTCCACGTCTGGTGGATTTAGGGGCAGGCCGGTGCATTCCCTGCAAAATGATGGCTCCCATTCTCGAAGGATTAAAGAAGGAATATGCGGGGCGGATGCAGGTGGATTTCATCGATGTCTGGGAGAATCCTGACGCGGGAAAGAAATACGCCATCAAGATGATTCCGACGCAGATCTTTTTTGACGCCAAAGGGAAGGAACTTTTCCGGCACGAGGGCTTTTTCGCCAAAGAAGACATCCTGGCGAAGTGGAAAGAACTCGGCATCGATTTTAGTGCAAAGAAAGGGGCGCTCTAACCAATGGAGACGCTCTTTATTACCCTAACTCACGCGGTGGAAGGCTCGGCAGCCATCGCCCTGAGCGCGGCTTTTGTGTGGGGAATTCTGAGCATCCTTCTGAGTCCATGCCATCTTTCCAGCATCCCGCTGATTGTTGGTTTCATTGGCGGACAAGGTAAAGTTACCACGGCGCGTGCATTCTGGACGGCAACGCTCTTTTCTGCCGGCATTCTTGTCACCATAGCCGTGATCGGCGTCATCACTTCGGCGGCGGGCCGCATGATGGGCGACATCGGCGCGTGGGGAAACTACCTCGTAGCATGCCTCTTTTTTGCGGTGGGAATGTATCTCTTCGGCTGGATTCCCACGCCTTGGTCTGGCCCCGGCCAGGTGGAAATGAAGAGCAAAGGGTTGCTTGCGGCGCTGATCCTTGGGTTGGTGTTCGGGATCGCGCTTGGCCCATGCACCTTTGCCTACATGGCCCCAGTTCTTGGCGTGACTTTCAAGCTGGCCAAAACAAACGCGATTCAGGCGGCTGCGATGCTGTTGGCCTACGGCGTCGGGCATTGTTCGGTGATCGTCCTGGCGGGCACTTCGACGGAGCTTGTGCAGCGTTATCTCGATTGGAACGAGAAATCAAAGGGAGTCACCATCCTGAAATCCATCTGCGGCGTGCTGGTGATCCTGGGCGGAATTTATCTCATCTACGGTGCCCGATGATTGAAACCTGGCCCAATGAAAAACGAAGGGAAACCTATGAGTGATACTCAGCCACGTTCAAGTTCGGCAATCCTGTGGGTGATTCTCGCGGTTGTTGTGCTGATTAGCGCGGCGACCCTCGTGCCCCGCTGTGCTCCCACGGGGAAGGCCGGACACGAAACAGCCGATTGGTATTATTTCGATTGGCTAGCCCAAGCACCGTATGCGCCGGCATTTGAAGTGCGCGACACCGAGAGCAGCCTCGGCCCTTATGCGAACCAGACCAAGGCCATTACGATCAAAGACCTTGTCAAGATGCACGGCCATCCGTGCGATGGACTCGTAACCGCCGCGTGCGCGTTGAGCCTGGGATTGCGACAACTCTATCCAGACGGTGTGATTGACCGAACTGACACTGGCGGCATTTGTAATAACTCACCTTGTTACGGCGACGTCGTCGAGTATCTCACCGGCGGCCGCATCCGATTTGGCACGCAGAAAATAGATCCCAGCATGGGCGCTGAGTTCATCCTCTATCGTTTCTCCACGCGCCAAGCTGTCAAGGTGGCGTTGAAAGGCGGCGTGTTCCCTACCGATGTGGCCCGGCTAGAGGCGAAGATTCGCAGCGGCGACTTTTCCGTAGCCGATATGCTGCGTTGCCAGCAATTGGAATGGGATTACGCCCGCAGCCTGCTGCAACGGCCACTGGCTGAATCTTTCACCGTTACACCCCTGGCTCGTTTCGATTGGCAACCGGACGCCTACGAGCATCTCGGAAAACGTGGCGACGTGATCAACAAGAATCTGGATGCGTCGAGCCAAAACGCGCATCCGTGAACCATCGCTAAAAAAGAACATCATGGACCCAATTAAGAAACCAGGCTGTTGTTGCAATGGCCCCACGGGCGATCAACCCGGCACCCCCTCGGTTGTGCCCAGCCTGGGTTGGTATAAATATTTCCTGCGCGGCTTTGCCGCCTTGGTGGTTTGGTGGCTTGTTTATGGCAGGCTCTCACAGTTCGCTGGCTGGTTCACCTATGATCTAATTGGCCTCAAACACGGTCTGCATTTGAGCGCCGCCATGGAGTTCTTCGTCTTTGAGGTTCCCAAGGTGCTCATGCTGCTGGTGCTCGTCGTTTTTGCGGTCGGCATCATCCGGTCGTTTTTCACACCGGAACGGACGCGCCGGATTCTCTCCGGCAAGAGGGAGTTCGCAGGCAATATTCTGGCCGCTTTGCTGGGAATTGTGACGCCGTTTTGTTCATGCTCGGCGGTGCCGCTGTTCATCGGATTTGTCACCACGGGCGTGCCGCTGGGCGTCACGTTCTCGTTCCTGATTTCCGCGCCGATGGTCAACGAAATCGCGCTGGTGCTTCTCTTCGGCTTGTTCGGCTGGAAGGTAGCGGCGATCTATCTCAGCACCGGCTTATTGATCGCGCTGGTCGCCGGCTGGATCATCGGACGCCTGCGCATGGAGCGCCACGTGGAGGAGTGGGTCTATGCAACACAGACCGGCGCGGCAACAGAAGATACGCCGCTGACTTGGCCCGAACGCTTCCAGTATGGATGGGACGCCGTGCGCGACATCGTGGGGCGGGTCTGGTTCTATGTGGTGCTGGGCATCGCCATCGGAGCCGGGATTCACGGCTACGTGCCGGAAGGAATGTTGGCTTCGGTGATGGGCAAAGGTGCTTGGTGGTCGGTGCCGGTGGCTGTGGTAATGGGCGTCCCGATGTATTCCAACGCCGCCGGAATCATTCCCGTGGTGCAGGCGTTGCTAGGAAAGGGAGCAGCCCTTGGAACCGTGTTGGCGTTCATGATGTCGGTCATCGGACTCTCCGCGCCGGAAGCAGTGATTCTCCGCAAAGTGCTCAAATGGCCGCTTATTTTCACCTTCTTCGGAGTGGTTGCGGCGGGCATCGTGCTCATCGGCTATCTCTTCAACTTCATCATGTAGCCTTTGTCCCAAAAACCTCACTGGCCTGAGTGATGCGCTTCTGGAGGCTTTTGCAGACATGGCCACACAGATCAAAGATGCCCGGATCGGCGATGCGGTAAAGAACACTCAGTCCACTCTTGCGCCGTGCCAGAAGTCCCGCCGTGGCGAGCGCGCTGAGTTGGCGGGAGACGTTGGTTTGGGTGGCTCCAGTCAGGTTGACCAGTTCCGTGACGTTCTTTTCGCCATCTTCCAAAGCCATCAAGAGTTTGAGCCGCGTCGGCTCGCTCAAGGCGTGGAAGCGCGCGGCGATCAACTCAATGGCGGCATCGGAGAGCTTCGGGGAATAGCGGGTTTTTGGCATAAGACAAAAAATATCTTGTGCAGCGTATGCTAATGCGCTCATATAGTCAACAAATAAACGGTTCGGATCAAATGATGAATGCCCACATGACAAAACGTCTCTTTCTGGTTGGAGCCACCTTAGCCCTCGCATTGCCGTTAGGGGGTTGCACAAAGAAGCCGCAGGAAGTGGGAACCGGGGACAGCCTTCCTCCGATCAGCGTCCGTATGCAGACCGTCGAGGCCAAACCGCACATTGCCACCGAGGAAGTCACCGGGTCGGTGCGCGCCAAATTGCAAGCAGTCATCACACCGGAAGGAACGGGACGCATCGAAAAAATGTCGGCGTTTCCCGGCCAGCGGGTGAAGCGGGGAGAAGTGCTGGTGCAACTGGACGCCCGCGAAACCCAGGCGAAGCTCGATCAAGCACGCGCCGTCTGCGAACAATCGGAAAAAAGTCTGCAACGGTATACGGCGCTGGTTGCCAGCAAGGCAGTTTCCCAGGCGGATTATGACACCGCTCTGGCAAACAACCGCGTTGCCAAAGCCGCGCTGGCACAAGCCGAAATGGCCCTGGGTTACATGAACATCGTGGCCCCGTTTGATGGCGTGATCACCAAGAAATCGGCGGATGTGGGCGACCTCGCTTCACCATGGAAGGCCGTCCTTGAAATGGAAAACCCGGACGCCCTGCGCTTTGAGGCCGATGTGCCTGAGGCCATCATCGGTTCCGTCGAGGCCGGGGCCAAGTTATCCGTCCGCATCGGAACCGTGAATGTCACCGGGACGGTGAGCGAAATGACCCCAGTCGCCGATGCGCAGAGCCGCACATTTTTGGTGAAACTCGATTTACCGCAAACGCCCGGCTTGCGAACGGGGCAGTTCGGGCGGGCGTCGGTTCCCGTGAGCAAGACCACTATTTTGCGCGTCCCGGCAAGCGCGGTGGTGCAGCGCGGACAGATGGAAATCGTATTCGTCATAGCCCAAGGCCGCGCCCAGTTGCGCTTGGTGAAAACAGGCAAGCGATTTGGCGATGAAGTGGAGGTGGTCTCCGGGATCGATAGCAACGAACAAGTATCGGTCGAAAACGTGGCCCTCCTTGCCGACGGCCAACGCGTGGAGGTGCAATCCAAATGAATCCGCTTCCCCAACAACCGGAACCTCTCGGGCTGGCAGGCCGGATCGCCCGGGCGTTCATCGGCTCCAAGCTGACGCCGCTCATTATTGTCAGTTCCATTCTGCTTGGGATTGCCGCCGTCCTCCTGCTGCCGCGCGAGGAGGAGCCGCAAATCAAAGTGCCGATGGTGGACGTGCTGGTCTCCATGCCAGGAACGAGTGCCAAGGAAGCCGAGGAGCGCGTGACACGCCCCATGGAAAAACTGCTCTGGGAAATTCCCGGCGTGGAATACGTCTACTCCACTTCGAGCCCCGGCCAGAGCCTTGTCATCGTGCGATTCTTGGTTGGCTCCAATGCCGAGGAGTGCCTGGTGCGCCTGAACCAGAAGTTGCAGTCGAACTTTGACCGCATTCCGCACGGCGCATCGCAACCACTCATCAAGCTGCGCTCCATCGACGACGTGCCAATTTTGGCGCTCACGCTGCATAGCGCCCGCTACGATCACCTCACGCTACGCAGATTGGCGGCGCAGGTCGATGACGCGATCAAACAGGTGCCGCAAGTTGCCGAAACTACGCTTATTGGCGGCGCAAGGCGGCAGTTGCGCGTGCTGCTTGACCCCGCCCGGCTCGCCTCGCGCAATCTCACTCCGGCAGGCTTGATCCCGATGATCCAGCAGGCCGACCGGCAATATGTCTCGGGCGGATTGACGAGCGAAAACCGCGAGGTTTCCGTGGAAACTGGGGCGTTTTTACAAAACGCGGAAGACGTACGCAACGTGGTGGTGGGCGTTTACACGGGCAAACCCGTTTACTTGAAAGATGTAGCCGAGGTGGTGGACGGCGCGGAGGAACCCTCCAATTACGTCTTTTACGGCGATTCCTCGACCCCTGAACAGGCCGCGGTGACGCTCAGCGTTGCCAAGCGGCCCGGTACCAACGCCATATCGGTTGCCCGCAACGTGCTCAAAAAAGTGGAAACACTCAAGGGAACTCTCATTCCGGCAGATGTGCAGGTATCCATCACCCGTGACTATGCGGCGACGGCGGCGGAAAAATCCAACGAGTTGCTCTTCCACATGCTGATCGCCGTATTCAGCGTCTCGCTCTTGATCTTGCTCACGCTCGGCTGGAGGGAATCCGGGATCGTCGCCATTGCTATCCCGTCAACGCTTGCGCTGACATTGCTAGTCTTTTATCTGTACGGCTACACGCTGAACCGCATCACCCTTTTCGCGCTGATTTTCTCCATCGGTATTCTTGTCGATGACGCCATTGTGGTTGTGGAAAACATCGTGCGCCATTTCCATTTGCCGCAAAACCGGGGCCGCGACCGTTCCGATATCGCCGTGGAAGCCGTCAACGAAGTCGGCAACCCAACGATCCTCGCCACGTTCGCGGTGATTGCGGCCGTGCTGCCGATGGCCTTTGTGGGCGGACTGATGGGCCCCTACATGCGGCCGATCCCCATCGGGTCGAGCGCCGCCATGTTCTTCTCGCTCGCCATCGCGTTCATTGTCACGCCGTGGGCGGCGGTTCGGATGCTGCGGCGCGTTGCAAGCGTTCCGGTCGCCGCTTCTTCTAATGGGGAGGAGGGCGTCCACTCCCACTTCGAGCATGAGGAGGATTTCTTCACGCGGTTCTACCGCCGCATCATGACGCCACTACTCCACCACGCCGGTTGGCGCTGGACGTTCCTTGCCAGCATCACTGCGCTGCTGCTCGGCGCGATGACGTTAGTGGGCGTCGGCTGGGTAAAGGTGAAGATGCTCCCCTTCGACAACAAGAGCGAGTTCCAGATCATTCTCAACATGCCCGAAGGGAGCGCGCTGGAACGCACCGCGCAGGCCGCGCGCGAGATCGCCGCCGCCGTGCGCGGGGAACCCGAAGTGACCAACTATCAGGTCTACGTTGGGGTGGGATCACCGTTCAACTTCAACGGATTGGTGCGCCATTACTTCATGCGCAGCGGCGCAAACGTGGCGGATATCCAGGTGAACCTTGTCGGCAAAAACGAGCGCAAAGCGAAGAGCCACGACATTGCCAAGCGCGTCCGCCCACGCGTGGCGGCCATTGCTGAAAAATATGGAGCCCGTATTGCCGTGGCAGAAGTTCCCCCCGGCCCGCCGGTGTTGCAAACGCTCGTGGCCGAGATCTACGGGCCAACGGAGGAATCCCGGCTTCGCATGGCCAGCAAAGTGCGCGACATCTTCAAGAGAGTGGACGGCGTGGTGGACATTGACTGGTATGTCGAAGCCGACCAGCCCAAGGCACAATTCGTCATCGACAAGGAAAAGGCCGCGCTCAACGGCATCAGCGCCGAAACAATCTCGCAAACCCTGCGCATCGCCGTGGCCGGAGAGTCCATCGACTTGCTCCATCTGCCGCGCGAAAAAGACGACGTGAACCTGACGCTTGAACTGCCGCGCTCGGCCCGCGTGACCCCGGAGGAACTGCTCGCCTTGCGCGTACGTTCCGGTGACGCCAACGCCCTCCCCGAGCCCGGCGCGTTCAGCGGAACACAGCTCGTCCCATTGCGCGAACTGGTCAAAATCGAAAAGACCATCACAGACAAGAGCATCTACCACAAGAACCTGATGCCGGTGACCTATGTGATCGGCGATGTGGCCGGGGCCATTGAAAGCCCGGTCTACGCCATCGCAAAAATGAACCAAGCGCTGGCGAAGCTCGACACCGCGGCCTTCGGAGGCTCGGGCGCAAAGCTCAAAATTTACAACGCCGCCATGCCCTTCACCGGAGAACAACCCGCGCTCAAATGGGACGGTGAATGGCACATCACGATTGAGGTCTTCCGCGATCTTGGGACCGCGTTCGCCGCCGTGTTGGTGATTATCTATGTGCTGATGGTTGGCTGGTTCCGGTCCTTCCTCACGCCGCTCATCGTCATGGTGGCGATTCCCTTTTCGCTCGTCGGCATCCTGCCAGCGCACGGCGCGCTGGGGGCATTCTTCACGGCCACCTCAATGATTGGCTTCATGGCCGGGGCGGGCATTGTCGTGCGGAACTCGATCATCCTCGTCGATTTCATCGAACTGCGCCTGCGCGAAGAAATGCCGCTCGCTGAAGCGGTCGTCGATGCCGGAGCCGTCCGATTCCGCCCAATGTTGCTGACGGCGATGGCCGTGGTCGTTGGCGCTGGCGTCATCCTCTTCGATCCGATCTTCCAGGGGCTCGCCATCTCGCTCATGGCTGGCGAAGTCGCCTCCCTGCTCATCAGCCGGATGGCCGTGCCCGTCCTCTACTTCATGGCCAATGCCCCGCGCGCGAAGGCGCAGTCTCCCGCCCTGGCCCTCAAAATTCCTGAGCCACAGATTCCCGCGCGCGAAGCAAAATGAAAATCACTCCAATCGGCGTAATCTATTCGCCGCACAAACAGGCTACCGGCACTCCAGTGCAACCGGCATTTGCGCAAGGCAGGCGCTGTCGAGCTATTCCCGGAGTTTGCGCCGGGGCTCAAAGACCTCGACGGTTTTGAGCGCATCTGGCTGGTCTATTGGTTCGACCGGGCATCGCCAGCGCAACTGGAGGATGGAAAATACAGCCGCTTTGCGCTCACGCCTTGCGCGTCACACCATACTCGCGGCGGGGGAGGAGCGAAAATCCTTCGCCCTGCGCGCAAAGGGCTTCATTTTCCTTTTTCTTTGGGGAACCGGGGCTAATATCCGACAGGAAAAGTGGGAGACGTTCCCGCGCCCCGCAATCCCATCCACCCCACCCGAATGGACCGACCCATTGGTTATGCCGCGCGTTAGCATTTGCATCCCCGCTTTTCGCGCCGAGAAATATCTTCCCCAAACGCTGGATTCGGTGCGCCGCCAGACGTTTACGGACTGGGAACTCGTTGTGACCGAAGACGGCTCCCGGGACGGGACGGAGGCGCTGGTGCGGGCGTTCGCGCAATCGGTGGCCCAGCCGGTGCGCTACCTGCGCCACGAGGTCAACCAGGGGCTTCCCGCGACGCGCAACACCGGGATCGGCGCGAGCGCCGCCGACGCGGTCGCCCTGCTCGACGCCGACGACTGCTGGCGGGAGACGCATTTGGAGACGACGCTGGGCAGGCTGCTGGAGACGGGGGCCGACCTGGCCCATGGCGGTTCCCTCCTTTTTGACAGCGACACGGGCCGCGAACTGGGAATCCGCGCGCCGTCGCCAGAGGCCATCGCCCGCTTCCCGCTTTCCCTGTTCGTGGGGGACTATTTGATCCAGCCTTCCTCGGCGGTGCTGCGCAAGAGCTTGTGGGAGCGCGTGGGCGGATTTGACCCGACGTTCCGGTATGTGGAGGACGCGGAGATGTGGCTGCGGTGCGCCCGCAGCGGCGCGCGTTTTGTCTACACGGGGGAGGCGACCTGCCTGTACCGCAAGCATGGCGAGGCGCTTTCGGCCAATTCGCCGGAGATGTCGATCGCCTGCGCGCGGGCGTTTGAAAAACAGATCGGCTGGGAGGATATCCCGCGCGCCATCCGCCGCCGCTGCGCGGGCGACGCCTGGACTTCCGCCGCCCGGCTGCTCCAGCGCGCCGAACCCCGCCGGGCCGCCGATTGCCTGCTGCGGGCGTGGAGGCATTCCCATGCGCCGCATCTCGCGGCGTGGGCGGCGGCGCTGCGGCTGTACGGTTGGGCAACCCGGAAGTGAACCATGGGGCTCGCATACTGCATTCTGGCGCATAAAAACCCGGCGCAACTCGCCCGGCTCCTGCGCGCCCTGGCCCGTCCTGGCAACTGCTTTTTCCTCCATTACGAGCGGCGCGCGCCGCGCCGGGAACACGAGGCGGTGGCCCGGCTGGCGCGGGAGTTCCCCGGGGTCTGCCTGCTCCGGCCACGCCCGATTTTGTGGGGGCGCTACAGTGTGGTGGGCGTCCAATTGGAAGCGCTGGAGCGGGCGCTGGCGCTGCATGCGGAGTGGACGCACTTCATCCCGCTGAGCGGCCAGGATTTTCCCCTGCGCTCCCCGGAGGCGCTGAGCACGGAACTGGCGGCCGCGGGGTCCGCCTCGTTCCTGAGTTTTTTCGACCCCGTGGCGGAGCCGCTCTGGCCGAACTTCGCGGACCGGGTGGAACGCTATTACGTGGAATCCGCCGCGCTGGAGGCGTTCTTGAAAACGCCGTTTCTGGGGCGGCGCGTGCGGGGGCTGCTTGGCTGGACGAACCGGATGCCGTTCGTCCCCTTCCTTCGGCGCAAAGCGCCCGCCTGGTTCCAATACCGGGGGGGCTCCAACCACGTCATCCTTTCGCGCGAGGCCGCCGCTTACCTGGCGGGCGCGCCCGCCGCGCGCCGGATCATCCGGTGGCTGCGGCATTCGGGGATTCCCGACGAGAGCGTGTTCCAAAGCGTGCTGTGCAACAGCCCGCTCGCCGCGAGTCTCGTCAACGACGACCGGCGCGCCATTCTGTGGGAACGGCAGGGGGCTCCCAGCCCCGTGACGCTCACCTCGGCGCATCTTCCCTGGCTGCGGGCGCAGCGGGAGAGTGGAAAATTATTCGCCCGCAAGTTTGACGCCGCCGTGGACGATGCCATCCTCGCCGCGTTGGAGAAAGACCTCGACTTATGAGTGACGTTGTCCTTTGCAGCGCTTCGAATCAGACCTACGTGACGGGAGCCGCCGTGGCGCTCGTCTCCGCCGTGTTGCACGCGCCGCGCGGGGCGCATTGCCGCGTCTATTTGCTGGATGGCGGGATTCGCCCGGCCTCCTGGCGCAAGCTCGAAAAGACGTTCGCCGCGCTGCCGCGCTCCTGCGAACTGATCCGCCTGCGGCCCGACATGGGGCGCTATGCCGGGCTGCCGCAGGATTGGGGCTCCAGCGTGATGACCTACGCGCGCCTGGCGCTGCCGCAGATGGTTGATGAGGAGCGGATTTTCTATGTGGACGCCGATCTGCTCGTGCAGTCGGATTGGGAGACGCTCTGGGCGATGGACCTGGGCGGGGCCGTCGTCGCGGCGGCTCCCGACATCGTGACCAAGACGCTGGGAGAGGAGTCGCTCAACCTGGAGAAGTTCTGCCTGGACCCGGCGGCCCCCTATTTGCAGGCGGGACTCCTCTTGATCGACCTGCGGGAATGGCGGCGCTTTGAGGTGAGCGAGAAGGTGGTGGCGTATCTGCGGGAGAACCCGGAGCACTCCCGCTATTGGGACCAAAGCGCCCTCAACGTCGTACTCTACCGCCGCTGGAAGGCGTTGCCGCTTGCGTGGAACACCCCGGCCTGGTGGGCGGACCTGGGGCGGGAGGATTGCCGGCTCGACGCCCCCGTGCTCCACTTCGTGGGCCCCAACAAGCCGTGGATCTACGGCCACCACACCGCCCCGAGCGGCGCGGCCTTTTTCCGGGTCCTGGACCAGACGGCATGGAAGGGGTGGCGGCCCAACGGGTTCCGGTTTGCCTGCAAGATGGCGAAATACCGGGTGTGCAGGGCGCTGCAAGCCATGCGGGAGCTTATCCGCCGGGGGTGAAAATGGCGGGCATGTCTTCGTTAGCGGAAATCCTTCGGGCGGAAATAGAGCGCGGCGGCCCGATGCCGTTCCGGCGCTTCATGGAACGGGCGCTGTATGATCCCGCCCACGGCTATTACGCCGGGGGGCTGGCCGCGATTGGGCGGGAAGGGGACTTCTTTACCAGCGTGAGCGTCGGCCCGCTCTTTGGGCGGCTGCTGGCGGTGCAATTTGAGGAGATGTGGGAGCGCCTGGGGCGGCCCGCCCGGTTTGACCTGGTGGAGCAGGGGGGGGCGGGCGGCGAGTTCGCGGGCGATGTCTTGCAGGCGGCGGAGGCGTGGCCGGAGTTCGCGGCGGCGCTCTGCTACCGGCTGGTGGAGCCCTTTCCCGCGAACGCGGCCCGGCAGCGCGAGCGCCTGGCCGGGGCTGCCGGGCGGGTGACGTGGCATGCTTCGCTGGAGGCGCTTCCCCGGTTTACGGGGGTCCATTTTTCCAACGAACTGGTGGACGCCTTTCCGGTGCACCGGGTGGTGTTTCGCGGCGGGGCCTGGCGGGAGCGCTACGTGGCGGCGGACACGCAAGGCCGGTTTTGCTGGGAAGACGGGCCGCTTTCCTCCCCGCAATTGCTGGCGTTCCTGCCCCATCTCCCGGCGTTGGAGGGCTACGAAACGGAGGTGAACCTGGACGCTCCGGCGTGGCTGGAAGCGGTGGCCGCGCGGCTGGAACGGGGCTACATCCTCCTGGCGGACTACGGATTCGCGCGCGCCGACTATTACCTGCCCGAACGCGCCGGGGGGACGCTGTGCGGCTACCGCCAGCACCGCCGCTGCGACGATCCGCTGGCCGATCCCGGCCAGCAGGACCTGACGGCCCATGTCGATTTCACGACGCTCGCGGAGCGCGGGCAGGCCGCCGGGCTCGCGCTGGCGGGCTTTACCGACCAGCACCATTTCCTGGCCGCCTTGGGGCGGCGCGTTTTTCCGGACGTGACCGATCCCCGGGAGCTGACGCCCCAACGCCGCAAAGAGATGCGGGCGTTCGCGGCGTTGATGCACCCGGGGCTGATGGGCGGATGCTTCCAGTTTCTCGCCTTTGCCAGGGGGGTAGCGGCGGCGTTGGAGGGGTATGCGCTCGCGGCGAACCCGGCTGCTATTACCACCTTGTAACGCATGAAATGACGCATACCGCTTGTCTTTTTGGCCCAGGGCTTCCGCCTTGCCCTGAACCAACAATCCGGCGCTCTATGCGCCATTTTCCTTGTTATACCAATGACACAGTTGGATTGGTCCTATGGATTGGTCTTATTGTCCCAAAGGGACAACCCGAAAGTAGCCCGGCGTTTGAACGCCGGG
>SESA01000225.1_pt1 | contig 39502 bp, 40 predicted proteins | sample 3171451 | NCBI WGS metagenome assembly SESA01 (sample SAMN06051862, study PRJNA518727) | freshwater metagenome | biome: subpolar coniferous forest; feature: holomictic lake; material: water; isolation source: holomictic Lake 227, 8 m depth | place: Canada: near Kenora, Ontario | collected...
GCCGGGATATTATCCCATCTATACGGTTTATTTGGCAGAATTGGCAGAGGGCTTCGCTTTCGCGTCCCATCGGGACGCTCTGAGAGTAGCCCGGCGTTTTAACGCTGGGTTCGCGGGAAACAACGCTTCGTCCCGGAGGGACGTTTGATGGGGGAAAATGACGCTCATTTTCAACCGTCCCTGCCGGGACGAAAGGCTTCGCTCTCCCTACCCGGCGTTAAAACGCCGGGCTACTTTCGGGTTGTCCCTTTAGGACAACAAGGCCAATCCATAAGACCAACCCAACTGTGTCATTGGTATTACTGGGCGTTTTGCAAGGCGTCGCTAAGGCTTTGCACGGCTCCGTCGGTGCGGATCATGAGGTTGCCGCAGTGGTGCATGTCGCCAATTTCAATCAGCCACGGCTGTCCCGCCCACTTGCGCGGGGTCATGGGGTTATCGTCGAACTGGGTGGGCGTGTAGTGCATCTTGGGGGCGTCGGCGTTGGTGGCAAAATCGGCCCCCAACTGCCGCACCAGGGTGGGGCAGAGCCAAATATTAGGGTCTCCCCCGTAATCCTTGAGGGCGTCGAACCAGAATTGCTCGGCGGCCGCTCCTTCGGCTTCGTCGGGGCATTGAGGCCACACTCCGTCATTATCGTTGAGGTAGGCTCCCAAGGAAACGTGCAGCGAACGGAGGTGGCTGATGCAAATGACTTTTTCCGCCCGCTCGCGGATGGTGGACATCTCGGGGACCAGCAAGGTCGCCAAGATGCCAAGGATGGCGATCACCACCAGCAGCTCAACCAAAGTGAAGGCGAAAACTCCCCCCATTTTCCTCCCTCCATGGGAGGCAAAAAGCAACTTCACTTTACGGATAGAGATAGGGATAGTTCGTCCCCGTCACTATTGGCTGGGTAGCGGTTGAAGTGTTGACGACGTAGGAGCCGGCGGTGTTGGAAGTCTTGACGCCAGCCACTTTGATGGAGGTCGGCACGGTCACAATTTGCGGGGACGCGGTGGCCGAAGTGAGCGGGTTCGCCACCGCCTGATTGAAACCATTGATATCCACCTTCGTCACCATCAAGGTGCCTTTGCCGGAATAACTGTTGGAGGCCCAGCTCTTCGAAAGCTTGGCACTAAAATTGCCAGTAAAATAGACCGAATCATGCACACTAAAGCTGGCGCCAGTGCCAGTAGCGCCAACGTAAGATGGGTTGATCAGCGTTAGCGGAAAGGAGCGGGCGCCTGCACCTTCTATCACCCCGGAAAGATTTCGCGCGCCCAAGTCTACCACAGCGGCAAGGTCGGCTGTGGCGATTTTCCCCTCAATGTAAACAACGGCGTAGCCCTGTGAAGTGCTGGGCGTTGTGGTCATGGTTTCGTTGTAACTGTTCCCCGAGCCGGTTAGGATAATGGTGGTGGTTCCTGCCGTCCCTGAGGTTCCCGCGGTGGAGGTGCCGAAAACCGTGATGCCCGAAATATTCTTGCCTTTGATGGTTCCCTGGTAGGTCCCGTTGATGTTGGACGGGTTCACGGTATTGGCATTGCCAAAGATATTGGCGTCATGGGGCCCCCCGACAAGAGCAAACGCGGAAGAAGCGGCGAGGGAAAGGGCCAGGGCGGCGGCAAGGAATCTCTTCATACGATGGAAATACAAATTGGGGGTTTGCTTTGGTAAAAACGAATCGCCTCTGGCTCACGCTGGGACGGCCTTGGCTATCGTCTGTCCTACGCAGTGAACCCCTGGCTGTCAATGCCTATTTCACCTTTGTAAGAGGGGCGGTTTTTCAGAAGCCGTTCCAAAGGTTGTTGGGCGAAGGATACGCCACGGAGCGAGATCATCTGCGTTGGGTTGAAGCCAAGCGGTGCCGGGGCGCTTGAACCCCGTTTGAAGGACGTGCCGGTGGGCAGCCCCCCCCTCAAACTCTACGCGCGGCATTTTGAGGACTTGCGAAGACTCCGGGAGTAGGGCACTGTTCCAATGGCATGAGCGTCGAGACCGATCGTATTCTGATTGCTGAAGACCACTACGTTTCCCGGCATCTGCTGGAACGTAACCTCGCCAATTGGGGGTTTCGCGTTTCGAGCGCCGAGGACGGGGAAGAGGCGCTCCAGATCCTGGACGCTGAGGATCCCCCCTCCATCGCCATCATCGACTGGATGATGCCCCGGCTCGACGGGCTGGAAGTCTGCCGCCGCGTGCGGGCGCGCAAGGATCGCCCCTATCTCTACCTCCTCTTGCTCACGGCCAAGAGCCAGAAGGAGGAGGTCGCCGCCGGTCTGGAAGCCGGGGCGGACGATTATGTCATCAAGCCGTTCGATCCCGACGAACTCCGCGCCCGGCTCAAGGTGGGGCAGCGGGTTGTGCAACTGGAACGGACCCTCGCCCGGAAGGTCGGCGATCTGGAGCAGGCGCTTGCCGACGTGCGCAAATTGAAGGAGTTGATTCCCATTTGCATGTATTGCAAGAGCGTCCGCGACGACAAGGATTACTGGCACCAGATCGAGGAATACATCCACTCTGAAACCGGCACGGACTTCACCCACGGCATTTGCCCCAAGTGCCTTGCCCAGATGGAGAAAGAGATCAAGAGCAAGGCATGAGCGGGAAGCAAATGCCCGGCATGCGGCGCGAAGGGCAGGGCGCTATCTCACCACCGCGGACACAGGAAAGACCGAAGCTTTTGTCTGCTTCGTGCCCTTTGTGGCAAATCCTCTTCCTTTGCGATACGTATGCTCTGGCGTGCGGGTGGAGGGGCTGGACGTTCGGTGCGCACATTGCGCATGACGGGCGGGCGCTTTCGGGGCATGATGCCGTTCTGTGACCGCCTTTGCCGCCATCGACTGGACTGTGTGGACCCCGCGCGAGCGGGCCGTGCTCTGCTTTATCTTCCGGCCCGGCGAGGTCCTTCTTATCCTCAAAAAGCGGGGTCTTGGCGGCGGGAAAATCAATGCGCCCGGCGGCAAGATCGAGCCCGGGGAGACGCCCCGGCAGGCGGCCATCCGGGAAACCCGCGAGGAGGTGGGCCTGACGCCGCACGCCCCGCGCCCCGTGGGGGAGCTTTTCTTCCAGTTCACCGACGGCTACAGCCTTCACTGCATCGTTTTCCGGGCCGAAGGGTGCGTTGGCGAACTCTGCGAAACTGACGAGGCCGCGCCCCGCTGGACGCCGCTGGAGGCGATTCCCTACGCGGCCATGTGGGCCGACGACGCCCTCTGGATGCCGCATCTCGTGGCGGGCCGGGCGTTCCGGGGGCGCTTTCTCTTCGATGGCGAGACGATGCTGGGCCAGCGGATGGACCTGCTGCCGCGCGGGGCGTTTGGGGAAGGAGGGGACGCGTGAGCCCGGCGGACGCTGGATTCCCCTGCGAGAGCGCGCCGCTGCGGGGGTGCCGGGTGCTGGTGGCCGGTTGCGGCTATCTGGGGTGTGCGGTGGCCCGGTTGCTGCACGCGGCGGGCTGGGAGGTGGTCGGCATTTCCCGTGCCTCGGCCCAAGCACTCCAGGGGGAGCCGTTCCGCGTGCTGGCCTGCGACCTCACGGATGCCGCGGCCGTCCGCGCCCTGGGGCGCTTTGACGCCGTGCTGCATTGCGCCAGCTCCGGCCACGGCGGCGCGGCGGTCTACCGGCGGCTTTTTGAGGAGGGGACGCGCCACCTGCTCGCGGGGTTGCAGCCCGCGCGGTTCGTCTTCACCAGCAGCACTTCGGTCTATGCCCAGACCGACGGCGTGTGGGTTACGGAGGAAAGCCCGGCGGAGCCGCAGCGGGAGACGGGGCGCATTTTGCGGACTGCCGAGGCGTTGACCCTGGAGGAGGGCGGCGTGGTGGCGCGGCTGGCCGGGTTGTATGGGCCGGAGCGTTGGGCGCTGCGGGAGAAATTTCTGGAAGGGCGCGCCGTGCTGGAAGAGGGGGGGATGCGCTTCCTCAACCAGATCCACCGGGCCGACGCGGCGGCGGCTTTGGTGCGGTTGCTCGACCCGGCGGTTCCGGCTGGGATTTACAATGTCTCCGACGGGTCGCCCGTGACGCAGCGGGAGGTCTACGCCGCTTTTGCCGCACATTTTGGCGGACCGCTTCCCCCCTCCGGCCCGGCCGACCTTTCCCGCAAACGGGGCTGGACGCACAAGCAAGTGAGCAACGCCAAATTGCGCGCCCTTGGGTGGCGGCCTCTGTATCCCTCCTTCCGCGAGGCGCTCTAGAGCGGTATAAATTTTGTTGTTTACACGCTGCTCTGCGGCTCGGGCAGTATTGAAAAATAGAGCCGCTTCGCTTGAAGAGCCCGCGCATCAACCCACGACGCTCTCGCATCATTGTAAACACTTCAATTTAAAACGCTCTAAAATTCATGAACCATGACCTCCTCCACCCTGCTCTGCTTTTTGGGCGCGTCAGCCGCCCTCACGATCGCCCCCGGCCCCGATAACACCTTCATCGTTGCCCAGGGCATATCGCGGGGCAGAAAGGCGGCGATTATCAGCGCGCTGGGAATGTGCGGCGGGATCAGCGTGCACACCACGGCCGCCGCCCTGGGCATTTCCGCCGCGATCTACTCCTCCGCCCTGGCTTTCACGATCCTCAAATATGCGGGCGCCGCGTATCTTCTTTTCCTGGCCTGCAAGGCGATCCAGGAACCGGCCCTGCCGCAGCCATCCTCCGGCGCGGACGGCTTGGTGCCATGGGGGGCTCTCTTCCGGCGCGGTTTCATGATGAACGTCGTGAATCCGAAAGTGGGGCTCTTCTTCCTCGCCTTTCTGCCGCAGTTTATCTCGCAAAACACCGGCAACATCTCCATGCAGATGTTCCTGCTGGGGCTGATTTTCATGCTCCAGGCGGTGTGCGTGTTTGGCGTGATCGGCTACCTTTCCGGCAGCCTCGGAGACGTCCTGCTCAAGAGGCCTGCCATTGCCAAATATTTTGCCTGGCTCACCGCGGGCATTTTCGCCTTGCTCGGCCTCAAGCTCGCCATGGCCGGGCGGTAACTATGGAGAGAACGGGCTCTCTGCGCCCGGCGGGAGGGCGCGCCGGGCTTGCCTCCAGCGCGACGGGGCGTTCCCGATATGATGCTTGAACACCGCCGAGAAGTGGAACGCGGAGTCGAACCCCAGCTCGTCCGCGATTTGGGAGAGGGGCATCCCCGTGTGGAGGAGCAGGTCCTCCGCGCGGCGCAGTTGGAGTTTCCGGTAGTATTGCTTGGGGGCAAGCCCGGTCAGCGCCTTGAAGCAGCGGCGAAACCGGTCGTAGGCCAGGCCCGCCTCCCGCGCCAAATCGGCCATTTGCAAGCGCTCGCCCAGCGCCTCGTGCATCCGGGCCTCGGCCTGCCGGACGGCGCGTTCTTCGCCGTTGAGGGCGGGGCAGGCGCGGGCGTGCAGGAGGGTTGCCAGCAGGTGCAGGGCGAGCGTCGCCATCCGCTCGCGGTTGCCCGCGCCTCCTTCCTGGGCCAGCCGGTGCAGCGCGCCGAACGCCTCGGCGACCTGGGGCGCGCCGCCCGGCGGGAAGAGGGCGTTTTCGGGGCGCAGGATGCCTTCCCTCCGCAGCCGGTCCAGAGCCGGCCCCCGCAATTCGACGAAATGTTCCGTCCAGCCCGCCGCCCGTTTGGGGGCGTAACGATGCCACACGTTGGGGAAGAGCAGGAACGCTGATCCAGCCTGGATGTCCACAGCGCCCGTTTCTGCGGACTCGAAACGCCCGGCTCCCGCCGAGATGTAGACCATCTGGTAGCAGTCCAGAATGCGCCCGCCCTTGGGCAGGAGAAAGAGGTGATCGCTCGGGTGGCGGCCGGGATGCGCCGGGTACCTGCTCCCTGGGGGCGTGCGGACGAAGCCGCAAGCCGTGACTGCGGCTCCCCATGCCGCCGCCGTGCCGCCATCCGGGATGTAAAGGGCGAACTCTTTCACTGCATCCCTTTATAGATGCCGCTACCCGGCGTGTCGATTCCCCAGCTAGATGGCGCCGCCCGGAGGTAGCGTGGCACGCAGCACGCAAAGAGGCCCCCCCTTCGTGTGAGTTCTTCCGGCATGCCGTTACGGACTTGCCGGGGCGAAGGGGGTGAGCAGGCGCTGGGCGGCGGCCATGTCCTTGAACGGGTGGCAGCACGCCGCGCCCTGCCGGGCCAGTTCCACGAGTTCCGCCTCCGTCCAGAGGGGGCCCCAGCGGACGTGCCGAAAGCTGTCGGAGAAGGCCCCGATGTCGGCGATCTGGAAGCCGAGATGGTGCGTCAGCGTCGGAAAGAAAACTTCGTTGTAAATGGGGGGCGGGTCCGGCAGCGCGGCCATCGCTTCCAGGGCGCGCCGGGAGATTGTGAAGCCATTGCCCAGCGTGCCGCAGATAGCGGCTTTGTCCTCGCGCACCGAAAAGCGGCGCAGGTAGCCGAGCAGCACCGGGTCTTCGCGGTAGCGGAAGAGGTGCATCCAGTTTGTATGCGTCTTGACGCCGCACCCTTTGCCCAGGAAGTCCGCCCCGGAGCGCGCGAGGATTTCGGCGAGCTGCGCGAAGTAGTCGGCCCGGAGGATCCAATGGTCGTATTCGGTGACATGGACGGCGTCGAACGCGACCGGCTGCCGCCGCACCCAATCCCAGATTTTGGGAAAGAGTTCGTTGAAACACTGGTGGATGACGGGGCCGCGCAGGGAGGGGTCTTCCAGCAGGAATTTGTCTTTCCACGGCAGCGCGCCGAACGCGGCGGGCGGGCCTCCGTAGGCGATCAACCGGGGCACCCCCGGCGTAAAGGCTTCGGCCAGCGCCACATGCTGTACGGCCAGCTCCGGTGCAAGGTGGGTGATGATGACGTGGAGGATTTGCATCAGCGTGTGTTCACGAATTTTTAAGGCTCACGCAAAGGCGCAAAAGGGAGATTTTTCCTTTGCGTGAGGTCATTTTCTTTTTCGCGCGGGAGGTTCGGGGTTCCGGCATTGGCTCAAGTCAGCGTGACGGAAGCGCAACACATCGCGGGAGGCGAAATCGACCGCGACATCGCTCCACTCCAACCCTTCCAGGCGGAGTTGCCCCTCCCGGAGGCTTACGATCACGCGGCCCGCGGGCTGGCCGCACGCCGCGCACGTGATCTCCCGGCCCCAGAGCCGGAAACGCAGGCATTGCCAGCGGTAGTCCGCGTTCCATTGGATTTTTTCAAACAGGTTCATAAGGGGGGAGCCGTTGGCGGGAGGGGGCTCAGGGCCGGCGCCGCGTAGCGCGATCCCTCCACTTTGATGTAGTTGAGGATCACCGGCGCGAGGATCACCCCCGGGATGCCCATCCAGTATTCTCCCAGGATCAGCCCGATGAGCGTCAGCCACATCGGCTGCCGGATGCGGCTCCCGATGATCTTGCTGTTGAGGAGATACTCCATCTTGTGGATGACAATCAGGAAGAGCAGCGCCCCCAGGGCCATGTGCGGCGAAACCAGGCCGAACGCGATTCCCACGATCAGCGTGTTGCTGAGCAGGTTGCCGACGATGGGCAGCAGCCCGCAGCAAAACGTCAGGGGGATCACGATCCCCCCGTACGGCCACAACGGCGTCAGCAGCACCAATGCCGCCGTGGCCACGGTGTTGATCAGCGAGATCAACAATTGCGCACCCATTACCGTCTCGAAGCTGTGAAAAAGGGAACGGAAGCGGTCCCGCACCGCCGCGTAGGAGTGGGTGTAGAGGTTATCGGGGGGCTCCGAAGGTTCCCTGTTCACGAAGATCCCGAGGGCGATCACAATCCCCGCCAGCACCATCAACGACTCCTTCGTGGCGCTCCTGGCGAAAGTGCCCAGGTAGCCGATGCTGTCGCGCACCATCTGCGGCGCGGCTTCCTTCAGCTCATTGAGATCCGAGAACGGGAGGTCGATGTTGTGGCTGTCGGCATAACGGACAATCCGGGGTACGCCGTCGGCCAGGATCTTTGGCAGCTCGCGCACCGCTTTGCGGAAGAAAACGCCCGAGCCGAAAAAGGCCGCCACCACCAGCACCAGGAACAGCGTCAGCGCCAGCCAGCGGCGCTGGCCGAAATGGAAGACGTGCAACGCAAAGAGCGAAAAGAGAACCGTCACCAGGAGCGTCCCGAGGTGCAGCCACGCCGCGATCCCCAGAGCCGCCGCCACCAGGCCGTAGGAAAAGGCCACGGGACGGGTCAGGAGAAGGGGTGCGCGGTCCGGGGGAGGCTGGGGGGGCATCGCGCTCATTGTAAAGCAGCAGGGAAGCTCAAGGCAATCAGGAACGGCTGCTGCGCTTGCTTGCTCCTCCCCGTTTCCCTCTGCGCGCCTTTTCTTCCGGCCTACGGACCTTCGTAAGTCCCCACGGCTCGCAGACCGGTGGCGCTTAGCTCAAAGACTTCGCGGCTGACCGGGCACTCCGATTTCTGATATACCGAGAGCACCCGCTCGCCATAAGCCTGGTAGCGGCTGGCCAGTTTGGGGAACAGAAAGACGGTGCCACGATCCGGGACCGCCACCAGCATCTTGCTCCCGAAGACCGGCCGGAATCGCTGGAGGAAATCCGGAGCCAGCACCGCGACGGTCACATTGTCCAAGGGGCGTTTGGCCCGGAGGATGGCGCACTCGATCACCTGGTTGCGGTCCCGGACCCATTCCGGTTGCAGGGAGGCCAGCTCGGCGGACGCGGCGGCGGCGCTCTGCGTGGAAAACGCGGCCCAATCGACCCCGAGCGCGGCGAATTCCGCGCGGTTGAGGAACCGGAGCGCCCCCTCCGCCGTGACGCAGGCGGCGGCCCGTTCCGTCTCCCGGGCTCCGGGGATTGGTTGGGTGAACGTGTTGGCCGGGCGCAAAAAGCCGGCGAGGGCAACGCGCCAGGTGGCGGGCTGCGGCGGTTCGGCAGCCGGGCTCGCCATGCCGGGCAGCATCCCCAGGGCGGCGGCCAGTCCGCACAGGACCGTTTTTTTGAACCTTGCACTTTGGCGGCAACTCTTCATTTTCTAAAGGACACTTACATGATCACGTTTCTGGAAGGCGTCTTAAGCGAGTCTCTCCCTACGCAAATCGTTGTCAATGTTCATGGCATCGGCTACGAGGTGCTCATCCCCCTGTCGAGTTTTGACAAACTCCCGCCCAATGGCCAGCCGATCAGGATTCTGACGCATCTGCAAGTGCGCGAAGACGCCCACATCCTCTATGGCTTCATGACCGCCGCCGAGCGCGACCTCTTCCGCCTCCTCATCAACCACGTCTCCGGCATCGGCCCCAAGCTCGGGCTGGCCGTCTTGAGCGGCATGAGCGTGGGCAACTTCAAGGCCGCCGTCGTCAACGGCAACAGCGGCCTCCTCGCCAAAATCTCCGGCATCGGCAAGAAAACCGCCGAGCGCATCGTGCTCGAATTGAAAGACAAACTCGGCATCGCCGCCGCCTGGGAGGTCGCCTCCGCCCAGCACGCCCCCGGCGCCGACGCCCTGCGCCTCAACGACGCCGTCCTGGCCCTCCTTTCCCTGGGCTACAAACAAGCCGACGCCCACACCGCCGTCAAAGCGGCTCTGGCTGACGCCGGAGCGGCCGCCACCGTGGAAGACCTCATTCGCCTGGCCCTCAAGCGGCTGGTTTAAAGCCGCCGCTTGCGTTTTGGCTGCGGCCGTGCGATAACGGAAAACATAATGTCTACCGGGATTATAGAGAAAGTCGATTTTATTCGGGCTGCGGCTCCCGAATCCGGGCTTTTCGACGGCAAAGAATGGCTCGTGTCGCCGGAGCCGTTCGCCATTCCGGGCGTTTTTGCCGACACCCTGGAGAAACTCGGCCACCGGCTCCAGCTCTTCGTGCGCGCCTGCAACCAGCTCTATTTCCAGAGCGTCAAGGGGAAGCAGCCCCGCTGGATCGCCGAACTGCTCGACCGGGGCAAACCGCCCGAACTGGTGGAACTCGCCCGGCAGCGGCGCGAGGAACTCCCCGCCGTCATCCGGCCCGACCTTATCCTTACCGAGGACGGTTTCACCATCAGCGAACTTGACAGCGTCCCCGGCGGCATCGGCCTCACCGCCTGGCTCAATGCCACCTATGCCGCACTGGGCCACGATATCCTGGGCGGCGCGGCGGGGATGATGGAGGGATTCCGGTCCATCACCCCCGGCGGCGCGGACATCGTCGTCTCCGAGGAGTCCGCCACCTACCGGCCCGAAATGCAATGGCTCGCCGCCCGGCTTAACGCCCGGTTTGCCCCCGAGCATTGGCGGGTCGTGGATGGCGGCCTGCCCTCCCCCGGGTTTGCCTGGCAGCAGAACGTCTACCGCTTCTTCGAACTCTTTGACCTCCCCAATATCCCGGCCACCCCGGGGTTGATCGCCGCCGCTGGCTCCGGCGTCCGCGTCACTCCACCCTTCAAACCGTTTTTGGAAGAAAAACTCTGGTTTGCCCTCTTCTGGCTGCGTCCCCTGCGGGAATTTTGGCGGCGGGAACTGAGCGAGCGGCACTTCCTCCAACTGCAAAAAGCCATCCCCTACACCTGGCTGGCCGATCCCGCCCCGTTGCCCCCCAACGCCGTTCTGCCCGGGCTGGAAGTCCACGACTGGGCCGAAGTCGGCGCCTTTTCACAGAAAGAGCGGGCTCTCATCCTGAAAATCAGCGGCTTTTCCGAACTGGCCTGGGGCGGGCGGGGCGTCCACGTTGCCGCCGACCTTCCGCAGGGCGAATGGAAAGCCCTCCTGGAATCCGCCCTCGCCTCCTACGCCACGCGGCCCTACATCCTGCAACGCTTCCACAAAGGACGGCTGGTCGAGCAGCCGTACGCCGACAGCCTCGGCGCACTCCACGTCATGCAAGGGCGGGTGCGGCTCTGCCCCTACTACTTTTCGGCGGAGGGGAAAGCGCGGTTGGGCGGCGCGCTGGCCACCGTCTGCCCGGCGGACAAAAAATTGTTGCACGGGATGCGCGACGCCATTCTGGTTCCCACAAGCGTTCAAGCCGACGGTGGGCATTGAGGGCGAGCGGGAGACCGAAGACAAGATCTGCATCCTGAGGGGAGCAGCCGAAGATAAGAGCGTGCCTGGAAATAGAGCATCTCTCGAAAATTCTTCCCTATTCGCTGGGGCGGCGCGGGCCGTCGCGCGGCGTTGCAAACCAAGGGCAGTAGCTTGCTACAGCCCTCGGTTTGCGCCTTGTCAGCGCTCAAAACTCCTGCGTCATCTTGTAAAGTTTATAACTTTCTGATCTCGTGGCGCTCCGTCCTGAATATCGCGCAAAGCGACATTGAGCAGGGCATTATAGGCCATGCAGAGATTGGGAGTGGAAGGCTTCCCTGTTAGCGGATTGACGTTCTCCCACAACTCCTTCCCCCGCCCGCAACAGAGGGCCTTGATGAGCATCTCCTCGGCGCGCCGCCATTCGCCAACGGAGGCCAGCCCCCAGGCCACCGAGCAGGCCTCTCGCGGCCAATAGCCGCCGCACCAGTAACCGTGGGCCTTAAAGCCCCTTTCGTTTCGCGCCAGCGACGGCAGGTAGCGCAAGCCAAAGACCTCGGGATCATCCAAATATTTGATCATGCGCGCCGCCCGGTTGCGGTCGGGAAGGAAGCGCAGGATGTAAAACGCGTCCTGATTCTTGACCCGCGACAACTTCCCCGCGTTGACATCCCAATCGTAGTAGAACCCGTCCTTGTCGTCCCAATGCCGGTCGCGCAGGACCGTTACGATCCGATCCATACGCGCCTTGGCGATCTGGGCGGTTTCGGAATCGCGGTTCTTTTCCGCCAAGCCGGCAAGGGCATTCAAGGCATAGAGGAAGAAGTGTTGTTCGTAGAGGTTGACCACCGGATGGACATTGGCGGCGTGAAATTTTTCGAACGCCTTTTCATCCATGGTCTCGATCGCTTTGCACCAAGTCCCGATGGCGGCGCCGGTGAAGAGCGGCCCCACCTTGTCATCGGCCCCGCCTTCCCAAAGCTGGGTCCATTCGACCAGACCATCCCCATCGTGGTCACGATGGATGAAGACCTGCTTAAGATAATGGCGGACCTTGTTCCAAACGGTTTGCCCGTCGCCTGCCGGTTCCGCGAGAATGCTCAGGTCGCCGCTCTCGGCAACATAATCGGCTAGCGCGGTGATCAAGCGGCGGCACTCCCTGCCATCGCTAGGAACCTGGCAGGGCACGATCAGGCGGCTGCCCTAACCTGGCTCAACTTCCTCCCTGCAAGCTCCGCCCGCGACAAGGCGATCGCAACCCTTGGAAAAACCCAATAAGGGGTGCTCCGGGACCAATCTCGGTTGGCAAATGCACCAGAGCCGACCTCAAAGCCGGAAGACAGTGGGCTCGCGGTTTGTCGCCCAAAAGCTGAGCATGAAGACGACACCAACTAACACGACCCAGTGAGAAATAAAGTGGGGAGTGCCGGGAAGTAAGGAATGCATGAGCCACATGAGCGTGGCAGTTGCTTTATCCAAAAGGGATAAAAATGAAGAAGAAACGCTACGGAAATCAGATTTCGGATTGCCAACAAGGTAGACGATAACTGCAGCCAGCAACCCCATTTCCGCCGGAAGGAGTCGAAGCCGCTTCATCCGCCGTTGCTCAGCCGCAAAACGTCCGGCAAATTGGATCCTGAAGTTTTCGCTGTGGAGGCAATGGGATGCGCTTTGCAGGGATTGATCCAGCAAAGTGTCGAGCGGGTCTTGATCGGGAGCTTTCATGACTTCCATTCTGCGAGTAATGTGCGCAATTTTTCACGTCCGCGCAAGAGGTGAGTTTTGACCGTGCCGATGGGAAGCTGAAGCACGGTGGCAGTTTCGTCGTGCGTGAGACTGGAGCCGAGGCAGAGCGTGACGACGGCGCGTTCGGGTTCGGAAAGTTTTAGCATGGCAATTTCGAGATCATGTTGGAAATCACTCCCTCTCGCGGTCGAACCGACGCTGCCGAGGTTGGGATGGTCATCGAGCGGCTCATGGTCGCGTCGGCCGCGCGTGTGCGCAAGGAACGTGCGGTAGGCGATTTGATGCAGCCATGTGGGAAAGCGGGCTTCGTTGCGAAAACTGCCGAGCTTGCGCCACGCAATGAGGAATGCTTCCTGCGCAAGATCGTCCGCCAATGCTTCGTCGCCGCCGGTAAGCCTGCGCAACAGACAGCGGACGGGCGCTTGATACCGAAGCACGAGCTGATCGAATGCGCGAGAGTCACGTTCCACGAGCGTGCGACTGATAAGCTCGGCATCATCGGGTTCCACGGGTTGTTGAGGCTACGAGGGGTTGCCGTTGCTCTTTTTCCAAACGACAATGTAGCCGATTCCGATGGCTAGCCCGATCACCCCCGCTCCCCAGAGCTGACGCCAGATTTCATCATGACTGATGAGGCAAAAGGCCAAAAAGCCCAAGCTTGTCGTGATATTGATGACCCCTAGGCGTAAAGAGGACCTATCGGCAAACATCTCAGGCGGGATTGGAATCCCTTTTTCAACCATCAGCCGGATCGTTTCATGGGTGAGCTTCCGTTGAGACTCCAGATCGGCATACCGCCGCCATAAGAGGACCGTACCGGCAATGCCACTAATGGCGATTATCAAAAATACTTCAACTTCGCTACTTGTAGCGCTTGAATCATAAAAAAAAGCGCTGGCTTCCGCTGTCTTGCTTGGGATCGGTGAAGCGGGCACAGGCAGGGATGACGGCTGTTGCGCGTTGATTGACGGGATAAGTAGCGCGAGGGATGCAGTTAGAATCGCAAGGTATTTCATGATGATGAGATTGGGTTCATAATCTTAGATGCAGCCGGGACCGCATTTGGATTCAAATATTCACGCACAGCATCAAAGTGTCTACCGGGCTGCGATGAGGGCCGTTTCCAGTGCCAAGACTTCCCCTACCCCCGTCTTAAGCGTGAACCGTTCGCCGGAGACCGTTTCGGCCAACTTCCCATTTCGGACGATCTGGACCTTGGAACCGGGCCACGGGTTTTGAACCGTACAGTCCTTGCCCTTCTCGCTGATGATGCGTACGCCGCAAACTTTGCCATCCTTGAGTTCCGCCGAGACAAGGAATTCCCCATAAGCTCGCAGATCGCCAAAGCGCGCGTTTTGCTCACGCGGCCAGCAGGGGAAGAAGCGCAGCACTCCTTCGTAACTCTGAAAAAGCATCTCGTTGAGGACCAGAAAGGCACCGTTATTTTCGATCCCGCCGCGATTCCTGACCCGCATACGCCTCGAAAAGGCGAAAAAATGCTGCGGGAATCCAACGACAAAATCGCCGTCATCGCGCGCGACTGCGGGTTTGGCGATCCCATCAACCTCTTCCGCGTCTTCAGGAGTTCCGAGGGTCTGTCCCCCACGCAATACCGCCAATCTCGACGCGTTTCATCGCCTCCAAGTCCGCCGTAATCCCCGCCTTGCTGACGTTGCCGTTGATCCAGTGCCACCAGGCCTGCGGCTTGGCGCTCTCCCGCGGATCCCTTCGCGCTTCTCCGAAGTTTGCCCAAACGGCGGCGTGCCAGTTCTTTATCGGTTGTTTTGAGGGAGCGCTTTATTTGCTTGCCGTGGATCGAAAACCAAGCGAAATAAGTGCCGTGACTGTTTCGGTAGAGGCATTCACCGACTTTTTGAAAGTCTTTGGGTGAGGTGGTAGCCATGTCCAAAGAGTAGGCTTACGCAAGTGACTTACAACTTCAAAAACGGACTCAAAAATAACGTAAGTTGTTCAAATAGAGCATATTGGAGAGGTGGCTGAGTGGCCGAAAGCAGCGCTTTGCTAAAGCGCCGTACTCCAAAAGGGTACCGGGGGTTCGAATCCCCCCCTCTCCGCCACTTTCGGAAGTGGCTCAAAATCAGAAGTTTGCAACATCGTGAAGCTCTGAAAATTGGGCAAGTGACAACAAAAATGACAACGCCAGAAATCTCTGGCGCGTCATTCTCTCCCTTCCAAAAACTCCTTCAGGCTCTGCCAGACGATAAGGCGTGTGCCTTTGCCTCCTTCGCGTTTTCGCAGACACTTGCTTTCGACGGGCGGATTGTAGTTGTTTCTTTCTGAGGGGAGAATCAACTCATTCAGGGCGGAGCGGGTCATGCCGGTGCGGGGGCAACGCTGTCCGGCTTTCGGGAGGCGGATGTAGAGGGGTTCGTCGCTTGGAAGCGGAGAATTTGTTGGGACTGGAGAATGTTGGTGTTTCGCCGTTCTTTCAGAGGAATCTCTGAAGCGGTAGGAGAATTCGATCTCGTCGTCGGAGACGACGATGCGGTGGACAAAGGATCGAACGATGTCCCGGCGCAGTGCTGGCGCAATCTCGGGCCATCGTTTTTTGAGGGTTGCGGGGTTGAAGGGCGCTGCGTTTTGGCTGGCGGGTTGCTTGGCTTCCAGCCTTGCGAGCTTCGCCTTGATCGTCCCCAGCTTGCGCTGGATGGCCCGGCGTTCGTCTTCGAGGGGGCGATGGAGTGCTTCAAACCGTTCGACGGAAATTCGGCTGTCCATGTAAAGCCGCTCGGTTTTCGCAATTTCTTCGTCGATTTGCTGTGCTCGGCTTTGCGTTTGCTCGAAAAGCCTGCGTTCGGCGGTGAGTTCTGGGGGAGCAGAAAGAATATCCGAAGCTGCTTTTTTGCGTTCGTGGAGAAAAGCTGTCACCTCATCAAGGAAAAGGCCTTCAAAATCGCTGATGGGAATGCGATTTCCGCATTGGGTGCAGGCATACTTCGGAGATGAGGTTGAGGGGTTCATCCGCCCGCCGCATTTGCAAAAGAGGATTCCTGAGAACGGATGCGAGGCGTTGGCGGGAGAACGGCTGGGGGCAGCCTCGCTTGCGAGGATGTCTTGCACCCTCGTCCACAGTTCTTCGGAAACAATCCGGGGGCATTCGATGTGTGTCCACTCGTCCTGCGGCTTTTCGACGCGCTCCTGTATGGTGTCGAGGGCTGTTTTGTTGACCGCATAAACGCCTCGGGCGGAAGGGCAGGAAAGAAGCCGGAATACGGTCACGTCGCGCCACTGGTTGCCTCGGCGCGTCGGATGCCCGAGATCGTTCAGCCGCCGGGCGACTGCCGCCTTGTTCCGAAGTTCGGCATAGAGTTCAAACGCGAGCTTGCGGATTCGGGCTTCCTCCGCAACGAGGCAAAGCCGGTCGGCTTTCCATTCGAATCCGTAGGGCGCTTGTCCCGTGTGTTTCATGGCTGGTTATCGTCCCCGCGAAGGGCTCGGGCGATGAGGTGAAGAAAGTCGTTTTCAACCGCCCGCGCGTCGTTATCTGGTTCCTCGGCATATTTCCGTGTGACTTTGTAGCCTGCGTATTGCGAGGCGGAAGGCCCGGAGCGTTTGAAACGGCGGATTAGCTTTTTCAAGAGCGAGCCGACACGATTTGGCGGGCAAACGTGAACCCGCTGCATGGATTCCTCCGGCAGACACGATTCAAGGGTTTTTACCAAGCCAAGCAGACGATCCTTTTGAGGCACGATCAGGATCACGGTGCCGTATCCAGCGTCCAAACACTTCTGAACATTGGCCACCTCGTGTTCGGCATTCGTGGTCACAGACACTTCGCAGGCGATTTTTTGATCCTCCCGCTCAAGCGAAACGTCCACATGCCCAGCTCCATCGAGCACGGATTTTTCGATCACGGCGCGGAATCCAAGTTCTTCGCCAAGGGCTTTGATATTCTGCTGGATTTCCCGATGTTCGCCGCCGCCGCGTCCAAACTCTGGGAGAGGCTTTTCGAATTCCGAAACTTTTGGAGTTTCCGCGATTGGAGCGGGTTCGGCGGGTTTTGCCGTTTCGATTGGCGTGGCAACTGGCGCTGGTCGCTGCACCGGTTGTTCTTCCTCGTCCATTTGCAGCTTCCGAAACAGTTCCGCCTCAATCTCGGAGCGTGGCCGCGCGAATTGCGCTCGCGAGGCGAGGATGATTTCTTCGCGACGGCACTCCTCCTCGTCCGGGCAAGAAGGCTCTGGCGTTTTTACGGCGAGATTGAAGTCTCCATCGCTGCGTTCAATCCGGCAAATGGCCTGGCCGATATCGAGGTTCTGCAAGTCGCGCGCTTCGAAATGGGAAAAGCCACTTTCCAGAGAACGCGCATCGGCGTCGCCGACGCGGAAAACCACGCGGGTAAAGGCGTTCGAGAGAACGGCGCTGGCTACTTCGCTATCCGCCTGAATTTGTCGCAATTCCTGATGTGCGAGCACAAGGCCAACACGGTATTTGCGTGCGCCGCTCAGGATTTCCGCAAGCGACGGCGTCATGAAGCAATGGAATTCATCCACGTAGCACCAGAAATCGCGGCGGGCGGCTTCTGGCATTCGTTGGCGGCTCATCGCCATCTGCTGGAGCTTGGAAAGGAGGAGTGAACCCAAGAGATACGAGTTTTCGCGGCCAATGAGACCCTGCGGCAGTTTGGCTATAAGGATGCGGCCTTTGTCGAACACCTCGGCGAAGTTCACCCGGTTCTCTTTTTGCGAGACCATGTAACGAATCGGCTTCCGGCTCAGGAATTCGTCGAGCCGGGTGATGATGGGGCCGATGGATTTGTTGCCGGAGAGCTGCGGGAATGCCTTGCGCCAGTAGTAAAGAATCTCCGGGTCAGTGACGGTGCCAAGAAATCGGTTCCGATAAACGGCATCGAGGAGGAAGCGCCGCAAGTCGGCGAGTGTGCCTCCCTCGGTGCTTTCAAGGAACGCGAGAATCGCATTCCGCAGAACGCTGTTCATCTGGTCGCCCCAGCTTGTCGAAAGCCGCTGGAAAACGCTTACAAGGTCTGAGGCGAGGAGGTTTTTCTCGAAATCGGAATGAGCGGCGAGGATGTTGAATCCAACGCTGTATTCTTCGTCCGATGGATCAATCAACACGACATCTTTGATCCGCTCGGCGGGAATGATGCCAAGCACCTTATCTGCAAGATCGCCGTGCGGATCGAGAAGGGCTACACCTTGGCCGTTTTCAATGTCCTGCCGGATGAGGTTGAATAAAAGCGTGCTCTTGCCGGTGCCCGATGCGCCGATGCAGTGCATGTGCCGGACGCGCTGTTCCGGTGCAAGGCACACCTCGGACATGACTCCCGCGTGAAGGTTGTCTCCCAAAACCAGCGAACCACCATGGCGGGCAATGGCTGGCGCGGCTTGGGTTTTGATGGTGTTGCGGCGCAAGCGGCGGGATGCGGCTGCGGTCGGTAAGATGAGGAAACGTGTAAGCTCGTCAAGATTGAGAAGCATGCCACTTCGGCGGCTGAGACGCGAAAGAATGTCGTCCTCATGATCGAACGGCGCATAGGAGTCGTTTGGAAGCGGAACCAGATAATTGCTGCGGGCACGCGAGAGGGCGGAAAATCCGGCAGCCATGTCGGCGATAATCTCCCATGCACGTTCCGTTTCCGCCGCGCTTGCAGCGAGTCGCACCACGACCCCGAAAAGCGGTGATGCGGTTTTCTGTATTGTTGCTGAAACGAGTTCGGGGCGATTCACGAAGAATGGATTCCCATCGGCATCGGTCACTGTTGCTACCATGCTTTCGCTCCAATTATTTTGGGCGGGTTCGAATAGGATTTGGCAGAGGCCAAGCTCGCCCTCGGCGAGACCTTCGAGAGCCGTGACAACATTCGTGAGTAAGTCGGCCCGTGGAACCGCGAGAGGAACCATGAACTCGATTCCAAGGCCCAATTCCACAACGCCGAAACAGTCTTCGCTTTCAAGCCATGCCTGATGGAGCGCATGCGCGGATTGGGTGGTCACCAAATCGGGTAAAGACGCTTTGAGAGCGCGTTCGATCCGGGTCGCTGCACGGGGCGGCACGACAAATTGCGGAATGATTTCCCGTGCCGTGCCGAGAATTTCAAAGCAAAGCGATTGGCCTTTCCGGCATACTTGATGAAGGAGAGCTTCTACGAATTCCGGCGAAGGGGAGCGGGACTCCGGCAATGTAAGCTGCAACTCGATTAGCTCCTCCGGCTGGCAAAATCGCGGTTCCGGTTCCTGCTCAATATCGGGCTGATCTTCAACGGGAGGTTCTTCCACGCGGTTGCCAAAAAATGAAAGGAAACGGCTTCCAACGGTTTCCCTGCGCCCGTCATCAACCGCATTCTGGCGGGGAAGTAAATGGCCAGTGAAGGGGACAAATGGAGGCTCAGGTGATACCGGCGCATCGAAAAGCAATCCCCCTCGCCCGCGCATTTCCCAGCGGTAGAATTGTTCGGTCAACTGCTCATCAATCTGGCTCATGCGATTACTGCCGGATTTGTTTCAGATATGCGGTCACCATTTCCTCAGCCAATCTTTCATTGCTCTTGAAGTCCACTAGCTTCACGCCTTTTGCGGCGGTGAATTCCTCGACCTTGTCCTTCACGATCCGCTCAACGAGATCGCAATACATGAGCCGGGTGTCTTCGCGGTAGTAGCTCTCTTTGCGCAGAAATGCTTCGTAGCACGCGCCCAAGACGGGAATGCGCAGTAGCACTGCGTCAAGATCGTGAAGCCCCAGCGCGAGCGCGTTATTGAGAAATACAAGAAGCGCGAGAGCCGTTACGCCAAAAACGATCCCGCCGATTACAGGGCCAAAGACATACACGTAAAGAAGCACGCTTCCGGCAAGGAGCGACAAGAGAACAAGCACTTCCCAAAAACGAAGCACAAACGGGATTTCGGCAAAGCGCCAACTGAAAAACCAGCCCGTTCCGAACGGAGCGGAGCAAATATCAAAGACGAGCCGCTCGCGCCGCATCCGCAAATACTCGCGCTTGAAAGAAAGCAGTCCGCCCTCGGCGAATTCCTCCCGGCTTATCTCAAGCCCTGGCACTTTGGCATCCGCGAGTTCCTTCTCGACCGCCGCATAGAAGTCGGCAGTGGAGGATTCAAAATTAGGCACGAGCGCATACCAGTGCGTGAACACTTCGGGTTTCTTTCGTTTCCAGATTCCGAACATAGCTCATTATCCTTTCTTATCCCTGGCAGACTGTTTGACTATCTTCGGGCCATTGGGAGTGACTTGGATTTCCAAATACATATCGCACACGCCGCTTGATTCTCCTCCTTGGATGTCTTGGTTATGATAACGGAGTGTGTAGACGGCTACGAACCGCGTTGACGACACATCTTTGATTCCAATTTCGCCAAGGATTGTATTCAGGCTTTGAACGGATTTGTTGAAAAACTGGAGTAGCTGTTGGTTAATTTCCAGCCGGGATGTGTTCTGGCCGAAATATTCCACATTGTCGGCATAGTCGGCCACAACGTCGATATTAGCCCTTGTCATCTTTTGGTGATGATCCCGGATGAACGCCCGGATTTTGTTAGCCCGTTCGATTTCAGCCGCAGACGGTGTCTTGACTGGAACCGGCGTAATCGCAGGTGTGGCGGCTGGTGCTTGCGGTTCTGTCGGCGCAGTTGCAGCCGGAGGCGGGCTCTTCTGCTTCACCGGATTCAACCCAACAAAAACAAGGTGTCCTGTTTTCGTGTTGAACTCTGGATTGTATGCAAAACTGGTAGCCTCGCCCCGCGCATTTTTCGGGAGCGGTGTGTCTGGTGACAGAATGGATGCAATTTGCAGCCAACGGCTTCCGAGCACGTTGAATCCACCATTCAAGAAAATGTTCGGATCAACCACCACATCGCTCTCGGAAATCGGCTGCCAATCCTGAACGATCCACCCGCTGGCCTCCATTCCTTTCCATGAATCAAACCGCATGAGCGCGTGAATCGCGCTCCGGTCTGCATCGACCACCTTTTGATTGAGCGGATTGATAACCGGCGGGCAGACGAATCCGCGCAGTTCGTGCATTGCCATAATTTCCTTCACCTGGCCCAGCGTATCCGACTTCTCAAATTCCGTTTTAGATGAAGCGGAAAGGCTGCGCGCTGGAACATCGCGCAAGCCGAAATAGAACACGGCCACGTCTTCGCCCCGCGCTCTTACAAAGATGCTTCCATCCTCAGTGGAAAGAAGAACATCGTTGGGAGAGAATCCAATTTCCGGGAAGAAGCGGAGATATGCGCTCTCGCTTGAATCGAGAGCAAGTGTAGCTCGGGAATTCACGGCGCATGCACGATTGTTATTGATGAGGGAATAATTGAGGGAGCGCGGAAGCACCGTCATGCTCCAGTGCTGGTTGCCGGGTAGGATGTATGTGGGCGTATCGGTGATGTGCTTACGGTCGGCCTCGCTCAAGCCTTTCCACTTTTCGGATTGGGCAACTGGGAGAACTCGCAACGAGTCGAGAGAAAAAATCCGTGGTTCATCAGACTCCTTGATCAAGACTTCCTCTTCCGCCCACCAAAGCAGATTGCCCTTCGGCCAATTATACGAAGCCATTTTGTGAACCGGCAGCGGAATTGAGCGATGCGATGGGAGATCGAGCACGGTCAACGGAGGCTGATTGCCAGAACCAACACAAAAAATCCGCGTTGAATCCGGTGACCACGCAAGGTGTTCAATCGACTCGGACAAGCTCGCGGTGGCAACCGGAGCGAGAGTCGTTATGTCAACTATGGAGACGGTCGGATTGGACGAGCCTCCGGCGCAGTAGGCGAGAAGTTTGCCATTTGGATCAAGAGCAATGGGCGAATCTGAAATCCGTCCTGTGAGTGACTTGGTTGCAATGACCGTCACACGCGAAGCATCTGCATCCGAAAATCCCTCCGGCTTTACATAATGGAAGGGCAGCGGGGTCGGTGCGGGTTCCGCGATTTTTACGGGACGAGGAGGAACGACCAAAGCGGGCTTTGGCCTCGCTTGGAACCATATCGGGAAAAGCGGCGAGAGGAACGCGGCTATAACAAGCAGCGTGAGGAGGATTCCTTGGACATGCACCACGGATTTTCTTGGCTCGCTGCCGTCTATTGGCGATCTCGGAATGTCCCGAGCAAATGATGATGGCGAGCGAAAGAGCACGGCAATCAAAGCGCCAAGAAGTCCAAAGGCGATTCCCGGCACAATCGACATGCACGCACTCAGGAGAGGAAAGAAGTCTGGTGCGGCCGTAAAGCCTTTGCCCCGCATGGCCGCTGCATTTCCAATGAGGAGGCAGGCAGCCGCCACCACACTACCCACCGCTCCGGCACGCGAACCACAAGCAAGACCGACGCGCACTCCGTCTCTCGCCGCTATCGTGCGCCAGCTAAGAAAAAGCGTGGCGATGAATCCTCCTAAAAAAGAAAAACCGCATACAAGGAGAAGTGTGCGGAGAGATGGGGAAAGGAAATTTGGGGGAATCAGCGGGAGCGATGTCACCGGCAATGCTCCTGCGGAGACAAGCGCGGCAATCACTCCGGCTTTGTGGCGAGCGGAAACAGGTTCATGGGGCGAAATGGGCATGGCGAAGAAACTCCTTTCCAACTGGGGACATAGAATCGAAATTCTAACGCTTCTGCAATTCTAATTTACTCTGAAAGAGTGAATGTTATCCTGAAAAAATGAAACTGGAGCAACACTGGCAGAAAGTCGCCGAACGGCTCGCCGAAGGGGGCTGGTCGTGGCAGCACCGGCGCTTTTCTGATCGGAATGGACACGCCCTCCACATGGCCGAAGCGCATGATCTCGATGGTGTCACGCATGCTGTGGTTGCGGAAAGTGTCAACCCGGCATTCGCTGCGCTGGAAGAGTCCATTCGGGTCGCGGGTGAATAGCCAAAGAAAAACACCCTCTCCTTTCGGGGAAGGTGTTGTTTTTTAGTAATCCTCGGGGAGCAGAACGGTTGTGGCCGATCTATCCCACTCGGTGATTACGTAGAATTTGACGCCGCTCGCGGTGTGGTAAACCGAAAGCAGACGTCCGCCGGATGCAAGGGCATCTTCGTTCAATTTCCAGTCCTCTTCGCAGAGGTCGCCCCAGTCGCCAACGATGTGACGGTGAAGGGCATACAGGATGTCGTCGATTGATAGCGATTGAACGGCGTTCCGTGTTGCCATTAACCGCCCAGGGGCAAACTTTGGCACCTTGTCTTTCGGGTCGGGCTGGATGCTCATGCGAGCCTCCCTTCCGGAAATGGAAGCACGGCCCGGAGTTCATCCGGTGAGAGATGCTCCGGCTGAACCTCGCAGTTCCCAAGGTTGACGGTGTGGACGTAGAGACGTTTGGAGAGGCGCAGAAGCGCATCGGCTTGGCCTTTTCGTCCCGCCTCGTCGTTATCCAAAAAGAGGATCACACGTCCGTCCTCCTCGCAGAGGCGGTGCAAGTGCTCTTCCTGCTCTACCGAGAGACTTGATCCCATGAGCGCAACAACTCTCTCGTATCCCGCTTGGTGAAGTTTGATCGCGTCAAGGTAGCCCTCAACAACCACGAGCGGAGAGTCGCTGTCACACGATGCCGCCCGATGCTGATTGAAAAGCTCTAGGTTTTTTCTGAACCCCTGGGGCAGCTTGTATTTGCCAACTCCTTCTTCCGGCGTTCCTGGCCAACGTCCGGCGTAGGCAACAAGCTCTCCCTCCATGTTATGGATGGGGATCGCAATGTAGCCGCGCAGAAGCCCTTTGCCGCAATAACCAAGGCTGAATGTCGCAATCGTCTCCTCGGTAAGCCCGCGCTCTCGTAGATACGGATGCTCGGCATCGAGTTTGTTCAATGCGAACTTCAATGTCGGGTTGCTGTGCGGCTGTTCCGCCTGGGTGGATTCAACCACAGACGTTACCTCCATCGGAGAGTCCTCCGAGACGGTCGGGACAACAGGGTCACTTTGCTGCACTGTTGCCGCCGCTTCCTGTGCTGATACCGCTCTGGGAAACCACTTTTGGATGAGAACCGCCGCATCGCGGAACTCAATGCCTTCCTTTTTCGCCACAAAATCAATGACATTGCCGCCGCTCTGGCATTTGCCAAAGCAGTTCCAGCAATTCTTTGATGCGCTTACCCGGAAATGGGTCTTGTTTGTCCCGCCATGGATTGGGCATGCGCCGCTGAAGCGCTCGCCGTTGCCGCTTTTGGCAAGACTCTGGAGAACGCCGTAGCGCTCCAGAATTTGTACAATGGATACCTGCGATTTGATCGCTTTGAAATCAACCCACGCTGCTTTTGCTTGGGCCATAATGAACTACCTCCTGTTAAGTTTTGGTTTTGTCCTGCACGAGTGTGCAACGGAACCACTTAATTATACCATGCCCAGTTCGTGCAATGAGTTGCCCTCGCGCATTTGATCCGGGTAGGTAAAGAGAAACCGCGAAGACTCCTTTCCGTGTGCCTGTTGACAAATCTCCTTCATCCGCTCCAAACGAGCTTTGGAACGAACCACAAAAAGCACCTTAAACCCTGCGATGCCGAATCGCTTTTTCAAAAGTCCGGTTTTGAACGTGCGGGAATAGGCGAGAGCCTTCCGGTGAATGGATGAGAGCGCAAGACTCTTGCGCATGATCGGCATGGTGCCACGATCCACCTCAAGGAAATAATAGAAGCGGCGCGGTGCATTCGCGTCTTCCGCACGTTCCACGGCAAAGAAACCATCAGGGATCACGCCAACTGCCTCGGTCTCCTTGCTGGACTTGATTGTGATGTGCCATTGCAGACGCTTGGATGATGGCTCGGTGCGCAGTGCGGTGAGGATGGTCTGTTCGTCCATAAACCGAACGCCGCCGCGCCTGCTAGCCTGCTTGATTGTAATCAGAGCCTCGGCAACGGCCAGCGTGTGCGAAATGGCAAGGGCGGAAACGGGCCTGGATTCCTTTCCCGAACCGGTTCCATCCTGAACAATAGCAGTTCCTTTGCGCGTCGGCGCATAGACGAACTCAGAAACCTCCCCGTTGTAGCGGAGCGCCAGTTGCGCTCTGGGCCGGTCGAGAAACCCCGCGTGATAGAGGCGCTGCAATCGGCGCACGATGTTTTGCCTGCTTCCTGGAACAATAGAGAGAATCTGCCCCGTGGTCAGAAGCCGGAATTTGCAAACAGCCGAAAGGATCGCCTTATCCCGGTTGGTTAGGCGAATGGGTTCTGAAAGGATAACGCGCTTAAAACGTGGCCTCCGGGCTACGTTTTTCTTCACTCTGTTATTATATCATGCCGCAATGCGCGTTATCCACATTGCGAATTTCTATTGCCTGAAATATAATAACCCTGTTGTTGATATTCCGTTCATTTTGAGGCTCGGGAAATTAGCAACTTGCAAAAACCTGCATCGCCATTGGCGGCGCAGGTTTTTGTATTACTGGCCCTTTATCCTACCCCCACCGCTCCACCCAGCGTCGGAGTTTCTCCTCCACGGTGGCGCGGTCGCTGGTGTAACGCTCTCGTGAGGCGCGCACAATCGCATCTTTGCTGCCGATTGCTGAGGCTGCGCACATCTGCGTTTGCCCGCGAAAGGGTTGTTCTGCGCCGTCAATCGCGCACGGCTTCACGAGAATATGGAAGCGCTCAAGGTCCACAAAGTGGCCCGGCGCAAAAGCATTTGCATATTCCTTCGCCAATAGCTCGGCGTCGGAAAAACCGGTCTGGAAGGCGATGGTCGTGCCAACATTCCCGAAGACGGCATCGCGGATGTTGGGCTGTAGCTGGCTTGTGAACTGGTGGGAAAGAACCAGTGAGAGGCGAAACTTCCTCGCTTCCGAAAGGATGGACGCGAATGCACTCGTGGTGAAGTTTTGAAACTCGTCAATGATAAGGCAGAAATCCCGGCGTTCGGATTCCGGCACGGCGGCGCGTGCCATTGCTGCGCGTTGAAATTCTGAGACAAGGAGCGAGCCTATGAGATTTGCCGGGGCATCGCCGATAGCCCCCTTTGCGAGATTGGCGATGAAAATGCCCCCGCTGTTCATCAAGAATGGCAGGTCGAGTTTCCGCTTCGCCTGGCCCAGCATGTTGCGAAGCACCGGGTTTGTGACAAGAGCGCCGATCTTGTTCTGGATGGGAGCAATTGCCTCCTGCCGAAACCGTTGGTCATAAGCTTCAAACTCCTCCGTCCAAAATGCCTTCACAAATGGGTCTTCGATCTGGCGAACCACCCATGCGCGATAGGTGTCGTTCGTGAGCATCTTGGAAAGCCCGAGAAGCGTCGTGTGTTCGGCGTCCAGGAGCGCGCGGATGCCGTTGTAGAGGATGTATTCGAGGCGCGGCCCCCATGAATCGCCCCACACGTTTTTGAGCGCCGAGACAATTCCAGCGGCAACGGTTGGCCTCTCGTCAGCCGGGACATCGGCGACAATGTTCCATGCGATGGGATGCTCATGATCGGAGGGATTGAAATACACGACCCGCGCGGCATCGCGGCGGGGAAGTAGGTCAAGCAGTGAAGCAGCGAGGTCTCCATGAGGGTCGATCAAAGCAACGCCTTGCCCGGACTCTACCAATTCCAGGAATAGATTCTTGAGCAGGGTCGATTTTCCCGTGCCCGTTTTTCCGACAACATAAAGATGCCGCTGCAAAGCGGCCTGGGAAATCTGGAAGGGCGATTCGACACCGCCCCACCCCTGGCGCAAGCCAAGGAAAATGGGTCGTGGTTTTGGCATATCTCGAAGACAGCCTCCATTCCGAAAATCCGCGCATCCCTTGTTGACACGAAAAAGCTGCCGACATCCGCCGTGTTTGGGCGAGCCGGGAAGGCAATGGAGACCGTCTGCGAAACCCGAAGGCGCTGCCTTCGGTAACACGTCCACCCTATATTATACCGCACTCAGGCCTCGCCGTTTACCAGTCGCAACCGCTAACGGCTTCTCAGCATCTTCGCGGTCCCTGCCAACCATTTCCCTGTCTCGGGGTGCTGGACGGCCAACCGTCCCAGAAATTCAAGGCTATCCCGTATCGAAGCCGGTAATTCCGGCATGTAAGCGGGAGGCTCCTCCTTGACCACCGAAGGTGATTTCACAAGGCTGATAATGCGAACCAGGGGTTCGATGGATTTGGGCGTTTCGTCATGCAGATGGGCAACCACCAAGGCCACGCATTCTTCCTCAGATAAGGACGAGCATATTTTTTCGAGAAGCACAACATCAGGGCGCGTCCTTCCGTGGACATACTGATGCAGATTAGAGGTGGGTATTCCCACTTTTGCGGCAAAAGTTGCGCGGCTTTCGCCGCTTTTTTCAATGATCGCCCGCAAGGCGGTGGAAAAATAGCTCATACGTCCACAATTATTGAATTTCCGTTAAAAAGGGAAGATTTTGCTTGAGGCGTCCCACTTTTATGAATATTCCGTATTCATGGACGACCAAGCAGCCGAAATCGAAATTTTGAGGTTGTTCCTCAGCTATTCCCGAACCCTTTCCCTATCGGGGACTCCGCAACGGAAAATCGCCGCTGCCAAGTGGGAAATTTTCTTCCAGAAACAGCTTTCAGAACTGGAAAGGGATCCTGTCGCTGGAAATGAGACAGCCGGGCAGCAGTCCGACGCAAAAACAGGGCCATAAACATCGAACATCTTTCGTATTACCGAACAAGGGACAAAAATTTATGAAGCGTTATTATATCGGAGAACCCCCTGAAAAACCGCGCGGGCCATTTCATCTGGATGAGCTTCGCGGATTCTTTGAACAAGGCGAAATCAGTCCTGATACCCCGGTCATTGAGGAGGGTGCGTCCGCGTGGGGGAAATACCGCGATCTGCGTGCGGCGGAACGGACAAAAGAAGTTGCCGACGCGATGGCGGAAAAAGCAGCGAAGGTCGTCGCTGCCTTTCAACGTGAGGAGTCGAGGAGCTTTATATTTGGCTTTCTATTGGGCATCGTGCATCTCCTTACGTTGCCGTGGCAGCTGATCCGTGGAGCCGCTACGTCGGTTTCCCTGTGGGGAAGTTCCCGCTTCATCGCCGTCTCTGAAGACCGCCTTGCGCTGGCGGTCATTGGAAAAATTGCCCGGCCAGTCTGCATCCTTTTATGGACAGCATGGTGGGTGGGAGATTCCCTTTCCATTCTGCTTGCAGGCAGGCCCTCGGTGACGATGTTTATCATTTCTTCCATAGGAAACCTTGTCTTCTCAGGAACACCTGGCTCCGGTGTAATGGAACTGCTGGATAGCCCTTTGGGATTCCTGAGAATTCGTGAATTTGGGGATCGTGTGACATGGATGGCCAAACTTGCCTGCATCGGGTATTGCACAACGGTCTTCATTGCGATTGCAGGCGAGTTTTTCGCGGCCCTGGCAGGCGTGGGGAAAAGAGGAGAAGCACAGCAATCCAAAGCCGAGCAATAAGGAGAAGGTATGACGCAAGAAAGCCATGGGGATCAGTGGCAGCCGCCACCATTGAAGAAGGATGACAATCAGCCTGCATGGCAGCCGCCCCCCATATCTGAAACCGAAGCTCCGTCAGCTTGGCAGCCGCCTCCTCCACCCCCGGCGCAAGGGAGGCAAAAGCCAATCCCCCCGCTCAAAAGGGCTGCCCATCCCCCCAGCCCACTTATAACTCTCCGAGGATTGCGCATCGTTCTGCCTGCTCTGTTCTTAGCCGGTTCGGGAATCTGGTTGGCTACGCATCAAGCCGATATTAAATGCTGGATTCAGCAAAGCCAGGTTCGGATCAATCTGTGGCTGCGTCATCCCGGAGAGGCGGAAATCAGCAACGACATCGCGGGGCAGTTGGAAGATTTGGTACCCGGTCAGGATGAGGCAAAGCTATCGGTTTCCGACATCAAACTTCAGCATGAGCGGGGAAAATCGCAAGGGAAATGGTCTGGCACGGCAAAGGTGTGGTTGACCGTGCCACGGTATCAGCCGCTCGATTGGAACGCCGAAGCCGCAAAGGTCGGCTTTGACAGCGCCGCGTATGCCAAAGCCGTGGAAACATGCGCATCGCTGCCGCCCAATGATGCTCCGCGCAAACCGAATGAAGAGCCGCCACTGCTGACAAAAGAAATACAGCCTTCAGGCCAGTCGGTGCAAATTCCCTTGCACGGCATGGCGATATTCCAAGGACAAACATGGTCGGCAACCGTTGAAAACGTGGCGGCATTGAGGCCCGAGATTGAAACACTGCTCAAAGGACAGACGTTGCAGGTCATCGGGAAAAATGCGCTGCCCGTCAGTTCTCCCGAGGCACAGCAGGCACTGACGGCATTTGTGGAATCCCGCAAGGCTTTCATTGCCGATGTTCAGGCTGCACAGCAAAGGGCCGGACAACAGGAGGATAAAAGGCAACAGGACAAGCGGGCGGACGACGAACAGGCTGCGGCTGGCTTGGCTCAAGCCAGTTGGCACGCCCTCGAAAAACTCTCGGGCTATCTTTTGAACGTCCCCATCAATCAGCGGTTGATTGACCTTGCCTCCCAAAGGGGGGATGCCGAAAAAGCCGCTCTTTATCAGTCCTATCAGGACACAAACCGCCGGAACATCGACGATGCTTCGGCGTCTTATGCGGAAGCCATACGGGGGTTATCCCGCCTGCCTCAATCTGTTCGCCGGAAAGCGTTGGAAGCCATTCTTGTTGACGTGTCCGCAGGCAGCTCCTCGCCCTGGCGCAGCATCCTTGTCCGCCGCATGGCAAACGATGTCGAGAACCTTCCCAATTTCAAAGAAACCACCTGGATGGACGAAATCCGCCAAATCCGGGAGCAAAACAAATAACCCAACAACTCCATGAATACACCTGTTCTCAAATCGACTGCTGCCGCACTCATCCTGGCGACGAGTTTTACCGGCTGCGCAAATATCCAAAACGACCAGACCCGCACGAAAACCGAGGGGACATTGATCGGCTCAAGCATTGGCGCGGTCATTGGCGGAGGCATTGCCGCCATAGCAACCCGTGGCGACAAAAGTGCCATCTTGAAAGGCGCTGCCATTGGCGCGGCGGCGGGAGGACTTTTGGGTCACGCTTATGGATCAAAGGTTGCAGCCCGCAAGGCGGAATACGCCGACAACGAATCCTATTTGCAGGGTTGCATTGCGGAGCTTCGCAGTGAACGCACCCGAGTTGCGGCCTCTAACGAACAAACCCGCAAAACGATTGCGTCTCAAAAACAGGAGCTGAACCAGTTGATCGCTCTCCAAAAGAACAACGAGCCGACACGTGAGCGTTTTGTAGCTTTGAATCGTTCCGTCGATTCCTCCCTCAAAGTCGCCAATGACAATCTCAAACGCACCGACGCCCTTATCCAAGATCACGAAACGGCGGTGAAAAACCCGGAGAACAGCGATGTCGCAAAGGGAAGTTGGAAGAGTGAGCTTGCGAACCTCAAAGCAGAGCGGGCCGAACTCCAGGCGAGCATCAACAGCCTGAACGCCATCGAAACCAGTTCCAAACAAATGCTTGCGCAAGCCCGATGAAAATATCCACTTTTATCATTCGTGCGGCCTTTGTCGGAGTCGTGGGTTCGTCATTCACCGGATGCGAAACCACAGGTGATCCCAGCCAAGGCGGGCTTTTTGGGTGGAGTCCCAGCAAAGCGAATCAGCGCTCGGCGGCCTACCATGCACAGTTGCGCGGAGAAAATGACCGCCTTCAAGATGAAGAAAGCGAGGCAGTCCGTCTCCAACGCCAGCAAAAGCGCCTCGCGGGTAACATCGACGCCGCCAATGCGGAACTGGCTCAGATGCTGGGAGATGTCCGCGCCATCGAAAAAACCGGCGGAGCCGCCATTGCGAGCAAAGCGGCAGCCGTCCGGGCGGACATCGAACGAGCCAAGGGTTCGTCTGATCCTGATGAAAAGCACGTGCGGCAAATGCAAAAGGAAGTGGAGTCTCTCCGCGAGGAACTGCGCCTGCTCCAGCAGCGGAAATAATCACGAATGCACCCAACTATTGTGCCCTGAAACAACCACCTTCCTATGAACACCGTGACGCGCTTCTTCGTGAAAATGTTTACTGGAAGCAGGGCAGCAATGGCCGTTCTTCTAGGAACTGCCGGACTCTGCGCCGACATGCCCAAAGCATTCGCTGCGGACAATGCGCAGAATCCGGTAGTGCCAAGTTGCGCCCTCCCGTCAACGGAGGTCAGCCTTTCGCAATACCCGCTCCTTTCCCAGAAAGACCCAGCGAATTACAGGGATCAATCGCTGATGAGCGCCATGGATACATCGGTGAACGGGAAGAAAGAAGCCGTGCAAAACCTGGCATGCGCGGCCACGGTTTACGTGATGATTGAGCGGGGCCGGGGCAATGCGAAATCCATGGTGGACGATTTCTATGACGATCCTCGTAAAAAGAATGGGGACGGGGACGGAGCGACCAGACCAACCTATGTGGGAGCCGATGAAGCGTGGTCGCCCACGGTATTGATTGAGGAAATGCAGGCCAAACACCCCGTGGTCTTGCACGCCCACGGCGGGGTTCTGGCAGATCACTTCATGCTGGCAGTGGGGCTGAACAAGGATTCATCCGGGAACTGGCAGGTAATAGTCTCCGATCCTTGGCCGGGGAACAAACGTGACACGCCGGGACGCACCGTCATGCTGCCGCTTCAACCCGATCCGCCAGTTCACCCGCTATTAAGCGGTTGCACGATCACTCAATTGAGAAAAGTGGCTTCCGCATCAGAGACAAGTCAGGCCGCGAAGCCTGTCATTCCGACTCCGTCCTCAACGGCAAGCCCCAGCCCGTCGCTCAAAGCCGCGGTGGAAGCTACTCTAACATCGCAAAGAGTCCAGGCTCCAGCTTCTGCCTCAAATAATCAAAATAAATTCAGCTCATTATTAAACGAGGAATCTACGGTCAGCGCCAACCCAGGCAAGGACGAGTTCATTGCTACGGTGTCATGGATGCGGCGGGTCGGGGCATGGAAATATACCGCTCGCATGTCCGCACTCGATTTTCAAAAAACAGAAGTCGAGACGATGTTGGATGGCGGTCCGTTTAAATACTGCGTCATCGTGCGAGTCCCTATTCGATCCGGCAACCAAGTGCTTTTGCAGATTTGGGGACCGGAGGAAAATCCAACGGGAGACCCGTGGGAAAAATCGACACCTCCGAAGACGGAAAAACAGGTGCAGGACGCAATTCAAATTTATGCTCGCGGGCCGAGTGAGGCACAGAAATTGGTGACGATTCTGCGTGGATATGCGGGCACGACATCAGGAAATCATTCAGCTTCCACGCAGCAACCCAATCAGCCATTGATCCAATCCACAGTGGCTTCACGCCAAACTTCCTTGGATAACGAAATAGAGTCTGTTTTAAAGCAACTGCTCAAAACTGAGCCGACCTTCTCGCACATCAAAGTAAAACTTGGGAACTTGGTCTTTGTGGGCGGAATGAAAGCCCAAATGGGCGATTACGACCGCCAAAATCCCAAAAACATAGCCCTCGGGGAACGCGCAATCATGGAAGCGATCCAGCAAGAAGGTCTTTTGAATTTGGTCTTACAGCCCGACAAAAATGGCCTGGATGTATTTGCCAGAATGGGAGACCAGGATTATCGAGTCTCCCTAACTCAAAAAGGCGCAAGACTCAATATCTCCCAGAATCCGAATGAAGCCGTATTCGAAATCGGTGAGGTAACACTCAACAGGGTCGCAAGAATTATTCCCTACAATGGCCGTATCAAGAAAGGCCAGGAGGACTACTTCCTCGCCTATTCATTGGGAGATTGGAACATCAACATCCTCGGGAAAAGCTTGGTTACAAACCTCGGCTTAAAGCCCTGCTCAACCATAAAGTTCCGGGACATTTTACGCAGAGATTCATTTACAAATCAGTTGAAGTGGGTCGCAGGGGATTGGGCCTATGGCGACGAAGAAGAGTGGCACGGAAATGCATGTGAGTAGAAAAATCGAACAACAAAAAGGAGGAATAAAATGAGTGACATCAATGAATATCGTGAAGGATATGAACGAGGCCTCAAAATGAAGCACGAGTTTGAGGAGAAAAACATTGTGGAGGTGGTCTTAAATTCACTCTCGTATACAGCAGACGCTGTTGATCGCGAACTCACCCTGACCGATGAAGCCAAGAGGGGCTACAAGGACGGGGTTGAGGGCAAGGATTTCAATGCGCCAGAAGGGGAGAGTAATTCAGGAGGATGCTTCGTCAGTACGGCATGCTGCGAAGCGATGGGCCTCAGCGACGACTGCGAGGAATTGAAAACCCTGCGCCGATTCCGTGACACCTATCTCCTCGCATCCCGCGAAGGAGAGAAAGAAGTGGCGGCCTACTATGCCCATTCTCCACAAGTGCTGGAAAAAATCCGCTCTGAGGCGGATGCAAAAGAAACTCTTCGACACATCTATTACGAATTGGTCATGCCTACTGTGAAAATGATCCACAGAAAGGAATATGCCTCCGCGCATGACCATTACCGCACGTTTGTGCAGGACTTGTGGGCGAATCCCGCAAGATGAACGCCTCCACCATCGCCGAAGAAAGAAAAGAGTGGCAACGTTCATACGGTGTCTCTGTCGTTGGCGACCTATTCACAAAATACAAAAACAGTGTAATATAGTATAACTAGATACATAGCTCTTGCACGGCCTTAATCACGCACGCTTTTAAACGCTAATTATTGTCCATAATTCACTGAATTTATGGACGCAAAAACATGACATGGTTTTTTATAGCCATCATTGGTCCGTTTTTATACGCACTGACGAACCACATCGATAAAATCATTCTGGAAAAGTATTTCAGACAAGGAGGAATCGGAACACTCCTGCTTTTTTCATCCCTGCTCTCGGTCACTTCTTTGCCGCTTGTGTATTGGGCTGATCCAAGAGTCTTTGCCGTAAGCAGTTTCCACATTCTCGTTCTCGCCGTAGTCGGCTTGCTAGATGTTCTCGTATTGGTCTGCTACCTGATCGCCCTTAAAAACGACGAAGCATCGGTGGTGGTGGTCTTCTACCAACTCATGCCTGTGTTCGGGTATGTCCTGGGATATTTCATTCTCGGTGAGCGGCTGACGCATATGCAACTTCTTGCGATGGCGCTGGTCATATTCGGCACGACCATCGTTTCTTTCGAGGTGGATTCCGAAAACAGATTTCGGCTTCGCCGAAAAACAATTTTGCCAATGGTGGCGGCTTCCTTCTTTTGGGCAACGGAAGGAGTCATCTTCAAGGCGGTCGCGCTGGAAGAAAATTTTTTACGGTCGTTTTTTTGGGAGCACGTGATGCTCACCATCATAGGAATCATCATCTTTGTGTTCATGCGGCCGTATCGCGAACACTTTTTGTCCGCGATAAGAAACAACTCCAAGGCAATCCTGTCGCTCAATGTGCTCAATGAAGCTTTCTACATGCTGGGAAACTTCGCGTTTGCCGCTGCCTTCATGCTTGCCCCCGTGGCGCTGGTGCTTTTAACGCAATCCTTCCAACCGATTTTCGTTTTGGGGATCGGGATATTTCTGACGATTTTCTTCCCAAAGATCACCGCCGAAAAAATACACGCAAGGCATCTGTGGCCGAAGATCATCGCCATCTTAATTACTGGGATCGGAGCCTACCTCCTCTCCATTTAAAAAAATGATCCCACAATTTCCCGCATTCAAGAATATCGAGATTTCAGACGAAAAAGACATCACCGCCTTTGTAAAAAACGCAGCGCTGCCTCCATATTCAGATTTTTGCTTTGTGAACATGTGGATATGGAATACGGCGGGCAAGCTGATGATTTCTCAGCTACACGGAAATCTCGTCGTGCTCTTTAGCGATTATGCTTCAGGCGTCCCGTTGCTGTCATTCATTGGAAAATCCGAACTCGGAAAGACCGCGTCCCAGTTGCTGCAATTCCTGGATAAAAACCATTTGCCGCCCCAACTCAAACTGGTTCCGAAAGAGATCGCGGATGAGTTGACCGAGGGCGGATTTAAAGTGGAGCCGGATGAAGACTCTCACGACTACGTGTATCTGGTGGAAAACCTCGCCGACATGGACAAGTGGCACAAGAGCACCAAGAGCAAAAACATCCGCCGATTCATCAAGAAGAATCCCGGCTACAAAGTTGTCCATGTATCACTAGATGAACTCCCAGCGGAAGAACTGAAAGCATTGTTTTGGAAATGGTCTGACAATAAAGGCATTTCCAATGTCTGTGAGTTGAACGAATACAAGGCATTTGAAAGGCTGTTGCAGATTGATCACAAAAATATAAAAATCGTGCTTCTCTATATGTCGGAAAAGCTGGTCGGGTTTACTGTGTATGAGCGCGTTCCAGACGGGGAGTTTGCTTTGTCTCGTTTCGCAAAAGCCGATGTAACAATTGATGCATCGATTTATGATATATTGAACTGGGAAGAGGCGAAGGTTCTCAAAAGAGAAAAAATTGTGTATTATAATTGGGAGCAGGATTTGGGGATTCCGGGGCTGAGATATTCAAAGGAAAAATACAGGCCGATTCTTCGCCTGAAAAAATTCACTGTGGAGCCAGTATAAACAAGACGACTTACATACATTCAAATGTAGTGATATAATATAAAACAAATAGCTATAAATATGGAACAAAAACTAGGATACAATGGGAATTATGGATTGGAGCTCATCATGGACTTAAAAGGGTGCGATCTTTCTGATTTGTCAAAGGAAAAGCTACGGACCTATTTTGTGCAACTGGCAGATCGGATTAAAATGGTGAGATATGGCGAACCTATCTATTGGGAAGATCACTCTGACATTCCCCATTTGCGCGGCATATCGGCCATCCAGTTCATCCAGACAAGCAATTTTGTCTGCCATCCTCTACCGCTTCTCAATGCCGTCTATTTGAATGTCTTTTCATGCAAGGCATTTGATGTCGAGGACGCTTTAAGATTCAGCATGAATTATTGGGGGGCTAAATCGGAAAACCACACCGTGGTAACGCGCGTATAACAAAAAAATCAATGAATGGAATCAACACCATAGAAAATGAAAATGTAGCCGTAAGGAAAAGTCTAATTCTTCACAGGCAGCTTGGCGTCATTTCTAAAAAGGCATTTAAAAAAGATGCAACAATTTTTTCTATCCAAGGCCCAGTCAAAGAAGAGCCAACAAAGTATTCCTTTTCTGTTGGACTAGACGAACATATTGAGCCGGAAAGGAATGATGGCTCCTTCGATTTCGGGCACTATTTGAACCATTCATGCAACCCAAATACAAAAATAAAAGTAGTCCGCTATAAAGGTCGCCTGCCGTATCTGAAAGTTGTTGCCAGGAGAAACATAAAAGCCGGTGAGGAGTTGACATTTGATTATGCTTCCCTTGAGTATGTTATCACGCTGAAAAATGTTAAATGCCAGTGCAAAGACGCGAGTTGCAGGAAATACATGTGCGGGTTCAGAGATTTGCCGGAAAATTTTGTGAAAAAGTATATAAAGGAAAGAATGATTCCAAAGCATCTTTTGGATATGCGAAGTTCTAAATAGTCAAATACGAAAACATGCTATACAGGAAAATAAAGGAATATTTTGGAGATCATGTTTTCCTGCTTTTCATAATCCTTGTTGTGGCAGCTTCTGGAATAGCATCCTACATCCGCTTTATTGTTGACCGTAATTACTTGGTATCTTACGAGGGCAAGTGTGATTCTCGGGTAGAGGTGTGTTTTTCAGGATGCAAAAACGATGCTTGCACCGAAACATATGAATTTTCAAAAGTTCAAAAATATGGCGCGGATTTGTATGCAGAGTGCGGGGACGATATAACGAATTGCGACTCAGCAAATGTTTGTCGTTCTACCGACAGGGAATGCACTGTGACGCATTGCGATACGAAAACTGACGGTTCAGCGTGCGCTCAGATCAAGGCAGATGGTAGTAATTTTAATAGCACATCTTCGTTAAACAAATAAATAAACATGCTTTGCTATCTCTTTCCGCAGCCCTCCTATTTCATTTTTTCCGCTGATGTTCCTGCACTGCTTTATTACGCGCACATTCCAACCGTTCTGATCTGCTTTTTGTTCAGCTTCTACATCTTTTGGAATAATCGGAACTCATTGCTTAATCGGATTCTTTTGGCGATTTCAATCTTATTTGTTTTCTGGACTGTTTTTGCCCTGATTACTTGGACGAACACAAACAGCAATCTGATCATGTTTGTCTGGTCATTTTTTGGAACCATTCAAGGGCTGATCGCGATTTCATACGTGTATCTCACGTATGTCTTCTTGGAAAAGAGGGATGTTTCGCTCCGTGTAAAAACGTATTTTTTGGCACTGTTAGCCCCAACAATTCTGCTCGCGTCAACTCGTTTCAACTTGTCTGGATTTGATATAACCACATGCGACGCCTTCAAATTCGAATGGCCGCCGTATAAGGCGTACGCGGCTTTTCTTGGGATGACAGCAGCGGTGTGGATTCTCGTGTTGCTGATTCGCAAGTATCGTGTTTCATCGCCCACGGTGAAAAAGGAAATCCGTTTGTTCGGTTTCGGTGTGGAGTTGGCGCTCATTATGTTTTTCGGCATGGAGTTCCTGGCGGCATATCTGACGAAGATAAATTTGCTGCCGGATTCCGGCATCGAAATATACGGGATGTTTGGCGTGGATGTGTTTATCGTCTACCTCAATGTGCTTGTCGTCCGCTTCGGTGAGTTCAATGTCAAGCTCATCGCCACACAAGCTCTTGTGGTTGGACTTATTGCTCTCACTGCTGCACAACTGTTCACGGTGGAATCTGGAACAAGCAAAATCATTTCGATTTTCACTTTAGTAGCCGCTTGTTCCTTTGGATATTTTTTAGTCAGAAGTGTCAAAAAGGAAATCAAATCCAAAGAGCATGCAGAAGCCCTCGCGCAAAAATTGGATCGCTCCGCTCATGCTTTGCAGGTTGCAAATGATGGACAAAAAAATCTGATCCACATCATGAACCACCAGATCAAAGGGCATCTTGGGGTTGCGCGGAATATTTTCGCCGAGCTTCTCCAGACAGACGACTACGGGCAAATGCCGGAAACCTCAAAGCCCCTGCTGGCGAAAGGATTGGAAAGCATGGTTGCAGGTGTGGAGTATGTTCAGAGCGTCCTCATGGGCTCCAGTGCCGCCGATGGCACGTTGCGCTATGACATGAAGCCGATGGACGTGAAAGCAATCTGCCTGCATCTCATCGGCCAGCAAAAAGAGATCGTGGAGAAGGCGGGATTCTCGTTCGAGGCGAAGATTGATGACGGGGACTACAACACCGTCGGCGATGCCACCCAGCTTGAAGAGGCCTTCAAAAACCTCATCACCAATGCAATCAAATACAACAACCCGCATGGCAGCATCGCTGTCGAACTCACGAAGAAGCCGGATGCGATTGTCTATTCTGTAAAAGACACAGGTCGCGGCATTTCCGAGGAGGACAAGCCGCGCCTGTTCACGCCAGGCGGCATGGGCAAAAACTCCCGAGATTACAATGTCGAGGCTTCCGGCTACGGACTTGCGTTCGTGAAGGCTGTGGTCGAGACACATCAAGGAAAGGTCTACTACAAGTCCAACGCGCCGGAGAAGGGGACGACGTTTTTCATCGAGCTTCCCGTCGCGAAAGAATTCGACGATCATAAATCCCGCGCATAAACGCGGGTGCAGTGCGCGGCACACTCCACTTATCCACACCGCAGATTTCTTGTTCTACGAAATGTGTATTACAATTATCTTCATATGAGCACACCACTAGATTTGAGAAAGAAAGACAACAATGTCAAAGTTGTCGAAAAGATTATCACTATTACAAAGAAGAGGTCATTCCTCGAAGAAACTGCAAAAGTTTTGCTCACCATCGTTGTTGCGTCCGGGGTTATCTGGGGAGTCTCCCAGGCTGGCTCTCTCATTCCTCCAGCGGGAAGCCCTTCAAAAACGATGTACACCCTGAATGACATCTACACCCTTGTCACCACGGGCACGACGACTGCCTCCACAGATTTCACCACGCCAGGGGAAGCAACCTCCACCTTCCACACGCTGGAGGATATTGTTCGGGACTATGTAAAACCTGCCCAAGGCGGGGGTGCGCACAACCCCAACACAACCGGGCCGTTCGTTTCAGACGGGCAAGCAGACAATGGCTGGCTCGACCAGAACACCGGTCTCATTTGGCAGAACGCCGATGCGGGCCAGTATCTCTGCTGGGATGAAAACCAAGGCTGCGGCCCGATGCAGGCCAAGGAATACTGCCAGTATCTTGACGCCGACGGCGTGACGGTAGATGCCGACCCGCAAAACATCTGGAGGCTTCCCACCGTGAAAGAGTGGTCGTCTGTGCTTGATTACAGCATGCAATATCCTGCGACCGCGTTGCCAAATACCCAGTCCGACTACTACTGGTCATCTACCGAGTATGCCCCTTGGACGGCCTTCGCCTGGTACGTCAGCACCTACGATGGCAGCGTGGACGGCTACTACAAGTACAACGGCTTCCTTGTTCGCTGCGTCCGCTAGAATTCCTGCATTCTTTGATCCTTTTTCCCCTTCTCACCCCGAGCTTGCGAGGTGGTGAGCAGGCGATATAAAAATGTCACAATATCTTCATTTGCCAATCTACAATGCCGCGTTCGGATTTTTGAAAGAATTGTACATGCGGGTTCCGAAATTTTCCAAGCAGCACAAATATTTTCTCGGCGGGCGCTTGATCGAATACAACATCGACATAATCAGGCTGATAATAGAGGCGAATGACCACAGAGATATGGAGTCCCGAGCGGCTGAGCTTGTAAAGCTTGGAAGGCATATCGAGATGCTCACCTTGCATTGCCGCATAGCGGAAGAACTGAACCAGTGGGGAAGTCAAAAGGGGTATTTGTTCGTGGTCGAAAAATTAGCAGACCTTTCAAAACAAGCTGAGGGTTGGAGAAAATCTTCCCGGAGTTTTTAATCGGCAGATTAAATAGCGAGGAATAGGAATTCAATCTCTGCCCTTCGTTTTCCCCCG
>SESA01000226.1_pt1 | contig 39439 bp, 35 predicted proteins | sample 3171451 | NCBI WGS metagenome assembly SESA01 (sample SAMN06051862, study PRJNA518727) | freshwater metagenome | biome: subpolar coniferous forest; feature: holomictic lake; material: water; isolation source: holomictic Lake 227, 8 m depth | place: Canada: near Kenora, Ontario | collected...
ATTCCACCCTCATCAAGAAATCTCTCCATCCGCAAAATCGCTCTACAGTCTTTGCTCATAACCAATCTGATACCTCAACGCACCCAATTCACCAAGTGCTGCTCTCTGCTCTCCTCCTTTTGCGTAACCTGCCGGGTGTGCAGGCCAACTGACGCTGCCCTGCCCTGCGCTGCTCGATTGCCATTGCTTCGCCCCTTGTTATAATCACCCGTTCTTTTGCCCGTCGTATATTTGGCAGTAACAGAGATCGAAAAGGTGGGAAATCAAAGAGACAGAAAAAGAGTCAATTGTACAGAACTATCTGTTGCCTCGAAAGAATTTTGTTCGTGGTTTCTATCAACAGTTTTAAGAAGCGGGCAAAGCGCGGCTGCCGTGAAACATTTCTTGAAATTTTAAGCAAAGTTCCTGATGTGGAACCAGAAGCCTGTGATACATTGTAAAAGAGGTAACTTTTTACACCTTTTCTTTTATTCGATCAGCGTGCAGCTATGAGTGAGATCGGAACAACTGAATACGCAGAATTTCTTGTCGATATCAAGTCTCGTATTCGCCAGCGGCAGTATCAGGCGTTCCGGGCGGTGAATACGGAGATGGTCGCGCTTTATTGGGAGATTGGTGAGTCCATTGATCGGAAACAACAGAAACTCGGCTGGGGAAAAGCGGTAGTGGAGACGCTTGCCCGTGATCTGCAAGCTGAATTTCCTGGTCGAAATGGTTTTTCTGTGCAAAATCTCTGGTTCATGCGCCAGTTTTTTTGTGCATATCGCGATCAGCCAAAACTCCAACCATTGGTTAGAGAAATCAGTTGGGCTAAAAACCTTGTTATTTTCACCCGATGCAAAGATGAGCTTGAACGAGAATTCTATCTTCGGGCGACGGCCAGGTTTGGCTGGACAAAGGCGGTACTCCAGCACCAGGTTGACAACAAAAGCTACGAAAAATACCTGCTCAACCAGACCAATTTTGATAAAACACTCTCTCCTGAACTGCAAGCTCAGGCTGTGCTTGCGCTCAAGGACACGTACACTTTCGACTTTCTGGAGCTGGCTGATGAACACTCCGAGCGGGAACTGGAACAAGCATTGGTGCAGAACCTTCGCCGTTTTCTCTCCGAAATGGGCGGTGCCTTTACCTTTATTGGCAACCAGCACCGCCTTGAAGTTGGATGGCCGGAGTACAAATGATTCATAAACACATCCAAAGAGACCGAAGCAGGTATGCCAGTCTAACACCTCCGCTTTCGTCTCAGCCTGCTCAACCGTCAGGTTAAGCTCCCACTCACCCCGCTTCAGATAAACTTCACTTTCGGGCAAGTTCCCGGCTTTTTTTGCACGGTGCTGCATGCCCTCCGCAGCCGGAGAGGTGCGCCACTATTGGCAAGTGCAGGGTGCGCTCAATACGCACCTTTTCAGCAGAGAAAAAATATTGGTCTGTCAAAAATTATTGTCCCGGTTTCGTTGTTTATCTTTTATCTTTAAGAACATTCCTTAAGTATAACAGAAGGCTTAAAAAATGGTTTTATTGGGAGATACGCGAAGTTTTGGCGAAGTCGGGGCCGGGTTTAAGCGCTTTCATCTCGTTTAAAATATCATTATTGAATACTTTGCGCTGTTTCGCCGGGAAAAAGTGGATATTACGTTTTATTTTTTGTTAAAGTTACTGCGAACTAATGATATTACCAGAGTATGGTCGGACGCTTGGTACTGAGGAGTGGTCTCCGATAATCGATGCGATGCTTGAGGGTCAGCATATTGTTATTACAACCCATGAAAATTCTGATGGTGACGGCCTTGGCAGTGAGGTTGCACTTGCAAGGGTGCTAAAGGCACTTGGAAAGGAGGTCGCGATTGTCAATCCGACGGAAGTTCCTCCTAATTACCAGTTTCTCAAGCAGTTGTACCCAATAACCCAGTTTGATAAAAGAAATGAGGAGGCAATTCAGGAGTTGTCGCTTTGTGATGTCGTGATTTTGCTTGATGCCAATTTGCGGGACAGGATGGGTTCGTTGTGGCCTCATGTGAAATTTTCGAGAGAACTGGGCAGTCTGAAACTTCTCTGTATTGATCATCATCTCGAACCGGATGATTTTATTGATCTTATGGTGTGCGAAAATTATGCATCTTCAACAGGAGAGCTTGTCTATGATCTGCTGTATGCATTACAGGATCGCCTGTGTCTTGAGCTCATTACTCCTGAAGTGGCTGAAGCGCTCTATGTTGCTGTCATGACAGATACTGGTTCTTTCAGGTTTCCGAAATCAACGCCCTACGTTTACCGGCTTGCCGGGGATCTCGTCAGCAAGGGTGCTGACGCTTCGGCGATTTACGACAGGATCTACAACTCCCTGACCTGTTCGGCGCTCAAGCTGCTCGGTGCGGCTCTCAGTGCCATTAACATTCTTGACGATGGTGATATCTCCTGGCTGTTCATTTCGCAGGATATGATAAAATCGACAGGAAGCAAGTTGTTCGATACCGATCTCATTATCCGTTATCTTTTAAGTGTGCCTTCTGTGCGTATTGCCGTGTTATTGGTTGAGATGCAGGATGGCAGAATCAAGGCAAGTTTCCGTTCGCGTGGCAATATCTTTGTCAACCAGTTGGCCAAAAAATATGGGGGTGGCGGTCACATGAATGCCGCTGGCTGTCTTTTCCAGCTTTCTGCCGACAAGGCACAGCAGGTATTGCTTCATGACATGAGGGTATTCCTTAAAGAGCATACAGAATCATTATAACACCGTTAACAACGATTTGTGAAGCTATGAAAATATCAGTAACAAAAAGCAACTCTGACAAGGTAGTTACCGATCTTCTGGCGCTGCCGCTCAGCAGTGGAGAGCTTGAAAATGGAGCGGAAGAGAAGCTTGCCGCGTTTGGATTTGACCGTCAGGTATTGAAAGACTTCAAGGCTGAGGCCGGAGAGGTTATTGTCCTGTATGGCGGAAGCGGCAATTTTTCTGCAGCAAGGGTTGTGCTGCTGGGTCTGGGAGAGGCAAAAACTTCTGAAGAGTGGCGCAAGGCGGCGGTTGCATTTGCATCGAAAGCCGTGGAGATGAAGATTGAAAAAATTGCGGTTGACTGTTCCTGTATCGCCAATCTTGCGGCGGTTTCCCTTCAAAGTGTTTCATCTCTTGCGGCCATCTTTGTCGAAGGTTGTTTTACCGGTTCATATCGTTTTGAGCGCCTGAAAAGCGGGAAACTTGATAAAAAGAAGTCCAAAGAGAAGTCGAAAGAGATCGCCGAGCTGATTCTTCGGGTTGACTCCGCAGTTTTTGATGAGACAGAGGATGGTGTTGCTGCCGGAAAGATTGTCGGGTCATGCCAGAAAATGGCCAGGGATCTTGTGAATCTTCCCGGAAATTATCTTCAGGCAGAGGATATTTCAAAAGCGGCAGAGGAGTCCGGCAAAAAATATGGGTACGATGTAACGGTTTTTCATAAAAAGGAGATAGAGTCTCTTGGGATGGGTGGCTTGCTTGCAGTCAACAAGGGCAGTTTTCATCCACCAACGTTTACCATTCTCGATTACAAGCCAAAAGGGAAAGCCAAGAGTGTTGTCGCATTGGTCGGTAAGGGAGTCACCTTCGATTCCGGCGGGATTTCGATCAAGCCTTCAGAGGGGATGGGGGAGATGAAGTCTGACATGTCAGGCGCTGCCACTGTTTTGGGTGCGGTTGAGGCTGCTGCCCGTCTGAAGCTTCCTTTGCGCGTTATCGGTTTTATTCCTGCCACCGACAATATGCCAGGCAGTAAGGCTCAAACGCCGGGCGATGTCATTACCACCTATTCAGGAATAACTGTTGAGGTTGGTAACACTGATGCTGAGGGCCGCCTTATTCTGGCTGATGCCCTGACTTATGCCACAGAGAAGTACAAGCCGGATGTGCTGATAGATCTTGCAACGCTTACCGGAGCATGCATTGTCGCTTTGGGTTATTCTGTTGCAGCTCTTTTCAGCAACAATGACAAGCTTTCCGATGACATATACCAGTCCGGGCAGCTCTCCGGGGAGAAGGTATGGCGCATGCCGCTCTGGGATCTCTATGATGAGCAGATAAAGTCAGATGTAGCCGATGTCAACAATACCGGAGGACGTGGAGCTGGTTCTGTAACGGCAGCAAAATTTCTTGAGAAGTTTATTGATGGTCATAAAAACTGGGCTCATATCGATATTGCCGGTCCGGCATTCACTCCCTCCAAAAGTGCTGGAAAGGTGAGTGGCGGCACAGGTTTTGGTGTGGGATTGCTTGTCGAACTGCTGAAAAAATGGTCGTAACAGATTCCTCTTTTTTTTTGGAGAGTTGTACATCATTAACCCTGAAACAGCCATGAAGGCCGTAGCGCAAAATCCGATAATAATAATTCCTGGTGTGCTTTTCTGGGAGTCCCTCTACGACACGATGAAAGATGTCCTTGCAGGCTATCTTCCAGGGGAAAGAATTGCCATAGCACCGGTAACTCTTGTTGACTGGGTAGGATTTCCTCCATCACCGGAAAAATCAACAAACCGGGTTATGAAAGCCATTGACCGTTCTGTCAGGAAGATGGCTGCAAAATTTCCAGGTGAGCCGATTACCCTTGTGGCGCACAGCGGGGGAGGTACCGTTGCGATGATCTACCTTCTTGAAAAGCCATTCCAGGGTGATGTTTACCATTCCGGAGGGCTGGTTGAAAAGCTGGTTACTCTTGGAACACCTTTTCATACTCATGAGCATTATGCCAGGATAAAGACTGATTTCATATTCCGACATCTGCGTCCAGATTTTTTTGAGCGTTGTCGTGTTGTTTCTGTTGTCAGCAATAAGTATCATGGCAATTTTCAGGGAAGTTTTGTCGAGAAAATGTGTTTTCAGTTTTACAAAAGCGTGCTTGAAGATGGCAATGTGGCCGGGGATGGAATTGTGCCGGCAAAAAGCTGTTTTCTTGAAGGTGCTGAAAATATTACTATTGCAGATGCAGAACATCTTCCAACACCGCATACCAGGTGGTATGGCACAAAAGAAGGGGTTGAACAATGGATTCAATGGCTGTAAGGGATAGTCGTTTCAGGGTTGCCGGGGTTATGTTTTTTGTTTTTTGTCTCTTTCTGGGAGCTTGCAGCCCGGAGAAGCAAAAGCAGGATGCACGCCAGGAGCATATCGAATCAATGATGGCTATTCTTGCCCAGGTACAGAAAAATCTTGGCAGGATTCAGCAGAAAGAGGCTGTCGTTGAACGGCTCTCTTCAGGTATCGAGAGCCAGGATCGTCGCAATGTCGAGCAGATTGGCAAGGATATCTCTGCCAGTATCCGTTTTATCGATTCCACGCTGGCTGCAAGCAAAAGCCTGATCAGGAAGCTTGAGGAGGAGAATCGCTCGTCAACTTACCGGGTTGAATCTCTTGACCGGCTTGTCTCTGAGCTGAAAATTGCAATAAACACCAAGGATGGAGAGGTTAACGTGCTCAAGGGGCAGGTGCAGAAGCTCAACAAGCAGATTTCCGCTCTTATGGCAACGGTAGATGTGCTCGATGAGTTCATCCAGGATCAGGAAACGCAGCTCTATACAGCGTATTACATTTCTGGAACCTTCAATGAACTTGCCGATAAGGGTATTCTTGTGCGCATCAATCCTCTCGAAAAGCTGTTTGGTAACGAATATCGTCTGGCTCCTGATTTCAATATCAATCTTTTCAGAAAAGTTGATATTACTGAAACAAGGGATTTGTTTCTTGACAGGCCATCCAAAGGTCTTAAAATTATAACTCCTCATACAAAAGGTTCTTACGAGCTTGTTGGAGGAAAAACCTCATCGCTGCTTCTTATCCGTGATGAAAACGCTTTCTGGCAAAAATCCCGTTGCCTTGTAATTGTTCTGGAATAAACCAATAATACCAAGGGTCGTTGAATCCTTTGCTGAACAGCCAATACATTTTAATTACGTTCTTGCAATAATGAAAATAACCATATTTGGATCAGGTTATGTAGGTCTAGTTACTGGCGCCTGTTTTGCAGAGGTCGGTAATGATGTTCTTTGTGTCGATATTGACCAGCAGAAGATAAAAAGTCTCAATGAGGGCCGCATTCCCATTCACGAGCCGGGTCTTGATGAAATTATTGCAGAAAATCGCCGGGAAGGCCGTTTGCGCTTTACCTCGGATATTCGTGAAGGAGTTGATTTCGGCCTTTATCAGTTTATTGCCGTTGGGACTCCTCCCGATGAGGACGGTTCTGCAGATTTGCGTCATGTGCTCAGTGTTGCTGAAAGTATTGGCACCTATATGCAAGAGTACAGGGTAGTTATCAACAAATCAACCGTACCGGTCGGAACAGCCGATCTGGTCAGGGATAAAATCAGTTCCGTACTTGCTGAACGACATGTCGATATTGATTTTGATGTGGTTTCAAACCCTGAGTTTCTCAAAGAGGGGGACGCGGTCAACGATTTCATGAAACCTGAACGAATCGTTGTCGGCGTCGATAATCCGCGAACAAGGGAGTTGTTGCGTTTTCTTTATTCGCCATTCAATCGCAGCCATGAGCGTTTTATCGCCATGGATATTCGTTCGGCTGAACTTACCAAGTATGCGGCAAACGCGATGCTGGCGACAAAAATCAGTTTCATGAATGAAATTGCCAACATTGCTGAACGGGTAGGCGCCGATGTTGAAGCGGTAAGAAAGGGGATTGGTTCCGATTCAAGGATAGGCTTTTCCTTCATATATCCAGGCGTTGGTTACGGGGGCTCCTGTTTTCCGAAAGATGTTCAGGCTCTCGAACGAACTGCCCACAAGCATGGCTACAATTCAAGGATTTTAAAGGCTGTCGAGGCGGTCAACCATGACCAGAAAAGCACGATGGTCACAAAGATAAGGGGCCATTTCGGAGACAATATCAAGGGGAGCGTATTAGGTATCTGGGGTCTCTCCTTCAAGCCCAATACCGATGATATGCGTGAAGCTCCAAGTCGCCGGGTTATTGAAGAGTTGTTGAAAGAGGGGGCAAGCGTCAGGGTCTATGACCCGGTAGCTATGGATGAGGTGAGAAGAATTTATGGTGAATGCGACGAGATTTTTTATGCAGCGAACCCTGAAGATGCGGTAAAAGGCTCTAATGCGCTCATAGTGTTGACCGAGTGGCTCGTTTTTCGAAGTCCCGATTTCGAAATGATCAAAAGAGAGCTCAGTCATCCGGTTATTTTTGACGGCAGGAATATCTACAGTCCTGACTTCATGGAACAGTCCGGGTTTACCTATTACTCGATAGGTCGTTCCCCAAGGGGATTACAATAATTCAGCGCCACACTCTGTAACAGTGGTGAAGCGGGCCGTTTCCATGCCCAAGGCGGAAAGCGGCTCCAGCTTCGATAGCTTCAGTGATATAGCTTTTTGCCTTTTCAACGGCACTCTTTGTGCTTTCCCCTCTGGCCATGAATGCGGCAATGGCCGATGAAAGTGTGCATCCGGTACCATGGGTGTTGCCGCTCATGATTTTTTTTGAGTGGAACCAGAAAAAACGATTTTCGGAGAGAAGACAGTCACTGCATTCATCACCTTCACCATGTCCGCCTTTGACAAGCACCGAGGCTGCTCCACTTTCAAGCAGTATTCCGGCAGCATCTTCTATGGCTTCACGGGTTGCCGGAGGGCGTTTCATGCCTGTCAGGAGAGCCGTTTCCGGAAGGTTTGGAGTAATGAGTGCCGCAAGTGGAAACAGCTCTTTTTTCATGACTGGTATGGCTTCCGGAGAAAGAAGGGTTCGGCCTCCGGAAGAGCCGAGAATGGTGTCAAGAATGATGGGAGGATTGCCCTTCAACTCCCTCAGTAACAGCGACACTGCCCTGATAATCTCTGCACTTGCCAGCATACCGATTTTTACCGCATCTATTGAAATATCGGAAGAAAGAGCCCTGAACTGCGATATAATGCATTTTTCATCCAGAGGGTAGACTTCCAGTACCCCCATTGTATTTTGGGCTGTAAGGGCAGTTATGACCGATAAGCCGTAACATTCAAGAGCGGCAAAGGTTTTGATATCTGCCAGGATACCAGCGCCACCACTGCCGTCTGAACCTGCAATGGTTAGAACCGTGGTATAATTTTTTGTCATCGTTGGCTCTCTTTTATGGCGCACAGAATCTCACGGGCAGCCCTGGAGGGTTCAACTGCCCTGCTGACCGCAGCAATGACCGCCACGCCTGCCGCTCCGCTGCTGATAAGCGACGCGGCATTGAGTAAATTGATACCACCTATTGCAATGATTGGCAGTGAAACAAGTGCGGCACTCTCCTGCAGAGGTTTCGTTCCAAGAGGAGAGAACCCTTTAAGTTTTGAAGTGGTCGGAAAGATATGGCCAAACCCGATATAGTCAGCTCCCGCTTTCTCAGCCCTGATGGCCTCGGCTGCAGAAGATGCTGAGACCCCTATAATACTGTTTTTTCCAAGCACTTTCCTTGCCGCTTCAGCCGGCAGGTCGTTTTGACCGAGGTGAACTCCGTCAGCCTGGCTGGCCATGGCAATATCAAGGCGGTCATTGATAATGCATAGCGCATGATACTCTTTGCAAAGGTTACGGATAGCAACCGCCCAGGCAAAGAGTTGAGCGCCGGATGCGGTTTTATGTCTGAGCTGGATCATGGCAGCTCCCCCCCTGAGAGCCTGTTCTGCCATCGTGACAGGGCAGAAAGCCTCATCAGTTATAACGCAAAGAAATGGTGCAGCGGGAATCATGGGTAGAGGATGCGATTAAATTTTTCAATGTTTTCAATAAACCCTCTGCTCTCTCTAAATATTGTCAGAGCGGCTGTTCCATAAGCACCTTCATCAAGACAAGTCAAAGCATTCATTGGAGTTATTCCGCCAATTGCAAAAACAGGCAATGTGGTTTTCCGGCAGAGTTCTCCAAGTTTTTCGAGCCCTTGCGGGGCGCCATACTTTCTTTTTGAGGGAGTGTCGAACACAGGGCCGAACAGCAGATAATCAGCTCCGGATTCTTCGGCAATTCGGGCAGATTCCACTGAGTGGACGCTGCAGCCGAAGAGCAGTTGAGGGCCAATCAGGCGAAGTTTATCCAGAGGAGGAGCATTTTCCGGCAGATGAACGCCATCAAGGCCGCAGGCAAGCGCAATATCGGTTCTTTCATTCATCAACAGAAGAGTCCCTTCGGGCAGCTTGATCTCTCGTGCTTTCTGTGCAAGAACGAAAAGTTGCAGTGCCGTGAGCTGTTTTTCCCGGATCTGTACCATGCAGGCGTTCAGGCCGGAGAGGAGCTTCAACTGTGCCAGAAGTCGTGAACCGTTATCAGGATCTTCTTCTCCGCTGCTGACCAGCAACAGGCGCGGAAGGGGAGTTTGCTGCAGTTTATTTTGCACCATCTGGTCGAAATGCTTTGATTTTCTACAGACTATAAATAATTTTAAAAGTAATGGCAATAAGCGCTTTTTTGGGCAGCTTTTTTTCTTTTTTCCGCACTCATTTTTGCTTTTCCCCTTTTCTCAAATAATTGAGACTGTCAGCGAGAGAGGGAAACAATATCTTATCAGGAGCATTTTTTATGGACGTTATCGAAGAAAAAATCATCAAGGCAGGCTTCATTCTTCCTTCTTTTTCCGCTCCTGCAGGACTCTATTGTCCCGCCATACAAACCGGGAATCTTGTCTTTACTTCGGGTCAGCTTCCTCTTCGGGATGGCAAACTGACAGAGCCAGGCGGGAAAGGAAAGGTCAACGATGCTGGCCTGGAAGAGGCTGCCAGGGTCGCCAAAATTGCTCTTCTCAATGCGCTTGCTGCTGTCAAATCAGTTGCTGGAACTCTGGACAATATTGAACGGATTATCAAACTCACTCTCTATGTTGCAAGTGATTCATTGTTTTCCAGTCAGCATCTTGTTGCTAACGGAGCATCCTCGTTGCTGCAGGAGATTTTTGGAGAGAAGGGGATTCACACCAGAAGTGCTGTAGGTGTTGCTGAACTACCTCTTGGAGCCAGTCTTGAGCTCGAGCTTATTGTTCAATTAAAAGACAATTCCCTCTAAGGTTTAAATACCTCTATATCCTTCCGATACAATGCTTTATTCCTTTTTTTAAAGGAATAAAGCAGATAATTAAATCCTGATTTTAACTTACCATTTGCCTTAAAATTAATTGGATTAAATTTTTTATGAGCAGGGAGTAGTCAAGTTAAATATCTTAAATTATTTCAGAATAGAAATTAAATATAAAAAACATAAGAGATTTATTTTTATCAGCTAACAGGCTATTCAATTGTTTTTTTTATTATATCGTAATACTATAAAATTTAGTTTAGCTTAATTGAGTTAAAATCTTTTATTAAAATAATATAGGTATTTTTTATTAATTTATTTTTTATTAATTTTTATGGTAATTTAATTCTGTAAAAAAATATTTTAATGAAAGGTTTATTTGTCTTTCCTTCCTGTTTTTATTTTGTCGTTTATTATTTGAGGTTTTCTTTTGCAATTGCCTTTAATTGGTGTCTTGATTTTTGTTTTCTTTTGGTCTTTTGTTGCTATGGGTTTTTTTATTAAATTTTAAATGGGCAAACTTTTTTTATTGGATTTTATTTTTATGATTAGATCAGTGCCTTGTTTATGCTGATATTATTGTGTTCAGTAAATTCTTTATTGTTTTTTTTTATCCGGGATCTTGCATTCGTTTTTCTTCTTGGAACTCACTGTTGTCTGATTGGAGGAAATCAGGTGGTGTGCATGATTTTATGGCCCATCGGTGAAAAACCTCGTTTTGTTTTGTTTTACTTTGGCACTGGTGTGAACTCTCCTTGATTGAACTCCCTGTTGCCTGATTGAAGGAAATCAGGTGGCGAGCATAATGTTATTTTTGTGATTCTCATCTGTGATAGGTAAACTGTGTATCAGGGGCCAAAAGGCTCCTTCAAAAAATTATCAAGGGCGGTCAGAAAGGTGTGGCGCAATAAAGTTTTTGCAGTGCATTGAATCCTGGCTTGTTCTCTTTTACCCGTAATTAATCCATTAGTCATGTCTCGTACACTGACCATTGTAATGATGCTTTTCGTGCTTGCTTTTGGAGTTTTTCTTGGCACAAGGTTTAATGCAGGCCGCGACAGCGGGTTTGACAAGCAGAAAAAAATGGGCGAAGCTTATGGCCTGATAAAGAGTCTTTATGTTGACGAGGTTAATGACGACAGTCTTGCGGGTTCAGGTATCAAGGGAATGGTTGAGTACCTTGACCCTCATTCGGTTTATCTCGAACCGGAAAAGGTTTCTCTTTCCCAGGCGGAATTTGATGGCAATTTTGATGGCATAGGTATCGAGTTCGACGTTATAAGCGATACCCTTCTGGTGGTGACACCTCTTGCGGGTGGTCCGAGTGCTGCGGTCGGTATTGCTGCGGGAGATCGAATTGTTTCTATAGACTCTGTTTCCGCTGTCGGTATTACTCACCAGCAGGTACTTGGAAAACTCAGGGGAAAGCGGGGTACAAAAGTGCATTTGAAAGTATTCAGGCCTCTGAATGGCAAGCTTTTTGATTTTGTCGTTACCAGGGGTAAAATTTCGACATCAAGTATCGATGCTGCCTTTATGCTCGATAATCGGGATGGATATATTCGATTGAGTCGTTTTATTGCTACGACAGCCGAAGAGTTCCGTTCTGCGCTTGCACTGCTGAAGAAGCAGGGGATGAGCCGAATCATCATTGATCTAAGAGGAAATCCCGGCGGTTTTCTTGAGCAGGCCGTTGAGGTTGCCGATGAATTTCTGGTCAATGGGCAGTTGATTGTCTACACAAAAAGTCGCAAGGGCGGAGCAGAGGAAGTGCGTTATATCGCAAAGTCTGGTGATGGTTTTGAAAAGGGTGATGTTGTTGTGCTTGTTGACAAAGGAAGCGCCTCTGCATCCGAAATTCTTGCCGGAGCTCTTCAGGACAACCACAGAGCGGTTGTTGTTGGAGAGCTGACCTTCGGAAAAGGGCTGGTGCAGCGGCAACTTGAGTTTGGCGATGGTTCAGCCATTCGTCTGACAGTTTCCCGATATTATACCCCTTCGGGCAGGCAGATACAGAGAGTTTATCGCAAGGGCGGGGCAGGGCGTGAACGCTATTTTCAGGATGCAATGGTTAACATTCTTCCCCAGAAACTCTTTGCCAACCCTGATAGTTTGTTGTATTTGAAAAACAGTGATGTTTCTGTCTACAGGACATCATCGCTGCCTCCCCTGGTTGCATCACTCAAAGATGGGGCGACAAGGCAACAGAGCCAGTTGAAAGCGTTGAAAGATGCTGGAGGTGTTATTCCTGATTTCTGGGTTACCGCAAAGAGCTATCCTGATTTTTATCAGAAACTCTACCAGTCAGGCTCTTTTGATGAGATGGCCATGAAGATTCTCGATGATCCCCGAAGCTCGGTTCAGGCTTACCGAAGCTCACTAGATCATTTTATTGGCGATTATGTTGAAGAGAGGGGTTTTGAGACAATTGTCGAAAAGAGCTGCAAGGCCAAAAAAATCGTTTTTGACAAGGGTGCATTTATGAGGAATAGAACGGATATTGCTCGTGCCCTGAAGTCAAGGATAGCTCATCAGCTTTTTGGTGCTGCCGGTCAGATCAAATTTGTGGTTCGTACTACCGATCCGCTTGTCAGGATAGCCGCATCTGTACCTGTCAGAAGGCCTTGACAACCGCAAATGGTGGAGATGGTTGTTGGTTGGTTTATTAACTATTAAAACGTTGTGATTATGTCATTCATTGAAAAAATCAATAGCGCTGCCTGCACGTTGCGACTTAAAAACGACTGGTTGAAAATATTTACCTGTCCAGTTCCATCCTCTGATTTCCTGTCGTTTGTTGGTATTGCCATCATCGATGCTCCCCAGCATGCTGTCCTGAGCCTTCTCTATGATATCGAGGCTGCTACAGAATGGGTATGGAAAACAAAGGAGATGCGTTTGCTGAAGGAACTTTCCGATGAAGAGTCCAATGAAGGACGGATAGTCTACCAGCTTGTCAGCGCCCCCTGGCCAGTTTCGGACCGCGAAATCATAACGCGCTCCCAGGGGTATGTCGACCCTGAAACTTCCGAGGTTTTTATCAAGCTGGAATGTGTGGCAGATTTTCTTCCTCTGAATGACAAATATGTCAGGGTTCCACAGCTTGAGGGAGCATGGAACATTATTCCTGTTTCAGAGAACCAGTGCCGGGTTGTTTTTCGTCTTCATATCGAACCCGGTGGAGAAATTCCTTCATGGCTTGCCAATATTGCCGTTATCGATACTCCATACCATACCATGAACAATATGCGTCAAATGGTAAAGAAGGCAAAATACATGACACCTGTTGAGGCCCCGTTCAAAAAATCCTCCAAAGATGTCATACTGAATTATGAACAGTTTATAAAGGAGTGACTTTTTCCTGTTTTTTTGCAGTCGTCATTAATTTTATCAAAACACGGTATGGATGTGTCATCAGTCCTTCAGGGGAGTTGGGAGTTTCGTGTCGAACATAAAGGGATCAAGATATTTTCTTCCAGGGTAAGTGGTTCTGATATTCAGGGTTTCAAGGGAGAAACCGAGATGCAGGTATCCATGAAAAAGCTTGTCAGTCTTTTTTATGACATGCAAAGCTATAACCGTTGGGTTCATCAGCTTGCTGCTATCGAAGTTCTGGAAAAAAATGAAGGTGCCGACTATGTTGTGCGCCAGATTATCAATACTCCCTGGCCGCTGCAAAAAAGAGAGATGATTCTGCGAACCGGGTTTATTTCGACAGGAGAGAACTCCCTGGCGCTTACCATTACCGGAGAGCCTGATTTTTTGCCCGACGATCCCAAATATCACCGGGTACGTCACTCAGTGGGTATATGGGTTTTTACTCCAACATCTCCCGGAACTGTGCATATCACCTTCGTGATGCATATCGATCCCGGAAAGGATGTGCCAGCTTCGGTCAGTAATTCAGGACTGTTCGAAGTGCCGTTCTATTCACTCAACAATCTGCGCACTCTGCTCAAGGATGCTTCCTATAACCCGCCATACCCGGAAATCATGGATCAGTATTGCTCTATAATTGAAAATGATCCAGGCAAGCTTTGAGCAGCTTGTCCGCTCTGACAGGAACGGCTCCAACCTCCTGACAGACTGTTCCTGCTGCAAGGTTTGCTATGGTTGCATTGGTGACGATATCGATACCTGCAGCAGCACCGAGTGCCAGAATTCCGATCACGGTGTCTCCGGCTCCTGAAACATCGGCAACCTCCAGCGACGTTGCCGCAATATGGGTGAACGAACCATCATAAATCGTCATGCCCTTGTCGCTTCTTGTAACGACAATGCTGTCGCTTTGCAGTTTTTCCCGCAGCATACGGCATGCCTCTTCAACATCCCTGTCGGTGTTGTGCAACACGATACCCAGAGATGCAGCCATTTCGGAAAGGTTGGGCTTGAAAACCGAGCAGCCGGTGTAGGCCAGGAAATTCTTGAGTTTCGGATCGACCAGTACCGGTAGATTGTGTTCCTTTGCTGAAGCAATAATGCGTCGAATAAGCTCTTCGCCCAGAACGCCCTTGTTGTAGTCTTCAAGAATGACGGCGTTAACCGAGTCGATAACACTCTCAAATGAGCGGAGAACAGCACCTGCAATTTCCGCATTGATCTCCTCCCGGCTTTCGAAGTCCACTCTTGTGATATGATGGTTTTGCGAAAGGATTCTTGTTTTGCAGGTTGTCGGTCTCGAAGGATCACAAATCAATCCATCGACTGCAAGCCCCTGATTTCGTAACAATTCAAGCAGCACATCCCTGTTGCTGTCTGCTCCGGTAATACCTATCAGAATGGTTTCTGCGCCAAGCGATTGAGTGTTGAGTGCAACATTTGCCGCACCACCCATCCGGTGGTCCTCATGGGTTACATCGACAACCGGTACCGGGTATTCTGGAGAAATTCGTGATACATGGCCGAAAATATACTTGTCAAGCATAATATCGCCGATGACGGCGATCCGCTTGCTCTTGAAAGAGTGCAGAATGGATTCAAGAAAGCCTGCTGTCATAATGAACTGGTTTCGTAATGTGTTCTGTAATCCCTAAATAAAAAAAATAGCGGGAAAAACACGACAGGCAATGAAGATATGCATGTCATGTTTTATTTTTTGCGATTTTTTGTTATAATTAAAGCTAAGCATTTTTATGTGTTATCTGAAAAAATCGGGAACCGATGTTTGATAGTTTAAGTGATAAATTAGAGGCTACCTTTAAAAAGCTTGCAGGGCAGGCCACTATTAACGAGATCAATATTGGTATTGCTACACGCGATATCAAGCGGGCGCTGCTTGACGCAGACGTCAACTACAAGGTAGCAAAGAAATTAATTGAAGACATAAGAGAAAAGGCTCTTGGCGAGCAGGTTATTAAAAGTGTATCGCCAGCTCAGATGATTGTCAAAATCGTCTACGATGAGCTTACCGAACTGATGGGAGGAGAGCAGAAGCCACTGAATCTTTCGCCCAAGAAACTTCCAGCGGTCATTATGGTTGCCGGTCTTCAGGGATCGGGAAAAACCACTTTCTGCGCCAAACTCGCTCTGCGCCTGAAAAAGGGCGGAAAAAATCCTATGCTTGTCGCTGCTGACGTCTATCGTCCTGCGGCCATAGATCAGCTTAAGGCCCTTGGTCTTCAGGTGGATGTACCTGTGTTTTCCATTGAAGAGCAGGATGCCATGAAAGCGGCCATTCAGGGGCTTGAGGCTGCACGCTCAGCCTCGAAAGATGTTGTTATTGTCGATACGGCCGGTCGATTACAGATCGATCAGCTTATGATGGCCGAGGCAGAAGCGCTAAAGTTTGCCCTCAAGCCTGACGAACTCCTTTTTGTTGTTGATTCCATGATGGGCCAGGAAGCGGTCAATACCGCCAAAGCCTTCAATGACCGGCTTGATTTTGATGGTGTTGTCCTGACCAAGCTTGATGGTGATGCAAGGGGCGGTGCGGCACTTTCCATCCGTCAGGTGGTCGAAAAACCGATCAAATTTATCAGTGTCGGTGAAAAGGTTGATGACCTCGATCTTTTTTATCCTGATCGTATGGCCCAGAGGATTCTGGGTATGGGTGATATCGTCAGCTTTGTTGAAAAAGCCCAGGAAACCCTGGATCTCGAAAAATCTATCGAGATGCAGAAAAAGCTGATGAAAAACGAGTTTGACCTCAACGACTTTTTTGAGCAGTTGCAGCAGCTCAAGAAAATGGGTTCAATTCAGGGTTTGATAGAGATGGTGCCTGGTCTGAACAAGATGGTCCCGAAGCAGGATCTTGAAAATCTGGACTTCAAGCCTATTGAGGCCATGATTAATTCCATGACCAAACAGGAAAAGGTCAATCCTGATATCATCAACGGCAGTCGTCGTCACCGCATTGCAAGTGGCAGTGGCACGAAAGTGCAGGAGGTGAACCTTCTGCTCAAGCAGTTCAGCGAAATGAAAAAGATGATGCGTTCTGTATCGAAACTGTCGCAGTCCGGCAGGAAAATTACCTCACAGAATCTTGCACTTGACAAGTTTTTAAAACGATAGATTGCCGTTCACTGTAAGAATTTAACATTAACTAAAATACTTTAGCCTTGGTAAAGATCAGACTGAAAAGAGCAGGAAGAAAAAAATTGCCGGTATACCAGATTGTAGCTGCCGATGCGCGGTCACCCCGGGACGGCAAATTTCTTGAAGTTATCGGCCATTATCAGCCGACCGCGAAACCGCATGCTGTTACCATCAAGAAAGATCGTGTTATTTACTGGATGCAGACCGGTGCACAGCCAACAGACACAGTTCGCAGTCTCATCCGTACAACCGGATTGCTCTATGAAATGAGGCTTCAGAAGATGGGACGCAGCGAGGCAGAAATTTCTGCAGAGATGGATCGCTGGCAGCTTCAGCAGACAGAGAGACGTCAGAAAAGGCTTGCACTGAAGTCACGTCGTCGCTCAGCCAAAAAAGAGGCAGAAGCGAAAGCAGCAACAGGTGGTGAAGCTTAAGTTCGTTTAGAACTCAGGCGCAGGATGGAACTCTATCTGACAGGTATCATTCTCAAGCCGAGAGGATTGAAGGGTGAGGTAAAAGTGGAGCCGGTTACAGACTTTCCTGAAAGTTTTCTCTCCCGCAAGGAGTATTACGCAGGCAAGTCCGTTGACAGGGTAGAGCGGCTGAAGGTAAAAAAAGCCGCTCTTTCCGGAGGTTTTGTCTGGATGTTCTTTGATGGAATTGATACCGTGGAAAAAGCAGAGGCACTTGCAGGCTGGCAATTGTTTGTCGAAGAAGCCGAGCTTTTGCCGCAGCCGGATAACCGGGCATATCTTCATGAACTTAAAGGAATAAAGGTTCTTGACCGTAACCGCATGCAGGTCGGTATCGTTACCGATGTTATCAATATGCCTGCGCATGATGTCTATGAAGTTCAGGTTGGCGACAGAAAGATTCTGATTCCAGCCATTGAAGAGTTTGTTGAAGAGCTCAGTATTCGTGAAAAGTATATGGTTATACCAAGATTTGACGAATTTCTGTAAGCTGAAGCGTCAGAAGAGTTTGTTGAAACTGTTTTTCGGTCTATGGATGTAATGAGGATTGATGTGATTTCCGTCATTCCGGGTTTTTTTGATTCACCGCTTGACAATGGATTGTTAAGCATTGCCCGGAAAAAAAATCATGCGGAAATTCATGTCCACAATCTGCATGACTATGGATTGGGCCGCTACAAACAGGTTGATGATTCACCTTTTGGTGGTGGTGCAGGAATGGTGCTTCGTCCAGAGCCAGTATTTGCCTGTATTGAAGCACTTAAGGCTGAGAGGGAGTACGATGCGGTTATTTTTCTTTCGCCCGATGGAAAGATGTTTGAACAGTCTATGGCAAACAGGCTTTCAGGGCTGAAAAACCTCATTATTCTTTGTGGTCATTACAAGGCTGTTGATGAAAGGATTCGCCAGACTTTGATTACGATGGAGATTTCAATAGGTGATGTGGTCGTTTCAGGCGGGGAGATACCGGCACTTCTGCTTATGGATGCAATCGTCAGGATTATACCCGGCGTTCTTGGTGACAGTGAGTCGGCTCTGACTGATTCTTTTCAAACGGGAATGCTTGATTGTGCCTATTATACCCGTCCGGCAGAATTCAGGGGAATGAAGGTACCCGAAGTGCTCTTGTCGGGTCATCATGGCAACATCGAGCGCTGGCGGAGTGACAATGCAACGGAGCGAACAATGCAGCGTCGGCCAGATCTTCTCGATCAGGAAGTTTTAGATGAATTTAGGAAAAAATAACGTAAATAATAGTTGTCGTCATGGATCAGTTAATCAGGTTAGTTGAAGCCACTCAGGCCAGTGTTGATTTTCCGGAGATTCGTCCGGGTGATACCGTCAAGATCCAGTTGAAGGTTATTGAGGGTGAAAAGGAAAGACTTCAGGCTTTTGAAGGTATTGTTATAAGTGACAGGGGAGTTGGTGGTTGCAAAACCATCACTGTCCGCAAGATTTCTCACGGAGTCGGTGTTGAAAGGATCATTCCGGTCAACTCGCCCAATATTGAAAGCGTCACGGTTATGAAGCACGGCAAGGCAAGAAGGGCAAAGCTTTTCTACCTGCGCAAACGTACCGGCAAGGCTGCATTGAAGGTCAAGGAACGCAAGGCTGTCGAGAAAGTTTGATTTTTTTTGTAATCCGGCAGGTTTTTGGCCTGCCGGATTTTCATTTTCTTTCTTTCCGCTCGAAGAGGAATCTTCTTCATGATTGAACGCTTTGCTGCGTTTTCTCTGTTCTCTTTGCCCTCACCCTGAAGTTATTACGTGTTATTGACGAAATCTCCTCTTCTGTTTTATGCCCAATATCGCTGGCAGTGAGCCCGAGTGCTCTTTTTACTCAAAATGAAGATCATCATGCATGAAAGGAAAGGTCGCTGTGAAAAAGCAGGATATTGAACTTTTTTGTCAAAAGATTTTTGACTTTTACCGCAACAACAGAAGGGAGTTTCCCTGGCGTGAGACAACTGACCGTTATGCTGTCATGATCAGCGAGATCATGCTGCAGCAGACGCAGGCCGAAAGGGTAGTGCCAAGGTTCAACTCATGGCTTCAGCATTTTCCTGATCCCGCCTATCTTGCATCGGCTCCGCTTCGTGATGTTCTTGCGCTCTGGAGCGGGCTTGGCTACAATTCGAGAGCCGTCCGGCTGCACCGCTGTGCCAACATCATTATGGAACGTTTTGGCGGCACGGTGCCATCACAGCCTGAACTGCTGAAAACTCTGCCAGGCATCGGGGAGTATACCTGTCGTTCCATTCCGGTTTTTGCCGACAATCTCGATATAGCGGCAGTCGATACCAACATCCGCCGGATTATCATTCATGAATTCAGGCTTCCTGAAGATATTTCAGCAGCCAGACTTCAGCATGTCGCCCAGGTGCTGCTTCCTGCTGGTCAAAGCCGTGAATGGCATAATGCGCTCATGGATTATGGAGCCCTTGAACTTACAAGCAAAAAAACAGGAATTCGTCCCCTGACGAGGCAGTCGAAGTTTCAGGGTTCAAAACGGTGGTACCGTGGCAGGCTCATCAAGGAACTCATTCAGAGGGAAGGGATGTTTGTGGAGGAAATCGAGGAGAAATATGCCTCATGTCCGTGGGAGATCGATGAAATCATCGATGATCTTATCACTGACGGGCTTGTTGAGCGGCATGAAAGTCCCGGATCCATCTCTTATCCTCTTCTGAAGATAAAAGGGGGATAAAACTATCATCTCTCAATCGGGAGTTCTTTTTAACTATTTTTCTCCGGTGAGATGACGCGATACCCCCGGTTGTCATTTTTTTCGACACCCGGAGTGAGTACAGCAGTGCAAATTTCCATGGTTCTGAACGACTCGATATACCTTTCAAGAGATGTGATGATATTTACCTTGAAGGGAGAGCAGAACTCTACCCCTTTTTCACCGAACTGTTTTGCCCGCAAACGCTTGCTCGGGCAACCCCCTCCGCAGAGAGGCAAAACCTTGCACTCCAGGCAAACAGGGTCAATATAGGGATCACTACCGCTTAAATAGAGTTCTTGCAGCTCTGGATTGGTGACTGGATTCTTTTCGTGAATGTTGCCTGTGACCATTTCAGGCTTGCCTGTATCCTCCCAGCATTTGTAAAGCTCGCCTTCTGGGCCAACCACAAAACCATGCTGTGTCGTGGCAACACAGATGCTTTTGAGATTGTTTGCGGGGTAGAACTCTCCAGTTGAAAGCAGAGTACTGTTATGAGCTTTGTCGAGGGTGAACTCACTCCACTCCTTCAGATTCAGGTTACAGCCGTGGTCGTATGAATGATTCATACTTGTTGAAATGCGCCCAGCATAGACCGTGAGTTTCTTGCCTCTGAAGCGGTGCAGCAATGCTTCACGCAGCTCAAAATACCGTTCATGGTTGTGCTTGTCGATATTGACCCTGACAGTGCAAATGCCTCTGTAACCCGAATTCATGAGGGTATCGATATTATCGAGAATGACCTGGAATGTCGGGCTGCCATCAGCAAGGAGACGGCGACTGTCGTGCACCTCCCTGGGGCCGTCAAGGGTGATCTTGATGGAGTTGATGTTGAGATCATTGAGTTTGTCAATCCTCTCCCTGTTGAGTAAATATCCGTTGGTGACCATACAGGCCCCCTCAAACTCAAGAGGCAGAGCCTTGAATTTTTCGGTCAATTGAACAATGACATCAAAGGCAAGCAGAGGCTCTCCACCGTACCAGGTGATCGAGAGATGACGGATATTTTTGTAATTCATGATGAAAGTGAGCAGCCGCTTTTGTGTTTCAGCACTCATGGGGGTGAACTGTTTCCAGACCTCTTCGAAACAGTAGGGACATCGGAAGTTGCACTGCAGGGTAGGGCAGATGGTCAATCCAAGCCTGGAAGTATCCATGCAAATTGTTTGGCGAAGGTTGTGCAGGGCAAACAGCTTTTGGGTTTCTCCATCACCCTCATCGAGAATCATCTTTTCGTAGAGCAGGGAGGAAAAGTCACGGTCAATGGTTGTTGCTGCATTGCCCCCGTTATTGCGAATAAGTTCCAGAAGTTGATAGTACTCCTCGTCAAGTTCAAGGAGAGAGTTGGAGAGGGTATTGTAGAGAAAATAGCCTGACTGCGTTGAATGCCAGAGTGTGTTATAGCGTGACCAGGCCATAAATGAATTTTCTTTCGGTTCTAAAAAAGGGAGTATCGGGTACGATATTACAGGAAAATAGCTTTTTATTGATAACGTATAAAATTACTTTATATTGTTTGGTTTGAAGGAGAGAAAATGGCCAGTTTGTCATTGCTCACAGGACAAACCGCTTCTCTTGAGAGCCAACAAACAAAAACCAGATAAAAAGGAGAGAGTGATGTCACTTGAGCAGGCCCATGCGTTCATCGAGAAGATGAAATCTGATGCGATTTTTCGGGAGAGTATCTTCGCCATAGCAGATGTCGGAGAGCGACTGACCTTTATCAACAATGCCGGTTTTGCCTGTACTGAATCAGAGATCAGGCAGATGCAGGATGAGTTAACGGAGCTGCATTCTGGTGGTGGCCAGAGAGTTATTTTCCGGGGTCCCCCGACGTGCGGCGCGAAATGAACAACCCAATCAGTTAAAAAGGAGAGAGTGATGTCACTTGAAGAGGCCCATGCGTTCATCGAAAAGATGAAATCTGATGCGATTTTTCGGGAGAGTATCCTCGCCATAGCAGATGTCGGAGAACGACTGACTTTTATCAACAATGCCGGTTTTGCCTGTACTGAATCAGAGATCAGGCAGGTGCAGGATGAGTTAAAGGAGCTGCATTCGGGTGGTGGCCAGAGTGTCATTTTCCGGGGTCCCCCGACGTGCGGCGGCAAATAACGCCGCACAAGCTACCTCCAGGAGGTCAATCGACTCTTTTATTCCGTATTGTAGACCATGTTGAGCGCACTGTAGACCTTGTCGATTTCTGAGGCGTAATGAGTTGTAATCGCCTTGCGTTTGAGCTTCATGGTCGGGGTCATGTGGCCGTTTTCGATGGTGAACGGAGTTTCGACAAGCAGAAACTTGCGAACCTTTTCATGGGTGGCAAGCTGCCTTGAGGTGGTACGCAACAGCTTTTCATAAATCTGCTGCACACTCTTGTTCTCGATCAGCTCCTTGCTTGTTGCGGCCGTGATTCCTTCTTTTGCGGCAAACTCCTTGAGCTTGCTGAAATCAGGAACAATAAGGGCGATAAGAAATGGACGCTTTTCGCCGATAACAATGACCTGGTCGACATAGTCGCTCTCGGAAACCAGGTTCTCGATAGGCATTGGCGCAATATTTTTTCCGCCCGATGTGACGATGATATGTTTCTTGCGGTCGGTAATCTTCAAATAACCATCCCGGTCAATCTCGCCAATATCACCTGAATAAAACCATCCATCCTTTATAACTTCAAGGGTAGCCTCCTCATCTTTCCAGTACCCCTTCATGATATTGGGGCCCTTGAGCAAAATTTCTCCATCTTCGGCAATCTTTACCTGCACATTGTTCACTGCCGGCCCAACAGTGCCATACTTGATCTTTTCGGGTCTGTTGACATTGGTGACCGGGGAGGTCTCAGTCAGACCAAATCCCTCGAGAATGCGGATATCAAGTGCCTGGAAAAATTCCCCGACCTTCTGCGGCAAGGCGGCTCCTCCGGAAACAAAATAGCGCAGTCTTCCGCCAAATTTCTTTTTGATATTGTCGTAGACCAGCTTGTCGGCAATGAGATGTTGCAGGGTGAGAAGTTTTGCGGCGCTCCCTTTTTCATTGATCTGGCTGTGATATTTCTCTCCAGTTTTCAGCGCCCAGTTGAACACTTTTTGCTTTAAGGGGCTTTCAGATGAAACTTTCTTGAGAATGCTCATCTTGATGCGGTCGAAAAGTCTCGGTACAGTAAATATAATGGTCGGACGGGCTTCTGACATGTTCAGCGAAATGGTCTCGATGCTCTCGGCCAGATAAATACTCGCGCCACAGGAGAAAAGAAGGTAATAGCCGCCGGTTCGTTCATAGGCATGAGAGAGAGGGAGAAAAGAGAGCCCGCAGTCGGAATCATCGAGACGGATAACCGATGAACAGGATTTTACGTTTTCGCAGATGTTGCGGTGCGTGAGCATAACCCCTTTCGGCAGTCCGGTTGTGCCGGAGGTGTAGATGATGGTGGCAACATCGTCAGGTTCGACCGGTGCCGCTTCGAGAATCCAGGGTTTTTCTTCAAGAATTTTTTTCCCGATCTCCTTGGCCAGGTTCAGGTCAATAACATCTTCCACGCTTTCCTCCAGGCGGTTCATTACCACAACGAGGGTCAACTCAGGCAGGTTTTGCCAGATTGAGAGGATTTTGCCAAGCTGAAGCATGTTTGAGACTATGATAGCTTTGGCCGTGCAGTTCTGGAGAATGTATTCGATCTGGTTGGAGGGCAAAGAGGGGTAGAGAGGTACATTGATGGCCCCTATACCAAGGATAGCCATATCGGCAAGATACCAGCCAGGCCTGTTTTCCGAAAGAATGGCTACGCGGTCTTTTGCCGTCACACCGTTGTGTTTCAGAAATGCCGAAAAATGGGCAATATCCTCTTCAAGCGAACGATAAGAAATGGGTTCATAAACCCCGTTGATCTTTCTTGCGACCGGAAATCTCGATGCATCTTCCCTGTAATGGCTGAATACAGAGGAAAAGAGTTCGGGTAAAGTCTGGAAATCAGGATTGACAAGTCCCATCAGAGAAAAGTTTTTCTTGTGGAAGAAAGCCTTTGGGATGAACGACTCACGATACCATCAGGGCTTCACGAGGCGGGTTTGTTTGCAGGAGCAGCAACCCTCCAAAAGCGGATTCATGACTGATTTGATAACTTAACAAATATGTAACAATACATTATTACAATTCCAAACATATCGGTATCGAGGAGAGTCGCAAGAAACAGCTTAAAAAACAGGAGAGGTGTCGTTATTAAGCAATTCATTCGATAGGGAAGAGAGAACAAGTACTTATTTTACAACGATTTATCTTATAGCAGGAAACCGTAAAAGCCAGCAGGATGAATACTGTTGCGGCTGATATTATCATTATTTATTTGTCCATCCCTCAAATGTTTTGCGATCTTCAAGAGGTTCCTGAACGTTTTGTGGCTGCTCTTCCGGTGTTTTTGTCCGGATCAGTTTTCCCTGGCTGATGAATCTGGTTGATCCGCCCCTGACACTTTCGATCACTCCCCGGGTAAAAGAATACTCCTTCTCAGGCTCATCACCCAGAAAAAGATTAGGGTTAAACGGATTGAGGAGTTCCAGCTCGCTGCAATAATCCTTATGCAGGGTTCGAATGATTTTATTCTGGGCGTCATCTGGAATGGCTATCGGCAGTCCCAGTTCATCTCGTGCCTCCGAGCGATTTATGGTGTAATCGTGGCTGCCACAATCGCTGCAAAGGAAATCAAGAATCTTCTCTATTTTACTCTCTTCCTGAATATGCGTCGATAAGAGTTGCTTGCCAAGCATTCGGATCTGGGATCGGGAACGAAACACATTGCCAAGAACCGCTGGATGTATTTTTGAGGCAAGATCCAGTACAACTCTTGTTATCTCTGCTTCACTTTTTATGCCAAGACTTTTTGCAAAGTCAAGGTATCCTTTTACTGATTCAACACTGACCGGAATCCTTGTCGAAGTATTGGGAGCGGGAGCCTGCGGGTTAAGCGGCCCGTTAACATTAGGGTCGATAGGACCCAATGTGGCTTGCCGGGTCATCATGATCGATTTTGCTCCAAGGGCGATCAACGTAGCCGCAGAGTGAGCCCTGGAAGGAATAATGATATTGAACTCATCGCAAAATTGCCGGATGAGATTGACAAGACTCCATCCTGCCAGAGTGATGCCGCCTCTTGAATGGATGATGAGAGTAATGCGTTTCGTCATACCCATTTTGTCGAGGTGATCGCCAAAATGCTCCAATACATCTTGATCGATATGTATTTCAAGGTTTTGCCGGTCACCGGTCACATAGCAGATGACCCTGGAATCCATGAACTTTTCGATGTTACTGTAAATATTTTTGCGTTCTTTATACATAAGCGTTTACTCTTGCACTGAAATCAAAAAAATCTGGTCTGCATCGCCTGTGTGAGATGCAAAATCTATTATTTGCCAAAAATAACAATGGCTGGCTGAGTTTCATTGCCTTGCCTTTAAGAGACAATATAGCAACATAGGCAATAGAGCACTTATCATAATCGTGGTTGTAGCGTCCATTTCGGAATTTTCGGCAGCCCTTAAGCAGGGAAGCTGACTTTTTTTCAGAGTGGTCGCATTTCCTTTTAATGCGCCTGAAATACTTTGTTTTGGCCTTGATAACCAAGCTGTGGCGGTTTATTCCTTTCAGCTCAATTTTATTGCTTATCTTACAGGTTGTGAAAATAATTTCCGGGAGTTTTTTTAGCTTTGTTTCCTGATTTTGCATGCAGATGGTAAAAAAATCCGCTTCTTCATGGATTGGTTATGCTGGCCTTGGTCTTGGCATTATTCTGATAGTCTATCTCTTCAGCAAGGTTGACCTTCAACGTTCGGTTGAACTGATTTCGTCAATTGGCGTTTCATCAGTTTTTATTCTTTTGCCTTACCTTGCATTGCATCTTATCGAAACAGTTGCCTGGATAAGGCTTTTTCCGGGTACCATAACGGTTATACCGTTTTTAACGCTTCTGAAAATACAGTTTATTGCTGAAACGGTTTCCATGACCTTTCCGGCTGGAGTTGCTGTTGGTGAATCGCTTCGTCCGATTCTCTGCCGAAGGTTTTTGGATATTCCTGTTCCTGCCGGTGTTGCAAGCGTAGCTGTCCGCAAGCTCATGCTCGGTGTGGCGCAGGGACTTTATACCATTATTGGTGTGATTGCAGGGTTTTCAGTCATGCAGGCGGCTTCTGTTCCAATGCTCGGCTTTGAGGGGCTTCCTTTTATCATGCTCGGGGCTGGTTCGGCGGTTTTTCTGCTTTTTCTCTTTTTTCTTCTTTTGCTGCTTAACGGAAAAGCGGCTCAAAAGTTGCATGGGCTATTGATGCTTGTGCCATTCCAGAGGGTAAAAACGTGGCTTCTGGCAAAGGAGTCGGGGTTTCTCGATACCGACAAAGAGCTGAAAAGTTTCAGAGCGCCTTTTGCCGGACGGCTCTTTCTGCTCATATTCATCTATCTCTTTGCATGGTTCATGCTTGCGATTGAAAGTTATATTATATTGAAATTACTTGGCCTTGAGATTACCTTTGCCCAGGTACTTGCAATAGATACATCACTCACCATGCTCCGTGCCCTGTTTTTTTTCATTCCTTCCGGACTTGGTGTTCAGGAGATCGGTTACCTTGCTTTTTTTCAGGCCATCGGCATGAATGATGTTCAGGCTTACGGGGGAGCATTTGTCCTGTTGCGCCGTTTCAAGGAGGTGCTCTGGTATGCGTTTGGTTACGGAATCATGTTTTTTTCAGGAGTTCATCTGCGTGATGCAGATCGAGTCAGTAATGGAGAGCTATGAGGAAAAAAGTTTTATTTATCTGCGGATCCATGAACCAGACCACCCAGATGCATCAGATTGCGGGGTGGCTGACTGACTATGAGCAGTATTTTTCACCTTTTTTCAGTGATGGTCTTCTCGGGACTGCCAGCGAGCATGGGTTGCTCGAGTTTACCATAATGGGGCGCAAGCGCTCGCAGCGAACGATTGATTATCTTCGTTCTCACCATTTGAGGCTCGATATCGGTGGGCTTCAGCATGACTATGATCTTGTGGTCACTTGTACTGATCTTATTGTGCCGAAACATATCCGGCGCAAGAAAATTGTGCTGGTTCAGGAGGGAATGACTGAACCGGAAACCGTTCTTTTTCATCTTGCAAAAAACTTTCTCTGGATTCCCCGCTGGATTGCAGGAACATCCACGACTGGTCTCTCCGATGCCTATGAGAAGTTCTGTGTTGCCAGTGAAGGATATCGGGATCTTTTTATCCGCAAGGGTGTGAACCCTTCCAAGATAGAGGTTACCAGCATTCCAAACTTCGACAATTGCGAACAGTATCTTCAGAATGATTTCAAGCATCACGACTATGTGCTGGTATGTACGTCGGACAACCGTGAAACATTTATTTACGAGAATCGCCCAAAAAATATCAGGAAATATCTTGAAATGGCTGGTAACAGTCAGCTTGTGTTCAAGCTTCATCCCAATGAAAATACAGAGCGGGCAATCAGGGAAATTGAACGCTACGCTCCCGAAAGCCTTGTTTTCAGCGAAGGACGTACCGAAGAGATGATTGCCAACTCCCGGATGCTGATCGCACAGTTTTCATCCACTATTTTTGTTGCTTCAGCCCTTAACAAGGTTGTTCATTGTGGTCTGCATCCCGATGAATTAAAATCGCTGACACCTTTGCAGAACAAATCGGCTTCCCGAATGATTGCCGATGTCTGCCGTCAGGTGATCGATGGGTGACAATATCAGATAACTCTTTTTTATGCATACTGTAGCAATTATTCCCGCAAGAGGAGGCTCAAAGGGCCTCAAAGACAAGAATATCTACCCGCTGGCTGGCAAACCCCTGCTTGCATGGACAATTCTCCAGGCACTCGATTCGTCGAGCATCGAACGGGTCTTTGTGACAACTGACGACCAGGCCATTGCCAATGTCGCCTCCGAATACGGTGCAGAGGTGATCAAGCGTCCAGTGGAAATTTCCGGCGACAAGTCAAGTTCGGAATCGGCCATTCTGCATGCTGCAGAACTTATCGAACGCGACTACCGGACGACGCTCGATACCATTGTGTTTCTGCAGGCAACCTCCCCCTTGCGCAAACCTGGAGATATCGACGGGGCGGTAGAGCTTTTTCGACGCCAGGGGGCTGATTCTCTCATATCTGCGACCAAAATTGATGACATGACTCTTTGGGAGTCAAGGGAAGGAAAGTGGGAAAGCGTCAACTTCGATTACCGCAACCGGGGGATGCGCCAGGATCGTCCAACGCAGTTTATTGAAAACGGCTCTATCTACATCTTCACACCTGAAGTTCTCAGAAAATTCGACAACAGGATTGGCCAGAAGCTTACGGTCTATGAAATGGAGTTTTGGCAAACCTGGGAAATTGATACTCTCGATGAAATAGATTTAATTGAGTATTACATCTATAAAAAAAACCTGGCAGGCCAGGATGTAAAGCAACAGAACCCTTAGATCACTCTTTTTTATGAATTTCTTTTTATCCACCGATCTTGTTATCGGGGTTAATGAAGCGCTGAACCTGACTGCACATCTCTCAGAGCTGTCGGTGCAGAAACCCGCAATCATCTATGATGCCAATGTGGCTCACAGCCATTATTTTCAGGATGTCCTGAAGAACCTTACTTCCGGATATACAAACGCAGTGGTCTACTGCAATGAATTTGGCGGAGAGCCGACCTATGCCCATCTTGAAACGGTAGCGGAATTTTTCAGGGCCAATCCACCTGACGGTATTATCGCCATAGGCGGCGGCAGTACGCTCGATCTTGGCAAAGGAATCGCCCTGCTCATGACCAACCCCGTTCCGGCTCTCTCACTCAAGGGATTTCCCAAAGGGGTCAATGACCCGCTGCCACTTGTAACCGTGCCATCACTTCTTGGCAGCGGTGCAGAGGTCAGTTTCAATGCGGTTTTTATCGACGAGGCCGAGGGAAGAAAACTTGGCATCAACAGCCGGAAAAATTTCCCGAAAAAAGCAGTTATTGACCCACAGCTCTCCATGACAGCTCCAATGGAAAGTGTTATTGCTTCAGCCATGGACAGTCTTGTACATTGTGTTGACAGTTTCGGTTCAGTAAAACATACTCCGATCAGCAGGATTTTTGCCGTTGAGGGATTTCAGCGCACCTTTTATGCCCTTCAGCAGAACCAGCTCGATCGGGCCGAGTCACGCCTTGATCTTGCGCTTGGAAGTGTTTGCGGCACAGTAGCCCTCATGAACTCAGGAGATGGTCCTACCAACGGATTTGCATACTATCTCGGTGTCAAGCACAAGGTGCCTCACGGTCTTGCGGGAGCGATTTTTCTCAAGGAGGTCATGAATTACAATTTCCGCCAGGGCTATGAAAAATACGCTTTGCTCAATCCCATGCGTTCTTCGCCCTCACCAAGAGAGGTGACCCAGGAACTGCTTGAAGAGATGGATGAACTTTATCGGCAGCTGCAGATTCCAACACTTGTGCCTTATGGCTATGGCAAGGGAAATGCGGCAGAATTTGCCCACAACGCCTCGGAAGCCCTGAAAGGATCTTTTTCTGGAAATCCGGTTGAATTTACCGAGGAATCGGCCAAGGCGGTTGTCTTTCAATTAACCTAAAAAAACAGAACAGGATATATATGGCTGGCGCAGAACTAATAGGTCGAGAGGAATTGGCCGAAATACAAGAGCTTTTCAGCAGGGAAAAGGTCAATCTTTATCGTTATGGTGGGGGTAATTATAAAACAAGGGAGTTTGAAGAAAAATTTGCTGCATGGATAGGGGTAAAGTATGCTCATGCGGTTTCTTCCGGAACAGCGGCAATTCATTGTGCGCTTGCAGGGGCAGGGATAGCGCCCGGTGATGAGGTCATTACGACCGCATGGACCTTTATTGCTCCGATTGAGGCCATAAGTGCTCTCGGCGCAGTGCCCGTACCGGTTGAACTTGATGAAACCTACCATCTCGATCCGGCAGAGGTTGAAAAGGCAATCACTCCAGCCACCAAAGCTGTGGTGGCCATTCCAATGTGGGCCTCGCCGAAAATGGATGAGATCTCGGCTATATGCCGCAAGCATGGTCTTGTGCTTGTCGAGGATGCTGCCCAGGCGCTTGGCGCCTCATACAAGGGACGCAAACTTGGCACCATCGGCAGTGTGGCCTCATTCTCGTTTGACGCTGGAAAGACTCTTCACACCGGTGAAGGCGGCATTATTGTAACCAACGACAAAGAGATCTACGACCGTGCAGCCGAGTTTTCCGATCATGGCCACATGCACCTGCCCGGTTTGCCGAGAGGCAAAGACCCGAGACGCTCAAAAGGGCTGAATTTGCGCATCAGTGAAGTCACGGCAGCCATCGGCCTGGCCCAGCTTGCCAAAATCGAGATGATTCTTTCTGCGTCGAGAGAGAACAAGCGCAAAATCAAGGAGGGTATCCGCCACCTCGACAACATTATTCTCAGACCCTTCAGTGATGAAAGCGGTTCGCAGGGAGATACGCTGATTTTCCGTGTCAGGGATCGCAGTGCAGCACTGCAGTTCGAGGCGCACCTTATGGAACATGGTTTTGGCACCAAGATTCTGCCCGAAGCACTCGACTGGCATTATGCCGGAGTCTGGGGTCACCTTCTTGGGGAGTATGATCGTTATCGCAATACCGATCTTGAAACGCTCTGGCCAAAAACCGGTGCCATGCTGCGCAGCAGCATCTGTCTGAACATTCCGGTGCTGATGGATGATGCCACGATTGAAAAACTTGTGGCGGCTATTCTTTCCGGAGCGAAAAAGATCGGATAGAGTTGAAATGGTTCAAAAAAAAGCCTGCAGAACGCAGGCTTTTTTTTGAACACAAGGTATCAAGAGAGGCGAAGAGCGGATTCGAACCGCTGTAGAAGGTTTTGCAGACCTCTGCCTGACCACTCGGCCACTTCGCCCTGACAGTGTTGTCATGGAGTGCTAAGGTAAGAAAAAGTTATTCTTAACCAAAACGTTTACCGTTATTCATCATCCTTTTCTTTCAGGACAAACCATAAACAATGGTTTGCGATCTGCTTGATGTATGCAAAAAGCTTTGAGTGATCGTGAGGATCATGAAACAAAAGAAGCTTGCAATCATTTTTTCTTTCTCAAACTACCGGGAGAATAGCCAAATTGCTTGCCGAAAGCACTGATAAAGTGATTGACATGGGAATAGCCAAGATTTTTTGCAATGATTTTCATCGGCATATCACTTTTCAGGAGCGTGGCGTGAGCTTCGTTGAGTCGAACTTCAGAGATGTAGCTGAAAACAGACTTGCCGTACATTTTGGTGAACCCCTCTTTCAGTATGCGTACCGTCAGATCATACTGTTTCGCCAGTTCGTTCAGCGAAGGAACCTTTCCCTCAAGTTGAAGAAGGTCATCATGCATCTGTATGATTCTTGCCTGTATTTCTGATTCTGGCTGAGGATTGTCAACTGCACCAACAAAATATTGTGCCAGTGCACAGAGGTAATCAAGTATTTTTGCCTGAATATGCAGTTTGGCAATATTGCCGGTCAGATGATCAGGGATACTTGAATGAAGCAGGTTATTGATGTGTTGCGGAACATTGTTGACGGATATCGCAGATATTGGCTCAACTCGCAGGGCCACCAGCAGTGCTTGAGCGTACTCGTTGCCAAGCAGTTCACGAAGTACCGAATCGCCTATAAGCAGCGTGGTCATTTCAAGATTCTCGCTGGCATCAAGCTTGACGATACTGTCGCGAACATCGATATGCTCAAACAGGCAATTGTTCTGACCAAAAATAAAGCCATCTCCAAGCCCCTGACCCAATAGAATGACCCTCCCTTTTCTTGCTGACTGCACGCACAGAACCGGTTCCCAAAATTTTTCTTCAATCGTTGCAACCGGTAAAAGAGTCCCGGAAATTTCCGGTTTAAAGTGTACAATACCTCGCCGAATGACCATGTTGAGAGGCAGGTGAAATGACTGAAACCAGCCTTCACCCATCTCTTTTGGCATCTGGTGTCGAGTCTGTGGCATGTCCTGCTCGGAATAGTCAAATTCCATACTTGACTTTTCAGAAGAACTGCTCCAACAGAATCTGCTGTTTGCAACAGTCGGTTTTCGAAATACCATCTTCAATTCATTTATCAATTATTCAACAATGATCCATGCAAAAAAAAACGGTACATCTGAAATTAATAAAAATACAAGTTCCTCTTAAAGCAAATCCTTGAAACGGGGGTTACGGAAAACCGGTATCGCCGGATATGCCCAGAGCTTTATCAAGACTCTAACTGACGGAAATAAAAACTCTTGATAGATGGCATCCGCGCATTTCCGGCAATATCAGCAAGTATGGGGTTTTCATATTACAGATATGTTTTCGATAAAAAAAATCGTTTCATTCATTTCTTTAGTGTATGAGGCAGTGCAATATTTTTGTTGGAAAGTGTAACTTTTTTTTTAGGGAATGGTTTTGTGGAGTTCGTGATTTGAGTTATTTTTGGCTGTTTTAAGCTGATTTAATTTTTTCTTAGTGGTTTTTTAATATTCCATTCATTAACATACAGTGTAAATTTAACGATCTTGTTGTTTCGCTTTTACTTCCAATCAGCTATTTTTTACAACAAATCGAGATTATCATCATTAAAAAATTATCAGGAGAGAGTAACCTATGAAAAGCCTTTTACGAGCAGTTTTTCTTGCGGTAATAGCCGTGATGTTTGCAGCAAATCCCTCTTATGCCCATAATACAAAGGCTGAAAGCCTGTTGTCAACTGGTGAAACAAAGCTTGCGTCGGGAAATTACAAGGAGGCGATAGCTGACTTCACCCAGTCAATAAATCTTGAGCCGAGACTCTCCACATCTGACCTTGTAAAAGCCTACTTCAATCGTGGTATGGCCAAAAGCAGTACAGGCGACAGTCAGGGCGCCAAAGAGGACTTTATAAAGGTTACCGAGCTTGATCGTACCCCGAAAGATGGTGTGGGTTACTACAATCGGGCTACAGCTCATTCCATCATCGGCAATAACAAGGAAGCAGTTTCAGACTTTAAAAAGGCCGCATCATTTGGCAATATACCTGCTGAAGAGTGGCTTAAAAAGAATGGTTATTGATTTGTTGAGAGGAAATCGAGAGAGTAATTCAGAGTGAGAAAGCTTGGGGGCACCTTTAAACTTAAGTGGGTACTTTTATAGCCCATGACATCAGAGGAGGTGCCTTTTGGGTATGCTGAAGCCGGGTTTGTACCCGGTTTTTCTTTTTTTTCATGATCGAGAGTATTTGGCCGACTCTTTGCCCTATATTTTCATTCAAGAACAGGGTAAATGCATCTTTTCCCAATAATGGCAATGCTCATGACCGATCTTCTGACTTTTTCAATGCTTCTGCTTCTTCTGTTTCTGCTTCTCTTTGTAGCCTATCGCACGGTGCGTGATGCTCCACTGAAAGCCGAACTGCAGCGCCTTCGGGCCGTGGAAGAGGAAGCCAGAACCGCCGCCATAAAGCTTGAATCGAAATCACTGGAACTTGAAAACCTCAAGATTCGCCATGCCCGCCTTGAATCCGATCTGCAAAACGAGCAACGCAACGCCGTCGAAAAAGCGGCGCTGATGCAGGAATCTGAATCGCGCCTGAAAACCGAATTTGAAAACCTCTCCCGCAGAATCCTCGAAGAGCGGGGCAGGGCGCTCGGGCTGGAAAACCGCGACCGGATGGACGCTCTTCTGCAACCGCTGCGCCAGCAGCTCGACGCTTTTCGCCAAAGGGTTGACGAGGTACACTCCTCCGATACCGAACTCTCCGGTCGCCTTGTCGAACAGGTACGACAGTTGCAGGAGTTGAGCGTCAGGGTAAGCAACGAAGCCAATATGCTGGCACGAGCCATCAAGGGCGACTCCAAAAAGCAGGGTGACTGGGGCGAAATGATTATTGAAAGAATTTTTGAAGCCTCGGGGCTCGAAAAAGGACGTGAATATATTGCGCAGGAGAGCTTTCGCCAGGAGAGTGGTTTGATCAAACGCCCGGACTTCATGGTAATGCTGCCCGGAAACAAGGCAGTGATTGTCGATTCCAAAGTTTCACTGACCGCCTATGAACGTTTCTGCAGCCTCGATGAAGGGCCACTCCGCCAGCAAGCGCTCAAAGAGCATGTACAGTCAGTACGTCGTCACATTGCCGAACTGCAGGCAAAAGAGTACAACGGAATCGGCGGCAACCGGACGCTCGACTTTGTCATCCTCTGCATTCCCCTTGAACCCGCCTGGCAGGCAGTCATGCAGGCCGACCCGGAGCTGATCTACGACATTGCGGGTAAAAACGTCGTTTTGTGTGCTCCAGCAACCCTCATGATCACCCTCAAGCTCATAGCCCAGATATGGCGGCGTGAGAACGAAAACCGCAACGCCGAGCTTATTGCCGACAAAGCAGGCAAAATATACGACCAGGTCTTTCTCGTGTTTGAATCCCTTGTTGAAGCCAGAAAAAAGCTTTCGGGGTTATCGGAAACCTTTGACCAGGCACTCAAACGCCTGAAAGAGGGAAGGGGCAATCTTGTCGGCAGGGTTGAAGAGATTCGCAAGCTTGGAGCCAAGTTAAGTCGTACCATTCCAACAGAAGCCTTTTCAGAAGCGGACTATGAAGCCGCCGACAACGACTGACAAATTTTAAATCGACTGGTCGCAAGCCTTGATATCACGCTCAATATTGGCGCCCTCATTGCTCAGGGCCATTTTAAGGTCATAATCCATCTGCAGACCAAACCAGAACTGGGGAGGAGTACTGAAATAGCGGCCAAGACGAAGAGCGGTCTCGGCAGTGATGCACCGTTTTCCCGCAATGATTTCATTGATACGCCATACAGGAATATTGATATCCTCGGCAACTCTTTGTTCAGTCAGATTCATGGGGTTGAGATACTCTTCAAGCAAAACCGTACCCGGATGCAGCGGTGACATTTTCCTGACAATCATTGATAAATTTCCTTGTTCAACTTCAATTAGCAATCATCTCATGGCATAGATTCACAGGTTACCATTTTTTTATTGATTTCACGCACTTTATTCTTCTTTTCCGGCCACAAAGAGAGGAAGATAGCCCCTTTCCGAAACTCCCATAACCCATTATCCAGCACATAATTCTTCACCACTCTTGCGATTGCCCGAAAGCCACGCTATCTTTACCTCGCAAGGAGATCGTTTTTACCATATCTCTACAAACCTCCCTCATGAAAGAGTTCTTTATCAGCTACACCTCGGCAGACCTCCATATTGCATCATGGATAGCCTGGGTGCTTGAGGAGGAAGGTTATAGTGTTGTATTTCAGCAGTGGGATTTCAGGGAGGCGGGAAAAGATGTTATCGACAATATTGATAATGCTTTAAAAGAGTGTGAACGTACCATTGCACTGCTCTCTCCGGACTATTTCCACTCGGCATTCACCAGTCTGGAATGGAAAACAGCCCTTCATAAAGAGCCGGAGGGCAGACTCGGCCTGCTGGTTCCGGTCATTGTCAGCGAATGTGCCATTGAAGGAGTGCTTCGCAGACTTGCCTCAGTCTCGTTGTTGGGACTGGAAGAAGAAGAGGCAAAAACCGTCCTGCTTGAAGCCCTCAAACGAGATCGGGCGAAACCTGTCGCCAAACCACTCTTCAAAAAAGCAAATCCTCAACACTCCGCCCATAAACCACGTTATTCCGGCTCGCTTCCATCGGTATGCAACATTCCGCGCCGCAACCCCAACTTCACCGGACGGGAGAGCATCCTCGACGAGCTTCGCATTTTACTCCAGAGCGGCCAGAACACCGCCATCACCCAGCAAGCTATCTACGGTCTCGGCGGTATTGGCAAAACCCAGCTCGCCATCGAATATGCATGGCGCAACATCGCTGCATACGACCTCATCTGGTGGATCCGTTCCGAAGATTCATCAACCCTTGCCAGCGACTACGCAGCCCTTGCTGATGAACTTGATCTGCCCGAAAAAGAGGCACAGGAGCAGGCAGTTACCATTCGTGCGGTAAAAAAATATCTCGGCCACAACCAGAACTGGCTGCTCATTTTCGACAACGCCCGTGATTCCGATAGTATTCGAAACTATCTGCCAACATCAACGGGAGGCCACGCCCTCATCACCTCCCGTAACCAGAACTGGAACAACACTTTTTGCCAATCACACGGAATTGAGGTATGGAGCAGGGAAGAGTCGGTAGCCTTCCTGCACAAACGCATCACTGGTAGTGACGATACCGCTGCCGCCACCCTCGCCGAAACACTTGGAGGTTTACCCCTCGCCCTGGAACAGGCGGCAGCTTACTGCAACGCCCGGCATAAAAGCTGTGCAGAGTACCTTGACCTCTTCACCACCTGCCGCCAACAGCTCTGGACGCGGGAAAAACAACCTGACAACTACCCAGATACCGTAGCCACCACCTGGACACTCGCCTTTCAGGAGACAGAAAGAGTACCCTGTGCCACGGATATACTCAACCTCTGCAGCCTCGTCGCTCCCGACGCCATACCACAGACACTCATCCTGCAAGCACTCAACTGTTATGCCGCTAAAGAGGGTAAACCGCCTGCAGGTGTCTTGCAGATCGATGACGCCATTGAAGCATTGGTGACCTACTCCTTCATCACGCTCGAACAAAAGTTCTTTTCAATCCATCGCCTCGTCCAGACCGTTGCACAGGACAGAATGCAACCCGAAGCAAGAGAGCGCTACCGGGCCTCAGCCATAAAAGCCCTCAGTGAACAGTTTCCCGAAGAAGGCTACAACAACCCGGCCTGCTGGACAGCATGGCCTCATATTTTTATGCTCATGCTCATTTCGGAAAAGTCGAGCCGTTATTGCGTCGTTTGCTTGCGATGAAGCAAAAAGCACTTGGCCCTGACCACCCCGACGTTGCACTCATCATGAACAACCTTGGACACTTGCTCTATTCCAGAGGCAACTACTCGGAATCTGAGACGCTCTATCGCCATTCGCTTGCGATCCGGGAAAAAGCCTGTGGCCCCAATCACCCCGATGTAGCCTGGAGCCTGAACAATCTTGCGGAATTACTGAGAGTGCAGGGCAGGTACACCGAAGCCGAACCACTCAATCGTCGTTCACTTGCGATTGTTGAAAAAGCACTTGGCCCCGACCACCTCGATGTGGCACAGAGCCTGAACAATTTTGCCATATTGCTGTTTGTGCAGGGCCGATATGCAGAAGCAGAGCCACTCTATCGCCGTTCACTTGCAATCAGGGAGAAAGCACTTGGCCCCCATCACCCCTATGTAGCGGGAAGCCTGAACAATCTTGCATTACTGCTGGAAGCGCAAGGCAACTCCACCGAAGCGGAACCACTCTATCGCCGTTCACTTGCGATTGAAGAAAAAGCCTACGGCGAAGCTCACCCCGATGTGGCGACAACTCTGAACAATTTAGCCTCATTGCTGAAAGCACAAGGCAACTACCGGGAAGCGGAGCCACTCTATTGCCGGGCAGTAGATATTCTCGAAAAAATGCTTGGCCCCGACCATCCCAACACCATAAAAGTCAGGAACAACCTCAACGATCTTTTCGACAAGATGAAGAAACCCTGAAATCACTTCAGGCATCCTGAATCACGTTTTTATTGTGTTCTGATGAAACTATTTTGTAACATTCATCATGTATAAACGGGTTTCATGATGCACTTCAGATATCCCTAAATCTATTTTTGATGTCTATTATTGCGTCGGAGAATTTGAAGGCGTATGCGCATGTAGCAAGTGAACGCAAACAATTCTTGTCAGTACATTTGAAAAATGTGGCTGAGTTATCTCGTTCTCACGCAAATAAGATTGGGTTGCCGTTACTTGGCGAATTAACCGGAATTCTTCATGATCTTGGGAAATATAGCACTGAATTCCAGAATTATTTGAAATCTGCAACCGGGCTATTGAATCCTGATGAAGACGAAGATTTTGTTGATGCGAAAGGTCTAAAAGGGAAGATTGATCACTCCAGCGCAGGGGCTCAATTTGTCTGGTATGAACTATCGAAGCAAGGGAGGTTGGGAGTAATTGTAAGTCAAATTCTTGCGTTATGCTTGGCTTCTCACCACTCAGGATTGATAGATTGCCTGAAACCAAGAGTAAACGGTCCAGTTGAGGATGTGTTTACCAAACGAATAAAAAAAGCAGATCAACGAACCCATTACACAGAGGTGCTTGAAACAGTGGACAAAGATATTCTGGAGCATGCCAGAAAGATTATGGCTGATCCAGAACTCATAAAAGAGCTACAGGTTATAATACGTAAAATTATTCTTCAGTCCCCGGTTCAGAGCGACAAATGCACGGTTGCTCAAAACCAAATCGGATTACTGGTTCGTTTTTTATTCAGCTCCCTGATTGATGCTGATCGGGTCGATTCTGCATGTTTTGAAAATCCTTTACGATCACAATTTACTTTTATTGGCGAATGTGTTACTTGGAGTACCTTGGCATCATGGTTGGAGAATCATCTTGGTAAGTTTAAACAGGAATATCCGATTGATCAACTTCGCAGAAACATTGCTGAACACTGCTTTAATGCAGCGAAGCGTGACAAAGGCATTTATACACTGACAGTTCCAACAGGAGGCGGAAAAACACTTGCCAGCCTTCGTTTCGCTTTGCACCATGCAAAGATTCACAAAATGGATCGTGTGATCTACATCATTCCCTTTACATCTATTATTGACCAAAATGCACAGGTTGCACGTCAGATTTTAGAGCCAGAAGGAGTAGAGCCAGGAAGCGTAATCCTTGAGCATCATTCGAATCTCACTCCCGAACAGCAGTCATGGCGTAGTAAAGTCATTTCGGAGAACTGGGATGCACCGGTTGTTTTTACTACAAATGTTCAGTTTCTGGAAACACTTTTTGGAAGTGGCACTCGAGGTGCTCGTCGCATGCACCAGTTAGCTAACAGTATTTTGATCTTTGACGAAATCCAAGCCCTGCCGGTTAACTGTATACACATTTTCAATAACGCAATCAATTTTCTTGTTGAGCAGTGTGGAAGTACTGTTGTTTTATGTACAGCAACACAGCCATTGTTAAACCGGGTTGATGCTCATAAGGGCGCTATAAAATTGCATGAAGGAAGTGAAATTATCCCGGATGTGCGACAACTTTTCGATGATCTAAAAAGGGTTGAAGTCTTGAACGATAGTAAACCTGGTGGTTGGCTTTTTGAAGAAGTCGTTGAATTGGCTCAAAAGGAAACCTTGGCTGCTGGGAGTTGTCTGGTTATCGTTAATAACAAGAAAACAGCTCAAGAACTTTATCGGTTATGCGCGTTGCAAGATGGCTTTAGGGTTTATCATTTGAGCACCAATATGTGCCCAGCACACCGAAAGTCGATCTTGGGCGAGGTCAGAAGTCGGCTTGATTGCCAAAAACCGACAATCTGCATCAGCACGCAACTTATCGAGGCTGGAGTAGATATTGATTTTGGCTCGGTTATCCGCATCATCGCAGGTCTGGACTCTATTGCTCAGGCAGCGGGAAGGTGTAACCGACATAACAGAAGAGAAGAGTTAGGGCGTGTTCATATCGTCAATATCAAAGAAGAGAATCTGGGTATGCTTCCAGACATTAAGATTGGTCGTGACAAGGCAGAACGTGTGCTTGACGACTATAAAGTGGATCCAGAAAGGTTTGGGAACAACTGTATTGGTCCGGAAGCAA
>SESA01000229.1_pt1 | contig 39345 bp, 34 predicted proteins | sample 3171451 | NCBI WGS metagenome assembly SESA01 (sample SAMN06051862, study PRJNA518727) | freshwater metagenome | biome: subpolar coniferous forest; feature: holomictic lake; material: water; isolation source: holomictic Lake 227, 8 m depth | place: Canada: near Kenora, Ontario | collected...
AATGAACCACAAGTCTGTCAAGTCCATGATGGGTGACAAGGGAAGAGAGGACCACGGAGAAGTTAAAATCGTTATTATCAATGTGAATACCTGATCAAAAAAATTACTTAAAATATCCCAATTAATTTTTTGAGAGAAAAACTTTGTATTTATATATTAGGTTTTATTCAAACATGGTGGAATTAATCTTGAGTGGACATGGGCTAAAAACAAAAAAATTAAAAATATGTATCGGAGAAGATTAGCATGATAAAGGGCTCTTGTTTAGCAGTATTGATACTGCTAATAGGCAGCAGCATGATATTAATCGCATCATCCCAGGAACAAGTCTCCCATACGATTTACATTTATGAGGGAGATTTTAACGGCACTCTGCTTTCAGGTGTCCAGGTTACCGGCCAGGATGCGGCAGGCTACAGTTTTGAAGGGATGACGGACTCAAATGGAGTTGTAGTTGTCAACGGGCAACCAGGAACCTGGACGTTCGTATTCATAAAAGACGGCTATGAGACTCTCGACTTGAGTTATGATGTAACTGAGACAGGTGAAGGTGCTGTCTATCTAATAAAAGCCAGTCAATCCTAGGATCTGGGTTGAATATAGAGTGAACATGGTTTATCGTTATCTATATAGTCTGAACAATAAAAATATGTATCGGAGAAGATTAGCATGATAAAAAGCTCTTGTTTAGCAGTATTGATGCTGTTGATAGGCAGTAGCATGATATTAACCGCATCATCCCAGGAACAAGTTTCCCAGACGGTCTACATTCATGAAGGAGATATTAACGGCACTTTCCTTTCGGGTGTCCAAGTTGCCGGCCAGGATGCAGCAGGCAACGATTTTAATGGGATGACAGACTCAAATGGAGTTGCAGTCGTCAGCGGACAACCAGGAACCTGGCTGTTCGTATTCATAAAAGACGGCTATGAGACTCTCGACTTGAGCTATAATGTAACTGAGACAGGTGAAGGTGCTGTTTATCTGGTAAGATCAGTTCTGCCCCAGGAGAAAATTGCACCATCTCAGAACAATCAGCAACTTGAAGCAATATCAGAGTCTACTACGGCCTATCAAACGCAACTGGATACTAATGCAACTCCATTAAGGGTACCTGAATCCTATCAAGAACAAGAAAGATTCAATCCAACGATTTCACAGAAAATCGAGACCGATAGAAATGAAACCGTTTCAGCGGAATACTGGCTTGAAAAAGGCAATTCCCTCTATGAACAGGGCAGATACGATGAAGCAGTTCAGTCTTATGACTGGGCCATATTGCTTAATCCGCAACTTGAAGCAGCCCGGTTAAACAAAGGTAACGCTCTCTACGTACAAGGCAACTATGACGAGGCTCTTAAGGTATTCGATCAGGCGATCGAGGTTAATCCACAAAATGCAATAGCATGGCGCTACAGAGGCTTAACGCTCATAAAGCTCGATCGCACAGTAGAAGCGAATGCAGCATTTATCCAGGCCAAGATGAGTTACACAGGCTAAGCATTGGTGATGAAAGATACCAGGCTGCCATACTTCCCAGCAATATGAGACCATCCATATCATCCTAATTGGAGACGGGTCCATTCTTGCATATGGTTCGGTGGGCCGCGCCTGCAGTTCTGAGGGCGGCACACTCATAGCAGCTACCGCGGTCTCCAGAGAGGCTAATGCAACTGCTGATATTGAAATAGGTATTGCCGCTTATGCCGCCTTCCCGATAATGACAAAAATATCAGCCTCTGCACCCCTGGTAATGGTCGGGACTCAAAAGACTGTTGGAGTACTCACTACATGGACAAAAGCAATTTCTGCCGGGTCTCTTATCCAAGCTAAGCAAGTCAACTACAACCCTGCTAACGCTAAGATTATTGATATCGTCCTTGTCTTGGAGCATGCATGAGGAGAGGCTATGCAGGAATATGCACGCAGGACGATCTCATCCATCCAGCTAACCAGAAATAGGAGGGATGGGCAAAGTCGATGATGAAACAAGTAGGAGGGATCTAAGATGGTCTTTGCCGACCTTGCCCATTTCGTGATCGACGTTTAACGATATAAATATGTGGTACACCTCTGATTATGGTCCCATATCTTCATACTCACGTTGGTTTCTTTATATCCTCTTTCATTTGCAGGTACTGCTCTCTGGTCAGCTCTCCCTTCGCGTACCTCTCCGCCAGAAGATCTTCGGCGCTCTTGATAGACGGTTTGCTAGGTGCGAGAATCTTCTCGCTTTTAATCAATTTATATATTAGGTAGGCTACTACTAAGATAACTACAAGCCAAATTAAGCTTGTCCAAAATCCCATAAAGGGATAATTGTGCATCATGTGATAGTATGGCATTCTACCTAGTTACGACGTGCAACGATATAAATATATGCTGTTACAATTAGGGTATACTCAAAAATTGCAGGCAATTACGGAGTGTGGTCGTTGCAAGCAAACCGCATCCCAAGAAGGAGAAGTGCACAAGCACAAATAATTGCTGTCAAATTGGAGTTCTGCTGTCATCCTCCGGTTACCATAACCAGTAATTCCAGTACGATCTATTGAATCGGGTTTCTTAGATCTATATTCATATATTGGACCTTTTCCGGCTGCATCCGCCATTTGTAGTAGCCGTTGCGACTTACTTCCAAGTGCCTGACAGGATTTGGATATTGACAATGCAAAGCCGTCTGAAAGGACAACTTGGATAGTCATATACCGTCCCACAACATCGGTTTTATTCTCTAGCTCGGATACTACTGATTTCTTGAATACACCGTCGTAGCGCTGTCTCGTCTTTTTCATTTACTTTCCTCCATGAGTCGATGTTGCTTAACTCATTGTCTACCTGCATGGGTTCATTCCAATAAGCAGCTATCTTGCCTTGGCCGATAAATACAAATTAGTCGGCTGCGCTTGCAGTGTATTACATGCAAAAAGAACCAGACAACTGGCGCGGCTATGAGTGGACCGCGCTTTCCGTTACCACCGTAGGAGCTTTGCTTGCCTCCATTCAGGGCTCGGCCCTGCTCATCGCTCTGCCTGATATCATGACCCAGCTTCATGCTGGATTCATGACCATCATGTGGGTGATCCTGGGCTTCATGCTCATCACTACCGCACTTGTGCCCGTAGTGGGAAGGCTGGCGGACATGTTCGGCAGAAAGAACCTTTACAACGCCGGTTTTGCCGTCTTCACTTTGGGCTCGCTTCTTTGCGGCCTCTCCCAGTCCCAATTCCAGGGCTGGGATCTGGTCGTCTACCGCATGATTCAGGGCGTGGGCGGAGCGCTGCTCTTCACCAACAGCGCGGCCATTGTGACGGACGCCTTTCGCAAAGGGCGGGTGGGCCTGGGTCTCGGAATCAACACCATCGCCTTTTCTGCCGGCTTCCTGATGGGCCCGGTTATCGGAGGCATCCTCACCGCCATCGACTGGCGCTGGGTCTTCCTAATCAATGTGCCTCTGGGGGTAGCCGGCACCATATGGGGCATTCTGCGGCTGCGCGAGCCGGTGCTGCTTCCCACAAGGCAGAGCTTCGACTGGCCCGGAAGTGTCACCTTCACAGTTGGTTTAGCTACCTTGCTCCTGGCAGCCTCGCTGGTAGCCTTTCCACTTATCGATGTTGCCTATGTCTACGCCCTCTTCGTCCTGGCCGTGTTGAGCCTTGCAGCCTTCTATGTTGTGGAGAGGAAGGCAGAACAGCCCATGATGGACTTTCGGCTCTTCCAGGAGAAGCTCTTCGCCTACGCCTGCGCCTCCAATGCCATCAACGGCCTGGCCCGTGGGGCAGTGCTCTTTGTCTTGATCTTTTTCTTGCAAGGTCCCTACGGCCTCGATCCTCTCTGGGCCGGAATCATGATGGCACCTTTCGGGGCCGCCTTCATGTTCGTGGGACCTGTCTCAGGCTACCTGTCCGACAAATACGGTTCTAGAGGCCTGGCCACCGCTGGGCTGCTCATCTCCGGTATCGGCCTTCTGGGTCTGGCCACGGTCGTGAGCAGCACGCCCTACTGGTTGCTGGCTCTTTACCAGGCTCTGATGGGTGGGGGCTCAGGGCTCTTTGCCTCGCCCAACACCAATGCCATCATGTCCTCAGTTGTCCCGGAAAAGAGAGGCACTGCCGCAGGGATCAATTATATGCTCATGAGCACCGGGCAGATGCTCAGCATCGCAATTGTCTTCCCGCTGGTTCTCAGCCGCATTCCTGAGGATGTCATGTTCCATGTCTTCCTCTACGGAGGCGGCATGAGCGGTGCACCTCTGGCGGCCTTCGAGTCGGGAATGCACGAGGCGTTCCTGGCCAGCTTCGCTGTCACAATAGTTGCGGCAGTCATTTCCGCTCTGCGGCCGGCGCATAACTTTGTCAGGGAGACAACAAGGGTACCTCTTTAGGTAGGAAGGTCTCCGATGGAAATATATACACCTTAGTGACTGACACTAAGTCACTACATTGTGCATAGTCTGCAGGAGACAAAGATGAGCCGGATCGTAAAAGAACCTGAAGAGAGACGAAAAGAGCTGATAGATACCGCTGAGCGCCTGTTTATAGCCCAGGGCTTCGATCAGACTTCTATAAGCGACATAACAAAAGAAGTAAATGTATCTCAGGGCGCTTTCTACTACTACTTCGACTCAAAGGAAGATGTCTTGGTGGCGGCGATGGAGAAACAGATAGCTCTGATTGAAAGCGATTTTATTCGGATTGCAAACAATAGCGACCTGGATCCGGCAGCCAAACTCAATTCCATGATCAATCGCTTTCTAAGCGTCTCTGCATCCGGGAAAAAGATCATAGGCTACATCCACCAGGCCAAAAATGCTACGCTACATAAGAAGCTAATGAGGATGAGGCCGTTTTCCAAGATAGCTCCGGTTATGGCGGACGTAATCGTCCAGGGTTGCAAGAATGATCGTTTTCATGTAGAACGTCCACTGGAGACCTCCTATCTCCTGCTCGTGTTGATAGCGTCTACAAATCATATGTTCTATCAGAAAAACGATGATTTAGCCAATTCAAGAGAGGATGATAGGGATTCAGAATTTCTTGAGAATATGCGTGCGGCCATGGAGGATCTCCTGGGCAGAATGCTTGGAGTTAGCGATTACAGGTTCATCCTGCAGATTTAGGTTGCCAGGGGATAGAAAGACACGCATTTATTACTGACTATGTGTAAGTCAATTGACATCGGATTGAGAAGGTGAAAAATATCACAAATGGAATTGAACCGATGGACGGACCTCAGCCTGGCCAGGCCAAGGGCGAGGCTGCCATCTCCATGCAAGGGCTGACTAAAAGATTCGGCGATATGACCGCTGTGGATCACATAGACCTGGAAATAAATAAGGGCGAGCTCTTCGGTCTCCTGGGAGCCAACGGAGCAGGCAAGAGCACTATCATCAAGATGCTCACCACCATGCTCATGCCAACAGAAGGCGAAGCCCGTGTATGGGGTCACGACGTGACTCGGGAGAGGAACGCGGTGCGATCCTCGATCGGCGTCGTCTTTCAGGACCCGGCCATAGATGGAATGCTTACCGGCCGGGAGAACCTGGATTTTCACGGCAGGATGTACGGAATGAACGGCCCCCTGCGCCAGGAGAGGATTGATGAGGTTCTGGAATTGGTGGATCTGGTCGAGAAGGCTGACATCAAGATGGAAGACTACTCCGGTGGCATGCAGCGGAGGCTGGAGATTGCTAGGGGTCTGATGCATTATCCACATGTGCTCTTCTTGGACGAGCCCACCCTTGGCCTGGATGCTCAGACCAGGCGATATATCTGGCAGTACCTTCGTAATATGAACAAAGAGAAGGGTGTTACCATCATCCTCACCACACATTACATGGAAGAGGCGGACGCTCTTTGCGACCGCGTGGCAATCATCGATAACGGCAAGATCGTGGCCCTGGACACTCCCTCAAACCTCAAAGATATGATTGGATCAGACACGGTCAGCCTGGAGGTTCAGAGTGGTGCGCAAGCATTGAAGTCATGCCTGCGATCCTTTCCCTGGGTTAATTCCGGCGTCATCGTCAATGGAACCCTCGAGCTGATGGTGGACCATGCCCAATCCAGGATTCCCGAGATCATGCAGGAGGCAAATAAATGCGGCGCTGTAATCACCTCAGTTGGCCTTCATAAGCCCACTCTTGAAGATGTTTTCCTCAAGTATACGGGCCGGAAGATAAGAGAGAGCGGAGGCGCAGCTGGGATGATGGGGGCTATGATGATGCACAGGAGGCGAAAATGAGACAGGATCTTAATGCCATTTATAGCATCTGGCTTCGAGAGATGCTGCGCTTTTTCCGTCTGAAAAGTCGGGTCTTTGGGTCCATAGCATCGCCATTCTTCTTCCTGGCCTTCATGGGAATCGGATTTGGCGGAGGCACAACCATGCCGGGCATTCCTTCCGGTGTAGACTATGTCAGCTTTCTGACGCCGGGGATCATTGGCATGACATTGCTATTCTCAGCCACCTTTGCAGGCCTTTCTGTCATCTGGGACAGAGAGTTCGGCTTCCTAAAAGAGATAATGGTTGCCCCAGTGAGCAGAATTGCCATAGTCCTAGGGCGAACGGCTGGAGGCTTGACTACAGGAGTTCTGCAAGCCTTGATCATACTTGTTGCAGGGATAATCATGGGTATGAAGATGCCAAGCCTTGCCGGATTCCTGTTGTCCCTGGTGTTCATGGTCCTGGTGGCCGCGACCTTCATCGGCATCGGGCTGGCCTTCTCCTCCAAGATGAAAGATATGTCCGGATTCAGCCTGATCATGAACTTCCTCATCTTTCCATTGTTCTTCCTGTCCGGAGCGCTCTTCCCCCTTGAGAGATTCCCTGGGTTGATAAGGGACCTTGCCTACCTCAATCCCCTCACCTATGGCGTGGACGGCTTGAGATACAGCCTGATAGGCACGAGTGCCCTTTCCCCTGCAGTAGACATGGCGGTTTTGGCGGTCTGCTGCGCTGCCATGCTGTTCCTGGGGGCGTATCTCTTTGAGAATACTGAGGTGAAGTGATCTTCAGATACAAATTTTTGCAGGCTTTTGTCGCAAGGAATCATTCCGAAGAAGGTGAACAAACATTTCCAAAGTGATAGAGCTGAAAGACATCGAGAAGACCTACAACATCGGTGATTCCGAGTATCCCGTGCTGAAGGATGAAGTATGCTTCGGGCCGCACGCACGCCCGGTTAGCTGGAGATCAGAAATCATCGAGCCTTCTTTGCCCAGATTCCTTTGATCTGCAAAATTGCGACTATGCTTTTGGTTTCCTCTGAGATTCCTTAATATAGTGCTTTATTGTGTCAGCAGTCACGTTTCCGACGGATCGAAAGAACTTGCCACTTGACCAAAAGCTTCCGCACCAATATCTTTTTTTCAATTCGGGATGAAGCTTGAACATTCTATATGAACTGCCTCCTTTCAAAAATTGAACGACTCTTGATAGAGAAGAGCTCGGGTGGAATTCCAGGAACAAGTGAACATGATCGTCTACAATTTCCATTGCATGAATTTTATAGCCTTGATCCATGCAAATATTGTTGATAATTAGCTCGCAATCCTTTTTAACTCGCTTATCATAGAATATCTTGTATCGTGACCCTCCGCACTCCTGATGTAATAAAGAATATTATATAATTATGAAGCGAGAATTCCTATAATTGAGCACTCACCCTGGCCAATGCCACCTCTTAGCTCAACTTCTTGCCGCTTTTCAGACACGAGTTTACTCATCTTTCCTCCTCCCATGATTGTGGAAAAAAAATGATGCGAAAGAAACGCCCCTAATTAGTTAACTGGAACTCGCATCAGTGTTTCCGTCAACAGGTCGTACAACTTGGATACGGTCGGCACCTCTAAGCGCTCATCCGGTGAATGGACATGTTGCAGCGTGGGGCCCAAGGAGATCATATCCATTCCAGGGTACTTTTCCCCAACCACGCTCGTCTCCAGGCCGGCGTGAATGGCTACGACCTTCGCCTCTTGGCCAAATTTATCCAGATAGACCTGCTTCATCAGGCCCAGTATCGGAGACGCCGGGTTAGGCGCCCAGCCAGAATAACTATCAGGGAATGATATATTGGCACCAGCCAGCTCGAAGACACTTTGAATCATGTTGCCTGTGTCGTCTCTAGCCGAATCAAGGGAGCTCCTTACATAGAATCCGGCCCAAAACTCACCATTTTCTGCCTTCAGGATACCCATGCTGGTAGAGGTTTCCACTAGCCCAGGGACAGCATCGCTCATCCTCATTACGCCGTTTTGACAGCTGTATACGGCGCTTACCAGGCTGACGGCGGACTGTGCCACCATTAGCTTAGCTGGGAGGTCAGCCCTCTCTGCCTTTACGACCAAGCCTGGCTCTGTGGCTGAAAGCTCCTTTTGGACAGTGGCTTCGAACTCCTGGACGTACTTGGCAAAGGAGTCGGCCTCTGACTCCGGCACTGCTACAACGGCATCTGCTTCTCTGGGTATGGCGTTGTAACGATCTCCTCCATTAAAGGAGGCAATCCTCAGGCCGAACAATCTCTGGGAAGTCCATAGCAGACGGGATAGGATCTTGGCTGCATTCCCCCTGCCCAGGTTTATATCAGTTCCGGAGTGGCCTCCCTTTAGCCCTTTGATGGCGATTTTGTATCCAACCATCCGGGCCGGAGTTTCTTCCTCGGAATAGTTTTTCTTAGCGTCAATGTACAGTCCGCCGGCGCTGCCGATGGTAAACTCTCCCTCCGTCTCCGAGTCTACGTTTATGTAGATATCACCCTTTAGCAGATCCGGCTTAAGACCATGAACACCAGTAAAACCGTCCTCCTCGTTGACGGTGAAGAGGGCCTCCAGCGGGCCGTGGACCAGTTCTTTATCCTCCAAAAGTGCCATGATGATGGCAACCCCGATACCGTCATCAGCGCCTAAGGTTGTACCATTGGCCTTTACCCATCCATCCTCGATGTAAGCCTGAATGGGATCCTTCTGAAAGTCAAAGTCCTTGTCCGCGTCCTTCTGAGCTACCATGTCCATGTGAGCCTGAAGAATCAACACTTTCCGGTTCTCCATTCCAGGAGTGGCAGGCTTGCGAATAAGGACGTTGCCGACTTCATCTACTGTAGTCTCCAGAGCCAGGCCTTTGCCAAAATTTGCCATGTAAGCGCTTATCTGCGCCTCTCCGTGGGAAGGACGCGGAACTTTAGTCAAATTATAAAAATTTTCCCAGATAGCCTTCGGCATAAGAAAATCTGTCGCATCTCCCAAGGAAACCCTGGAGGAATCATTAATGCTATCCCTGGTCGAATTCATGCCGGAGTCTATATTTGAAGCAAAGCACGAATTCGATATAATTATCAGGACAAACGCCATCAGAAGCGATGCAAAACGCAGGTATTGTTTCATGATAGGTCAACTCTCTTGAACAACTGGTATTATCAGGAATTCCCCGATCCTTCTACCTTTTGGAGAGCTAGCTTATTTAAATAATTCTGCTTTCCACAATATATTCCTTTTGCATCCAGCATTCAGAGCATGGAGCAGTCTCCTGGCGCGAAGGCGATAGGACGACGACTCAGGGCGCAGCAGGAAGAGGATACCGGCTCAGCCTCGGCTCTCATTCTTGTCCAATAAGCCGTTCATAAAACAGATTCCTGAAAGCCGGTTCAAGGCAGGTTAACTTCATTGCAGAGTTTCGATGGCTCTTCTGCAAGTAGCTCGTGACTGGCGCGAGCGCGCAGGCTCTCGCGGGGCAGAGGACCGGAGAACATTGATCTCGATGGTCGCGGCTGTAGAGCCTTGCGCCCAGCATGGCCATCCACCCAGACAACTCAAACCTTTTATAATAACAAATAACCTATGGAACCTTCATCATGAATCGAATTTGAGGGTGTAGTATGGATATCACATTTGGTAAAGAACAAGTTTTCCGCCTACTGCCCACACTTAGTATGGATGATACGCGGGAGAAGGCATGGGACAAAAAAGCCTCTGTCTTCGGTAGCGGTCTGACCGGGCTTTTCTCACGCCCCAAGTCCGAGGACGTTAAAATCACCTACAGCGAGTTTCGTTATGAGCCGTTCTGGCATATAGCCTGCAACGTGCGCTACGAGTACGACCGCACACGTTCTTATAACGTCCCTGTACTTGCTCCCGAGGTACAACGTGTAACGGTCGATGGGAAAGATTACACAATTGCGGCACAACCACGACAGTTTACGATTACGGGAACCGAACACTGTTTAGAAGAATCCAGTACGGAAGTCATCTTTGACGCAGTTCGTGGACAAGAGCAAAAATGGGAGAAATATTTGCGTTTTGAAAAGGAGGCTGTGATCGATATAGACAAGCTATCAACTGACGCAAGCATCGCTGTAATGCCAGAAATGCGTGCAAGCGCCGCGGTACGTCAGGTATTAGCTTCGATGATGCGACCAATCCAAGCAGACACAATTCACGAGGAAAAAGCAAATATCCACATCGTAGACCTCTATTTTCGGCCGATCTACGCTTTCGAGTATAAATGGGAGTCTAAGGGTAAGACTACCGTAGCTGAATTCGATGGTCTCACTGGTGTGATGACCTCCGGCGGTGTAACATTGCGCCAGCAGTTCGAGAAGATGATAACTCGCGATCTTATTTTCGACGTAGGAGCGGATGCGGCCAATCTATTATTACCTGGCAGTAGCATCGCATTAAAAGTAGCTAAGTCGATGGTGGATATTCATAAAGTCCCCGAAAAAAGGTAATTTCAGTGTGTGTAACTTGCAGGAAGCGTCCCTCTTTCCAGCCATCACATAATTGAGCCATTGCATTCTCGGAGGGGTTCAGCGAGGCCGAAATTGACCAATGTTTTGACTTCGAGGCTTCGCGCCTTCGCGTGAAAAGGAATCTCACGCGAAGCCTTGATTGGCACAAAGAACGATCAGCCGTTCAATATCTCTACCGTTTTACCAGTTCGAGCAGGCAATATTGATAGGGCAAGCCCTCGGGTTTTTCATAGAACCTGGCCTTCAGCCGTCGATAAATCTCATCTATCAGCTCTTTGTTATCTGCGTAAAGTCCCATGCGCATCGACGATTCACTCCAGGCCCTGACTACATGGGCCAGGGTCGCAGCAAGTGCGGACCGTTCCTGTGGGTCGTCCAGCTTGTCCTGCGCCCGGCTAAAATAGGCGCACGGAATGGTCATGGGATCAACGGCGTTGACGGAAAAACAACGCCGGAGGTCGTATTCATCCAGCAAACCTGACATTTCATGAGGCGAGGCAAAGTAATCCGGTATAAAAATAGCGTTTAGCTCTGCTTTAGAAAGCATATTCACCTCACACAACTCCTGGCAAATGTCCCTGAGGTGGTTATATCCAGGCGACGCCGGCCACCGGTCGTCTCCCAGATTGGCGAGGTTTGCCATAAACAGAGCTCCCCCCTTAACCAGCGACCTCGAGCATTCCTGTAAAAACGTCCACCAATCCGCTTTCCATTTTTCCGCGAATTTTCTGCGTTCCGGATCAGAGAGCTGGTTGGGCTGTATGCAGAGGGGATGCAAAAAATAATCAGGTCCAACCGTTTTGGCATTCATCCAATGCAGCGCAGTGGAGGAAAAACCGATCTGAAGTTTGCCTGTTATCTCAGGAAATGGTTCATAAAAAGACCGCTGGATGTACTGGGCCTCTACGTGCTTTAATTTAGCTAATGCCGAAGTTGCCCAGAACGCCATGAAATTCGCCGGATCCGCCAGATCAATATAGACTAATTTGATGGAAAGCTGGGGATTCACCTCGTGAATCTGGCGGATGACGGCTTCAAACAACTCGCTCGAATTCACACCGTCTGCGGCGCCGTAATCTGCGATCACAAACATCTCGTCTGCGCTCAATGCAGCGATCTGCGGCGAGATGCGCCTGATGTAAGAGGCCATCATGGGCAGCACCTCTGCATTCACCGCTCGGGCTGTATCTGAAATCCGGCTGTAATCCTTGGTCATTGTCGGTGAATATTGTTGTGATGCGTTCTCCATGGGCTTTTACCTCATAACTGTTTGAGAAATCCCGTGCAGCATTTGTCTTGTGTCGGCTCTTATACAACTATTGCGCAATACTTGCCGAAGAGGCCATGTGGAAGCCTTATTATCTAATAAATTGAGATGATATGACATGTTCATGAAGAGGCATGTGCTCACCATGCGGGAGTTCTCCCGGGAGGAGATCGACTCCGTCCTCGATCTGGCCGCATCCCTGGAGCCTTATGCGCGAGGCAGGAAGAGCGATATGATGGCGGGCAAAATACTGGGTCTTCTTTTTTTTGAGCCCTCCACGCGCACACGCATGTCATTTGAGACGGCCATGAATCGGCTGGGCGGCAGCGTCATCAACCTGGGGCCCGCCGAGGGGTCATCCATCTCCAAGGGCGAGTCGCTGGCGGACACCGTGCGGGTCATTGGCGGCTATGCTGATGCTCTGGTCATCCGTCATCCCAAAGAGGGCTCGGCCCGCCTCGCCTCCCAGTTCTCGCCTGTACCCGTGCTCAACGCCGGCGATGGAGCCGGGCATCATCCTACCCAGACGCTTTTGGACCTTTACACCATCAAAAAAGAGAGCCATCTGGAGAATCTGAGCATTGCTCTGGTGGGCGACCTGAAGTATGGTCGCACCGTTCACTCTCTGGCCTATGCCCTCTCGCTCTTCGGAGCCGATATTACTCTGGTGTCTCCAGCAAGCTTGAGAATGCCCGATCCCATAAAAGCGGATCTCTCCAGCAAGGGCACCCGCGTTCGCGAGACCTGTGACCTGGGAGAGGTGATCAACAACGTGGATGTGCTTTACATGACCCGCATTCAGCGCGAGAGGTTCCCGGACCCGGTAGAGTATAAAAAGGTGGCCAGCAGCTACAGGATCACGCCCGAGTTCCTGGCCGGGGCCAGAGAGGACCTCATTGTCATGCATCCTTTGCCGCGGGTGGACGAGATTGCTCCCTCCGTGGATGAGACGCCGCACGCCCGCTACTTCCAGCAGTCCTTTTACGGCGTTCCCGTTCGCATGGCTCTTCTTAAAATGCTTATCGGCAAAGGTGCTTAAAAATGTCCGAGATCAAAAATGAGCCGAAGGGACTTAGAGTAAAGCCCATCAACAACGGAACGGTGATTGACCACATTGCCGGAGGCCAGGCGTTAAATGTTCTCAAGATCCTGGGGATCGCCGGCACCACAGACGCCACAGTTTCCGTGGTCATGAACGTGGAGAGCAGGAAGCTATGCAAAAAGGACATCGTCAAGGTCGAGGACCGGGAGCTGTTAGAGAGGGAAGTGAACAGGATCGCATTAATTGCCCCGGCCGCTTCTATCAATATCATACGGGACGGCAAAGTCATTGAAAAGCGAACCGTGGATCTGCCTGATGAGATCGTGGGCGTGGTGCGCTGCCAGAATCCCAACTGCATCTCTAATACCATCGAGCCCATAAAATCCAGGATGCTTGTCAAGACCAAAAACCCAGTCTTGCTGCGCTGCCTCTATTGCGAGCAGCCCCTCACCGACAGAATAGCAGAATACTTAATCTAAACGAATGCGAAAGTATAAATCAGGTTTGGGGCATTGTCTTGCCCCGGATTAAATGAAGATTCACCGAAAGGTTTGGATGGAGTAAAAGATGACTGTGAAAAATGGCGATTTCATCAGAATTGATTACACAGAGAGCGTTGAAGGGCAGGTAATTGCTGCCACCGATAAGGACGTGGCGACGGAAAAAGGAATCTATAACGAAGAGGGCCAGTATGGGCCGCACCTCATAGTAATTGGCGCAGGCCAGCTCGTAAAGGGCTTCGAAGAAGATATTATCGGAAAAGAGATCGGCTACTGTGGCAAGGTGGAGATACCACCCGAGGGCGCCTTCGGACTGCGGGACCCCAAGAAAACTGAGATCGTTCCCATAAACCAGTTTAAGGAAAAAAAGCCCGTTCCCGGCATGCGCGTAGGCATAGACAATAAGGTTGGAACCGTCACCAGAGTATTCGGACGAAAGGTGAGCGTTGACTTCAACCACCCCCTGGTCGATAGGACCATCGTCTATGAGTACAAGATCAATGAATTCATAGAGGACCGGCAAGAGAAGCTCAAAGCCCTCATCAAGACCTTTGCCCGCATGGATCTTGAAGCGGAAATAAAAGATGATGTGGCTATAATTACCGTTCTTTGGGAGCTCTCCTACTACAAGGAATGGCTCATGATCAGGCGTGGCCTGGCGGATATGATCATCCATCACCTGGAGCTGAAAGAGGTGGACTATGTCGAAAAGCACACAGGCGAACGTGTCACGTCCGAGCTCATCTCGCCACCAGCAAAGGAGCCTGCCGCAGAAGTAACAAAACCCGAAGAGTTGAAGTCTGAAGAGACAACAACGGCCTGATAAGGCATTTTTTTTGAATAATTATTTTTTTTATTATTAATCAAATGATAATAAAAAATTGCTGATCCCCAGCATCAGGATTTTTCATGTTTAAAGGAGATACTGCTACCGGAACCTCTTTCCGGCAGCCTTCTATGAAATCTCCTGATATTTAGAAAAAGTATCCGCCATGATTATACCAGGACCAGCTATTGGAATAGTAGTAACTCGCTCCGCCCCATCCATAGACATTGGATCCATACCAGGGGTCATAGACTACCGGGTCATTGTAGTAGGGATAAGTGGGATAGACTACAGGTGCTGGCGCTGTGTAATAGTAGTTCGGATAGGTGTACGTATATGCCGGATACCAGGAGTTTGGGTAATAATAAGGATAACTCCAGCTGTAGGTGTACGAATAGCCACCCGGATTCAACCAATCGTTATATCCATGGCCGCCGAAATCACGATTGCCTTGATGATCGCCACCTTGATGATCGCCACCTTGATAATCGCCACCATAAGGTGCAGATTCGAAACCACCTGGTTCATCAATGGCGGAGCCTACTGCAACCAGCATTCCCAGCGCCAGGATTGACAACATCAGTTTTATTGAGTTAATTTAGATTCCTCCAAATACCATTGTTCATTTGCTTGATATTAAAAGGTGATTTTTATGTAGATATCACCTAATGTCTATATGAACCCTCTATGCAGCATTGGATACTGAAAACGCCTTTTGCAGGGCACGGATGGAAAGAACCCATTAAAAAGACCGGATTTTACGGCCCCAAAAATAATAAAACCACTGAATTTGCGTCGGTATACCTTTCTTTCCCGGTCCGGCATCTTTGCCGGTAAGAGGGTCGCATAGTCCATGAACCGCGCGACATTTTCGCCCTAATAATATGCGGGTCTCTTTTCCCAGGGTACGTCCCTCTTTGCGTCCGTCCTTGACCTGCTTACCTTTTACTGATGGTGCTCACGACTGGTTGATGAGTGATGACTGATTGATGAGAGGTGATTGGCTAACTGGATTGATGGACGCACCTTCCTCTTTGGGCACCTCGACATGCAGGGTGTAAAGCATATACGTGATGATCTCCCTGGGAAAGGTAGATATGACGCGGCAGTCGGTACTTCCGCGATAGACTCCATCCTCGTAGACTTTTGCATCCGGTGAGTAAATGGCCGCGACGACAAGATCACCCTCCTGGTATTGTCCCTGCCCCAAAAACTGTCTTTCAAACCTGAAATTGCCCAGCACTCCCGGCTTCCCGTCTATCGAACGCTGATAGAGATTGGGCTTATCCCCCCCCGCATTTAAAAGAGCGCTGTACACAATATATTCATTAGCAGAAATATTGGCCACCATGGGCTCTTCATAACGGGTCAGGATCAGCCAGGCATAGTAATCGGCGCTGTCTATGGTAAGGTTGTACCTGACAAAATTCACACCAAGAGTGGTGACACCGCTAGAAGGTGCCTCAACAACGACACGGTACTCCATGGTAGTATTCATATCAAAAGAGACATTGTAGGGCCCAACCGGTCCTGATTCGTAAGCTGCAAAGGCTGGCGCCGCAAGACTAAGCACCATGAGCAGGATCAATTCTATTGCCACTGATTTCATTGCGGCCTGGTTTTGTTGCCGAATACATTTCATCCTTTTGGTGGAACCATCCACCGAGGCGGTGTCCTGGAGGCAGTATGGCTCTTTGGCGGCCAGACGATTGTCGCCCTCGCCCACTGGGTTAGCAGATAAAGCTCTATATCCTGGGGCGTTCGCGAGGGTCTATCCCAGAGGAAATCCTCAAGCATAGCCGCTCTAATCATCATTTGTTAGAGCTTTAAAGGCAAGAAAAAGAACGCCAGGCCCAGGATGCCGTACACCGCCAGCAGCATGGCCCCTTCCAGCCAGTTGGACTCTCCATCCAAAGAGACCAGGGCTGAGATCATGGACGCAGCCGTGAGAGCGATCAGCTCCAGCTGATTGAACTGAAGCGTGAGTGGACTACCCAGGAGCAGTGAGGCGAAGACCAGCACCGGCGTCACGAAGAGAGCGATCTGCAGGCTGGAGCCCAGGGCAATCGAGAGAGACAGGTCCATCTTATTCTGCCGGGCAGCCTGAACGGCGACCAGGTGCTCCGCCACGTTGCCGATGATGGGCACGATGATTATTCCGACGAAAAAGGGCGTGAGGCCCAGTATAGCCGTGACCGCCTCTACCGATGCTACTAAAAGCTCGCTCATCAGGACGATGCCGATCATAGAGAAGCCCATGATGGCTAATGCCTTGTTTGTACTCCAGACATGCTCGGGCAGGGCTTCTCTTACTGTTACGGGTTCACATTTTTCCGAAGAGCAGATCCTTAAAGTGTAGATGATGAAGAGCACATAGAGGATCAGCATAGCTGCCGCAGTGGTCAGGCTCAGCTCCTCAACGAGCCTGGCATTTGGGATGTAGAGGCTGAAGAGGGAGGGTACGCTCATGGCGATCAGGGCCAGAATGGTCATGGTGGCATCCGTATCCACCTGCCTTCGGTCGAACATTTGCCGGCCGTTCTTTAGGCCGCCTAAAAACATGGAAAAGCCCAGGACCAGGAGAAGGTTGCCCAGAATGGAGCCGGTGATGGAGGCCAATACCAGCTGCATCTGCCCGGCACGAATTGCCGCCAGAGTGATGATCAGCTCGGCGGCATTTCCGAAGGTGGCATTGAGAAGCCCGCCTATGCGCGGGCCAGTCTTCTCTGCCAGAACTTCTGTGGCCTCGCCCAGGATCTTTGCCAGTGGAATGATAGCCAGAGCTGAAGCGGCAAAGACGAAGATCTCACCTATGCCGGCAAAATGCGCCAGCAGGGCAACCGGCAAGAAGAGGAGCAGCAATTGTGGTACGCGCATCGGATAGGCCTCACATCAGCAAGTGAACACTTTGTGTGTCCAGACGTAATTAAATCTCTCCATCACAGCATCTATTAATACAAGTACGTACACGTACGTTAATGCATGTCAACCAAGACCATAACCATAACTGAAGATGCTTATAACAGACTGAAGAGTAGAAAAAGTGAGAATCAGAGCTTTTCAGAAGCTATTATGCAGAATTTCCCTGTTAAACGAAAGCTTTCCGAGATCCTGGCAGAGATAGGTCAAGATGACGCTTTAGCTGACCGAATTGAGGCCGCCTCCAAAGAGATGCGTCAATCCAAAATGCGAGAAGTTGATCTTTGATGCTGGTACTTGATACCACCATCCTGATCGATGCCCTGCACAGGAAGAAAGCCGCACTTAGAAAAATCATAGAACTGGAAGAAACCAAAGAAACGATATGCACTACGCAAATCAATGCACTTGAGTTATATAAAGGCGCATATCTACCTACGATTTCCAATGAGTCCGTACAAAAGGTCAAGAAGCTGCTGGATGCCTTCGTTGTTCTCCCCATAGACGAAGACACTTATGAGTGGTTTGCGGCCCTTTCAGCCAGCCTCAGATCTCGTGGAGAATCGATAAACGACTTCGATGAGCTGATCGCAGCTATCACAATGACACATGGAGCCACAATAGTGTCTAATGATAGCCATTTTAAGCGTATTCCCGGATTAGTAGTAATTTCATATTGAATATGAATGAAGTAGTAGCTACGTCGCATGCGGCCCCCGCCCCGAGCGGTCACGTGCGCCCGCAGGCACACACGCACGCGGGAGACTGCAGGGAGGTCGTATTTTGGCAATCGGAGATCGATGGAAAGCTCATTTGAAGATGCTGTAAAAGAGCGAATCGATCTCTAAAAAAAAGAATTGCGTCTGCTCACGTCCCGCAGCTCTCTCCCTCTTCGCCCTCGTGGCTCTCCTCCTTGACTTCCTCCGGCTTGATCTTGCCAATCTTCACCCAGTAGTTCTTGATGGCGGCATGAAGCGCGTCAGCGCCGAGATTAGAGCAGTGCATCTTCTGGGGCGGCAGCCCCCCCAGCTCGTCCGCTACATCCTTTCTGGTGATCAACATGGCCTCGTCCAGAGTCTTGCCCTTGGCCATCTCTGTGACCATGCTGGAGACGGCTATGGCCGAGCCGCAGCCGAAGGTCCTGAATTTGATGTCGTCGATTTTGTCTTCCTTGACGGTGATGAATATCTCCATGAGATCGCCGCATACGGGATTGCCCACCTGTCCGTATCCGTCCGGGTTCTCGATCACCCCCACATTCCGGGGGTTCATGAAGTGTTCCATAACTTCCTTGGAGTAACCAATCTGTGCCATTTCTTTTCACCTTTAAAGCGGAGAGAGAGCCCTCAGCCTTTCTACTGTCTTTTTCGTCGCATGGATGATTGCAGCTATCTGATCAGGATTGTTCTGCCTGCCGAGCGTCATGACCATGGAGCCATGCGCCTGCTCATGTCTTAAGCCTATGGCCAAAAGCACATGGGAAGGCTCCAAGGTGCGTGAGGAGCAGGCCGATCCCGTGGATACCTGAATGTTGAACATGGCATCCATGGTGAGGAGAATGCTCTCCCCCTCAATACGGCTGAAGCGGAAGCTGGCGTGATGCGGCAGCCGCTTCGTGGCATGACCGGTGAGGTACGACTCCTCGATCTTGAGGATCTCCTTGATCAGACCATCTCGGATGGCCTGCAAACGTTGGCTTTCTTCTGCCTTCTCCAGCTTCACCAGCCTGGCCGCCTCGCCAAATCCCGCCAGAGCATAGAGATTCTCGGTGCCGGGCTCAAGGCCCTTTTCCTGACCGCCGCCGAAAAGCACTGGCTGAATGCGCACGCCCGGTTTGACATACAAAGCACCCGCCCCCTGCGGCCCGTAAAGATCGTTCGAGGAAAGGGTGAGCAGGTCGATGCCGTCCTTTTGCACGTCGATTGGGATCTTGCCCGCGGCGGCAGCGCCGTCCACGTGCAGAAACTGCCCTTTCTCGTGCACAAGATCGCTCACCTCTTTTATGGGCTGAATGGTTCCAATCTCGCTGTTGGCGTACATCACCGATGTGAGGACGGTCTCCTTAGAAAGCAGTCCCTCCAGGGCCGCCAGATCGATAATGCCCATGCTGTCCACCGGAACCAGGGCGAGGTCAAAGCCACCCTTCTTCAAATCTTTCAGGGGATTAAGCACGGAGATGTGCTCAATAAGGCTGGCCAGCAGCTTCTTGCCCTTAGCCGCGTTCCTCTGGGCTGCTCCTCGAATGGCCAGGTTGTTGGCCTCGGTGACGCCTGCCGTGAAGACGATGCTCTCCGGGCTTTCTGCATTTATCAGCTCCGCCACTTTTGCCCGCGCCTCCTCCAGAGCCGCCTTTGCTGCCAGGCCCCGAGAATGCAGAGCCGAAGGATTGCCAAAATCATTGCTTAGATAGCGCTCTGCAAATTCGGCAACCCTGGGGTCCAGGGGAGACGCAGACTGGTAGTCTAAATAAATTCCGCACATATCAGATCCCTAATATATCTAGAAGCTGATGGTCGAGTCTGCATCCAGCGCCAGGTCATTTAATGTTCCGGCTCCGGCAATTTTTGCCTCGGGTATGAAGTCGCCCCGGGCCATGCCAAGGAGCTGTGTGCTCTGCTCGCAGATGTACATCTTCACGCCGGAGGCGAGGGCCTGATCGATAACCTCTTTGAGAGAAGGAAAGCTTCCGATCTTGATCTTCTCCGCCTCGCCTTTCTTCATGGCGGTTATGCCTTTGATCATGAAGAAGATAGAGGCTTCCACATCCATCGCCTGAGCCGTCATGCCCAGGATAAAGGGCGCGTAAAGTCTTTCCGGCGTATCCAGGCCGCTGGTCTGAACATAAAGGATTTTGCTCATAATACCATCACTACCATTGCATTGGTACTCTTACTTCTTCCTTCTTATCCAGAAGGTAATGATATTTCCGGACTTCTCCAGCCGGAGGACCTCATGGCCCGCTCGCTTAGCCCAGCGGGAGATGTCTTCCTCGGAGGCAGGATCGTCCGCTTCTACTTTCAGGACCTGTCCCACTTCTATGTTCTCAATCTCTTCCTTGGTCTTCGCGATGGGCATGGGGCAAAAGAGGCCCACACAGTCCAGCTCGGCATCATGTGCTTGAGCTAAATTCTGATCCGTTCTCAAAACCTCCTCATCTCTAAACGCTCTTTGGTCAGAGCTTGCCGAATTCTTCCTAAAAATGAATTCATTCTATTCTATAAGTATTTTCTTGCAGGCATATATTGGGATCATCAATCCATTCGACCAGAGCATTTATAAGCTTGCTAAGGATTAATTCATTTGTTATAAAAATAAAGGTGGATATGGATGGATATCAAATTGCCCTCCAAAAAAATATATCTATCAGCAGATTCACAATTGTTGGAAAAGCCACATGATCGATCAGACAAGCCTAGAGGGGATTTTTCGAAATCCTTGGATAATGATGATCGATTAAACCGACTAATTGATCTATATAAAGAAATAAAGAAATTTAGATTAGATTCCTCAGGCAAGATTCTGGAAAATTTCCGGAAAAAGGATGGATCCTTTTGTCTAACTAGGCTGGAAATAAATGATAATAAATTTAAATTGTCCTCAACAGCAATATGCAATCGTGTTGTGAATCAATATAAAAAACCTTGGGCGGAGTCCGGTAAACGCCATTTCATCGAAGAAACTAATGGCAAAAATACTAAAAATCAAACTACTGAAATGATTCTTGAAGACTATAATCAACTTATAAAAGGATCGTACGAAAAAATTTTTACGCAATTGTGCGACAGGGCAAAACCACAACAATATGAGCACCCTGATGAATTTACAACTCTCAGCATATTATCTTCTACAATGCCAAACAAAATCGAGGGGGAAAATAAAGAAACCGGAAAAAACGTGGTTAAATTGCTCTGCAAGGAATTCCTATGGAATAAGTTTATCTATTCAACAGGATCACCGCATCCTTATGTGTATTATAAATTTTCTCAAATTATTGATACGTGGTATGATGAAATAAAAAAAGAATTCAACGAAACGTATGATGATTTCAAGAATAGTAATAATAGTCAGTTAATGAGATATGAAAATTTTGAAACATATGTATCTGAAACTATATATAAAGATGCCAAATATGAATTGTATAGACAGCTAACTTTAGCTAGCGCAGATGATAAAAGCAAATTCGATGTAAAACGTCTTATTTACAGTATGTTGATAATAAATAAAAATAATAAATATTCTAATAAATTAATAATAGATTTGGCATTAGACTTGATTTTTGAACAGCAACTCAAAACGGGCCTATTGCCGATTGGCCATGTTGTTTCGAATGATTTCGCAATAAAAAATTGTATGTTTGAGTGGAATGAAATTTCTGGAGAGTCTGGAAAGGATAAAGATAGATTCATAAAATTTCTAACAAAAGAATTTAATATTAAAGTGGCAAAAGCTGAAGATATTAAAAAAGAAAACGAGGAGAATATCATAATAACAGCATCATCTGCCGAACTATATAACATCTCACTAATACGTAATGGTGAAAAAACTGAAGTAGTGTTGAAAAAGACTAAAGGTGGAAAAATTATTACTAGATTCAAACCATTGTGGGAAACGGATAATGGCAAGCTAAAAAGCATCTGTCATAAAGAAATAACAGCCGAATATACCCTTCTGACTGCAAAGCCAATATTGTCTAGCGTAGAATGCTTTAGCGACCTCCTTGCCCATGCATCCATTGAACCAATATTGGGGAGAAAATATGAGGAAAATCTTGAAACTCTATTTAATTGGTTGAGGGAAAATTTAAGGAAAGCAGATCCAAAAGATGCTATGTCAAATGAGTCAATCGAATTAGCATGCATAGGATCATCCGGGGTAGGCACCGATAATAATCAAAAATCGACATCCGGAGATAAAACTCAGAAAGAGTTATCCCGCTCAGCAGCCGTTATTGGTTGGACTTCTGAGTACGAAGGAATATCTGAACCTGTTTCATGGGTATCAGCCCACTCGCTTATATTTATAGATGAGTATTACAAGTTGTTATTTAAGGAAATTGAAAGAATTATAGATAACGATCTTCATGCAATACCCGCAGTTAATTTGGATAATAAATTCGATTTTGATACGTTATGCGATAGTTATAACGCCTTGAATTTTATTCGTAAATTGTATACCGACAATGACAAAACGTATTTTGCGAGTGACGATTACAGATCTGCCTTATTATTTGGTCCCCCTGGATCAGGAAAGTCCACAGTAGCCAAAGCACTTGCTAAAAGACTAGGTGAAGGTTGGAAATACGTTGAAATTACACCAGGACAATTCTTAGACCAGGGAGATCAAAATATTATCAAAAATGCTTACAGTATATTTAAAAAGCTAACTCTAATGGAAAATGCTGTGGTCTTCTTTGATGAAGTAGATCAGCTAATCAAAGCACGCACAGATAGCACAGAATCTTTGACCTGGATAGTAACCGCATTATTGCCCAAATTTCAAGAATTAAGAGAATGTAAAAATATTATTTTTATTTTAGCCATGAATAACGTGCGCGGGGCCGATCCTGCTGCTCTAAGACAAGGCAGAATAGATTTTGTTCTACCACTAGGTGGAATATATTGGAAATGTAGATTGAGATTATTGCAGGACAAGTTAAAGGATGAATCTGCTGTGTCGGATAATTCCAGAGAGATTCCGTCTCAGGATATTGGTACAGATGAATCCAATGACAAAAATCGGTTACCTGAAGAATTGAAAGAACTAGTGAAATTCAAAATAGAAGATTTGTATGTGTTTAGCTGGAATGATAATATAAATTCTATTAATGGAAAACTCATGGATTTCCTAAAAAAGAAATTGGGCATTGATTTAGGAGATAATGAAAAAATTGCAAAAATAGGCGATGATACTATTAGTGGTCCTAGAACAACTCTTTCCCTGAAACGCAACGGAGAAATAACGGAAGTAATTTTGAAAATCGATGGCGTTAGGAAGGATGGATTTATAGCAAAGAAAGAGAATAATGAGCTAAAAATATACTATGATTCTAAAAAATTGGTGCCAAATCTAGCTGCTAACTTCCTCAAGAGAACAGATCATATGCCTATCCATGAAGTTAAGGTTATTACTAAGCTATTCGCTAAAAAAGATTTCAATACCAACAATCCGTTGTATCGTATTATCTTTATAGAAGATGATACTCATCCGGATTTAAATAAGTATGTAGATAAGGATTTCTTGGATTTTCATCTAAATTTATTGGGTCATATCGAAGAAGGAGTCGATCTGAGAGATGCATTTAGGATACCCTCAAACCTTATGGCAAATCCGGAAAACGATACAAAGAAAATTATCATAGAGAACATATATGAAACGTATCCATGCGCATGGTTCAGCAGAGGAATTTATTTCCTTGTTAAAGGTGAGTTTAAAAATGCGTGTGATGCGTTTGATAATGCGATTTTGGAGGATCCAACAAATGAAAAAGCTCTGCGTTATAGAGATCTTGCCAAGAGTAGGATTTCGAAATTCTCTCCGAAAGGCAGCCGCACTCAATAGACTTACAACAGGTGGAATGGCTACCTGATTACTCAGATGATCCTAAATGGGGTTTTTCGAAATTATCAAGAATATGAGGACCTGAATATATCTGTAGATTTTTGAGGACAGTTTCATCGATTTCTACATAGTTTCTTATATACCGTTAGCCACAATAATATGCATAGCACTGCTACGCTATAAAACTCAGACACGAATCGCAAGAGGCAACATTAACTGGAATAGATCCTTTCAGGGGATGAAGATGGATAATTTTTCTACACTAATCGGTGGCATAGCCGGCGACGGCATAAATGAGGCAGGCCTTACTGTGGCTCGCCTCTTTTGCCGCCTTGGCTATCACATTTACATGTACTACGACTATCCCTCCCTCATCAGAGGCGGACATAATTTCTCAATAGTACGGGCTTCCAGACAAAAGATCGCCGCTCACATGGACCAGATCGATGTCCTGATAGCTCTGAACCAGGAGACTGTAGAAAAGCACACGAGCCGTCTTAAGGATAGCTCCTTTGTGATTTACGACGCAGATAAGGTAAAACTTGACGATAGGATGCATAGGGGCTTTGGCCTTACTATTACCCAGATCCTTAAGGAGGCAAATGCGCCCGCGGTCATGAAGAATACCTGCATAATAGGCGGATACTGCAAGGTTGTGGGCATAGATTGGCCCATCCTGGAAGATGTCTTAAAGAAACATATCCCAAAGATGTTGGAGCTGAATATTCAGGTGGCCCGGCAGGGCTACGACCAGGCGACAGAGTTCTGTCACATAGATAGTCGTGCAGATCGTGAAGATAGTCATTTGGAAAAGCAAACCCAAGAACTTCATCCCATAATAACCGGCAACCAGGCCATCAGCCTGGGGCTGATCAAAGCCGGCCTTATGGCTTACGTGGCCTATCCCATGACACCTTCATCAAGCGTGCTGGACTTCATGGCAAAATTTGGTCCAGAGTTCGGCCTCAAGGTGATTCATCCGGAAAGTGAGATTGCAGTGATGCTCATGGCCCAAGGCTTCGCCTATGCCGGGGTTAAAGCGGCCGTCGGGACGTCGGGCGGCGGATTTTGCCTCATGACCGAGGGGCTCAGCCTGGCCGGCATGGCGGAGATGCCTGTGGTAGTGGTAATGGCCCAGAGAACGGGACCATCCACGGGTCTTCCCACCTACACGGCGCAGGGTGATCTGCATTTCGTCCTCAACGCCGGTCAGGGAGAGTTTCCCAGGTTTATAGTCGCACCGGGAGACGCCGAGGAGGCTTATTACTGGGCGGGCGTGGCCCTGAATTTGGCCTGGAAGTTTCAAGTGCCTGCGTTCATTCTAACCGACAAGATCGTCAGCGAGAGCCAGTACAGCTTTGACATAGATCAGGCAGGTGACTTGACAGGCGTGCTGGAAGAACAAACCGAACAGTCTCCCTTGCTCTGGGATGGACAGGGCAAGTACAAACGCTACCGTTACACGGATACGGGCGTCTCGCCTCTCGCCTTCCCCCCTCAAAAAGGGCAGGCGATTAAGACGGACAGCTACACTCACGACGAAGACGGCATAACCTCTGAGGACCCCCAAATAACCAGGGAGACCAGCGACAAACGCCTGAGAAAAGGCCAATTCCTGGCCGCGGATCTGGAGGGATACGAGACTGTGAAGGTCTTTGGAGACAAAAAGAGCAAGACCGCTCTGCTCTGCTGGGGTTCGAATAAAGGGGTATGCATGGAGGCGGCCCTAAAATTGGGAATTCGGATGATTCAGGTGCTGGTTCTTTCGCCCTTCCCGGAAAGAAAGCTAAAGGATGCCTTGCAAGGGGTAGAGAGGCTCCTTGCAGTAGAGTGCAACTCCACGGGTCAACTGGCCAGGCTGGCCGGCTTTTATGGCATCAAGATCCAGGAACATGACCGAATTTTGAAGTATGACGGCAGACCTTTTTCCGTGGAAGATCTTCTGGCACAGCTGGGGAGGGCTCAGGCATGAATATGAATCCCAAAGATCTGGCTACCACTGCTAAGAACTCCTGGTGCCCCGGCTGCGGCAACTTCTCCATTCTAAGCGCCATGAGATCAGTTCTGGCAGAACTGGACAGCCAAGGCTTTCCCGTAGAAAACGTTGTCCTGGTCTCCGGCATAGGCTGCCACGCCAAGATTGTGGACTACATGAATGTGAACAGCTTCTATTCCATTCACGGCCGAACGCTGCCTGCGGCTTCGGCCATAAAGATTGCCAATCCTGATTTGAAGGTGATCTGCTTTTCCGGAGATGGGGATAGCCTGGCGGAGGGACTTGATCATCTCATCTTCGCCGCCAAGAGGAACATCGATCTTACAATGATCCTGCACGACAACCGCGTCTACGGCTTGACCACCGGGCAGTACACGCCCACATCGCCCCAGGGCTTCAAGGGCAAGTCCACGCCCGCGGGCACAAGGGAACATCCCATGAACCCGCTCGAGCTGATGCTGGTTTCGGGAGCGTCTTACATTGCCCGGGGCTACACGCACGGCGTTGAACAGCTCCAGAAGCTCTTTAAGGAAGCGATATTGCACAAGGGCTTCTCATTTGTGGATGTTCTCCAGGTCTGCGTCTCTTACAACAATATGTATGAGAGCTACAATAAGTGGACCTATACAGTGCAGGGGAACGATGCCTCAAGCTTTGAGGAGGCGCAAAAGATCATTCGCTCCTGGAACTACGACCGCTCCGAGGTTCCTATTCCCCTGGGCAAGTTCTACCAAATTGAGGCAGAGCGTTTTGATCAGTCATTTCCAGAATATAGGCCGAATTTATCGGAAAGAGACCGCAAAATAAATACGCTGCTGGAAAATTTCATTTAGAAGGTGAGTTAAAAAATGGATAAGTATGTTTGTAAGGTATGTGGATACACCTACGATCCGGAAAAGGGAGATTCCACCTCCGGCATCGCTCCAGGAACGGCATTCGAGGACCTTCCCGATGATTGGATCTGTCCGGAATGCGGTGTCGGCAAAGAGCAATTTGAGAAGGCAAAGTAGAATGGATTAGGGTGTATTGCCATGCTAAGCGAAAAGATGAATGAAGCATTGAATGTTCAGGCGAATAGGGAACTGTACTCCTCCTATCTCTATCTCTCCATGTCCTATCATTTCGAGTCTATAAATATGAAGGGCTTTGCCCATTGGATGAGACTACAGGCAGGCGAAGAGCTGGTTCATACCATGAAGATGCTCGACTACGTGGCAGGAAGAGGCGGCAGAGCTAAGATGCTGACGGTGGAGGCACCCCAGTTCACCTGGACCTCACCTCTGCATGCCTTCCAGCATGTTTGGGATCACGAGCGTGTGGTGACAGGACTCATTCAAACCCTTGTCAAGGTAGCTGAGAAGGAATTGGATGAGGCGACGAAAGAGTTCCTGCAGTGGTACATCAAGGAGCAGGTGGAAGAGGAGGAGTCCTCAGACAATGTATTGAACAAAGTCAAAACTGCCGGAAATGACAAGGGTAATTTAGAGGCGACGGATAGAGCGCTGGGACAAAGAAGCTTCAAGTTCCCCAGGGGATTTGAGATATTTCCATAAAGTTGGTTCTATAGTCAAAAAGATTAGAAATTTACAGGAAACATAAATTATGACAGAAATGAAAATAACTGTGAGCAAGAATGGTCCATATATCGTGACAGGCATTGTACCCCTCACTACCTCGGAGATTTGCAACGATGATGAGGGCTACTGCCGGACCTGGCGGGAAGTTAAGAGATACCCCATGCAGGAAAAGTATGCACTCTGTCGGTGCGGCCACTCGAAGAATAAACCCTTCTGCGATGGGACTCATGCAAAGATCTCCTTTGAAGGAACCGAGGCCGGAGACCATGTGCCCTTTGACGAAACGGCAAAATTAATCCATGGTCCTGCGCTGACATTGGCAGATAATGAGCATCTTTGCGTCCATGCCAGGTTCTGCATGCGAGCCGGTGGGATTTGGAATCTGGTAAAGCATCCAGAAAACCAGGGAGATAGGGAGATTGCCATAGAAGAAGCATGCAACTGCCCCTCGGGTCGGCTGGTGATAACGGATAATGAAAGCGGGAAAACGATTGAGCCCGAATTGGATAAGTCCATTGTCGTTATCGAATACCCGCCAAGGGGTGAGCACGGGCCGCTCTGGGTGCGAGGAGGCATACCCATCGAATCAGCGAACGGCAAACTGTACGAGACCCGAAACCGCGTCACCCTCTGCAGGTGCGGAAGATCGCAGAATAAACCGTTTTGTGACGGCAGCCATATCTAAGCTTTCGCCTTCTGCTGCCGGACAAAGTGGTCCCAATTGCAGCTGCTCCTCCAGCCGGTTTTGCCGGTCGAGCAGCCTGCTGACCACGCGCAGCATGGGATCGGGCAGAAGGCGCATTCGACCATAAATTATTGTTGCCAGAATGCATATTATGTTCTTCATCTTGGAACAGGAGAGTGACAAGGCCAGGCGGGCCCGACTGCCAGGCTATCGCTCGGGGGCACAGGAGGCCGATCGGGCCTGAGATCCAGGTGGCGCATGCCTTCGGTAAGGGCAGTTTTCAGGGCGCTGGATTTTGGAAATGATAACGATTCGCCATTACTATTAGCTGATAATTATAACCATACAACTAACGATCCCACCACAGAGACCAGAGAGCGCACGGAGGACGCACAGAGACTTTTTTAGCAGAGAGATCCAATGTAGTCCTCACGTTTTGTGATCCTTGCGTGCTATCGGCGTCAGCGCCGGGCAGCCGCATGGCCGCGTGCTGGGCCGCTCGGGCCCCGGCTGCTGCTCGTGGCCGCTGCCTCTGGGCAGTCCGGGGTTGCTGCGTGGTAGTCAGAGCGGGCGGGCTTGCCTGACAGGCGCTCGCACTCGGGGGCGCAGGAGGCCGATCGGGCCTGAGGAACAAGAGCAGGCTCAGCCAGGATGAAGTAAATTATTCAATGAGTTAAATAAACCTAGGCTGCAACGTACTGCCGGATCTCTACTTGTGCTCCTGTGTTTGCTCTTTCCTCAGCATCCTTAAGCAGCTCGGCTGTAACCGCCTCACTGATATACGCCTCTTTGCAATTGGGGCAGACTTGAGCAGGAACGCATTTTACTACCATTGTCAAACAATCTCGCTCAAAGGTAATTGTCGTTGTTCCGGGCTTAGTGGATGCCTTTTTACAGATAACGCATTTCATTAAATCCTCTTCCTGCATTCCAGGTCCCATTCCGAGGGATCGGGCTCGTAGACTGTGATTACGATTATCTCCTCGTCGAGGCAATTGTTGGCTGCTACTACATGAATCAGGCGCCCCTTATAACTTCCCAGGATCAGGCAACTTGGGTAGGGTGTGTCATCTGGATATTCTTCAATCACCTCTCCGATCTCCAGCACATATCGAACTTCTTCTGCGCTGACTTTCCGCTCGAACATCCGCTGGACAGCGTGAAGACGATAGGTGATTTTTTCGTTACTCATAGCCAGGCCATCATTAATTTTAGCTGTCGTCTCATCCCATAAACTTTCCTGTCTAGAAATCACTTGACTGCTGCTCCTCGTGGCTCGCCGCTCGTGGGCCCAGCATGGGCGACGATGTTGTCAGGGCGAGCAGGAGGCCGGTCGGGCCTGAGGGCCAGGACAGCCTGCCTCCGGCAAGAGCAGTTCTCCGGGGCGCAGGATTTTGGGAAACGATGCCGTCAGTTTGCTATTAGCTGACAATTATAACCATGCAACTAACGATCCCACCACAGAGACACAGAGCGCACAGAGGACGCACAGAGGACGCACAGAGGACGCACAGAGACTTTTTAGCAGAGAGGTCTGATGCAGTCTCCATCTTTGCGATCCTTGCTGGCTACCGCAAGCAGCGCCGGGCAGCCGCGGGGCCGCGCTCTGCACCGCTCGGGTACCGGCTGCACTCGTGAGCCACCGCCTGTGGGCCCAGCCTGGGCGGCGATGTCGTCAGGGCGGGCAGGAGGCCAGTCGGGCCTGAGAGCCAAGTGGTGCTGGACTCCGGCAGATGCAATTTTCAGGTTGCTGGGTTTTGGAATCTGTGGTGATTCGCGGTTACTATTAGACGATAATTATAACAGAACAATTACGAATATAACCGCAGAGACGCAGAGCACGCGGAGGACGAACGAACGGAGACGACTATTGCTCAGAAGCAGTGCACTTTTTTGAATGTGGTTGCTGTCGGCGCTCGGGTCCCGGCTGCTGCTCGTGGCCGCCTGTGAGCCGGGCCGTCCGGGCTTGCAGCGATGTTGTCAGGGCGGGCTGGCTTGCCTGACGAGCGCTCGTGCAAGAGGGCAGGAGGGCCGGTCGGGCCTGAGAGCCAGGTGTGCATGCTTCTGGCAAGGGCAGTCTTCCGGGGCGCAGAATTAAGAAAGCAATGCCTTCGGCTCGCTATTACTATTAGCTGATAATTATAACCATACAACTAACGATCCCACCACAGAGACACAGAGCGCACAGAGGACGCACAGAGACTTTTTAGCAGAGAGATCCGATGCGGTCCTCCTGCTTGGCGATCCTTGCGAGCTACCGGCAGCAGCGCCGGGCAGCCGCAAGGCCGTGCTTTGCGCCGCTCTGGTCCCGGTTGCGCTCGTGGCCGCCTCACATGGGCCCAGTCTGGGCGGCGCTGTCGTCAGGGCGGGCTGGATTGCCTGGCGGGGACGCAGGGGCAGGGGGCCGATCCGGCCGAGATCACGGATTCACGCGAAGGCGCGAAGTTCCGATGAAAAGAGGACATTTTTTGCCAGAGCCCTCGGGCCGCGTCAGTGGAGCCGTTTTTCGGCAAAGGCCATCCAGGGCCACAGCCGTCGTCCGCCAGGCGGACTCGGTAGCCGGGCAAGCGCTCGGGATCGGGAGGCCGGTCGGGCCTGAGAGCCAGGAGAGCCAGCCTCCGGCAAGGGCAGTTTTCCGGGGCGCAGAATTTAGAAAGCAATGCCATCGGCTCGCTATTACTATTAGCTGATAATTATTTCCAGCAACTACGGACCAAACCACAAAGGCACAAAGGCACAAAGGACGCGCAAAGATTCGATGCGTTCTACTGCTTTGCAATTCTTGCAGGCTACCGGAAACAGCGCCGGGCAGCCGCAGGTCTGTGATTGCTGCTCGCGCTCGGCTGCGCTCATTGGCCACTGCCTGTGGGCCGGGCCGTCCGGGGTTGCGGCGATGGCGGAAGGGCGGGTCGTATTGGCTGGCGAATTCAGATAGTTTTTTAGTCGGTAATAAATATGCAATTTTGTTCCCCTACTATAATCTAAATACAACCTCACATGTTTCTGCTTGCAGGATAAATATGATACAGGAATGTCTCGTGATCCAAAATGAATCATTTAAGGCTTGCCTATCGAGCATAAGGTTGGCCGTAGGCAAACTCTGGGACCCCCAATTGCTTCAACATTATACTCGTCACGGTTTAGATCATTCTGAGAGAATTATTGATGTACTAGGATTGATAATAGGTAATAAAAATAATTTATTAACCGAAGAAGAGCGATTTGTTCTGTTAGCTTCTGCATATTTGCATGATGTAGGTATGCAATCTCCAGAACATGCCAATTTACCAAAAAAACAAGACTATAATGCAGAAGAAAAGGAAATCATTAGGAAATCCCATAACTTGGCAAGCGCAAGAATGATCAATGAATCAATTTCTCAGAATTCTCAATTTTCATTAGGATTGGAGATTTGTAAAGATTATGCGCATTATATTGCAATCATTTCCAAATATCACCGAGGCTTAGATATTAATGAATTAGCTGAAAAATCCGGCGGAAAATTAAGGATGGCTCTTTTGGCAGCACTCCTTCAACTTGGTGATGAACTGGATGCAGATAAACAGCGTGTTAATATCGATATTCTTAAATTAAGAGAAATTCCGATAGAGAGCAAATATCATTGGTGGGGACATTACTATGTCGAAAGTATTTCTATAAAAGATAATAAGATTAAAGTATGGTTCAGATTTCCCAGGACGTACTTTGGAAATGAATTAGTCGAAATAATGCACGAAAAAATAATTAGCTCAATAAAATCACAATTATCAACTGTTTGTGAGATACTCTTTGATAATGGCATAAACCTTTTTCCAAATATTAAAATAAATGATGAATACTATGATTCTGGTTTAGAACAAGTACCAGATGATCTTCACGAATATATTATCAATCTAGTTCAAATTGCAAAGAGCCGAACGATCGAAGCAAGCCGGGAGACCAGACTTCAATGGTATGTAGACGGTGTCCCTTTCTCGGATGATCCCGAAGTTTCAAATCGTTTAAGCAATATACTCAAATTGGCAAAAGATGAGAGATATATCGAAACAATTAAAGAAATAGATACTTGCTCATCTTTATTTATGAGTCCCAAAGATAAAATGATTTTCTTAGGAATTGCAGGAAATTGCTATCAAAGCTTGGGAGAGTTATCAAAGGCAGAAAATTATTATAAAGAATTATTGGTTATTTCTGGAAGGCCAAATATTCAAGCAATTTATAATGATGAAGCCATTTTATCTACAGCTGCAGCTTTGAATAATATCGGAATTGTTTATTTTATTAAAGGTGATTTAGATAAATCCAGAGAATGTTCTGTTAAAGCCTTGGAAATCTATAAAAAGTTTAAGGATATAGATATGCAAATAGCAGCATTGCTAAATATAGGTAATATTTATAGAAGTAAAGGAGAAGTCGACCAAGCCATTAAATGTTTTAATAAAGGATTAGAAATTTTTGATCCTTCGGGAAACGGATTGATGAAAGCTGCAGTTTTTAGCAACTTAGGCATTATATTCCTCGAAAAAGGAGAAACGGAGAATGCATATCTTTACCAAAAAGATGCCCTAGAGATATTCAGAAAAGGCAATAACAAAGAAGGGGAATCAAGTGTCTTGGGGAGCCTTGCACGCATTTGTTATATTAAAGGGGATCAAAAAGGTGCTATTGATTTACTAGAGAAAGCACTCGAAATTGATAGAGAAATCAATAATAAACAGTCTGAAGCAACACATCTTTTAAATATAGGAAATATTTATGCAGATAAGGGCGAATTGAATCAATCTCTTGAATACCGAAAAAATGCGCTAAGAATCTTTAAGGAGATAGGCTACAAGCAAGGAGAGGCTTCAGCTTTGGCAAATATTGCTCTTATTTGCAGAGACAAGGGCAAATTGGATAAGGCTCTCGAATACCACAATGAAGCAAAAGATATCTTCAAAATGATTGATTTCAAGCAAGGTGAAGCTGAACAATTAATTAACATCGGTAACGCTCTCATAGATAAAGGAAAGTTGAGTGACGCATTAAGTTGCATAATAAGTAGCTTAAAAATTTCTAGAAATATAAAGTATAAGCAAAATGAAGCATTTTCCCTAACTAGCCTCGCAGAATTTTGCATAAAGAAAGGAGATTTCAACAGTGCCTTAAAATATCATACTAAGTCTTTAGATATATTTAAAAAAATTATGTTCAAAGAAGGAGAAGCTCAATGTCTATGCAGTATCGGTTTAGTTTATTATGAAAAAGACGATTTGGATAAAGCACTCGACTATCTCAACAAAGGACTGCATATATTTGAGAAAATAGGAGTTAAGAAGAAGGTGGCTATTCAGCTGGGCCATATTGGACTTATTTATAAAAAAAAGTACAAGATGGACCATGCATTAGAATCATTTAAGGATGCATTAAGAATTGAAAGAGTGATTGGATATAGAGTTGGTGAAGCCAAGCAATTGAACAATATAGCTGATCTTTGCATTTTTGAAGGCAATTATAAACTAGCAATACAGTATCTAAGTCAAGCCCTCAGCATACTTGATGATAATGATAGCGAAATAAGAAATATTATAGTGCACAATATCTTATATGCTATCTGCAGAATAAATATATATAAAATTCTTAATTGAGTTAAGGATCCGATTATTTACCAAAATTTAAGCATAAAAGAAATGCGAAATCTAAAGAGATATACAAATAATAATGTTATTATAGAAAATTAGATTTATTGCTAAAGAATTATACCCCTCAAATTTTCTGTTAATCTATTTTGCGGTTCCGGTAATTAATCTGGTCCCATCATATTTTAATTTCAATATGTATCGCCAACCCCCCGGCCCCGCCTGGCGGCTCTCGCCCTTTGGGTCCGCCACCCGGCTCATCCGTCGTGCAGCATCTTTTCCAGCCCAATCGAACCGCCGTCTCCGTGTTCGTTCTCTGTGCGCTCTGCGCCTCTGTGGTTTAATTCCGTTAGCCCCAGGCTCAGCACCCGGAGCCAACGGTCTTCAGCCATCCTTTCACTCGATATAAATCGCCGGTCTCCCCGGCTCCGCCTGGCGGCTTTTGCCCTTGGGGTCCTCCCCCGCCTCATCTGCCGAGTAGATCTCCACCGGCACGCCCATGGCCAAAGCCAGGTACGTCTTCTCTCTGCAGAGCGTCTCGAACTCGTCCAGCCCCAGCGCCTCCGCCGAGAGCGAGTGGGCCGCCTTGGCCAGCTTTTGCGCATACTTGGGCGCATCCTTCTTGTGCTCCGCTATCGCCGGGCTGGCCATGGCCTGCTTCATGAGCGCCCCCATGTCCAGCTTGCCCCCCGTTGCCGCCTCGACTGCGAGGCGCAGCATCTCCTTCTTCCAGGCTGGCGAGGTGTAGAGGGTGATCTTGGTGGGCATCTCCATTTCCAATTGGATCTTTCAGCTTAGATCAAATTAACGTGATATCACTTTGTTAAGGGTTTCAAATCCAGTTCGAATTACACTTGCCATCAGCTTGCGTCGCTCTTCTAAAAAATCCGTGTAATTCTTTTCTTCCCATCCTTCTGGAAGAGCATGCCAGAAATATATTTTTTTAAGCTCATCTTCAGAATGGTGCATGCGATCAAGCATTAATGGGAGATATTCACGAGGGCTTTTATCAGATATTCCATCATTATCTCTCCATTCCAGCAAAGCATAGTTGGCAATCTGATTAATTTTGCGTTTTTCCATCAATCCAGAGCTTTCCAAAAATTTCTTGGGAAAAAGATGATGACGCTCAGTGGCCGATCTCATCGAACGTTTAGTTGGGTCCATTAGTTGAGCAACCTTGAGTTCCGAAAACAAAACCTTCGCATCGAGCAGATTAAGGGCTGCGTAATATGCAAAAAGTTCTGGGCTACGAGCTGACGATGTTGCTAGATTATTAGGCAACACTATTTTCCAATAGTCTTCCGTAAAATTCTGTTCCATTGTGGCATTCAGATGCTCCGCAAATGATGAGGCATCATGGATGTCACGCAAGTTCGCGAGGTCCTGTTCCATGCGGCTCTCTGGAGAACTTGTATAACGCCCCGTGATAGAAACCATGAAGAACCATCGCGCAATCAAGTTACGTAAATTAAAATCGTCTACATTGAAGTCGCGCTTCCCGATAAGATAAAATGCATAAGTATAAAGCAAAGCATTCTGAGATGATATATGTTCATGACGTCTGAATCCTGCTCTTTCTATGGCCTTGAAAAAATCATCCCAATAATTTAAGTTTAGGACATAGGTTTGAGCATCCTTCAGTACTGCAAACTGCTGATCTCGCTTTTCATCCAAGAAATTCCCGGTCTGTAGGTCTTTGCCTCTCAAGATCGAGTAAACATGCTCAAGACGTGCTCTTCTGAAAGCAAGAGCTACACTTACACGGAGGAGCTGATCTGGTGCTGGTTGAATGAAATGATTGTAGGGAGTTGGCTTATCTGTTGACGGATTGCAGGCAGACTCACAAAATCTTTCCAATTGTGCACGGCCATCATCCCAAAAAACAGACATTAGAGTAAGAATGAAATCTGCTTGGTTCAAAGGAGTTCCTTTGCTATTTACTCTAACAAAAACCTCAGCCACTTGATCTTCACTCATGGTGGACGACAATTGAAGAACTGTAAACGGATAGTTCAAGATTCCGTGAAGATCGCCAATTGCTTCTGTAATAAGGTCCTCTTCTCCAATTGATACTTCACGCTTTTTACGCAAAGTATTTATAAAATTATTTGCGAATCTAATCAGACCAGTATCCACGGACCAAAGTTTGCTGATATCTGGAATCCATTCAGGATCATTTTCAATAATCGTATTAGCTACATCAAATTTTTGCTTTACTGGCTGAAATGCAATCTTTATTTTTTCTTTTCTTCGGTTTCGTATTATAGAGATATCCTTTACTACAGCATAAAGTGCAGTAAGCCTTTGCTGCCCGTCAACAATAAGAAGACTTGGAACATTCTGCTTTGCGTTTGTGCCGACGTTACGAATCTGAGTAGGGGGCATTTGATCAGTAATTATGTTTTCCCAGAAAAGTAGATATCCAATGGGATAGCCCCGATACATAGAATCAAATAAATCACGTGCCTTCTTATCAGGCCATACGAAGGGTCGCTGAAGATCGGGCAAACCTATTACGCCTAAATCGATATTGCTTAATAAATGGCCAAGTGTATATCCAACACTTTTAACGAGTGTCTTCTTCAATTAAGACCTCCTTTCGAATTGCTTTAAATACGAAGAATCGAGTAGGAATTTTTCATTCCCTACTCGATATAAATCGCTGGCTTCCCTGGCAACGCTTTACCTTTGGGATCTCCCTCTGGTTCATCTGCTGAATGGACTTCTACATTGCAGCCTATGTAAATTCTCATGTAATCCCTTTCACTTTCTTGACTTAATATCTGAAACTCGTCTAGCTCCAACGCTTCAGCATTCAGCGAATGTGCTGACTTGACCAGTATTTGCGCATACTTTTGAGCTTCCTTCATGTGTGGCGCTATGAGTTGTGAATCTTTGGCCGCCATCATGAGAGCAGACATATCTGGCTTCCCATTTTTTGCTGTCGTAACGGCAAGGCGAAGCATATCTCTTTTCCAGGCAGGAGCTATGTAAAGTGTGATTTTTTTAGGTCTGGCTTTAATCACAATAATGATCTCTTGCATATCTTTCAAAGTGCGTTCCACCAGATCCACGGCCATTTCCGCTTTGACATCGATCAGGGATTCATCCGCCACCGGCCACTGGGCCAGCGATGCGTAGCCCTCGCCTAAACCAGAGGACCACAGCTCCTCGCAGACGTGGGGCGTGAAGGGCGACATCATGCGCACCCAGGCAGACAGCACAGCGCGCAGCTGGCTCTTGCCCCCGCGCCTCTGGTACCAGCGCAAATCATTGAAGAGCAGGTAGAAGGCGTTCTGCAGCGCCCTTCGGGTCTGGATGTTTTCCAAAGCCTCTGTGGCTTCAGCAATGCGCCTTTGCAGCCGGGAGAGCATCCAGCGGTCGATGAGCGTTTTATCCGCGGATTCGTCGATGCTGCTATCGGCCAAAATCTCCCGTGCTAAATTGTAGAACCTCTCCATATGGGCATAGGTGGCCTCTACTGCATCATTTCTCCAGTCCACGTCCGCCGTACCTTCCGCATTGCCCAGGATGTAGAGGCGCGTTACGTCGGCCCCGTTTTCAGCGACGGCCTGGCGCAAAGTGAGAATCGGCCCCTTGGACTTGGACATCTTCTTGCCCTCCAGGGAGACGAAGCCGTTGACGGCAATGGCCTGAGGCCAGAGCCTCTCCGGGAAGATGGCCACGTGATGGTAGAGGAAGAAGAGCAGGTGGTTGGCGACCAGATCCTTCCCAGAGGTGCGCAGATCTACCGGATACCAGTAACCGAAGTCGTCGTGGATCTTCTGCACGGTCTCCTGGAGTACACCGGTGAGGGCCGCAACGGCGGCAGCGTCGCCGTTGTTCATGAAGACGTACTCGAAGAACTCCGGTGGGAGCTGATCAATCTTCATTCCCGCGTTCACATACTTGGCCAGAATGTAGTAGGCCATGTAAATCGTGCTGTCACCCAGCGACTCGATGAGCCACTCCTTGTCCCAGGGAAGATGAGTGCCCAGTCCCTTCCTGCGAGCGCAGGCCTTGTCCTTGAGCCAGTCCACCTTGTTTATGAACTCCACCCGAAACTCCTCGGGTATGATCTTCATGCCTGCCAGGCAGCGCAGCACATTGGCCTTCCACTCCACATCGGAGTACTCCAGGAACCACTGGTCTCGCACCATCATGATGACGCAGCGCGTGCCGCAGCGGCAGATGACCGGCATCTCGGAAAACTCGTAGAAGATCTCGGCCATGCCCTGCTCCATCAGATCGGCCAGGAGAACGTCCTTGATTTTGGAGACGGCGATTCCGGCGTACTTGCCCGTGTTGGCCTTGAGAACGCCGTTATGAAACTCGCGCCGGTAGACCATTTTAGTGGCATCCTCTGCCTTGGGGTCGTTCTGATCTCGGACTTTTAGCTCGTTCACGGCTTCAACCGCGGGCAGCTCTCCATATCCGGGCGACTCAATCAGGGAAATGAATTTGATGTCCCGCAGATCCTCAGTGATGCCGTAATTGCTCAGGTCTTTGCCGTACAGATCCTTGAGCGCCAGATAATCGTAAGGCGCATGAGCTGGAACGGACATGACGATTCCTGAACCGTTGTCCGGTTCCACGAATGCTGCGGGCAGCACGAGAACCTCGGTGCCCGTCAGCGGATTGGTGACCCTCTTGCCGATCAAATCCTTTCCCGAGATCTCCCCGGTCAAAGCTACGGTCCGGTCTGTGAAGGTCAGCTTTTCGTAGGCCTCTTTGGATACCACCCAGGTCTCCTCGTTCACTTTGGCCAGAACGTAATTGACATCCGGGTTGAGCCAGAGGTTGACCACTCCGAAAACAGTCTCCGGGCGCAGTGTGGCGCAGGGCAGGATTTTGTCTCCCATTCGGAACTTGATCAGGGAAAAGTCCATGATGGTGGCATCCTCGCCCTTGAGAATGTCGTGATCCTCCACCGGGTTTCGATCATGCGGGCACCAGCGCACGGGATGGCTGCCCTTGACCACATAATCCAGGCGGCGCAAAATGCCGTACTGCCACTCGATGAACTTGCTGTAAGCCGGATCGGTGGTGGTAAACTCCCGCCTCCAGTCGATGGAGTAGCCGATGGACTGCATGGCCGCCTTCGCCTGGCGACGGAAGTAGAGCACAATCTTCTCCGGCGTGTTTAATGAGGAGAGCTCCTCTTCAGGAATGCCGTGCAGCTTGGTGTAAACGTCCCAGATCAATGGATCGCGTTTGGCAATGAGCTCGGACAGACCGACTATGGGCGTTCCCGTGGCATGAAAGGCCATGGGAAAGAGAACGTTCTTGCCCTGCATGCGCTTGAAACGCGCCACGGCGTCGCCAATGGTGAAGGTGCGCGTATGCCCGGCATGCAAATTTCCATTGAGATAAGGATAAGGGATGGTTAAAAAGAACTTCGTTCTGGAGTCGGGCTCGGGCTGAAAGACCGCTTTGTCCTCCCAAGTCTTCTGCCACTTGGCCTCGATCTCCTTAGCAGAATAATTTTCCAGCAACTTGAATTCCCTCCGGAATATATGTATAATAATCCAGCAACCTCTTACTCGCCCATTCTCTCCAGCCGCACCACGGCCTCTTCTATCCGCGGCGTAGGTTGAGTGATGGAAAACC